>Ga0187854_10002547_pt1 | contig 15481 bp, 13 predicted proteins | sample June2016WEW_6_15_FD_132445 | JGI IMG/M metagenome (GOLD analysis project Ga0187854, IMG submission 132445) | Peatland microbial communities from SPRUCE experiment site at the Marcell Experimental Forest, Minnesota, USA - June2016WEW_6_150 | ecosystem: Environmental > Terrestrial > Soil >...
CCGATCAGATCAGGACGGCGCCCTCGAACGACTCCCTCCTCCAAAAACTTCGCGTATCGCCTCCGAGCAGCAAAATTGGTCTTGGCGAACAACCTGAGAATGTAACCCGTATCCTGCCAGCCGCTTTTCCACTCTCCCATCAATCGGCTATGACCACAATACCGATATCCATCAAGAAATGTTGCCGTAATCTTTTCTGAAATCACATAAATCGCAATAAATCTCCATTTTCGCTCTCCTTTCATTTTTGTATTTCACTACTCTATGCTGCTCAAGATGGACCAAATTGAATCCTCTGTGAGGGAAGGAAATCACGAGTAGAAAAGTTTTCCCCTGATTAGGACAGTAGCAAGGAGGCAACTTACCGTCACAACGGTGATCTTGAAAGTTGGAGGTAAATTGAAAGATTATTGAACGATATCCAACGATTAATGCAGACCCATTCAAAGGGGCTAATGTTGGACGGCTAGCTCTTATATTGGGCGGTTATATGGCTTTCTTCCAGAAGGATTTCTACCGTAACCCCCCCGCTCATGGGCAGCAACGAGAGCCCTAGCTGTGGGAGCGCAAGTAAAGGAGTAAGCCTGCATAAGGATTGAAGTTTGGGCTTTATTCAACTCCTTGACGATGGCCTCTGTGGCCTCTCCTTTGGGAGAGAATTAGACGGCTAGGGTCATGGGAGGAGGTTGGGGCGAGTGGAGAGGGATGGCCGGGGTGGAGCAACCCAAGAGGAGGGGCAGGAAAAGAATGGGGAGGCGTTTCATTAATGCTAATTACAACAGCATGAGAGGCGAGGGCAAGGGGAGAGAACGGCTGACCCTCAGGAAAGATAAATTGACTTCTTTTACTAATTCGGTAAAATCCCGTCTAAAAATCCCAGGCAGGCCCCGCTATTTTAAATGTAAAGTACGTCGAGCGGTCTAGGAAGGCCGAGCAGGAGCCGAGAGAGGGGAAGCGAGGGTTGCGGAGCAACTCAAAAAAATCATGAAAAAGGAAGGAATATGAGAAGGGAATACTTATCTGGTATCCATCTTCACGTCATATGGAATGTCTATCTTTAATGCTTCTATTGGAAAAAGTAAATCAGAGCAAACAAAACACAAAGAAATATTATCTAATATAGGCAGCATTTTTGAAACACAGAGGAATACAAGATCAAATTCAAAATTCTTTGGGCTGGCTCTTTTTGCCCCTTTTCTTTCCTTTATTATACGAGTCATGATCAAGATCTCTAGGCGGGGCCATCGGACCCGTGAGAAGTCTTTGCACTTCGACAGCTTTTTCGAGCAGTAAGCCAAGCTTCGAAAGAAGCTCCGCTGAAAGTGGCTTTGGGAAGAGTTCTTCTTGCCGGATTGCATCACGTTTCGGGAAACTTAGGTAAGTAGATATACATGGCAGAAGTTCTACCAATACATAGTTTGGTGAAAAAGTTCTAAATCCAATTGATTTGCCATTCCCTTCTAGAAGAACCTCTAATTCGGAGACTGCGATATCTGTCGAAGGGCGGCCCAATAGAGGCTCGGCCCTGAGTAATTCACGGAGGAGACGCCGCCCTAATACATTGAATGAACTTAATAGCTCATTTTTTCTATGCAATCCCGCGCATAAACCATACCATAATAAAATAGTTTGCAACTGATGCAGGTGTGGAGAAACCAAATTAATGTGGGACATTGTTCCAGGGCCAATCAGACTAGCTAAGTAACCGGGCACAAAAGACTGAATGCTCGCCTCATGTAATTTTGAGAAAGCGTCACTCGAAAGCAGCCGTTGAAAATAAAGAACCCTTTCTTCCCGGGTGGCTCTCATCTTCTCTTGGGCCGCTCGTAATTCTTCATTATTTGCGGTCAACTCGACCCAAGTGCGATCAGATATTTCGCCTTTTTCTTTTAATTGAAGACATGCCTCCAAGATCACTCCTGGGATTTTTGGAATTACCAAAACCTGCCCACCTTTGAGCTGAAGATAAGCCACTACGTTCCAGATATCTTCGACATAGCCAATTTCCAGCTTCCGAGGCGCTTGCTCGGTCAGCTTCCTTGCAAGAGACCATTTTTCACGGACCAAATCCAACTGATTTGGCATAGCCCCGAGAGCCAAGGCACGGGCAAAACTATAGGAAATAGTGCTAGAGCAGGCTATGGTCGTAAGCGAAACCCGGCCTCCTAAATCGGGTAATAACGTAAGGGCCTCACCGATTATAAGACCTATACAACCAGCTTCGACCCCTTCCAGAGAAGGTGATTCCCCCCATTTTCTCAAATTTGTTAAAGTCTCGAAATCTAGCACCCGAAAGTAGCCTGTAAACGGTCGGTAATCGGGAAAATAAGTAGAAACCCAAGCTAAGAAATCTCTCAAATGCCCTTTACCCACTATAATTTGTATAGGGAGATGAATTCTGACTCTTGGATCGTGATCCCAAATTAGGTAAATATCATCCCCAGAAAGAGGCTCCGTAGGGATTGAATCTGAAGGATGGCATCCTTGGATACCTGCGGCACCATTTCCCGATAGAACCTCTATGAGGCTTTTCCTATCACTTTTTCTAATCCACATCTATTCCCCCTGTCCAAAAGCTTCCGATATATCAGGTCTCTCTTGACGTGGAAACAAAGCGGCTAGAGCTTTTTCCAGATAGCCGTAGAGGTTGTTGATGTAATAAATGGATAAGGATGTCTTGGCCCTCGTACCTCCTGTGAATGCCATGTTACGATTGGTCCGGGGAAAATATCGAAGCGTATCACAGGCTAAAAAGTGAAGCGCCCTGAACTCCAGACCTTTAGAACTATGCAAGGTCGAAACACAAATTGGGCTCTCCAGATTAAACGGTAAATATCCAGATTCTGAGTCCTGAAATACACAGAATGATGCAAGGGGCGATCCAGAAATTATATCTATAATCTCCGCCAATTCTCTGTGGCGAGGGCATATAATACCAATCAGCTCATCCGGATAGGCCTCCCTTTGTGTCACAATTTCCGAAAGGCTCCTTTCACATTGTTCGGCAATAGTTGAGCACCTAAAATGTTGCACTCTGGATGGACGGGCACTTTCATCATAATTCGAAGTCCGCTCCATAGGTGAATATAAGCCTTTTCCCCTCATGATGTGATCCGCCAACCTGCATATATTAATACCGTTCCGATAATGGTATCTAAGCTCTATTGTTTGATCTACTGAGGACCTGAGAAAATCAATCGTTTGATCCCTCCTGTAAATTTGCTGTCGTGCATCTGCCACAGCAAAAAGGTTGCTTCCGAGTTGGCGAAGCAACTCGATCTCTTCGAAAAGATAATCATGTGCTTCATCCAGTAGAATTACATCATAAAGGCCTGAAAGCCGTTCTCGATTAATAAGCTGGCGCAATTGAACAAGGAGATTTCTTCGATCTTCTTCAAAATCATCAGAATCGGAGGGTTCTATGCCGTGCTCTCGGAGTAATCGCCGTGCCCAGCTATTATACGTTTGTACTTTGTCAGGCGAGAATGAATATCGATGGGCCCCGGCGGCAATAAATTCTTTGAGAGTCCGCGTAAAAACCAGGATTAATACATCCGGCCTGTTACTAAGGCATAAGTAATTAGCCCGAAGGAGAAGGAGATTGGTTTTGCCGGAGCCAGGTGGGCCAATTATGAGATAATTGCCATCTGGTCCAAGTCCAATAACTTCTTGCTGATCTTCGTCGAGCTCAGATGGATCGATCCACCAGGTTCCGTTCATTTCGTCCCCCCACGATTATCTATTAGATTCAATTTAATTTGTTCTTGAATCGATCCATTTGATACCTTTCTTTCAGCTGATAACTGTTGGGCCTTTTCAATGAGCGAATACAACAACAAACTAATTCTTTCTTCAATAATTGCCTCATTGAATGGCCCTTTGTAAAGGGTTTCATGATCACTAGACTCGATCCCCGTTTCTGAAATGGGATCTGAGGATGCTAATCCGGAATACTTAATTTCCATTATTTCATCAGAACCATCCAGGAGAGAGATTAAGATTATCAGGTAAATAGCTAAATGAAGGCTGTGGCCTGGAGAACGCCTGAAGATAACACTTATGGATGCCTCGGAACTCTCTGACATTACCTTCTCAACTATTTCATGGGGAGGGAAACACTCTCTACTACTGCTGCAAGTATTCCTAATTAAAAGATTGACAGATCTTTTTATCTCATCAAGTCTAAAGTAGCGTTTGTAGATTAGTTTCTCCTCAGGTTCCGATATCTCCTTTTCAGGCCCATTCTCTGAATTTGCTTTTCGTTTTCTAATCCGATCTTGAATGGCAGAAACAGATTTGGCTCCAGACGGAGGAATAAGGAGATCATCCCATTTGACAAGGGACCTTCTAATATTAGGGTCCTTCAATAGGCAGGTCTGCGCAAGAAGTATAAGATTGCTATCAACATCGGATGCAAAGATTACGGGTTTTTGGCTTTTAACGGCTTCCACAAGCTTTGCAAATGGTTGGCAAAATTTCTCAAAAATGGGCTCTTTCATGATTAGATCGTGAAGTACTGCTCCAAGTTGATAAAATGTAACTGCCCTCCAGCCTTGAACTGAGTCTTCCTCTTCTCTAAAAAGAAGCTCAGGTGGACTATATTGGAGTGTTCCGACGAAAAACTTTTCGCCCTCCTGATCAGTTATTTTTTGGGACAATATTATTGGTCGGAGGACTCCAAGGTCCAGGAGCGTTGTTTGACTAAAATCATCCGAAAGAGCAATATTTTCAGGTTTTATGTCACGATGGACAAGCCCCACATCCTCTAAGGCTTTAGCTGCTTGCGCAATATGTGATGTGATTGGAAATATTCGATCTCGGGGGACATAGCTCAATACTTGTGCAAGATTTTTTTGGGCAAGGTAGGCCATCGCAACGAATAAATAATTTGTTTCTGGGCAGAATCCCCCATCTTTAATCTCAATTAGATGAGGAATATTCTTTCCAATTAGCATTTTCTCCCTTTCAATTCTCCCTAGTTGCACTTCACGTCCAAATCGCTCAACTAAATCAGGATCAAAAATTTTAAGGGCTGCTTCTTTGCCCGCACGGGTTGCCTTCACAACTAGGGCGGATTTCCCATTGTTAATATATTCAAGGACGGTCCAGTCTCCGACCTTTCTCCCTTTGAGTTCTTGAAAAATCCTTTTAGCCCGTGTAGCATCCATCCAAATACCTCTTTAATTTTGAAAATATAGCCCGGTATTTTAATTCCCCTCTATTATGCTAAAAACTTACGCAATGTCAACAAAGATTTTCTTCTAGAAAATAGACTTATTCTCAAGTAGATTCCAGGAGGTAGATGGCTCGGCAAAGTGAACACTGGTGAAACTCCCCAAAAAGGACGACCCAAGGGTCGATAGCGTGGGTTTACGGGAGGGAAAGGCCAGGGAAGAGAGGGACCTGGGCTTAAAGAAGATATAATGATAGACCAGAATGTACCGTGTTAGAAAGAAAATTGCCGGACCTTGCCTCTCGGGTGCAGGGGGGATAATCGGCTTAGCCGGAAAAGTCTTAACCCCGACAGAATCAAGCCACCTAGAAAGGATTTTTAGGGGACCTTTTAGGGTTTCTCCTTCGCTCGGAATCTCCGTTCTCCTTCGTTCTTGACATCCCCTTCCATTTTGGTAGAATCCTTCCCATGAGCCGGGGAAAGCGGAAAATTTCCCCTTTCCTTTTTTTCTTTTTCCTTCTCATCTCTCTTGGTTTATCTCAACCGAAGGTATCCGCCCCGGTCCTGCCCGTGCTAGACTGGGACACCTTGAAAATTGACTTCCACGGGAAGAAGGATTCCATCCGGCTCATCGGGATCACTGCCCTGAAAGTAGGATCAACCCGAAAGCCCGAAAGGATGCTGAAAGAACTGGGAAGGATGTTCGGGTTATAACCTCTTTGGGTAAGAGGGCTACAGCATTTACTAAGAGCTCCGTCAAGGAGGATAGCTGATGAGAAATAGTGGCATAGTGGCAATAGTTTATGATTTTGATGGGACCTTAAGCCCTCTACCAATGCAGGAATACACTGTTCTTCCGGAAATTAACCTTAGCCCTAAAATGTTTTGGCAGGAAGTAAAAAAGGAAAACAAAGAAAAAGAAGGCGAAGAAATCATAACCTATATGATGTTGATGTTGAATAAAGCCAATGCCAAAGAATTCCAAATCACGAGAAAGAACTTGGGCAGTTTAGCGAAAAAAATTAAATTTTTTAAGGGGATCAAGAATTTTCTTCCAAGAATGAATGAATTCGTAAAAGCCGAATCAAAGGGAAGAGTAAAACTTCGTCATTATATAATTTCCTCAGGCCTCAAAGAGATTCTTGACAAAATTTCCATAAAAAAGTATTTTTTTAAAATATTTGCTTCAGAATACGCCTATGATCATTACAAAGCAGCAAAATATCCCAAATTGGTCGTTACAGATACTGTAAAAACTCAATTCCTATTTCGGATAAATAAGGGAAAAGAGAAAATTACGGAGCCAATTAACGAATATATGCCCCCCGAAGAAAGGCCGATACCGTTTAGCAATATGATTTATATTGGAGATGGTTTAACCGATGTTCCTTGTATGACCGTTACGACAAAACAAGGAGGGTATGCAATAGGTGTTTACCGCCCAAGAAAAAAAATGGGCCTGACTGTTTGCAAGCAATTATTCGAGGCTGGAAGAGTCGATTTTATTGCTCCTGCCGATTATTCGAAAGGCGGTAAACTTGAGGATTTCGTTAAGACTACCCTTAGGAGTATAATTAAGGGTATTGAATTTAGCCAAAAACAACAGGAAATGGTAAAATATTATATGAGGGGTAAAAATGAAAAAAATAGAGTATCAAAAAAGCGGTCGCGTTGAAAAAAAAGTTGAGAAAATATTTTCAAATCGAAATCGTAATCTTTGTTTATTGAATCCGGTCAGACGAGTACCTAAACAGGAAATTTCCGTTTGTAATGTTTTTTGTAGGCGGAAAGAATCCCCGACTGATTGATCCGGTAAAGCCGGGGGAAGAAGAAATAAACGGGTTCTAGTATAATCGCTAATTAGAGCTTCTTTCTCTTACCCCTTCAGTGGCGGGGGGGTTGGCCACAGAGTCACTTCCCACATGGTTCTGGGGTTGGTCCTCGGTCTTCCCCCAGTCCTTTTGGGTTTATAAGCTATTTTTGAGGGCAGGGATATTTAGATTTTTTATGCCAGTCTTTGAAAGAAACTTCCAATTACTTAAAATTTTCTTGGTTTCTATAACCCCAACGCAGTCTTGTTTATCGCGTATTTTGCGGAGATCAATCAAAGTGAGACCCCTTCTATGCAATTGCATGTTAACATCTGTTAAATACACATTCCGGAGATTTCCCCTTCCAGCAATAGCCTTGAATGTTTCCTTTGAAAGATAATACCGGTCTTTCTTAATCAGATTATAAATCTCCTTGAGAATTCTCGCAGTACTTTTTGCCTCTCTGAGCATTTTACCTCCTTGTAAACCAGTATTAGACTCGATTTATATACCATATTTCCCTTTTATGATCAAGATCATGCCTCCGCCCGAGACTCTTTTCTGGCCAAATGCCTTATTCCAATTAGGCTTTCTCTCTCCAAGCTTCAGGCCAACACCCTGAAATAATTGACCTATTGGACCACTTTAAAGCCCCTATTTCCAACCGCTTTCCTTAGACTTAGAAAGACACGGGGTAGGCGGGAAAATCCTAACCCTGATAAAATCAACACACATAGGAATAGGGCTTAAGGGACGATAAAGAGCCTCTTCCTCGTTCGTAATCTCCGTTATCATTCCTCCTTGACACTCCCTTCCATTTTGGTACAATCCTCCCATGAGCTGACTGGTTATGGGCAGGTTTATACTGTTCCGCCCAATGTCAAATATGTCGAGCGGTTTAGAAAGGGAGAGCGGGAAGCGAGGAAAGGTGCTAGCGGGTTGTGGGAATAAATTCTTTCAATCAGAAAGTAAAAGAGGTTTCCTGATGCCATTTGACAACGAAGGAAGACCAGTCAGGCATATACGTATAGGGGGGGGAGCAAGAAAAAAGCCGCATGAGGAAGCAAGGCTGACAATCCGCATTGAAAATAAATACCCTATAGAGTTAATGGACTTGACCCGAAGTTTTAACAGCTTTGCAGATGAATATCATAAACATCTAAGTTTGCAGCCGGATTTGCCTGACCAAGCCAATATTCGTCTTTTTATAAAAGAAATAAAAACGGGGAGTGTCATCGCAGATTTAGTCGCCATGTCACTGCCTGCCCTTCCCGTTATTTCCTATATGGCATATGCAAATTCAATCATTTCCTTTTCAGGATACCTTAAAAAGGCATACGATTCCCTACTTGGAAGATCCAAAGCGAAATTGCCTCTTGCTAAACAAAACTATGAAAATTTGTCTAATATTGTAGAGCCTATTGCAAAAGATAACGCATCCCAACTTACCGTTCAAAATGTTATAAATGGGAATGTCCAAATTTCAATAACCTTGAATTCCATAGAGGCTAATGCTGCACAGAATGCCGCAAAAAGGGAGATTCAAGCATTGGCTGAACCTCTATCGGGCGTTCAAGAAAAAGTCCTAATTTATTGGTACCAAGCCCGAAAAGATGTAAAAAGTCAAGTGGGGGATCGGGGTATCATTGAAAGCATATCCAAAAAGCCAGTAAAAGTTATTTTTGGCACCGAGGGAATAAAGGCAAGAATGTTATTGGAAACAGAAAATCCATTCAAATTTGGATATGTCGTCGATGTCGTCGTTGAGACAGTAAAAGATAAACCCGCAGTTTATAAGATTATAAATCTATACCACAAGGTTGAGTTGCCAGAGGAGCCTGAACCTCCTGATCCGAATGTTCCCCTTGATTTTACGGATAAGACGTTCGGGGAAGAAGGAGACTAAGGCTTATCGGGAAACGAGGGAGGGTAAGAGGGGTTGTGGCAATAAAATAGAAATGAGCGCTCTAACAAAACTATCCAATGATGATGAATCCTGTTGAAAAATATTTAACAGACCTTGGCGAAATCTCCCGCACCGGGGGTGGGACGGCAGAAGAATCCTATTACAGCGCGATAGAAAACCTTCTCAACGAAATTGGCAAAAAACTCAACCCCAGAGTTCGTTGCGTCGCCCAGCTTAAGGATACAGGCGCGGGAGAACCTGACTTCGGGCTTTATACCGGGAATCAGTTTCAGCGCGTCCAAGACGACCGACCCACGAAGGGCCAGCCGCCTGAACGCGGTGTCATAGAGTGTAAGCCGCTTACCGATGACTCCTTCACCCGCACTGAAAGCGCTCAGGTCTCAAAATACTGGAAAAAGTATGGGCTTGTCCTTGTAACTAATTACCACGATTTCGTTCTTGTTGGGCGTGACGCATACGGCAAACCTGTCCGCCTCGAATCCTATCGTATGGCCGAGTCCACAAATGCTTTTCGAGCCCAACTCGCCCACCCCCAAAAGACCGCAAAGGAACAGGGGGAACCTCTGACCGGCTTTCTTCGCCGCGCTATGATGCAGAATGCCCCCCTCACTGATCCGAAGGATCTCGCTTGGTTTCTCGGTTCCTATGCGCGAGAGGCTCGCGTCCGTGTGGACCAAGCCGCAGACTTACCCGCCCTCGAAGGCTTAAAAAGGGCTCTCGAAGATGCACTTGGTTTGAGGTTTGAGGGCATTAAGGGAGAACATTTCTTCCGTGCCACGCTCGTCCAGAGCCTTTTCTATGGGGCCTTTTCCTCGTGGGTGCTTTGGTCACGCGACCACTGGGGTGAACCCAACGTGAGATTCAGTTGGCGCGAGGCGAGCTGGACCCTCCACGTCCCGATGATCGCAACCCTTTTCTCTCTAATAGCCACGCCGGAGAAACTTAAACCCCTGCGTGTGGATGAAGTGCTTGACTGGGCAGGGCTAGTGCTTAACCGTGTGGACCGTGGCGCCTTCTTCGCAAAATTCGAGGAAGGGTACGCAGCAGTCCAGTATTTCTATGAGCCGTTCCTTGAGGCCTACGACCCAGACCTACGCAAGAAATTGGGAGTCTGGTATACGCCACCGGAGATCGTCCAGTATCAAGTCGAACGCGTGGATAGGGTTCTCCGTGAGGAACTTAATATTACTAACGGTCTGGCAGACGAACAGGTCGTTATCCTTGACCCCTCCTGCGGCACGGGAGCGTACCTGGTCGAAACGCTCAAGCGAATTAAGAAGACTTTGGATGAAGAGGGAAGAAGCGCCTTGACGGCGCAGAAACTTAAACGTGCCGCTATGGAGCGTCTCTTTGGCTTTGAAATCCTCCCCGCGCCATTCGTTGTCTCGCATCTTCAGATAGGACTGGTACTTCGTTTGCTCGGCGCGCCGCTCGACAGAAATAGCGATGAAAGAGCCGGTGTCTATCTGACCAACGCTCTCACAGGTTGGGAGCCGCCAGAGAAGCCGAAAGATGAATTGCCCCCTATTCCTGAGCTTGTGGAGGAGCGAAACCGCGCAAACCGCGTCAAGCGCGAGGCACCTCTTCTCGTTATTATTGGCAACCCGCCCTACAACGCTTTCGCTGGAATCAGCCCTGAAGAAGAAGGAGGGCTTGTCGAGCTTTATAAAGATGGCCTGACTACCCCTATCCAAAAGGGTGGGTGGGGCATCAAAAAGTTTAACCTTGATGATCTTTATGTCCGCTTTTTCCGTATTGCCGAACGAAGGATTATCATGAGCGGAAAAGGTGTGGTGTCCTACATCTCGAATTTTTCTTATCTGGGGGACCCTTCCTTCGTGGTAATGCGAAAACATTTCCTGGAGGAGTTTAACCGAATCTGGATAGACTGCATGAATGGTGACAGTCGTCAGACGGGTAAACTCACCCCCGAAGGCGACCCCGACCCTAGTGTTTTTTCGACCGAGCAAAACCCCATTGGTATTCGAAAAGGAACGGCTATATGTGTAATGGTGCGAAAAGAAAAGCGCGCCAAGAAGCATAGGGTTGTTTTTCGCGACTATTGGGGTGTGGGGAAACGTCGGGAATTAATCGAGAGCTTGCAAGAAAAAGAATTCGAAAAAAGTTATAAAATAGCTCACCCTTCTAAAACGAACCGTTATTCATTTCGCCCCTTAAACGTCACCGAGGAATATATTACTTGGCCCATAATGCTTGAACTTAGCGAAGAACCACCCATCTGTGGCTATAAGGAGAACCGTGGATTCGCGATGATTCAAGATAATCGCGATTCTCTAATTGCGCTGATGAAAAGGTATCTCGATGCAAAGGTTAGCTGGGAGGAATTGGATCGCCACGGAACCGGCTTGACTAAGAACGCAGCCCGCTTCAAAGCCAATGTTGCGCGAGATATAGTCCAAAAAGGTCATTTATTTTCTTTAGAAAACGTCTATCGCTATACACTTCGCCCTTTCGAGAAAAAATGGTGTTATTATTGCAGTGTTAGACCTCTTTGGAACGAGCCCAGGCCTTCTCTTTATAAACATCATTTTGACCTGAACTCATACCTTGTAATGCGTTCGGTCTATGTAACTGAACCTGAGGGAACACCTTTCTTTTTCACCCGCTGCTTGGGTGATTTTCATGTTATACGTGGCCAAGCCCACTATTTTCCTATTCTTTTACGGCATGAAACCCAAAAACCAAAAGCTAAAATCGGAATGGACAATTGATTCGACAATAAAAAAAGTGAGCCAAAAATCACGGCGAACCTATCCAATCCCCTTCGGACGTATCTTACCCAATTAGGTGTTTGCAACCTTGACAAGGACATGGAAAAAGCAGGTTTGATTTGGATGCATACATTGGCTATTGGCTATAGCCGGGCTTATCTTACGGAAAACGCCGACGGCATCCGTCAAGATTGGCCCAGAATTCCTTTGCCCAAACGGAAAGAAGTTTTGCTTAGGTCAGCTAAACTGGGGCAGCAAGTAGCGGCTCTCTTAGACACCGAAAAACCTGTTGCGGGTATCACGATGGGGAAAATTCTTCCGCTCTTAAAGTCTATTGGTGTGATCTCGAAGATCCGAGGTGAATCATTGAATCCCAATGCGGGAGAATTGGACATCACTGCTGGATGGGGCCACGCGGGTAAGGACGAGGTCTGTATGCCCGGAACGGGTAAGATCGTAATCCGAAAGCAAAAGGAAGAAGGACTAAAGGAAGCGTTTGGAGAAGAGACGCTGGATATTTATTTGAACGATGTGGCCTATTGGTCAAATATCCCGCGAACTGTCTGGGAGTATCACATCGGTGGCTACCAGGTGATAAAGAAATGGCTGAGTTACCGTGAGAAGGCAATACTTGGTCGAGGTCTCATGGTCGAGGAAGCCGAATACGTAAGTGAAATGGCCAGGCGCCTCGCCGTTTTAATCAAAATGCGTCCAGAACTTGATGATAATTATAACACCGTGAAAGCGGACACATGGTCCTGGCCGAATGGGTGATTAAAAGATTGTTCTAGATTGGGCAGGAAACTCGAAATGAGATTCTAAATCGATAAATTGAATACGGTCAACTTTGCCCCCTCGTGATCCATTCGGATTCCCTTGTATCATCGCCAATATAAAAAGCCTCACGGGGATAGGCAACATCAACCTCATCCCGGTGAGGCTTTTCCTCTAAAGAAATTAGATACCGAATTAAATCATTTCCCAAGGGGGTTGCCCCAACGGGCGAGGCGGGGGTAGCGAATCCTGACTTGGCCCTTCATTCTAAAGGGAATTATTTTTAAAAGAACGTTCTCTTTATATAAGCTAAAAGGATGAGCAGCAGGGGTCTTTTCATGGTCCTAAGATATGCGAAAGAGACTCTGCGGTCAATAGGCATCGGTTCCCCCACCCCCAGTTTCTTTACTGCTTTGCCAGGGCCTCAATAAAGGTGGAGGGGAAAAGCTAAAGCGAGGGGAAGGGCTTTCACGCACGCTGAATCGGGGGGCAAACTCCTTGCCAAGGAGTGACTGTTGGGGTTCCGCAATGGAATGGCGGGGAGTTGGAGATAAGCCAGCAAAGAGAGAGAAGCCCGCCTGTTAACCAGAGGAGAGCAACTCCCTTGTTCAGGGTGCGTGAAAGCCCTTCCCCTCGCTTACTCCCAGCCAATGCCAATGCGAAAAACTGGGGGTGGGCAAGGCATCGAATCTTTGGGGAAGATACTTGACCGATTTTAATTTGGATCTTTTCAATTTTCCGCTTGCTTCATTCGAGGCAAGATAGTCTACCCCCTGAATCGTGAGTTGGGGATTCCTATGGCGGAGATTCCATTTTTCGCGATAGACTTCATGGAGAGATCGGAACAATCCGGCCATTAAAAGTTTACAGCTGAAGCAAAAAATAAAAGGAAAGGAGACTTCAATCGGAGAAAAGGCATCTAAAATAATGTCAGGGCTAATTCTCCGGCAGAAGAAAAGCTCAAATGAAGGGGAATAGGGAGTTACTTGGGGGCATAGAGATCTTTAGGCTCGAATTCAGCCTCCTTCATGCGAACTGCGATGGCAGCAAGAAGACAGCCGATGGAAGCGCCAATGCAAATGCCTATGATAAAGGTAATCAACGTTTACTCCTTTCACATTACTGCAAATCCATGTTTTTTCTCTCCGCTTCTTTATCTTTTTTGGAATGCAATTGCTTTGCCGTTGATTTTAAATCAAGGGGAATTTGTAACCCGTTGATTTTCCAATTATTAATTTTTCTGGAGAAAATAGAGACGTTGAGGCAAGTTCAAAAATGTCAAGAATTGTCCAAGGAAAGGTCAAGGGTAACGAAGGATTCCGAGGGAGGGCTTAGGGGGAGAGAGGATGGGGAATGAAAGAAAGGAAGTAACCGGCCGATAAGAATTCAAGGACGGTTCAGTCATGGCGGCCAGAGATATAGTCAGACGGTTCTTCTTCCCAACCTTGACGCCCGCGTATCTGCTCAGGGTCTCGATTCTCGCCATTTCCGCCTACATCTTCTTCGGCTTCATCAGCATCCCCTTGGCTGTCAGGGGCAAGAGCATGGAGCCAACCTACTCCGATGGAGGGTTTAATTTCTGCTGGAGTCTGAAGTATTCCTTCCGCGGTTTGGAGAGGCATGACGTAGTGTTCATCCGGCTGGCCGGCCCGAGGGTGATGCTGCTAAAGAGGGTGGTCGCCTTGGAGGGGGAAGAGGTGGAGTTCCGCAAGGGGCGCCTCCTGGTTGACGGGAGGGAAATCAGCGAACCCTACCTCCGCGATCGGGGGGACTGGGACCTTCCACCCCGGCGGGTAGAGAAGGGATACATTTACGTCGTGGGGGATAACCGCGGGGTGCCCATCACTGAGCACTACTTCGGACAGACCCCGGTAGGGAGGGTTGCGGGAGGGCCACTCTGGTGAAGGGTAGGTACCTAATCCCTGCGGTCGTCGTGGTCGTGGGCCTCCTCGCCTACTTTTATTTCTATCCGAGCGAGGAAAAGAAGATCAAAAAGCAGCTCGCCCTCCTGTCTGAGTACGCCTCCAAGGACAAGGGGGAAAGCGCCTTCACCATGGCCCTCAGGCTCGACCACTTGGGCGGGCTGTTCGCCGAGAGGGTGGAACTGAAGGCCCCCGGCTATGAATTATCAGGCACCCACACCCGGCGCGAAATCGTCAATCTCGCGGCCCGGGCTCACCTGTCCTTTTCCGTGATGACCTTGAATTTCCATGACGTCTCCGTTGCTATCTCCGGGGAGGGAACGGCGAAGGTCTCGACCACGGGCAGGCTAAAGGGAATGTCGCCGAAAGGGGCGAGCATGGAGGAGGTCCAGGAGCTCGAGTTCACCTTTCGGAAAGACGGCGAAGGCCGATGGCTCTTCACGGCCGTAGAGGTAGTCGAAGTTTTGAAGAAATGAAGGAATAGGCGGCAGTTTCGACGGTCGACCCTACCGAATAGTTGTTGGCAGACCTTGATAGGAAAAGTAACTCCATCACATTAGGAAATTCTGATAAGAAGAAGCCATAATGCCTCGCCCAGCTAGCAAGGAATTATGACTCCGAAAGATTATCGCACAACTGGTGCTGCGGCCCCACTAACTTCATTTGAAAAATTGCTCTCTATATGGGATTTATCATACGCAGTGACAGCGATATAATAGGTTTGACCGCTAGTCAGGCCTCTCAGAGTATAGGAGGTTGTATTACCTGACGTTTGAGTAGCCATTCCAACATCCGTTGAATTCTCATACTGACCAGACACAGTTCTTGAGACTGTACCATGGTGAATTTTGTAGCCGCCTACGGCTGGGCAGTCTCAGAATCCCAAGCCAAAGTTATCTCTCCTTCAGCAGTTCCGCCGCTAGTACCTCCACCGCAACTTATGATAATCAGTGGAAGGAGTATTATTAGAGACTGTTCCGAAAAAACTCAAAAACATATGAAAAATAAGGAAAAACTATACATTTTTTGATCGACCTAATACAAGATCAAACATCCGATGAGTAAAAAGCAAATTCTTTTCGCCAAACTTAAAAGAGCCTGAAAAGATAATGGATTTATTTTTCAGCTAATTCTCTTAAAGC
>Ga0187854_10002553_pt1 | contig 15461 bp, 16 predicted proteins | sample June2016WEW_6_15_FD_132445 | JGI IMG/M metagenome (GOLD analysis project Ga0187854, IMG submission 132445) | Peatland microbial communities from SPRUCE experiment site at the Marcell Experimental Forest, Minnesota, USA - June2016WEW_6_150 | ecosystem: Environmental > Terrestrial > Soil >...
AGCCCCAACATCAGCGGTTGAAAAATGATCAGACCGGCAAACGAGGTCAAGTTTTGGTCTTCAAATTTCAGGTCGGGAATTTTATAGGCTCGACTCATTATTTCGCTTTTGCTATACTTCACCCGGGGTGGCCTCCTGCAACAGGTATTTTAGTGATTGTGCAATCCTACTTTACCCAATGCTGAGGCCACCTTTCAACTATTTATCGATCTCTAAAACACATTTTTTATGCACCTGATGGGTAAAGATACAGATCAGTCGTACGAAAAACTTGTTGGAGACGCGCCGGTTGACCCACTTTCCCGCCACGGAACCCGCGAGCATGGCGGGAATCAGGGCCAAAGAAAGCAATAGAATGGGTAAAGTCAGAATATCGTAGACCACATAAGTTCCGATTTTGACCAGACCAGCCGTGAGGAAAAGAAACACGGTGGTGGCCACAAAAATCTCTTTCGTCCGGCTGTTGGGCAGCAGGTAAAAAGAAAAAACGATCCCGCCGACATGGGCCATGGCGTTGGCAATGCCCGAGGCAAATCCCAGGCCGACCCCCTGCCGGACAGACGGGCGCAGATGCTCTCGCCAGTTGGGCCGAGCGATGGAAAGATATTGGAGAACCCCAAAACAAATGGATAAGACCCCCACGGTTCTCTTCACAGCTTCAGCGGGGATAACTGCCAGCAAGTATGTCCCCAACCAAATTCCACCCAGAGAGGCAGGAAGAAGAACGAGGATAGCATGACGGTCCCATTGTTTCCAGTATTGCCGGACGCCGGTGCCGGAAATCAGAACCATCATGGGACCGAGCAGGCCGATGCCAAATTTAGGGGGGAGGAGGAGAATGACCAGGGGGGTCATCAAGGCCCCCCCACCGACGCCAAAGCCGGAAGTAACGAAGGCTCCGCCACAGATGACCGCCATCAGAGCTAGGAATATATAGGGTTCCTGCTGGGCCAGGGGGCCTATAAGGAAGTAGAAAACTCTTTCCATTTGGTTTTCTTCAAAAATCAGGCAATCAGCTGCAGCCCTCGGTTGCCCGTCCTCCCCATGATCCCTTTGGAGATCACCAGGTTTTTGCCGATCTTCTTGCCGTCCTTCAGAACTATCCCATCCTGCCTGCCGGCTCCAGTTTTGACCATGGCGGTATGGGGATAACGGTAGGCAAGGTATTCTTTCAGGAGAGGGTCTTGCATCTTCATCAGGGCCAGAGAATTTCCGGCCGGACTCTTCTTTCCCAGTTGTAATTCCAACCTGGAGCGAAACCCCTCGATAATCCCAACGGCGAAGTCTGTCAGGCGGTACCGGTTCAGTCCTTTGTCCTTATTGTATTCAACCCACTGAGAGTGGATAAACCTTTTCACAAAATCGTGGACATAACTGGCCATCTTTACATTCGGGATGCTTCCGTTGATCTCCAGGACCCGTCCCATCTTTCTTTTTTCCGGCACATAAGAGGATACCCAGATTCCCTGGACGAAATAAAAATCCTGCAACAGATGAGCCAGGAAATAGTCTTCGGCGAAATGGCGCAGGCCGGGCCGGCCGACGAATACGCTGATGAAGTCTCGTTTTTCCTCCCGGCCCAGGAGGTCCAAATTGTATTTGGCGATCAGATCGTGGGTCTTGGTCATGGCCGCTTCGGCTTCGTACTGATTGGGGCTTTCCGCCAGGGCCATGAGTTTTTTGACCCGGAGCAGGATTCGATCTTCAGAGCTTGAAGTTTCCTGGGAAATCCGTTCATCCAGGGTTTTATAGTTCCCCGAAGCCCTGGGGTTGGCCCGAAGCAAATGACACGCTTTCAGGAAGAGGGAACCGTGAGGCGGTTCGTTCCAGGCACCCAGGACCTCCTCGGCCAGTTGATGGGCCATTTCATGCAGGAGAACCTCCCGGACCGATCCCCAGGAATGGTTCAAAACCAGGGTGCGGCTCAAGCAGATTTCCCTCTTTTGTCCCCGCCAGGTTCCCCACCGGTCGTTCATATCCCGTAGGCTAAAGAGGGGAGGGCGCATCTTTTCCCGGTAAGAGGGATTTAAGATCCACAGAGCCCTCTCCCATTCACAGGAAAGGCCGTGGAGAATTCGATTTTCCAATTCTTCCTGGTTGAGAATTCTCTTTTGCTGTCGGCAATCCATGAATTCTATTTCCAATCTATGGGAAACGATCAAAAAAGGGCGCGGTGCTGACAGGCCCAGGATCCCTGGGGCGGCTTGGCGTTACCCGTAGGGGCAATTCACGAATTGCCCCTACTCGCAATGGCGTACTGTTTGTAACCTTCATTCCGTCAGGTACGAGGCCAGGATCTCTCCGAAATATAGGGTGTGGTAATCCTTGGCTGGATAGAGCTTCTCCAGGTCTGCGGAGAGGATCTTGGGATCCATGGGTGTTTTGTGGGTGATGCGGCATTCAAAATGGTACCCAGGAATTATTAGAATCGGCGTGCTGACTTTCTTCGCTTTGGTGGTGGAGAGGCGGCATTCCTTAAATTTATCCAAATCCCGGCCAGATTTTGACCCGCAGAAGTTGATCTCTTTTTTCATATCCCCTGTAGGGGCGCTGACCGTGAAACTGTCCGCTCCTTCTATGATGCCGTGGGTGAAGCGGGATGTCCTCACGGCAACCATCAGGATGGGTCTGCGCCACACGACTCCCACCATAGCCCAGCCGATCGTCATGATGTTCACCCGGTCCTTCCCCTTGACCACGAGGAATGCGCCTTCCTCGACTTGCTTCAAAAATTGCGGAGCCATCTCCCGGTAATTGAGGTCTTTCATAAGTTTTCTCCTTTCGGTAAGGTGGTATTTTAATAAACCTAGCCACAGAGGGCACAGGGCGGCAGAGCCGCAGCCAAACCAAACAAAAACTACAAGGTAATCTTCGCCAGGGTTTTTGAAAATTGTAGGGGTCACGCGAAGCGCGTGATGGTTGCCCATCTTGCGGGCGGCCACGGAGGGCCGCCCCTACATTCTCAATTATTATTTAAAGATCATCTCCAAAGTATTTGATCGAATGTTTCATGAAAGCCTGGCAAGGGCTCGGAACGAAAGACGGATTGCGCCGCAAGCATCGGCGGGATATTGCTTGCTATCTCTACCATCCTTGCCTTCCGCAAAACGCAGCGGGGGCGGGAAAAGAAAGGTCCGCAGGATAAGAGAACACCCCCGCCCCAGCTAAGAGGAAATCCGTGCCTTAGGGTTGCAAGCAAGATGGCTTTCGTTCCGAGCCCCTGAAATAACCGCACATTTCCCATATACCAGCTCTTTAGCCCTCAACTAATTTGGAGATAATCCTTATTTAAGAGCTTTCACCTCCTCGTACGGCCGAACTATATTAAATTTGAAAATCTAGAAAATTCCTCCGGGTCCTCTGGGTTCTCGGTGGCTTCATTTTCAGGGATGAGGAAAAAAGCGAGGATCGAAACGCTCAAACCCGAGTCCTGGATTTACCGGGCAACGAACGGGTGAGTAATCCACAATGGCCGCTCGTACGCACCGGTAACAGCGAATACAGCGCTGGATGTCCCCGGGCCTTTCCTCCTTCACCTTCCGCGCCCATAGCGGGTCTGCCAGAAGGGCCCGAGAAAGAGCCACCAGCGCCATAGACCCGCTGGCAATGGCTTGGGCAGCTTTGGCCGGGTCCCGGAAGTTCGGAGCCATGACCGGAATGGGCACGTTCTTTTGTATAGTGGCTGCATCCTCGCTCATCGCTCCTTCGTCCCGTGGAAAGATGCGGGTCAACGATCCATAACAGCCAGCGCTCACCGAGAGGTAGTCGGCGCCGACCTCGTGTATCTCCCGGGCCATCTGGATGGCCTCGGGCAGATCCAGCCCTCCGGGAATAAATTCTCTGGAGCTGAAACGATAGCCCACAACAAAGTCCGGGCCCATCTGCTTTTTGATATCCTGGATCATCTCCCTGGAGAGAGTCCAACGCTTCTCCGGAGAGCCGCCATATTCATCTTTGCGCTGGTTGAAATGGGGGGAGGTGAACTGGCAAAGCAAGTAGCCGTGGGCGCCGTGAAGCTCGACGCCATCGAAGCCAGCCATTTTAGCTCGAAGAGCGGCCTTGACCACGGAAGCCTTCAAGCCTTGAATCTCTTCGCGGGTCAGGGGGCGCGGTTGCTCCGGTTTTTTATCGAGAAGATCTTTTAAAATCTCAGGGAGATCACCCTGGGGCAAAGGAGCCGGCACATCCGAAGGTCCAACCAGGGGTCTGTTTTCGTAGGATTGCAGAGCCTGCGCCCCTTGGCCGGGAAAGAGCTGAATCAAAGCCTTCGCGCCTCCCCAATGGATCACCTGGGCCAGGTCCCGCAAGCCTGGAAGGTGTTTTTCCGATCCAGCTCCCAGCCCAAATCCTGGATTGAAGGCAAAGCGGCCTGTAACGCCGGTAATCTCTACGATCACCAAACCCACTCCTCCTGAGGCCCGGGCAAAATAATAGCAAAGGCTCTGGTCGGTCACATTTCCCTTCAGGTCGCCCATCCCGACATAGGTGGGAGCCAGAACCATCCGATTGCCCAGGCGAAGTTTCCCCAGGTTGATCGGCTCAAAAAGGGCTTCATGTTCCGATTGCATTTATTCCTCCCCGAAAGGGTCCAGGACCCACATCCTTTTCCGCGAGAATCCAATAAAGAAGGATAAACGCCTACCCGAGGGTTGTCAAGCCTCTCAGTTTCTCTCAGTTTCTCTCACTTTCTCGACCTCAGTTTCTCGCCCGGTCCATCTTGACTTTATTGATAAAGTATCGGATTATACTAAAATATCAGAGGCTGCTTGTCCACGGGGTGATGGTCAAAAGAGCTCTTCGTCCCATATTCCTGGAGGAGAGGGGGAGCAAAAAGCATTCTCCTCTATCCTCCGTCCTGATGGATGGAGTTATTGCAGATGAAATTGACGATATTTTCTCGTTTAATTCTCGGATATTTGTTAATCGTCTTATTGGTGTTGGCCGTAAGCATCTACATGATTTTCCGGCTGGTCGAGTTCGAATCGACTACCCATTCGATTCTGGAAGTGGATCATCGAATGGAGGATTTAGAGAAAAAGCTTACGGATTCCCTCCTGTCGCAAATGCGTTATGAAAAAAAGTACATGGTTACCCGGGATTCGGCCCTTTACGGGCAATTTCTTGCAGCGAGAGATGAATTCAACGGATATCTGGAAGAAGTCATGAAAGTCGCCGACGCCTCTTCCCCCGAGGATCTGTTGAATAAACTGAAGGCTCACCATCAAACCTACCAGAAGTTGATCGAGGAAGAAGCAGGGTATGTATGGATCAATCGACCCTATTCCTCCTCCCAGTACAGGGAAGAAAAGGATAAGATTTTCGATCAAATGCTGGAGGAACTGCAAACCCTGGTCCTATATTATCGACAGAACGTCCTGAAAAAGATAATACAACTGGAAGAGCTTGGGGTAAGCGCTCGTCAGGTAACGATAGTCGTAGTGGCGATCGCTCTGTTGGCGGTTATCATCCTCTCCCTTGTTATTACTTCAAGTATCACCCGTCCCATTTCCCTTTTAATTGTGAAGACCCGGGAAATTGCCAGGGGGATTTTTGAAAAAAATCTACAAGTTTCCGGCCCGCCAGAGATAAAGGAATTGAGCGAAGCGGTGAATTCGATGTGCGAGCGACTCCAGGCGATCGATAAGATGAAGTCAGATTTCTTTTCCACCATATCCCACGAACTACGCACCCCCCTGACTTCCATCAAGGAGGGGACCAGCCTGTTGCTTGATAGGATTGGAGGGGAGATTACTGAGAAACAGAGAAAGCTCCTTAACATCATTGCCGGGGAGAGCAAGCGTTTGATCGAACTGGTAAATTCCTCCCTGGATCTTTCCAAAATGGAAGCGCGGATGATGGTCTTTAAATTTAAGAAAGAAGATGTAACCCCCTTGGTCCATAAAGCAGTGGCGGAGATTGAACCCCTGGCCATGGCCAAAAAAATCCGCCTCCGGGTGGAAAATCAAGGCCGCCTTCCCCTCGTGAAAATGGACCGGGAAAGGATTCTTCAGGTTTTGCGGAATATTTTAGGGAACGCCGTCAAATTCACTTTTGAGGGGGGAGAGGTGAAAATTTCTGCTCAGCAGAAAGGTTCGAGAGTGAAGGTCTCGATAAAAGACAGCGGACCCGGCATACCCGCGGAAAACCTGAAGACCATCTTTGAGAAATTTCAGCAAGGACCCCTGAAGAATCCAGAGCACAAGAGGGGGACAGGGTTGGGGTTAGCCATCGTTAAACAGATCATCACCGCTCATGGAGGCAAGGTATGGGCAGAGAGCGAACCCGGGCAGGGAAGTTCCTTTATTTTTGTGCTGCCGGTCTGATCTTTTTTTCCTGTCGGGTTGTTCGACTATGAAAAAAGAGTTTACCTGGATTTCGAGAGAGGAGCCCGCGAAACCGGCCTCTGGAGATATTTTGCGAGCCAAGAAACTTTTTGATCTCGGGGACTACGCCGGGTTCCTGGAGGAAACCCAGAAAATATTATCCCGGTCTTCGAATAATGGTCCCCGGGACCAGGCCCTGTTCACTATGGGGCTGATCTATACCCACGCAGAGAATCCTCAAAGAGATTTGGAGAAGGCGCTCTATTCTTTCAGAACGGTACTCAAGGGGTACGCCCAAAGCCCCTTGGCCGGGGAGGCCAAAGTGTTGGTCGGGGTCCTTCGAGAGAACCAAAAATTGGGTCAGATGGTTCGTAAGTTCAAACAAGAGAACGAAGAACTGGGTCAGGTGGTTCAGAAGTTCAAACAGGAGAACCAAGAGTTAGGTCAGGTGATTCAGAAGTTCAAACAGGTGGATATTGACGTGGAAGAAAAAAAGAGAGAGAAAGCGAGATAAAGAACCATGCCTGCGGGAAATGTTTTGGTGGTAGATGATGATCCCACCCTGTTGGAGTTGCTCCGAATGAGGCTGGAATCGGCCAATTACGCTGTAACCATGGCCCAGAAGGCGGAAGAGGCCATCGCGGCAGTTAAAGGGCAGGTCTTTGACCTGTCCATCGTCGACCTGAGACTTGGACAGGAGGATGGAATAACCTTGATGGAAGAGATCCATACCGTTATGCCGGAGATGCCCATCATTATCCTTACCGCCCATGGAAGTATTGAAAGTGCAGTGGAGGCTATGCGGAAAGGAGCGTACAGTTACCTCACCAAACCCTTTGAGCCCCAGGAGCTTCTTTTCCAGATTGAAAAGGCCCTGGAAAATCGCCGCCTCGCTTCGGAGATTGAAAGGTTAAAAGAACTTCTGGGGGAGAGGTATGATTTTGCTAACATCGTGGCCCGGAGCGGGAAGATGCATCGGGTGCTAGAGATGGTTTCACGGATTGCCAGCACCGACTCTACGGTTTATATCCATGGAGAAAGCGGGACGGGAAAAGAATTGATTGCCAAGGCACTCCATCTGGCGAGCGATCGGAAGAATAAGCCCTTTGTGGCCATTAACTGTGCGGCCCTTCCAGAAACGCTGCTGGAGAGTCAACTCTTTGGCCATGAGAAGGGGGCCTTTACCGGAGCGTTGCGGAGCACGAAAGGGCTTTTCACTCAAGCCCATGAAGGGACCATTTTTTTGGATGAAATCGGGGATATGACCCTTCCCATTCAGGCCAAACTCCTTCGGGTCCTGCAGGAGCGGCAATTCTATCCCCTGGGGAGTGGAAAAGCCGTGGAGGTGGATGTCCGGGTGATCGTAGCTACGCAAAAGGATCTGGCGGAAGAGGTGAAAGAGGGGCTTTTTCGGGAAGACCTCTTTTACCGGATCCATGTCATTCCGATCCATCTGCCTCCTCTGCGCGAAAGAAAAGAAGACATTCCTCCCCTGGTTGAACACTTTCTGAAAAAATTCAACCGCCAAATGAAAAAGGAGATAAAAGGCCTAGCCCCCGCGGCAATGCAGAGGTTTATGCTCCATGAATGGCCCGGGAACGTGCGGGAGTTGGAGAATACGGTTGAATATGCTGTGGCCATGTCCCAGCAGGATTTCATCACCGAAGATTTCATCTTTCGGGCCGATGCCTCTGGGCCGGCTGCTCCGTTAAAATCCTTAAAAGAGGCCCGGGATGCATTTGAAAAGGATTATCTGAGCAGTCTGTTAAAGGTGTGCGAAGGAAATGTAAGCCAGGCAGCCAAGCTGGCGGGCAAGTACCGGGCTGATTTCTATGATCTCCTGAAAAAGCATGGACTGAATGCAGCGGACTTCAAAACGACCTCTTAAAGAATGGGAGGAAGGATAAGAACTTTTGATCTTTTCCTGATGACGAAGCGGCCCAACCTCTGCTAAATTGCATCGTGACCAATCCAATCCCTCCATTTCCCGCCCTTCAATCTGAAATCTACGATCTGCAATCTCCAATCTCTTTTATTGACTCCTTTTCGTCGAGTTAGTACACTTTATAAATGTTCCTTTGCAGGAAGAAAAATATTAAGGAGGAGAGTCTATGAGACTGGTAACTTTTGAGGTGAAGGGGGGCAAAAAAGGGCAACCCATGATCGGGGCCCTTCTTGATGATAATTCTGTATTGAGCTTGCAGCCGGCGGTTGCGCTTTACTTGAAGGAAGGAAAAAGAGAGAAAGATCCCTACCCTGCGGCCTCGCGGTATGTTCCTGCAGATATGGTAGCTTTCCTGGAGAGGGGTAAGACGGCTCTGGACCTGGCTCGCCGAACCATTAAGGCTGCATCCCAATGGCAGAAAGCAGGGAAGAAGCCTCTAAAAGGCCTCCGCAAGGAACCCCTCATTTTCCCTCTGACCAAAGTCCTGTTGAAATCTCCGGTTCCACGCCCCGGAAAGATCATCGCCATGGGCCTAAATTTCCGCGATCATGCCGAGGAGAATAAGGTTCCGATCCCCGAAATGCCGGTGGGTTTTTTGAAAGCCTCTTCTTGTGTAATCGGTCCCTACGATCCGGTTCCATATCCCCATGATTCAACGAAACAGCTGGACTATGAAATCGAGATGGCCATCGTAATCGGGAAGAAAGGGAAATCTGTTCCGAGAGAGAAAGGCTTCGATTATGTAGCCGGATATATGGTTATAAACGATCTCAGCGCCCGGGACATTCAGCAAAAGGAGATGCAGAAGAGGCTCGTCCTCCTTTCCAAAAGTCTGGACGCTTTCGGTCCCATGGGGCCCTATCTGGTCACCCCGGACGAGATTCCGGACCCCCACCAATTGGGAATGGAACTCTGGGTGAACAGCGAATCGGAACCCAGGCAGAAGTCTTCCACCAATCAGTTGATCTTCAACATCCCGGATCTGATCGCGTACTGGTCGCAGATGACCCTGGAGCCAGGGGATGTGATCACTTCCGGAACCCCCGGCGGCGTCGCTCTTTTCCGGCCGGAACCGGAGCGCTGGCTACTGAAACCCGGAGATGTGGTCGAAGCCCGGATCGAGAGACTGGGCTTCATTCGCAACCGGATCGTCTAAGAGAAGGCCCAAGGCGCAAGGTTCAAGGCAAAAAAGTGCAAGGTACAAAGTACAAAGAAAAGAGCCTAATCCTTGTTCCAGCTTTGCATGTCCAAAGGAGAAGGGATGAATTCAACCGAAAAGAAGCAGATCGGAAAGTTGGCTATCGCTCATGGGTTAAAAGATTTCAAATGGATGAACCCCAATTCTATTATCCTGGGCCATTGGGTGAGAATGAAATGCAGTTACGGCTGCCCTGGATATGGAAAAAGAAAAACTTGTCCTCCCTATGTTCCCTCCGTGGAGGAATGTATTAAATTCTTCAAGGAGTATAAACAGGGGCTATTTTTTCATTTTGCCAAGAAGCTCAAAGACCCGGAGATGAGGCACCTGTGGTCGAAGGAAGTGAACCAGAGAATGCTCGACCTGGAAAGAGGGGTTTTTCTTTCTGGTTATCAAAAAGCTTTCGTATTTCCCCAGGCCCCCTGCCGGTTATGCAAAAACTGCACCGGAACCGCAGGGGGCTGCCGTCAGCCTTACCTTTCTCGTCCCACCCTGGAGGCCTTTGGAGTGGATGTTTACAGCACGGCTCAGAGGATGGGATATCCTATCCAGGTTGTGAAAGACTACCATGAAGAGATGAACCGGTACGGGCTTCTATTGGTTGAATAAGAACCCAGAAAGCCCAGAGAAGCTTAAATCGGATAGACCAAGGATCAAATTGCCTTGAGGGGGGAAAAATGCCCAGGGTTTCCGTGCGAGATATAGAAATGAACTACCAGGAAGAAGGGTCGGGTTATCCTTTAATTTTAATCCATGGCCTGAACGGAGATTTGACCGGGTGGGTCCTGGTCGTGCCGGAGCTTTCCAGACACTACCGAACCGTTGCGCTGGATGTTCGCGGGCACGGAGGAACCAGCAAGCCCGATCAGCCCTATTCGGTTAAAGGCTTTTCCGAGGACTTCTATGAGTTCATGAATCAGTTGAAAATTCCCAAGGCTAACATTCTGGGCCTTTCTATGGGAGGGGCCATTGCCCAGCAGTTTGCTCTGGACCACCCGGAGATGATTCGATCTCTCATTCTGATTTCCACCTTCAGTTACGTGGACGAAAAGGCTCATCGGGCTTTTTCCCGGTTGCGTCAGACCCTCAAAGAAAAGGGGTATCCGGCTTTTTTTGACGAAGTGATCAAACTGGCCTTCACTCCCGAATTCATCTCGGCCAATCCCGGTCCCATTGCGGAATTGAAGGAAAAACGGGTCCGCATCAATTCTCCCGCAGCCATTGGGCGGGCAACGGATGCATGCCTGGCTTTCAACTTGAAGAATGAGATTGCCAAAATCTCCCTGCCCACGCTTATCATCTCGGGAAGGGAGGATGTTTTTACGCCCATCCATCTTGCGGAACAGATTCACCGTTCCATCCGGGGTTCCGAATGGAGGATCCTGGAAGGAGTGGGGCACAATCTTTATATCGAGGAGCCGGGCTTGCTAACCGACATGACTCTGGATTTCCTGAAGCGTCATTAGCACCGAAGGGTAATGACGACAGCTCCAAGAGATGTCGAAATCAGGAAGGAGAGGACAAATGTTTGAAAGAAAGAAGCTAGTGATGGGATTCATAGTTCTTTTAACGATTACGATGGTAATCCCGGCCTGGGCTGCAGAGACGATCAAGATCGCCCTTTTCGATCCCCGCTCCGGACCTTTTAAAAGAACTGGGGATACTTATGCCGCTGCTATCGAGTTTCTGGTTGAGGAAATCAACGAAAGCGGCGGGCTTTTCGGGCGGAAAGTGGAGCTCATCGAAGAAAATAGCCAGCTCAAACCCGACGTGGCTGTACGCAAAGCGACTAAAAATGTCATGGAGGGCGTGAAGTTCTTAGGAACCGGAACGGGAACACATGTGGGCCTAGCTCTGCAGCAAGTGGGGCCAAGGAGAAAGTGATTTTCTTCAACTACGGGGCCGAAGGGGATGAAATTACCGGAAAATTCTGCAATCCCTACACTTTCAGGGTCTCTCCCAATACCGAGGTGCGTTCCATGGCCATTGCCAATTTCTTGGCTACGAAACCTTTCCGTAAGTTTTACACCATGAACATGGACTATGCCTTTGGGCATGATGCGGCCCAGGGCTTCATCCGCCGGGTAAAACAGTTTGTTCCGGGCGCTGAAATCGTAGGAGAGGAATACCACCCGATTGCCAATAAGGACTTCGGCCCTTATATAACGAAAATTATCGCTGCCAAACCGGAAGTGGTCTTTACGGGGAACTGGGGCGTTGACCTGGTCAACCTTATCAAGCAAGCCCGGGACATGGGCATGAACGCTCCTTTTATCTGTTATTATTTGAATGACCCCTCTCAGGTGTTGAATGTAGTGAAAGAAACGGCGATCGGAAGCTGGGGTTGCGAGGCCTATGTGGAGACGATTCGTACACCCGCCAATAAAGATTTTCTCCAGCGCTGGAGCAAGAAGCCCAAGTTTGTGGCCGTGGAGAAATGGCCCGCGATCAATATTGGCAAAGCCTACAACGGGGTGAAATTCATGATGGAAGCCATCAGGAAGGCCGGAACCCCAGATCCCCCAACCCTCATCAAGACCTGGGAAGGGATGAAATGGGATAGCATCATTGGACCGGTGGTGATGCGGGCGGAAGATCATCAGATCATGATGCCTCTCCCCGTTGCCGAGGTCATTAAGACCACCAACGAGTTTTACCCCTTCCCTTATATGGGGGAACCCTACATGGTGCCCATCGAGAAAACTGCGGTATCCTTGCCCGAGACCGGGTGCACCCGGAAGGCGGGACAGATGTAATAAAAGCGCCTAATGGTTGAAGCGCCTGGGGCACACTAAAATAGAAAAATGCGTTGAAAATAGAGACGGCTTACTGGGCCGTCTCTATTTTCGGAGTTCAAGGGATAAAAAGGAGAAAAGGATGAAGTTTCAGGCTATTGCTCTTCACGAGAAGGACACCGTGGGAGTTTTGCTCGTGGATACAAAAAAGAGCGATCGGATTCCCGTCGGGGGTCAGCAGAATCTTGAAATCGTTGCCCTGGATGATATTCGTTTCGGCCATAAGATTGCCCTGGTGGACATTCGAAAGGGAGAGATGATCAGGAAGTATGGCCACCCGGTTGGAGTGGCCACAAAAGATATCCGCGCAGGAGACCATGTTCATATCCATAACGTAGGGGGCCTACGGGGCGGAGCCAAAACCCCAACTGGAAAGGGAGGGCGGGCATGAATTTTCTTGGCTACTTAAGACCGGATGGTTCAGTGGGAGTTCGAAACTATGTTTTAATCCTGCCTGCAACCCGATTGTGCAACCAGATGGCCCATCGCATCGGACAGGTTGTGGCCCACACGAAAACCTTCATCTCTTCGGGAGAATACGGGCGCCACAAACGGGATCGCATCCGTCAGGCGAGGGTGCTTGTGGGTCTGGCCAAAAATCCGAATGTGGCTGCCACGGTCCTGCTGGGGGTAAAAGATGATTTTGGATATCCCGAGTTCAGGCTATCCGAGTTGATCCCCCAGATCGCTTCCTGCGACAAACCTTTAGTGGCCATCAACCTGGCTGAAGAAGGGGGAATGCACCGGGCCATCGAAAAGGGAATTACGGAGGCACGCAGGCTGGTCTATGAAGCCTCATCTTGTCGACGGGAACCTTTTCCACTGGGGAAAATGACCCTCGGCGTGAAATGCGGGAGTTCGGATCCGACCTCCGGGATTGCTGGTAACCCGGCCTTTGGAAATCTTGTTGACCGGGTGGTGGGAGGCGGCGGAACGGCTATTTTCTCAGAGACGGTCGAAATTATTGGGGCCGAGGATGAACTGGCCAAGCGGGCTGTATCCCCTCAGGTGGCCGAAGGGCTTTACCGGTTTGTTCGCCGGGCAGAAGAAGCAGCGGCCACTATCGGGGAAGATATTCGCACCATCAACCCCATTCCCGAAAACATTGCCGCAGGGATTACGACCTTAGAAGAAAAATCGCTGGGAGCTATTGCCAAAAGTGGCACAGTCCCCTTACAGGGAGTCTTGGAATACTGTCAGCAGCCTCCAGGAAAAGGTCTGTATTTTATGGACGGGTGGATGTCCTCCTTTTCCCTGCCCATGAGCCTGGCTGCGGCCGGCTGCCAGATGGTTTTCTATCAGATTGGAGGGCAGGGACTGCCCGATCAGGATCCTCCCATATACGCCACCAACACCGGGGTGGTGGCACCCTTAATCTACGTCACCGGGAATCCCCGTACGTATCAAAAAGCCAGCCAGCATATCGATATGAGCACGGCCGGGGTTTTAACGGGAGAGATGAGTATTCCCGAAGCCGGGGAGAAGCTCGTCAAATTAGCTGTGGACATTGGATCCGGGACCCTGGCCAAGGGAGGAACGCTAAACTATACCGACCCCATAGAAGTTTTTTTCGACGGCCCCTTCCTCTAAGAATTATTCCTTTACCAAACTTCTGTCGGACAAACAGGTTCGGAAAAGTCAGGGGCGGCCGGAAAAGCAGCTGATCATTCATTGAAGAAACCGCGCAGGCAGAAAAAGGAATTTGTCAATATAAAGGGAAGTTGCTTTGAGGTGACCCCGGACGGACTCCTCTATTGTCCAGGAGCGGCCCGGGCAAAAAAGAAACACAAGTGCCCCGACTGCTATTTCTGCCAATGGTGTCCCGATTCGCGGTGCAGCCTTTGCCGCAGCCAGGCAAAAACTCCCCAAAAAGCGACGGGCCATTCCTGATCTACCGGGCTCTGTTCCCTCCCGCTAGTGGCTGTATCGCAATTAAGAAAGGGGATTGCCATGCTCGCGAAAGCGGGAATCCAGTCGCGATTCTATTCAATATCTCATCCCCCTGAATGCCTGCCTGCGGGGGCATGACGAATTATGACCCAGTCTCCTAGGGGAGAAGAAGTTTTCCATTTTATGAGACCATGATATTGGGTATATCCCTCAATCCGCATTCCGAAATCAAAGGGATATGTTTTTATTGCTATTTGAGGAGTTTGATGATATTTTGATAACTAATACCATCTTCTGACGGGGGTTCTCTAAAGCAAAATATTCAAGGATTAACTATGTGGATCATGTAATCCCCGTTTCTGAAATAGAAGCGGGTTTTTTGTTTCTGGCAGGGGAAGAGGAGAAAAAATGAGGGAGAAAGGAGTTTCGATGAAATTCAGATGGATCGCCGTTGTCGGAATTATTTTCTTGGCCAGTCAGGTGAGTGCCCAGGAGAGCCAGACGCTGAAAAGTCAGAAGGAGAAGATCAGTTACATCATTGGAATGGATATAGGAGGTAACTTTAAAAAACAGTCCGTTGACATAGACCCGGATATCTTGGCCCGGGGCGTTAAGGATGCCCTTTCGGGAGCAAAACCCCAATTGTCCGACCAGGAAGCTCGAGAAGTCATGACCTCGTTTGAGAAAGAAATGAGAGCCAAGCAGGAGGAGATTCGAAAAACCGTTGGGGAAAAGAATAAGATAGAAGGAGAAAAATTTCTTGCCGAGAACAAAAGCAAGGAGGGGATTCAAACCCTGCCCGACGGATTGCAGTATAAAGTGATCACCCCGGGCAAGGGGAAAAAGCCCCAATTGACGGATACGGTAATCGCCCATTATCGCGGGACCCTCATCGATGGAACGGAATTTGACAGCTCTTATCGCCGGGGGCAGCCGTCCAGTTTCCCGGTCAGCGGAGTCATTCGCGGCTGGACTGAAGCCGTCCAGCTCATGGAAGAGGGGGCCAAATGGCAGTTGTTCATTCCCCCGAACCTGGCCTATGGCGACCGCGGGGCAGGACAGGTGATTGGTCCCAATGCCGTCCTGATCTTTGAGGTCGAACTGATCTCCATTCAAGAGAAGAAGGAAGAGAAGAAATAAGAGACTGGAAGATATGTTCCCATCCCGGATCCGGTCAATGGCCCCGGAAGATTTGCCCGAAGTGATTCGCTTCTGGCAGGAGATGGAAGGAATCGGATTGAGTGAGTCCGACTCAGTACCAGCCCTTACTTCCTACCTGCAGCGCAATCCGGAATTGAGCTTTGTGGCCC
>Ga0187854_10002557_pt1 | contig 15455 bp, 10 predicted proteins | sample June2016WEW_6_15_FD_132445 | JGI IMG/M metagenome (GOLD analysis project Ga0187854, IMG submission 132445) | Peatland microbial communities from SPRUCE experiment site at the Marcell Experimental Forest, Minnesota, USA - June2016WEW_6_150 | ecosystem: Environmental > Terrestrial > Soil >...
TAGCAAAAAGGTGTGCGGAAGCAGGATTGGAAACTGTTTTACTTGAAGGGGAGAAATTACCCAGGGATAAAGTCTGTTCTGGTCTGATCGTCGGATCAGCGGCACAGAGGCTGGTACGAGAAGTGTTTGGTGAGATTCCTCAGGATGTGCTGGCCGAACCCTATTACTATAATGGAGTCATGATCTACGTTCTCGGCACGAAGCCTCGGTCGATTGACAGTCGAATACCGGTGGGGTGGCGTCGCGATATAGATTTCTGGATGACGCAAAAGGCTGTGGATGCAGGGGCCAGGGTTTACGATGGGTGCCGAGTCAAGAGTGTTAAGGCCGAGAGGGATGGGACCAAGGTGCATTTCTTAAGGGATGGAGAAGAGTCTTCATTGGCGGCCTCCTATGTGGTCGGAGCAGACGGAGTCCGGTCCGTGGTTCGTCGGTCAACCTTTCCGGCGTTAAAGGTGGCTTATCAGGAAGAGATCAGGGAGTGCTATAAGGGAAGCTTTCCCCTTGACCGGATGTTTTTCCATGCTTTCTACATTCCCGGAAAATCGTGGTTTGATATAAACCACAAGGGCCCGTGTTTCTGTCTCGAAGTCTCTGCAAAACCGGGAGAATTGAAGGAGCGGCTCACTCAGGCCAAAGAGATACTCTCCCGGGAGTACGGTTTTGATCCGCAGACAAAGCCTCTGTGGAGAGACTCCTGCATGGAGCCGAGAGTCCATGAACAATTGATCGACGGGACGTTTAAACCGGCAAAGGATAGGATCCTGCTGATAGGCGATGCTGCGGGGTTCCAGCTTCCCACCAGCGAGGGTATAGGAACAGCTATCCTCAGTGGATTAATGGCGGCGGAGAGCATTATCGATGCGAGCAAGCAGGGAGGGCAAGCAGGCGAACGTTACCTGCAAAGGGTGGCAGTGATCATCAACACAATTGAGAAGCAGTTAATTATGGCAAAGAACAGTCGTTATAAAGAAACGGATTGGGACCTCGAAGAGGTAGCAGAAGGTATTCGTTCTCTCATGGCGAGAGCGATGTTTGAGGATACATTTTCCATGTAGCCTTGCAGAAGGAGAGTGAATCGGATGATCCTGAAGCCCTATTGCCTGGTGTGCTCCCAACGGTGAGCTGTTGTCTCTGCAACGGCAGAAAACAACGCAGTTACCGTTCTTTCAATGGCCCGCGCTGATCTTATCCACTATCTTATCTTTAGTTAAACTAAATCTTATCTTTATTATTTTTAGATTGACTTGCATTTATTGGTAAACATATGATTCTGCAGGACGAGAACGATGATGCATAACAAAAAGGCCATAGGATTCACGAAATGCCCGTTGGAGACCGGGACAGGGGCTTCGCAACAATGTGCGGCGGCGTGGGGCAAGCAATTATCATAGAGAGGGCAGAATAGCCCACTGGTTTTTGACGAAACGAAGAAAAAGGGGGGATATGATGGGACGGTTCAGGAAAACTTTTATTCTGCTCATTCTTGTGTGGGGATGTGTTGGTCTGGAACGTTTTGTCGCTGCCTTCGTGCTTCCCGGGATCCAGAAAGACTTCGCTCTCAATTATACCCAGGCCGGTTCCATCATCGGCGTTTTTGCCATTGCGTGGGCCATCGGCGTCTGGGCTATGGGCAGTGTTTCCGACTATGTAGGAAGGAAGCCTGTAATAGTTGTTCTCACAATTCTTGGCGGCATCTTAAGCTGGTTGAGCGGCTTCGCCGGTGGTCTGACCAGCCTGCTGGTAATTCGGGGCATAATGGGATTTGTGGAGGGGGGGATATGGGGTCCTCTGGCAGCCACCATCGGTGAAGAATCCTCGCCGCTGAACCGAGCTCGCAACATCGCTCTACCCATTGCTCTCTGGATCCTCCTTGGCTCAGCGATCGGCCCTGTCCTCAGCACCCGATTGATGGAAGCCTATGGCTGGAGAACCGTCTTTTACCTTTATGCTATACCTGCCGTCGTCCTGGGGCTCCTTATATGGGTGGTAATGAAGGAGCCTCCATCAACTCAGGCGATCATCGCTGCACGGCGGTCCGGCGCGCGGAAAGCGAAGCGATTGGATGCCGAAGGAAAGGAGATCGGATACCGGGATGTGGTGAAATACCGCAACATCATTGCCATGGCGGGCGTATGGACCTTTAACATGGCTTTTCTCTGGCTCTTCACCACATTCTGCATGCCGTATATGATGAAAGTACATCAGTTGCCCTTTACCACTGTAGGATTGATCATGTCATCCTTTGGAGTAGCGTCGTGTATCGGCTTGCCTGTCTTCGGGGCCATCAGTGATCGTTTCGGTCGAAAGCCGACCCTTATTGTGAGCTGCCTGCTTTGTGGCGTCATGGCAATTGTATTTGCAAGCCTGAGCCCCGGCATCGCCCTGCCGTTCCTCGTCCTATTCTTGATGCTGGCCGCCTTCGGCAGCGGCGGAGGCGCCGCAATTGTTCAGGCATCTTGCGCGGAGACTGTAGGCTTTGCTATGGCTGCGACGGCAATGGGCATGGTGACCGGTATTGGCGAGCTGATCGGTGGCGGCATTTTCCCGGTGTTGGGCGGTAATATTGCTGACAAGATCGGTTTAGCACCCACTCTGTATCTTGCCGGTGTCTTGATGATAGTGGGTGGACTTATCGGATTTTTTGCGCGTGAAACTGCGCCAAGAATCGTCTCGAGAGGTCAGCGGTCTGTCACGTCATGAAAAGGATAGTGCCGATTCTCTGTAGCCTTACAGAAGGAGAGTAAATCGGATGATCCTGGCGCCCTATTGCCTCGTGTGCTCCCAACGGGTGGCGCTTGAAGCGGCCCAACAGGTCACCAACGATGAAACAGCCCTGAAAACGGTGCTTCTTAAGATGATGGACATCCTCAAAGATGTTGTCTCTCAAGACGTGGATAGTTTCCTGTTGGGTCTGAGAATGATGGAAATAATCGATGAAGTGACAGGAAGCGGTGATCCCTATAAGGATTTCAGGAGAAGGAGCGCCCACGTTGCAGAACAGTTGGTTTCGACCGTGCGTGAGACGGTGGCCAAGAGCCCCCAGCCCCTGTGGGAAGCCTGTCGAGTCGCGGTCATGGGGAACCTCATGGATGTGATCGCCGGTTCTAGACCGGAACTATTTAATATGAGCAGCTTTCTCGAGAAGCCATTTGCGGTAAATCATTTTGATGCGTTCCGGCTGATCCTCAACAGAGCTGAAAAGGTAGTTTTTCTCGCCGATAATGCAGGAGAAGTTTTCTTCGATCGCGTTCTTATTGATCGCCTTCTTGCTGAAAAAAGGGACCTTCACATCGACTATTTTATCAAGGGCTTTCCTTTTTTGAACGACGCGCTGCATGAGGACGCGGTCCTCGCCCTCATAGATCAGGTAGCCACCATCAGGACAGTTCCACTCATCAAGCCGATCGTCATGAATCAAGAGTACCTCCATAGAATGTATGCAGGATTCCTTGACGCAGCCCGGAGCGCCGACCTGGTTGTGGTCAAGGGACAGGCAAACTATGAGCTTTTTATGTCTGTACTAAAAGGAGCTTTTTATCTCTTTGTGCACAAATGTCCGGTGATCGCGCGAAAAGAGGGGGCCGATATGGGGGATGCGGTTTTTTGTAGAAAATAGAGCAGTTACCATTTTTTCAATGGCCCGTGTGAGCTTATCCATTATCTTATCTTTAGCTAAACTAAATGATGGCTTTATTATTTTTAGATTGACTTGCGTTTATTAGGGAACATATGATTTGGGAAGAGGAGAACGATGATGGATAACAAGAAGGCCATAGGGTTGTTCGATCTCTCAGGCAGGGTAACCCTGGTCACCGGAGGAGAGCGTGGCTTGGGCAGGGCCATGGCCGAGGGTGTGGCAGAATTTGGGTCGGATGTAATGATCAACTACCCTTTTCCCGAAGAAAAGGCACGGGCTGAGGAAACGGCCCATGTCATCTCCAGCCTGGGCGTTCGGGCCGAAATCGTTCAAGCCGATGTGAGTCGGGAGGACGAGGTGGAGCGCATGTTCAATGGAATGGGGAACGCCTTCGGCAGGACAGATGTCCTCATCAATAACGCGGGTATCACATCCCCACCTGCATGGATTCACGAAATGCCCGTTGGAGACTGGGACAGAGTGATAAATGTGAATCTCCGGGGAGCCTTTCTCTGTATGAAGCATGCCTTGTCCGTGATGATGAGACAGAAACGAGGTTCTGTTATCAATGTGTCATCGGTTGCGGCACTACGCGCTTCCGATTCGAAGTTCCTCTCCATAGCGAATTACAGTGCATCAAAGGCCGGCCTCCTGGCCTTGACCCGTCAGGCTGCAGCGGATTATGCGGGCCACGGGATCAGAATCAATGCGGTAGCCTTCGGACATATCGGCAGTACAGAACTCGCCGCGGGATGGAGAAAGAATATGCCCGAGGGGGCTTTGCGAGAATACGGGGAAAGGATGCTCGATCATATCCCCATGGGAAGACGGGGAAAGGAAGAGGAACTGAAAGGGTTGATCGTGTTCTTGGCGTCTGAAGCATCAAGTTATATCACCGGACAGACCATCATAGAGGATGGTGGATTATCCTTGCCCTAGGAGGAAAAATGTCGAGCCCTGTACAGAGCGTCATCGGAAAGTTGCTCGAAGAGAAGGCAGAAATCCACAAAGAGCGCCCGTTTCTCTTCTTCGGAGACGAGAAGGTCACCTATAAACAACTTGACCTCGTATCCAACCGGTTTGCCCACGGACTGAAGGCTCTGGGCATTGAAAAGGGTGACAAAGTTATTCTGATGATGCAGAACCACCCGGAATTCCTGTACTCCTGGTTCGGTACGGTCAAATTGGGAGCTGTGGAGGTACCGGTCAATACAGCCTACAAAGGCGAATCCTTGAGTTATATCATCAATAACTCTGATTCCAAGGTGGTTTTTATAGATGCCTCATTGCTGGAAAGGCTTGTCGTCATCCGGAATGACCTTACCGGGTTGAATTGCATTATATGCCGTGGTCCCGTGGATCAGGATATTGCCCATTCCCTCCCGGTTCCCGTAATCTCAATGGATGAACTATTCAAGGGTTCCCCCGCCCCGGTGAAGGCAGACGTGAGCAGATTGGACCCGGCAGGTATCCTCTACACCTCCGGGACCACGGGACTTTCAAAGGGGGTTGTACTGTGCCACAATGCGTTCATTAGCCTTGCTGCGCTGATGGGAAGGTATCGGCAACTGACTTCGCAGGACGTCCTCTATACGTTCCTGCCGCTTTTCCATGGTAACGCCCAGATGCTCTCCATTACCTGCGCCCTCGTGGGTGACGCCCAGGTCGTGCTGCGAGATCGGTTCAGCGCCTCCACCTTCTGGGAAGAGATACGGAAGTATGGCGCAACCCAGTTTAACTATCTCGGGGCAGTCATGACTATCCTCAGCAAACAACCCCCGAGAGATGACGATGCCGACAATCCGGTACGGATAGCCTTTGGGGCGGCCTGCCCTCCTGATGTGATGAAGGATATGGAGAAGCGCTTTCGCCTTGTCTGCCTGGAGGGTTATGGCCTGACAGAGGCAGGAATCGTCACCCATTGGACGGTGGATGAAAGGAAGATCGGCTCCTGCGGCAAGGTCATCAGCAATTTCTATGAAGTGGAACTGGTGGATGACGAGGATAATGAAGTGCCCGTGGGTCAGATAGGCGAGATTGTAGTCAGGTCGAAAGTTCCATTTATCATGATGTCCGGATATTACAAAATGGCGGATAAGACGCTCGAAGCTTATCGCAACCTCTGGTTTCATACAGGTGATTTCGCGAAGAGGGATGAGGAAGGATACTTCTACTTTGTGGACCGTAAGAAAGATGCCCTCAGGCGTCGCGGGGAGAACATCTCCTCCTTTGAAGTGGAGAAGGTCATCAACTCTCACCCCCAAGTGCTGGAGTCCGCTGTCTTTGCCGTGCCTTCGGAGCTTGGCGAGGACGAGGTCAAGGCCAACGTGGTGCTGAAACCCGGAGAGAACCTGCCCCCAGCGGCGTTGATTTCCTATTGCAACGACAGGATGGCCTACTTTGCCATCCCCCGGTATCTGGAGTTTGTTGAGGAACTCCCGAAGACTCCCACAGGCCGGGTAGAAAAGTATCGCCTCCGCGAGGCCGGCCTCACGACAAACACCTGGGATCGCGAAAAGGCGGGCGTCAAAGTCACTCGCTAGCGTATCGGCATATCGATGGGAGGATTATAACAGCATGGATAAGATCCAAATTGTCGATCAAACCATACGACTTGCTCAACAGGGTCTGTGGGGTTTTACGATGAGGACCGATCATATTGCGCCCATTGCGGAGGTCATGGGTCAGGTTGGATACAAGGCAATCGGGACTGTGGGTGGTAATGGATATGTCGTGGAGGTCCGGAATCTGGATGAGGATCCCTGGGAGAGGGTCCGACTTCTTTCCAGGTTAATAAAAAGAACGCCTATTCGCGGGTCTTACCAGATTTGGGGTCTTGCCGATTTCGAGCAGACAACCCCCCGTGACATCATCGCACTTTGGATTAAGCGGTGTGTCGCCAATGGGATAAAAAGCTTCTGGGTTTGCGATTACCAGACTGACATGGAGAAATTCGTCTACTTCGCGCGTATCGCCAAGGCTGAGGGGGCTGAGGTGGCGGTGGCTTTGGTGTACGCCTCCAGCCCTGTGCATACTAATGAACACTGGGCGCGTAAGACCAGGCTGATAGCAGAAGTGAAGGATTGTGTCGATGCCATCGTGATAGGGGACCCTGGAGGCGTTTTGACGCCGGAAAACACGCGAGAGTTCCTGACCACGGTTCAACGGAACTGTGATGGTATACCTATTGAGTTCCAGGCGCAATGCAGTTCGGGACTTGCTTCCATGACTTATGTGGAGGCTATGAAGGCAGGAGTCACGATATTGCAGACAGCGGTTGCACCTCTCGCCAACGGCACCTCAATGCCGTCGACGGAGAGCATTTTAAAGAATGCCCGCTGTTTGGGCTTTACGTCAGATATAGATGAGGATGCGCTCGCGGCCGAATCAGATCATTTTCGGAAGATAGCAGAGAAGGAGGGGTTTCCCATCGGAGTCCCCATGGAATACGACCTCTATTATTTTGAGCACCAGGTGCCGGGCGGCATGATGACAAACCTCACCCGACAACTCAGGGAGGTGGGGATGGAACACCGCTTGGAGGAGATACTGGAAGAGGTCGTTCGGGTGCGCAAGGACTTCGGCTATCCCGCGATGGCCACTCCTTATTCGCAGATCGTAGGCGCACAGGCAGCAGACAATGTTATTTCAGGCGAGCGGTATAAACAGGTTTCCGATTCGACCATCAAGTATATTCTGGGGTACTACGGAGACCCGGTTGGGCCTGTGGACCGGAACCTTGTGGACAGGGTAATGAATGTACCGAGGACCAAAGCATTTCTCAATTGGAAGCCGGAAAACTATCTGAAATCCGTTGTAGAGCTCCGGAAAGAAATCGGACCGGAACTTTCCGATGACGAGCTTCTGCTGAAGATTTTGATTCCAGCGAGACCTGTTAAGCGTGGTGAACCCAAGAAGCAGACCGGCGCACCTGCGGCAAGACCCATGGCGGGCGGCAGCCCATCCATGGACTTCCCGAGAGAATTCAGCGTTGATGTGGATGGCGAGGTCTTCAGGGTGAAGATCTCCCCGGTCTTGAACGGGACGCCAGGCATCGCTGAGGTGGAGAGCCCGAAGAAGCAGGCAGAGGCTAAGCCCGGGGGTGTACCTGCAGGGATGGCGGGGCTCGTACTTTCCTTTGAGGTGAAGGTGGGCGATGCGGTCAAAGCAGGGGATCTGGTGGCCATGATCGAGGCAATGAAAATGAGGAGACATATCAATTGCCCGCATGGCGGAGTAGTAAAAGAAATCTGCGCTTGTGAAGGTGAGATCGTCCAACCTGACGATGTTTTGATGGTGGTGGAATAGCATGGCCAATAAGACTATAAAGAAGATTCTCGTTGCCAATCGCGGTGAAATAGCAGTCCGTGTCATGCGGGCGTGCAGGGAAATGGGGATAGCCTCCGTTGCCGTGTACTCCGAGGCGGATAAAGAGGCCCTCTTTGCCAAGTACGCGGATGAGGCCTATCTGCTCGGCCCGGCACCGGCAACCCAGAGCTACCTCAACATTGATAAAGTGATTGAAGTGGCCAAGGAATGCGGCGCCGATGCGATCCATCCCGGCTACGGCTTCCTCGCGGAGAACCAGAAATTTGCCTCTGCCTGCGAGCAGGAGGGCATAAAGTTCATCGGACCGTCGAGTAGAGTCCTTGCCCTCTTGGGCGACAAGGTAGCAGCGCGCCGCGAGATGATAAGAGCAGGGGTACCCGTGGTGCCGGGGACCGATGAATGTGTGACGGAATTCGGGCAGGCAAGGGACATAGCCAAGGAGACCGGATATCCGGTGATCATCAAGCCCTCCGGTGGCGGAGGGGGAATCGGGATGACCATCGTGGAAAATGAAGGGGAGTTGGCCAAGGCCCTTGAATCCACCCAGGCCATTGCCGCGACCACCTTCGGCATAGCCGATGTCTACATTGAGAAATACCTTACCAATCCCCGCCATATAGAGTTTCAGTTGCTGGGAGATTCCCACGGGAATGCCATTCACCTGGGGGAGCGGGAATGTTCCATACAGCGAAGACATCAGAAGTTGATCGAGGAATCCCCTTCTCCGGTGGTCACCCCGAAACTCCGCAAAGAGATGGGAGAGAGGGCCGTGAACGCCGCAAGGATGGTCGGTTATGAAGGCGCAGGGACGATGGAGTTCCTTTTCTCTGAAGGAAAGTTGTATTTCATGGAGGTGAACGCCAGGGTACAGGTGGAGCACCCGGTGACGGAGATGGTAACGGGTGTGGATATAGTGAAAGAGGGGATACGAATCGCCTCGGGATTGCCCTTAAGTCTCACACAGAAGGATGTGAAGGTGCAGGGCAGCGCCATCGAGTGTCGTATCAATGCGGAAGACCCCTTTGCAGACTTTGTCCCGACCCCGGGGAAGATCATCAGCTACCATGCCCCGGGAGGGACCGGCATCCGTGTGGACAGCGGCGTGTACAGCGGTTACACGATACCGCCCTTCTACGACCCGATGATATCGAAGCTCATCGTCTGGGGCAGGGACCGAAATGAGGCGATTGCGAGGATGCGGCGGGCCCTCTACGAATACGTTATTCTGGGACCCAGGAATAACATCCCTTTCCACAAGGCGGTGATGGAAAACCCGCGCTTTGTAAAGGGCGAGCTCGGGACGCACTTTATCGAAACCGAAACTACGCTCCTGGACGACATGAAGGGTATCGTGGAGCGTGAAAAGCCACTGGAAGAGAGGTTGCCCCGGCCATTTGACGAAAAAAAGAGAATCGCCGCCATTGCCGTGGTAGCTGCGGTAAGCCGGACGTATTCCGGCCGAGTGGACGCATAGACGTTATGGCGGAGGGAGGAAAATGAGATGATTAAGAGAATCGATCATGTCGGCGTAGTGGTAAAAAATCTGGACGAGGCACTTGACCTGTACGTCAACACCCTAGGATTCAAAGCGTCGGAGATCCTGATCGCTGAAAAAGGGGAAAAGTTCAGAACCGTTATGGTTTCGTTGGGTCAGGTCACACTTGAGTTGATAGAGCCTATGGATTCAAAGGGTGGGATTCAAAGCTTCCTGGAGACGAGGGGAGAAGGGATACATCATATCTCTCTTGAGGTCGATGATCTTCGGGGGGAGCTTAGTAGATTGGGTGCCAAGGGGATAAAATTCCTGTTCAAGGAACCGGAACAGGTTGAGGGGACGCTGGTGACCTTTGTGCATCCCAAGTCCACCCGTGGGGTTCTGATGGAGCTGCTGCAGCGGGAATAGTTCCACGATCGGTTAATACGGTCATGGAAGAATTAGAGGCAACCAAGATGTATTTATGAGGCTTGTGAGGTAAAGGTTTGAGTAACGCGTTATTACAAGAGGAGGAATGATGGAAAATTTTGACGCTATTATCATCGGCGCCGGTCCGAATGGTCTATTGTGCGGCGCTTATCTGGCGAAAGCGGGGATTAAAGTGCTTCTTTTGGAAAAGAGACATGAAATAGGGGGCGGGCTGATCACAGAGGAGGTCACCGTTCCAAATTTTCTTCACGATACCCATGCTATTTACATGGCCATGATCGATTATGCGCCTGCGATCAAGGATTTGGATCTGGAGAAGAATATCAAGTGGGTTCGGCCTGAACCGACTATGAGCATGCATTTTTCTGACGGACGGGCTTTGAGTATCTACCCGGACCATGAGCGGACGAGTAAGTCCATTGCCCAGTTCTCCGCCAAGGATGCCAAGGCATACCTGGAGATCGGTCCAAGATTCGCCGAACTGACCGATAAGTTTCTGGCTCCTGCGACATACAAAGTCCCGGCGCCTGCCTTTGAGGCGGTGGCAAAGCTGGAATCTCACGAGATCGGCAGAGAAATAGGTGAGTATACGGGGAAGACCCCGCAAGAGATCGTCTTCGACCTCTTCGAGAGCGATCAGGTTCGATCTCTTTTCCTTTATGCGGCATGCATGTGGGGGTTGAACCATGACCTTGAAGGGGTGAGCTACCTGGTCCCATTGCTCATCAATCGCGCCGGTCAGTACCGACTCACCATAGGGGGCGCTCACCGGCTTGGCCATTGGATGTATAAGGCTATTTATAAGGCAGGGGGAAGGGCCTGGACCAGCCAGCGGATCAAAAGGATCATTATGGAAAACGGTCGCGCCTCGGGCGTAGAGCTGATAGATGGCGAGATCCTGAAGTCTAAAATAGTCATAAGTAGCGTGGACCCCTACCAGACCTTTTTTAACTACGTGGGAGAACAGCATCTCGAACCTGATTTTGCAACCCGACTCAGAGACTATGTGTGGGAGTCAACGTCTCATTTCGTGTATCACATGGCCCTCAATGAAGCGCCTCAGTTCAAGCTTGGAGACAAATACCCCGATCTGTACAAGACCTTTATTCACGTAGTCGGTTTTGATACGGCGCAGGAATTGATGGATCACTGGGAAAAGGTCAAGAAGGGGCAATTGCACCAGACCGGCTTTAACTGCTGCTTTCCCTCCATCCATGACCCCGTGGTGGCCCCTAAGGGGAAACATACAGGTCTCCTGTCACAGCACGCTCCCTACGACATTGAGGGCGGGGATGCTGATAGCTGGTACAGGGAGCGTGAGGTGCACGGCGAACGGTGCGTTGCTGTCCTCGAGAAATTCGTTCCCAATATCCGGAAGATCATGCTGCGGCACTACATAACTACCCCTCTCGATATAGAAAACAAGCTGTGGGATATGAAGAAAGGCTCCATAAAACAGGGGGCCTATCTTCCTCTTCAGATGGGGTATCTGCGCCCCAATGAATATTGCTCTCAATACGCCACGCCCGTAGAAGGCCTCTATATGTGTGGTGCCTCCGTCTTCCCGGGCGGGCTGGTGACGCTGGGGGCGGGCTATAATGCTGCGGGCAGGATTGTCGAAGATCTCGGTATCACGCCGTGGTGGCCAAAACCGGAGATAGTCGCAAAGGCAGAAGAACTGGGGATGCTTTAGGATGTGGAGCGGCATCCGGAAGTGGGCCTCGCGCACAAGGACGATACCTTAATAAGGAGGATATGCTGATGGCAGATAAGAGCTACGATGCGGTTATAATCGGCGGTGGTCACCATGGCTTGGTAACCGGTTGCTACCTGGCCCGCTGCGGGATGAGCGTGGGTGTTTTTGAACGGCGGTATGAAATAGGCGGAGGCGCCGCGAGTGAGGACCTTCCATTATCCGGCTGGGTCAGGGATACTCATGCCCATTTTATCCGGTTCTTCACCTCACCTGCATACCATGACTTTAAGCTCTACGAGAAGGGGCTCAAGCTCATCTTTCCGCCCGGGGCGAGTAATTCCTGCCTATGGCCGGACGGGACGGCCATTGCGATGAGGGCGCTTTACGACGTGAAAGGTGAGACAACCAAGTGGCCCTACCTACCGGAGAATCTTGACTACAATGCAAAGCAGGTGGCTGCCTTTTCACAGAAAGACGCGGATACCTGTTATGAGCTCGCGCAGAAGTATCAGGATGTCTGGAAACACTATGTGGATGAATGGCATCTGAACCCGCCCCCCCCGCTGGGAGAGAAGGATCTCGATGAGCTTTTGATCGAAAGGGGCTTGGTAAATCCTGATTGGGCCACCATGGATACCGGTTCGGTGGCCTATGATATCTTCGAGAGTCCTCAATTGCGCGAGTACTATATGCGTTTGGCTCAGGGACATACGGGGATTTATCCGAGCCAGCCTCAACACCTTATGATTACTTTACATACGCTGGGTTCCATGCTCGGAGGATTGCCGATCTCCATCTCCGCTGGGGGCACACATAATATAGCACATGCGCTCCAGAGGGCTCTCATGGAGGAGGGCGGAGACTTCTTCGTTCTTTCGGAAGTTGAGAAGATCATCATCAAAGGTGGGCGTGCGACCGGTATTAAACTGGTAGACGGAACGGAGGTTGAAGCGCGGAAGCTGGTTGTCTGCGACAGTAACGTGCGTCAAGTTGTCAACCGTTTTATAGGACACGAGAACACGCCCGTGGAGATTGTGGAAAAGGTGAAGAAAGTTCAGGCCGATATGGGGGCGTGGTGGTTTTGGGCCTGTTACCACGAACTGCCTCGATATACACATCAAGCCACCCATCCGGACTGTCTGACGCAAAGACAGTACATGATGCCCCTCAAACCTGACTGGTTCCGGTACGAACAATACGAGGAGTTCAAAAGGGGTGAGCTGCCGACGTACCTGTATTTCCACGTAAGTCACCCGTCGGCCTTCGATCCCCGATGGGCCCCCGAGGGGAAGCATTGCAGTGTAGTGGAGCTTTACGGCCCGCCGGTCTCCTACGTGGGCATGGAATGGTACGATACGTGCGATCCTGCGTTGATAGAGCGGATCATCGAGCAGTGGCAATGGTACGCCCCTAACATGACAAAAGATAACTTCATCGCCTGGCACGATACGACTGTGCGGGACATGGCCGAAAAGCTGATTGATATGCCCGATGGGTGCTGGACGCAGATTAATATGACCAACGAGCAGATGGGACAGCGCCGCCCCATACCGGAGTATTCCCGTTATAAAACGCATATCGAGAATGTGTACATGTGCTCATCCTCGACGCACCCCGGCGGAGCACTGCACGGGTTCTGCGGCTACAACGCCTACAAGCGAATAGCGGCGGATTACGGATTGGAGAAGCTGTGGGAGACGGCAGGGAGACCGTTTTAGGCGCATGCGGAGTACTTTCTGCGACCCCTATGTCTAAGGCATCGGAGTGGCCGCCGTAGATACGGGTCACATGGTTCTTGTGGCATATGTCGAGGCTTGGCTGGGGTGGCATAGATTGTAGGTAGGTTTGCCTGCCAAAACGTAAGGAGGTGGCGGACAGGAGTTATAATGGGTTATTGAGAGCCCGAAGAAACCAAAAAAAAGGGGGGGAAGTGAAATGGCGATTAGCGAGAGGATAGTTCCTATAATTCCCTTTGAGTTCAATGAAGCAATTGACCTTGAGGGGCACGAAGCTTGGTTCGTCGACAGCCTTCACACGCTGGAATCTCCTGATTTCTTTCTGTCGACCTACAGTGAGGCGAATACCCAGGGTATGATTTGGGGGGCTGAGAAGCTGCCGCTTCCTGCCAGTAAAGGGTCGGAGTGGAGAAACATCAATTTTGTTAAGATCCTCATCTGTCCAATTGTTGTCACATCTGAGGCCGAGATTAGAGAACGGCAGGCCAGGCTTAATGAGAATCTGTTTTCGCTGATTCAAGGCTTCGAGAAGATGTGGGGAGACTATAAATCGGAGCTTCTGGAGCTCTACCGGCCCTACAAGGAATTTGACGTGGGCAAAGCGAGCTCCGTGGAGCTGGTCAGAAAGCTGAGCCATCTAAAGCCGGTCGTAAACAGGATGAGCGAGGTACACTTCTACGTGATGTACGTAGCCTTTTATTTCTTCATGCTCTTTGAAGACCTTTGTCAGGAGCTGTTCGGCATAGATGCCACCCATCCTGACTTTCAAGCCATGATCACAGGATTTGAGAACAAGTCTTTTGAGTGCGAGAAAAACCTATGGCTTCTCTCACAAAAAGCCCTGGAGCTTGACCTGGGCCAGTACTTCGACTTTCCAAGCGACCAGATAGCATCGAGCATGCAAGGGACCGAGAACGGCAAAAAATGGCTTAACAGTTTGAACGAATTCATCGAGGAGTTCGGGTGGCGGAATGAAAGATTATGGACCCCGGCCGCCCCGAGCTGGCGGGATGATCCAAAATATGTCATCGATAGGGTGAAGGTCTACCGGAAGGTAGGTGAAGAAAGTCCTCTTGTCGAGAGGCTGAAAACCTTAACCTCCAGGAGGGAACAAAAGATAGCCGAGTACATGCCGAAGGTCGCAGAAGAGAAGAAGGACATATTCCAGCTTCTGTTGAAGGGTGCGCAATATGCGAGCTCATATGGCGAGGAGCACGATCTCTACTGTGAGATGCAGACCGATGCTTTGATGCATATGTACCTTATGGCTCTTGGCACGCGGTTTGTTGAAGCCGGCGCCTGCAATGAAGTCAATGACATCTTTCAGTTGACCCTCGATGAAAGTCGGGTGATAGGCATGTATCCTGAGAAATACAGGCTCCAGTCCCTTATCGCGGCCCGCAAGGAGAAAGGGAAGGAGGATGCGAAGGATGTGGTCCCCAATATGTACAGCAAGACAATGAATGAACAGGAAGCCTTCGGATGGATGATGAGCGCCCGTGAGCCTATCTTTCTCAAAGTGGTGGTGGGGGAATTGCCGAAGCCTAAGCCCGAGTTAAAGGCAGACCTTATCGGTGTGGGCGGGGCATCCGGTGTAGCTGAAGGGCCTGCGCGCCTCATATCGTCCGTTGAGGAACTCAACACAGTTCAGCCGGGTGAGATACTCGTGGCCTTGACTACGTCTATAACCTGGACGCCGTTATTCAGTCTGGTCAAAGGGGCGGTGCTTGACAGGGGAGGTACGTTGTCACATGCCGCCGTTGTCTGCCGGGAGTATGGAATACCCTGTGTGCTCAACACGTTTCAGGCTACGGCTAAAATCAAGAACGGACAGAGGATACGAGTGGATGGCAACGCTGGCGCCGTATACTTTTTGGACTAACCAGAGAAGGAGAATCGGTCGAGTAATTTCTTGAGTAGCCGACTGACGCCGGCTACGAAGAGGGGAAGCGACATGGGGGAAAAACATGTTTTTTGGTTTGCTGAGATAGGGAAGGACGCGAACCTCTTAGTAGGCAAAAAGTGTGCAAATTTAGGCGAGATGACCAGACTTCATATGCCTGTCCCCACAGGGTTTGCCATCTCCGTGACTGCCCACGAGCGTTTTTTGGAGGAGACGGGGGCACGGCA
>Ga0187854_10002561_pt1 | contig 15441 bp, 15 predicted proteins | sample June2016WEW_6_15_FD_132445 | JGI IMG/M metagenome (GOLD analysis project Ga0187854, IMG submission 132445) | Peatland microbial communities from SPRUCE experiment site at the Marcell Experimental Forest, Minnesota, USA - June2016WEW_6_150 | ecosystem: Environmental > Terrestrial > Soil >...
GGTTGTCCGGGCCGTCCAGGTCACTTCTCGCTTCCCCGCGACCCACGGCGCCCCGATTCATATTGGAGACCCCAGAAAAATCGGAATCTCTAATTTGAGGAACCCGGACTGGGGGGGCAAGCCCGGCGTAAGAAAAGGCGATGTGCCGGTGTTTTGGGCTTGCGGGGTGACTCCTCAAGCAGTGGCCATGGAAGCCAAGCCGGAGCTGATGATCACGCACAGCGCCGGGCATATGTTCATCACTGATTTGAGAGATGGAGAGCTCGCAGCCCTCTGAAGAGAAGCTTCGCACCCTTAGCCAAAATGCCGTTCATTCTTCATCTCTACCCGCTTTTTCTGCGCGCCAAGAAAACCGTTTTTTGTGGCCGGGATGGAGGTGCCTTCTATGCCGCCAAAACCGGCATCGATTTCAGAATCCGGATTGAGTGAGCCTCTTGCAAAACTCGTGGAAGCAAGAAGAAGTCGTTATTCCGGGCAAGCGAAGCGCGACCCGGAATCCAGTCCCGCCGAAGGCGGGATTCAAGCAATTCTATAGGGGTAGGGAGGGCCGATTGGTTTCGGTCCCCCCTCCCTCCGAACCGGACTGGCGGATCTCCCGCATCCGGCTCTCCGGTCGGTGGTTTTACCTCAAAGAGGATTGACGAAGCATGCCCAAAGAACCGATAGGGTTCAGTCTCTGGAATGCAAGATACAACGGCCTTTTCCCTGAAAGTACAAGGATCGTCAACAGGCGGAGTTTCGCAGTGGACAGCGTCTCCTTCCGTGCACTCGAAGGAGAATCTCCAGTTTGCTTAGCCTCCCGGCACTCGCACTGTCTTTGGTTCTGCCCGATGCTGACCTCCTCCTCCACCTTCCTACACCCCTTGGCTCCACGGGCATTACCCCGCTTCCTCGCTACTACGGGTGCTCTGACTCCTGTCCAGGCGGCTCTTCGTACCCTTATCAGGGGCAATGAACACCGTCCCTGTCCCGAACAGGTCTCCCTGGTTCACACCGCACGACCTTCCATGCATTCCGTCACCAAACACCTGACGCGCCCTGCCACCGCTTCTCCGCTGCCCGCCCAGCGTGGCAGACTTCCTGGTCTCTTATCCAGGTCTGGACTTCGCCTTTTATCCGCAGGCTCGTCGCTACGTGCGGCCGAATCGTGTTCGTTATCCTACGGACTGCATGTTCGCCTCCGGTTGCTCTCCACCCCGCATCACGACGACGCAGTTACCTTCGGCTACCGGGAACGGGCATCTCCCGGAGGAGGACTTTCACCTCCCAGATCGCGCCTGCTCCCAGGCGCACGGATTCCGGCTTTCGCCGGAATGACGGCCCTTTTCCCTCATTGCGACACAGTCTCCGAGGGGAGAGGGAATTTCCGGATGGAAACTAACTTAAAAAACCTTCGCCACGGGGCCTCTCCCCGCCGTCTTTTTCCTTCTTCTCGGGAGAATAGACCCAGATCCGGGAAGAAGCTTTCCATCTGCAATCTGGTTTAGGATCAGAATTTAGCATAGGGGAATAAGGGAGTCAATCAAAAGCATAAGATCAAAATCTGCTTGACAGATTTGTTAGACTTGCTATCATCCCAGGTGTCAAATTCCTCCGACCAGGTATTCCTCCCCTCCCTTGGCCTTCAAAGCGGGCAGGATGAGAGGTAAAAAGTATCAGAATAACCCTGGAGACTTTTCTTTAAGCTTGCTGGCTGGACTATGAGAAGCGGTTTGCTGAAACTCCCGATATGAGGCCCCAGGGGGGATTCATACCCTCTGGGGCCAAGCATGATTTTGTGTTCCATTATAGGGTCGAATAACTGTTTCCAAAAACCAGAAAGGAGAACATTCAAATGCGTACTCTTTTAGTCATCGGGTGCATAGCTCTTGGCTTTTTGGTCGGGCAGGTATTTGCGGCTCCTACGGCAAAATACCTCATAGACTCAACCCCGGGGGAAGATGTGTTAATTAACCTTGATCAGTGGTTTTCGACGCACCCCATAAAAGAAGGCGAACTGGGCCGTTCGGATAACGTCTTTTCATCCCCCCGCTCCGCCTTATTTATCGGGAGCCTTAAAGATCCCAAAGGCATCGGCAGACACATGCACGTTACCGTTGATGAAATTGTTTTTATCTATAAAGGTGAAGGGGAAATGTATATCAACGGCAAATGGGTCCCCGTCAAAGCCGGCGACCTGCATGTTTGTCCTCGTGGCGTAGCCCATGCCACACGTGCTCTCCCCGGCAAAGAATTATTGTCCTTTAACATTTTTACGCCGCCACAACCCAAAGATACCCACGACCGGGTGATGATCGACGAATAGGGACAGCTTCCTCGCTGGGAAAAGCTCGCAAGTCGCTTCGTTCATCTGGTTGATGGATCTTCAAAGGCAGAGTCCGTAATGGCTCTGCCTTTTTCAGGTCGTATCCCAGAAATAAGCTGATAAAGTTGGACCCTGCTGCCCAGGAGCCGAGGGCCAACACTGCCCCGGTCCGGAAACCCGGAATTTCCCCTCCCCCGCTACGTTCAATTCTCCCTCAGCTGAAAAGCAAACTATAAATAATGAGAAACGCAGTCTGGCAAATCGCTACCCAGACCCCGTTTTTGATCATGGACTTAATATCGCTGGACTCTGCGAACCCCAGCGAGCTGATCATGTTGGCGCCCGGATAAATAAAATTGGTCACCCGGGTAGCCACGATTAAAGCCGCGGACCAGGCCAGCATGGCCACCCCGTATTTCATCAGCATCGGGTTAAACATCTCGTGTAACATCTTGAGTTCGGCTACCGTGGCCCCCGAGATCCCGAATGCCCCGATGAGGCCTCCCATGATGACAATCGCCGCCTTGCCGCCGATAACCACCAACGGCTTCATGACCACCGTCAGCGCTTTAAAACCCCCGGCCTGTTCAACAAAATTGATGAAGGGCTCCAGGAAAAGAAAGAGAAGAAAGAGACCTACATTTCCGGCCATCCCTTTTACCACCAGTTTTAGGATGGCATCGAATTTCAGCCCGCCGACCAGACCGGTAATGAATGCCAGGCCGATCATCACCACAATGACAAAGGAAGTCGCCGCCTGCATGATGACCCCGTAGACCACCGCGGCCAGGAACAGAAGGACAAAGGTGTTGGTAGCCCGCTTGCTCTGGGCGGTGGGGACAAACTGTTTCACCTCCGGCATATCTTCATAGGGGGTTTTATCTTTCATCCGCCGTTGGATTCTTTGCAGGTTGATCCAGGTGACCGTGAAGGTGATCAAAGCAATCGGACCGGCCACACAGAGGAGCATCTGGCCATAGCTTATTTTGGTCAGTCCCAGGAGGGTAACCACGGGCGGGGTGAAAGGGCCCAGAATTAATGCCTCTTCCCCGACGGCTTGAAAGATGACCCCCATGACGCTGCGGGATAAGCCCACTGTTGCGGCGATGGGTAAAACGATGGGGGCCAGAATGGCATTCCCTCCGGCCATGGTCCCCAATAGACCGATGACCACCATGCAGGCGATCATGATGCCCAGCATGGCTTTTTTTTCCGTATCCACCCCGATGCCGAAAACAATCTTATGAACGATCGTGTGCGTCACTTTCGTGGCATTGAGAACCTCTCCCAATCCGCGCCCCAACATAATAATCAGGCCAACCAGTGCCAGGAAGGAACCCATGGCTTTGGCCATGATCGCTCCGAAGGAGATCAATGTCTGGTGCGTGAGGACTGCTCCGATCAGGACACATATGACCGTGGCCGGGAGGGGATCTATGTCCCGAAACACGAGAACGATGTATACCGCTAAAGGCAATAAACCCAGCAAACCCCACCAGAGGTTGAAACTCGCCTCTGCCCCCATCGCCCCCTCCTTTTTCAGGGATTCTTTTTACGCAAAACCCGGCCCGGTCTTTCTCCGGTGAATTTCCCGTCCTGAATCAGCGGCCGCCCGTTCACCCACACATGGAGGATGCCCCTGGCATATTCATGCGAGTGGATAAAATCCGCCCGGTCCGCTATGGCTGCCGGATCAAACAGGACCAGGTCAGCCGCAAAGCCAGGCTGGAGAAGTCCACGATCCGCAAAACCCAGGCGGCGTGCCGAAAGACCGGTCATCTTCCGTACCGCTGTCGCCAGGGGGAGCAAACTCTTTTCCCGCACATAATGGCCCAGGATTCGGGCAAAGGTTCCGTAGGATCTCGGGTGAGTGGCTTCGCCGGAATCTTCCGTGGCATTCTGTCCTCTCCCATCGGAGCCTACCGATACCTGATCGCTGGCTAAAATTGCCGTAACATCCTCTTCGGACATGGAAAAAAAGATGGCCCCCACCGCCGCTTCTTCCTCAAGCAGGAGGCGAATCACTGCCTCCTCCGCAGGGCACCTCCAGGATTCGGCAATCTGGGTAAGGGTTTTTCCCGAAAGGCTTGGGTTGCGATCCGAAAAGATATTGGTAACCATAATCCTTTCGGGTCCGCCCCGGACGGTCATCTCTTTCATAATCCCCTCTCGGATCCTGGGCCTGAGCCGGGGGGATGACAGCCTCTGGAGGAGTTCGGGTACTCCTCCGGCATGCGCCCATTGAGGAACCAGGGCGGAAAGGGATGTACTGGAAGCTTCATAAGGATACTGGTCCGCAGCAATATCCACCCCCGCCCGGCGCGCCAACTCCAATTTCCGGAGCACTTCCTGACCCCGACCCCAGTTATCTCTGCCCATGGCCTTTAGGTGAGAAACCTCCACCCGGGCACCACTCTCTCTGCCGATCCGGATGGCCTCATCCAGGGCCTGCATCAGCGTGCCGCTTTCTCCCCGGATATGACTCGTATAGAGGGCGTTATAACGGGCCAGGACTTTGGCCAGGGCAATCAGCTCTTCGGTTTTCGCAAAGCTGCCGGGCGGATAGATAAGCCCGGTGGACATTCCCCAGGCTCCTTGTTGCAGGGCCTCAGCCAGAAGTCTTTCCATCTGTATTAGCTCAGCCGGGCTCGGGTCCCGGTCCTCCGCCCCCATGACGGCAATTCGCAGAGCCCCATGACTGACCAGAGGAGCGAGATTAATTCCCATTCCAAGATGCTCAAGTCTTTGGGCATATTGGGTAAGATCATTCCAGTCGAGTCCACCCTCCGGCAAATCGAAGTCGTGCATCTTGAGATAATCAGCCAGAGTCTTTTTCCGTTCAGGACGTACGGGAAAGGTTCCAATGCCGCAATTCCCGATTACCTCAACGGTCACCCCTTGCATAGCCTTACTCTCCACCAGAGGGTGCTTAAAGATCGTGGCATCCGTATGGGTATGGATGTCAATGAAGCCCGGAGCAGCCACGAGCCCATCGGCCTGAATCTGCTGTTCTGCCGTCCCATCGATCCGGGGAGCAATCGCCGCGATCCGTTCCCCCTCGACCGCCACGTCAGCGCGAAAGGGTGGCTGGCCCGACCCGTCCACCACGGTTGCTTCGCGAATCAGATAAGAATACATTTTTCTCCTCCTTGCGGGCCCCGGCAGGTTGAGGCCCGGGGTGGCAGGGTTGAATGGTTTGCAGAAATATCCTCGCGGTTAGCCCTGGTAACTCCTATACCATTTCAGGCAAAACATATACCAGCAGAAAATCTTTCACGGTCATGATTCCGGGTAGGCCATAAATCACCCGGGGGATTAGGGCAGGAGAGGCCGTTTATTTTTCCATGGAGTGTGGACCTCATACGCATGAGCCACTTTTAGAACGGTCTCTTCGTTAAAAGGCTTTGAAGCAATCTGGAGTCCAATGGGCATCCCTGAAGATGAGAAACCGCAGCAAATCGAGAGACAGGGAATGCCGATCAGGTTATAGATTCGGGTGAAGCGGGTCAAAGCAGCGGGGACGGGCTCCGTCACCTTTCCGAAGGAAACGCTTCCCTGGCCGATTGCGGGAGCGGTGATGGGAAGCTGGGGAGTGATCAGGGCGTCAACCTTCTCGAAGGCTGCCGCGAAATTTTTCTGAATCCCTCTGCGGATTCGCTGGGCCTTGAGATACAGGGGGGCTGGAATCGTCGCTCCCTGGTTCAATCGGGCGCGGACGTCGTCTCCCAGATCACGGGAACGGGTGAGATGCAACTTCTCCAAAGAGGCCGCCGCTTCGGCAAAGAGGATAATGGAGGCGACTATGGCGGCTTCCTCCAGATGAGGAATGGAGACTCTCTGCACTTTCGCTCCCAGATGTTTAAGATCTTCGATGGCTTTCTTAACCTTTGCCCGAACCTCCGGGTCTAAGCGGTCGAAGTAATAGCTCGTGGGCACTCCCAGGCGAATCCCTTTGAGGTTTCCGCCCAGAGCCCTAGCGTAATTGGGAACGGGTACTTGGGGAGTCGCAGAATCCCGGGGATCATGACCGGCTATAACATTCATGGCCAGAGCCAGGTCTTCAACGCTTTTGGCCATCGGGCCGGGATGGTCCAGGGACCAGCAGAGGGGATACACTCCATACCGGCTGATCCGCCCAAAAGTCGGCTTTAGTCCGGGAACACCACAAAGCGCAGAAGGAATCCGAATGGACCCGCCGGTATCCGTTCCCAATGTAAGCAGCGCGAAAGAAGCGGCCAAAGCTGCAGCCGACCCACCGCTGGACCCACCGCTGACTTTCTCCAGGCCCCAAGGGTTATGAACTGGGCCGTAATGGGGATTGACGGTGGTAGTCCCAAAGGCGAATTCATGCATGTTCAGTTTGCCCAAGAGGATGGCTCCGGCAGAGATAAGCCTTTCGACTACGGCGGCGTCATATTGGGGGACAAAATGAGACAGGATCTTGGAGCCACAGGTGTTACGAACTCCCTTCGTGAAGAAGAGATCCTTGGCTGCGTAGGGGATGCCATGCAAAGGGCCGGCATATCTCCCCCGGAGGATTTCTTTTTCCGCCCGGCGAGCCGCATTCATAGCCTGTCTGGGTAAAAGGGTGATGAAGGCGTTGATTTTTTTGTCGTAAGTCTCTATACGCTCCAGGTAGGCCCGGATTACTTCCACTGGGGATATTTCTTTTTTGCGGATGGCTTTGGCCAGGGTTGAGATCGTCCACCTTTGAGGTTCGAAAGAAGTCATCTTGTCCCCTCCTCCGCAAAGAAAATGACTGCCGGCTCGGCGTCCAACGGGTCCAGGAGGCCAAGCCGTTCAGACTGCTCATTAAAGGCCTTCACCGCAGCCTGAAGGGCTTCCCTCTCTTTTGCGTTCAACTTGATCCCGGGAATCTCCAGGATAAATTTTCCTGTTCTAGGTCTACTCTCCTCCGCCTTTTTCATCCTAGGGCCTCCGTCCAGAAAATTGTTAAAATCCCCTTCCCTACCGAGGTGCTCCTTTCGGGCGAAAAATCCCATCGTCAACCTATTCCATTGCGAAACCCGAAAGAAGACCGTAACGCAAAAAGGCCGAGGCTAATAAGTTTTGCCGTTCCCAGTTTCTCGAAGACGGCTGACCCAAAACGTTTCCGACAGACTGCGGAGACGACTTTGGCATCCGTCCCCTCAATAATCGTAAACCAGTCGTCCGCCTTTTCGTCCTTCCCTTCGGGAACGGAGACTCCCGGAGGCGGCCCCGAAAGACCAGGGTCGCTCTCCAAAACATGGGCGGAAAGAATGTCGTCCGTTTTGATCAAGGCCGGAAACTCCTGAGAGGCAAACCATTCCCGGAGATCCTCTTCCCGTCCGCTGACCGGCTTGAGCCAGCCAAACCCCACGAAAGCGCCGTGGCCGATTCCCTGACTCACGGTAATCTGGCCGACGCTGCGATGGAAGTCTTTGAACTTCGCCATCGTCTTCATTGACCATTGGGTTTGGTTGGCCAGCCGCTCGCGATAGGCGGGGCTACTGAAAACCTTAAGGGATTCAGTTTCATAAAGATTCAAGTACTTTGGCGTTCCCTTCACCGCGACGTACCGCCGGGCATCAAAAAATCCCGGAATGCTGACCCGTTCTTCCATGTGCTCTTTGTCGAACCAGCGGTTGAATTCCGTCTCGTCTGCTGCATCGATACTCATACGGGTGCAAAGAATCCCGACCCCTTTCAGCGACATAACTTTTCCTCCTTTGTGACGATGCTCATGAATTTGGCGGTTAATTCCGGGACTGACCCCCACCCCGAATTCAAGAAGTGGATTCGATCGAAATGGACCAGGACCGACCAACAGGAACGGCCCCATCTTTTCCATGTTCTCACTGCCCCATGGGTTTGACCGCGATATGGGCTTTCTTGAGTTCCTCCCTTATTTTCTGCAGGATCGCGACCGCACTGGGGGTGTCCCCATGGACGCATATGGATTCGGGTTTTACCTTGACTTTGGTTCCATCATGGGCCACCACGTACCCCTCCCGCACGATGGTCAAAGCTTGCCGGGCGGCCTTTTCGGCATCATGAATGACCGACCCGGGGATTTTCCGGGATTGCAACGTTCCATCCGGATTATAAACCCGATCGGCATAAACCTCTTCCACGAATTGGACCCCGACCTCTTTGGCAGCCTGGACCATGACCGTTCCGGTCAAGGCCACAAAGATGGTATCCTTGCTGAAACGGAGGGCCGCCCGGGCAATGGCCTTGCCAACTTCCAGGTCTACAAAGGCCAAATTCCCCAGGGATCCATGGGCCTTGACATGCTGCAAGGGCAGGCCGTGAGCTTTGGCGAAGGCATAGAGAGCCCCCATCTGGTAGAGCAGGTAATTTTCAATTTCATTGAGGGTGAGGTCCATCCGCCTTCGTCCGAATCCCATGAGGTCCGGATAGCCGGGATGGGCTCCCACCGCGACCCCCTTCTCCTTGGCTAACCGGACGGTTTGCTCCATGACCATGGGATCTCCGGCATGCCAGCCGCAGGCAATATTCGCTGAGGTAATAAAACTCATGACTTCCTGGTCCCGGCCCAGTTTATAAGCGCCGAAGCTCTCTCCCATATCGCTGTTGATGTCAATTCGGTCCAGCATCGCTTCCTCCTTCTAGATTCAACGCATTGATTCACCGCAGAGAACACGGAGAGCGCAGAGCAGCAAAAAAAATTATAATTCAAATACAAGAAAATAAAAACCATTATTGTATTTTTTGATTTATCTGTGCCGACAATTCTCCAGTGGCTGTCAAACGTTTAGATGATTCCCGCCGATCGGAATCGATTTGTATAGTCTTATCGTTCCGATTGCCAGGCCCAATACATGATGTAAAGCCTCAGGGACAGGATTCCCGGCCGTCTGGATATGAAGGCAGGTTTGTCCTTTTCAGAATTTGAGCCAAAAAGAACACGACGGGCGACCGGCCGGTCGCCCCTACGCTGTTGGGGGATGAGGTTGCCACGTCGAACCGGACTTCGCGTAACACCCTGGCAGGATCGCGATGACTATCTTCTTCATTCTGAATCGAGTGAGGCCGACCTTGTTTAGATCTGGTCGTGGTCTTCGGGGCGTTCTACAAAGACGAGTGTTTTCTGGATCTCTTCAATGGCTTTGATTCCTTCTTCAAAAGCCAGCTTATTCAGCTTCTCGGTCCCCTTGGGGATTCGGGCCATGACTGCGGCTTCCATGGATTCCTTTGTGACCACCCCTGCACCTGCAGGGATAGCCGGAATGAGTTTGCTCAGGGCTCCCAGGGCTACGATGTTGGCCATCTGCTCCCGCCCGCATTTTTCCCTGGCAATCTGGGTGAAGGGAATTTTCACCACCCGGGGATAGGTAACCTGGGTAACCAGTTGCGAATCCACCACCAAAATCCCCGCAGGTTTCAAATCAGAGGTGGACTCATCGCAGGCCATCTGGGTCATGGCCAGGAGAATATCCACACCCATGGCTTTGGGATAATCGATTTCCTGGTCGCTGACCACCACATCCGCCCGGCTCGTCCCTCCCCGGGCCGCGGGGCCATAGCTGACCGTTTGGACAACGTTCTTCCCTCCGTAAATGCCTGCGGCCTCGGCCAGAATAATTCCCGCCAGGACCAGCCCCTGTCCCCCTGAACCGCTCAACCGAATCTCGTAACGATCTAACATAATGACTCGCTCAAGTGCCTAAAATTCGAAATGCCTAAAATTAAATAGGCAGAAATTATTTAACTTCGAACTTCGTACGGGCGACCGGCCGGTCGCCCCTTCAAATTCCGAACTTCTTTTATCAGTGCCGGTCGGATACTTCTCGTCGGTCGGTTTCCTCTTTCTCCTCTTTTTCGACTACTGGAGACATGGCTTCCTTGGCTTTCTGGCGGATTCTGGCATATTCCTCATGATAGGTGGGCGCTTCCCGGTCCACCAGGACGCCGATCTCAAATTTCCCGGCCATCTCTTCAGGGGAAAGGCTCTTAGCCTTCTCCACCGGGACGGCACTGTCTCGCTGCCATTTCATCATCTCCACCTGGTTCCCCAGCTTATTCAGCCGCCCGAAATGCGTCTGGCACTGGCTGATCACTTCGACCACGCTGAACCCTTTCTTAAGCAGCGCCTTTTCGATCAGCTGATCCAGCTGCCGGGTATGGTAAACCGTTCCCCGGGCCACAAATACCGCTCCGGCACACACGGCCAGCTGCGAGATATTAAAGGAATGCTCTACCGAACCATACGTGGCCGTCGTCGCCCTCTGTCCATAGGGGGTAGTGGGGGAATATTGCCCGCCGGTCATGCCATAAATGTTGTTATTCACGATGATCGCCGTCAAGTCAATATTGCGGCGGGCGGCGTGGATAAAATGATTTCCTCCGATGGCGGTGGCATCTCCATCCCCCATCACCACGATCACCTTCAGCTCCGGCTTGGCCAATTTGGCCCCGGTGGCGAAGGTCAAAGCGCGTCCATGGGTGGTATGCAGGGTATTAAAATCAACGTAAACCGGCAATCTCCCCGAGCAGCCGATCCCGGAAACCAGAACGATTTCGTCCTTCGTGTAGCCGATGTGATCAATGGCCCGGATGAGCGAGCCTAACAGGATCCCGATTCCGCATCCCCCACACCAGACATGCGGGAACTTTTTGTCATGGCGGAGATATTTATAAATCAAGGGTCGATCTTCGATCATCTCTCCTCCTTTATCTTGGCTAAAATCTCTTTGGGGCTGATGATCGTGCCATCGATTTTATTTACCGTGAGCACCGGGGTCATTCCTTCATTCACCCGTCTCACTTCCCTGGATATCTGGCCCATGTTCATCTCCGGCACCAGAAGGGTCTTTCCGGCTTTGGTCAACGGTTCTATGGATCGACGCGGAAAAGGCCACAGAGTGATTAGCTTTAATAAGCCGACCTTCAATCCCTGGGCTCTGGCTTCCACCATGGCTCGATGGGCCGATCGAGCCACACACCCGTAAGCGATGATGACCAGGTCCGCATCCTCGATTTGATATCGTTCCACCAACTGGATGTCTTCAAAATGGGTGGAAATCTTACGAAAGAGCCGGGCCAAAAACGGCTCGATCTCATCCTGGCGTAATGTAGGAAAGCCCCGAATGTCATGAATCAAGCCGGTCACATGGTACCGATAACCTTCCCCAAATATCCCCATGGGCGGGACTCCATAGCTGGTATCTTCATAAGGCAAGTACCATTCCGGGGGGACGGATGGTCTGACCCGGTCGATAACTTCCACCTCTCCCGGACCGGGCAATATGACTTTCTCCCGCATGTGGGCTACCACTTCATCCAGCAGAAGGATCACGGGGGTGCGATATCTCTCCGCAAAGTTAAAGGCCTTAACCGTCATGGTAAAGCATTCCAGAACGGAACTCGCGCTGAGAGCGATGATGGAGTGATCTCCATGGGTTCCCCAGCGGGCCTGCATGACATCCCCCTGAGAAGGGTTGGTCGGGAGGCCGGTACTGGGACCTCCGCGCATCACATCGACCACCACGCAGGGCACCTCGGCCAGGCAGGCATACCCGAGGTTCTCTTGCATAAGAGAAAATCCCGGCCCCGAAGTTGCGGTCATGGACTTGGTTCCTGCCAGGGAGGCTCCGATGATGGCCCCCATACTGGCGATCTCATCTTCCATCTGGATAAACGTTCCATCCACCTGGGGAAGACGGACCGAGAGTTGCTCGGCAATCTCCGAAGCCGGAGTGATAGGATAACCGGCAAAGAAGCGGCATCCCGCCACGATGGCTCCCTCGGAGCAGGCTTCATTCCCCTGCATAAGCTTAGCCCTGGAATCGGGCTTTTTCGCCTTATCCATTCGTTCCTTCCTCGGCCTCTCCCGATGTTTTTGCTGGGGCCTTCGCTTCCTTTTTCTTGGGTGAACGGACATTAATGGCAAAATCCGGACAGCGCAGCTCGCAAAGCTGGCATCCCGTACAACGCTCGGGGTCCTTTACATAAGGGGCCCCTGACTCATCCTGGGCCAGGACTCCAGCCGGGCAGAAGGCCACGCAAATCCCGCACCGCTTGCACCAACTTTTGTATATCTCTATGGTATGTTTACCCTTCTTGGCCATAAACTTAGCTTCCCTTTCGTTCCTGCACAACTCGTTTTATGGTCGGGCCCATGTCCGCCGGATTTTCGATGACCACTGCCCCGGCAGCGCGAAGGGCCTTCATCTTGGCCTGCGGCGAACCGCTGCCGCCGGAAATGACTGCGCCCGCATGCCCCATTCGACGTCCAGGAGGCGCGTTTTGCCCGGCGATGAATCCCACCACCGGTTTCTTAAAATGTTTGCGAAGGTACTCAGCAGCCTCCTCTTCAAGCTCCCCGCCGATTTCCCCGATTAGCATAACGACCTCGGTCTGGGGATCCTGGTTAAAAAGTTCGAGGACCTCCACGAAAGTCATCCCAATGATGGGGTCTCCCCCGATGCCCGCACAGGTGGATTGGCCCAACCCCTGTTGAGTAATCTGATCCACGGCCTCGTAGGTCAGGGTACCGCTGCGAGAGGTTACTCCGATCGCGCCCGGTCGGTGGATGTACCCGGGCATGATACCGATCTTGCACTTTCCCGGGCTTATGACTCCCGGGCAGTTAGGCCCGAGCAACCGACATTTTCTCCCTGCCAGGTATCCCTTGGCCATCACCATGTCCTGAACCGGTATTCCCTCTGTTATACAGACGATCAGCTCTATCCCCGCATCCGCCGCCTCCATAATGGCGTCGGCTGCGAAAGGGGGGGGGACAAAGATCATGGAGGCATTCGCGCCGGTCTTCCGAACGGCTTCATTCACCGTGTTGAAGACCGGAAGGCCATCCATGGTGGTTCCCCCCTTGCCGGGGGTCACCCCTCCCACCATTTTCGTCCCATAGGCCACGGCCTGGCGAGTATGGAACATCCCCTGATTCCCAGTGATGCCCTGGCAGATCACCCTCGTTTTTTCATCCACCAAGATACTCATCGCGGTCTCCTTGGCCTAGTTAAATGGAAAAATCTATCTGTATCGTATAAATTTGAGGCCTCTTCGTCAAGGGAAAAACCCTAATAAAACCTTATGAATCCTAATCCATCTCTTCTGCTACTTGGAGCCAGATATGAAGGGACAACTCGCGAACCGCCTTAAATCCAGCGCCGGAACCCTCTTTGGCCCAGATCGGGGCTGTTGGGTTGATAACCTCAGCCCTGCCAATAGGTTTTGAAAATAGGAAAACAGTCTATTACAATTTTTTCAATTTTTCCCGAGATTTTCCATGATCATGATCATGGAATTCGGACTGGCGACAGGCTCTAATTTAGAAAAAACTTGACGTACCCTCTCCTCCTAAGCAATATTGTTATTAAAATAAATCCGTTGTGTTGAATCAAAGAGGCGTCAAACAATTTTTCCATCTATCCACCCCCACCCCGTCTCTCGAGCGAGAGGGAAGGAGAGGGTGAGGACGTGCCGGGTAGAAAGGGGGAGCGATACCTTGAAAGAAGGCTCCGACAGGAAGAAAAAGCCGGTCACCATCCACCTCAACCAGAAATGGTGCAAAGGATGTTATATTTGTTTGGAAGTTTGTCCCAAGAAGGTCTTTGAAAAATCTCCGGAAGTTTCCGAGAAGGGGTTTCAGCCTGTGGTCGTCGCCCACCCGGAACTCTGCACCCGCTGTCTTCAGTGCGAGATGCTCTGCCCGGATCTGGCCATCAACGTAGAAAAGGGAGAATGAAAAAAAACCCATGCAATTGAAAAAGGTAAAGAGCGCATTACCCCCCGGCTGGTACTTCATGCAAGGGGATGAGGCCTGCGCCGAGGGTGCCATAGCCGCAGGCTGCCGTTTTTATGCCGGTTATCCCATCACCCCGGCGAGCGAGATCATGATTCGCATGGTCCACCGGCTTCCGGAGGTGGGGGGAACCTTTATGCAGATGGAGGACGAAATCGGCTCCATCTCCTCGGTTATCGGGGCCGCCTGGGCCGGAGCGAAGGCCATGACCGCCACTTCCGGACCGGGCATCAGTTTGATGACCGAGAGCATTGGTTATGCCGTCATTACCGAAACCCCCTGCTTGATCGTCGACGTTCAGCGCGCCGGACCCAGTACGGGGCAGGCCACCCGACCCGCCCAGGGCGATATGATGATGGTCAAATGGGGCGCTCACGGTGACAATGAAATCGTCGCCTTCTCTCCCTGGTCGGTGCAGGAGATGTATGACCTCACCATCAAAGCCTTCAACTTCGCCGAACAATTCCGGGTCCCTGCATTCCTCCTTGCGGATGAAGCCGTCGGCCATCTCCGGGAGACCCTGGTCATAAAAGAAGAGGTAGAAGTCTTCGATCGGGTCAAGATCCCGGGCCAGGCGCCCTTTGGCACGGAGGAGATCAACGGCGTTCCCCCCATGCCCGCCTTCGGAGAAGGGGCGAACCTTCTGGTCACAGGCTCCACCCACGATCCCTGGGGATTTCGTAAAACCCAGGATTCCGCAACCCAGGCCCGACTGACGGAGCGGCTCGTTCGCAAGGTCAGAGATTTTAAATCCGAAGTTATCCAGACCGACCCGCATCTTCTCGAAGACGCCGAGGTCGGAGTCGTGGCTTATGGGTTTACTGCCCGGGCTGCGCTCCAGGCAGTGAAAACTCTAAGGAAGGAAGGGATCAAGGCTGGGATGCTACGTTTGGTTTCCATTTGGCCCTTTGCCGATGAGGCTATTGCTGACCTGGGCAAGCGCTGTCGGGCCATTTACGTCGCGGAGATGAACCGGGGCCAGATCGCGGGGGAGATGAAAAAATACACCGCCACTCCGGTCATCTCCTTGCCCAAAACCAACGGGGAGGTCATCGAACCTGCGGAGATCGTGGAGGGAGTGCGGAGGAACCTGCCATGAACGAAAAGATTTTCCAGATGATCAACGCCCAGGCCTTTCCCACGCCTTTCTGCCCGGGATGTGGCCACGGAATTCTGATGAACGCCGTTCTCCGGGCCTTCGCTGAGCTGGAATATGATTTGAAGCAAACCCTGTTCGTGTCCGGAATCGGCTGCGCAGCCTGGATCCCCAGTCCCCACTTCAAAGCTGACACCTTGCATACCCTGCACGGTCGGGCCATTGCCTATGCCACCGGGGCCAAGCTCTTCAACCCCAAGCTAAAGGTCA
>Ga0187854_10002566_pt1 | contig 15408 bp, 21 predicted proteins | sample June2016WEW_6_15_FD_132445 | JGI IMG/M metagenome (GOLD analysis project Ga0187854, IMG submission 132445) | Peatland microbial communities from SPRUCE experiment site at the Marcell Experimental Forest, Minnesota, USA - June2016WEW_6_150 | ecosystem: Environmental > Terrestrial > Soil >...
ATGTTGGGGTTGCTCAGCCTGTCAGTGTTTATTTCCAGACTCCGCAATCGGTTACTGAGTCGAATCAGCCTCAGCCTCCCTTCCAAGTTTACGGTTCAGCTCAAGGCGTACAAGTCTACGGCAACGTAGGCGTATTCCAGTCTGTCAGCGTCTACTTAACAACAGCACAACTTACGGCGCTTTTGCCTTCTGAACCACCATACCAGGTTTACGGCTCTCAGCCCGGTGTCCAAGTTTACGCTACCCAAGCCGTACCTGTTAGTATTCCTCAGCCTTTGAGTGTTTATGCGCCTTCTCCTCTTCCAGTGGTTGCTGCTCAGCCAGGACTCCAAGTTTACTTAATAGCATCACAGCTTCAGACACTTAACCCTTCTGACGCACCATTTCAAGTGTATGGTTCGCAGCCAGGCGTCCAAGTTTACGGTAACGTGGGCGTCGCTCAGCCTGTCAGCGTTTACTTTAACTCGGTTCAACCGGTGAACATTGTTTCTCCGAATCCAGTTCAAGTTTACGGTAATGTTGGGGTCTTTCAGCCTGTCAGCGTCTACTATACTACTCCGCAGAAAGTTATTGAGGCTCAACCTGTCCAGGTCTACGGGTCAGCAGGTTTAGCACCTGTCAACGTCTACGACACACAAGTTATCAGTGACGCAAACCAAACTTTCGCAGGACAGATCGGCGCAGGATCAGGCTTAAACTCCCAAATAGTAGCTGCAGGCGGAAGTGGCTTATCTTTGTCAGCAACTCTAATAGATATATGGAACATATACGGCGCCGCTGAAACAGTCGCTTTAAGATTCGGCTCAGCAGGACAATTCCGATTCATCAAAAAACTTAATCCCAACACCGGCTTCGTCGTCAACCTAATTAACTCCGCCTGGAGAGGACCCACAAACACCGGACTATACGTTTACACATGGGAAACTATGGGCGGTCCACTATCTCCAAGCGGTGGGTTTGTGACGTACACTGTCATGGGTCAATACCTGCCGTAAGGGAATAGCAAAAATTTTAAGCAACAAAACATATTTATTGAATGAGAAAGCATGGCGATCTTTGAACCTAACTATTATGCTCCGCAATCTTCCAGAGTTATACCTTTGATAGAAAACCAATACGACGCTTACACACCGCCCCCTCAAATACAATATGCACCTCCGCAACAGCAAACTGCTTATCCAGCAACCTTACCTATTAATCCAGGAAAAAACAACACTATCACTATAGTCCTTATAGTTGGATTACTCGGATTCTTCACCGTAAGCCTGCTGGCGTTTTTAGCATACATGAAGAGGTAAAAAATGGGTTCAATAATAGACCTTCTCGCCCTTCTAGACGGATGGGACTACAGAGTGATATCTGGCACAATAACGGTTAAACCAGGCGTAATTAATGAGGTTTTCGCTGAAAACGTTAAAGGATGGCTACTTATTGGATTTTTCGACGCTACAGACGCTTTTACGAATCTTAGTGTTCAAATGCCACCGGAAACTTTTAAAATCGTACAATTTAATCTAGCTGAACTAGCGGCAACAGGCGTAACACTGCCTTTAGCCGCATCATTTGTATTAACAACATTCAATTTCACAGGTTTACCCCTTGACTCAAGCGGTTATGGAGCAACACAATTTAACCTACCCTATCCTCTGCCACTGAAAAAGAACAACGTGATTCATATACAGTTTACATTAGACCCTGGAACAACACAACTATCGGCATCAGTAGATTACGACTTTGTATTTGCTCAGATTTATAGACCGGACTTGTTCACAAAGTCTCTCAAACAAGTTTATAGCGGAAAATATCCAGAACCTTAAATTAATCTTGCACAAAAAACTTAAGGAAGAACAACTATATTATTTTTAAAGGAGAAAAAACAACATGTCATTTACTCCGTATCAAATTTGGAAGGCCGCGTACCCTGAGCTGAAAGCCGGCGAACTTTTCAAAATCCAAAACCAATATTACATGATTATCCAGGTGCGCCACAACAGAAAAGCCGTAACAGTCATAGGCTCTCAAACAAATTATATTTTAGCTTTAGACAACGCTAGCACAGGTGCAGGTACCGCAAGCACACTTCTAGAATCTATGACGGGGAACCTTAATAAAAACCGCATAGTACACATAGAATACGTCGGCATAACTGTATCGGACACGCCTGAATTCGTCTGGGGGACTCAACCATTGCAAAGCAAAGACGTAGCTGACACAATAGACACGAATCTTGCAGGCGCCTCTAACCCGATTGAAGTTGACAGATGGAGCTACGACCAATCTATGAGGCTGCTCGTGACACAAGGCAACGTTACCCAAGTTTACTACTTCGACATAGTAGAATACGAAATAGTAGCGTACTCAGGACAGCCGACACAGCCCTACTGGCAACTATTAAGCAACGGCGCAGGAATCTACGTTGCAAACGAAGCTATAGCTGCAAACATTCAAGCCACAAACTTAGGTTTACCTGGGTCAAGCAAACCGATACCACGACAATAGGCGCGTACAATGGCTCAAACCTCAACGAAGCCCTACAAGCCCTTTCAACCACAACAAACCCCTTTTTTACCCGAATCCATAGTTGAGGAACTGGAAGATAACATTTGGAAAATGGGCAACCTCTCAAAACCACAAGACTACACAGATGGACCCACCCCGGTACGAATAGAGGAAGTTTATGATGTTCAAGAAAGACACGCATTAGCAACCAACAAGACAACTCCGGTTTATTGGGATTTACAAACTAACGAACCTAAAGAGATTCGGCTTCAGGCAGACGGCGCCGACCACTACGTAGATTTCAACCGTCAAATCACTTCAGACAGCCCAAAAGTTTTCAGCAACACAAACATAATAGTTAAAACTAGGGGGACAATCCGTATCTGGGCCAAAACAGTCTCAGCAGATACCGGCACACTTAGAATCTTAGTTTTTAAGCGGTAAACACGTTAACAAGTGTAGGATGTTATGCCGTCACCATAAACTTGTGCAGTTATTATCGGTGTTGCTTTTAAAGTAACTATAGCACCAATATTATTGCTTGCTACGTTGATAGTTACGCCAGACGAATAGACACTTTGGGAAGAGGTTACTAGAACCAAGTATGAAATTACGAAGTTAATTCCTCCTGTTGGATTACTTTCTATTCCGTCTAGTTGTGTAAATCTGTTTTGTGGATTGCTAACGGTCATTGGATTTCCGTTAATTGCAAAATTAAAACCACAAACTAACTCGACTGCCTGACTCGTTGGACCAGATGTAATGCCTGTTGGTCCATTTGTTGAACTGCCTGTAGTGTTAACGCTGCCTGTTTGATCTAAAAAGCCACTTGTTAATAGGTTACTCCATTCACAAATATCTGCAACTGCGCCGTTATCTGGGAAGCCTGATAAATTTACTGTAGCCAATGTGCCAGCTCCAGGACCAACAACACCACCCCAAACCTCAAGAACCATATACCTGCTTGTAGTAGACGTAAAATACTCAACTGGAGGTAATAGCTGCGTCCATACTACGCCAGGCTGAGTAATTGATGACACAGTTGTGAAGGTGCCAACGGTAGTGCCTAACGTAACTATGCAAGCTACCAAAAAATCATTATTTGCAGGTGCAGCCCCAAGTGTTACTGAGATTGTAGAATAATTGCTATCATCTATTCCTTGGTATGGCCCCTGAACTAAAGCAGGCTGATTAAATGGCATTCTGGCACCTCATAACTAATTAAGTCCTGAAACATATAAGTTAATTAGCTGCATATAAATTAAGCGATGATAATAATGCAGAAATTAAGCAGAAAAGCAATCGAGAAGAAAAGAAGGCAGAATTCCCAAACTATAACAAATATCATAGCTAACACTAAAAATAACCAAGTTTCACCGAGCGATTTAAAAGAAATACGAGTTTTATTAGCAGATTCACAGAAATTAACAGAACGCCTGCATCCAAACATAAATATCCCCTCCAACTATAAAAACGACGAATTATCAAAAATTGAAGCAAAATACGATAGCTTACACGGTTTTATCAGTAAAGAACCACGTTGCGGTTCATGCGGAGAACCATATCGCAATAACAAAGTAAACGGTAAACCTTGGTGTAGTATCTGTAATAAACCGTTTAAAGTAGCAGATAAAAATGTTCCAATCAAAAAACCCTTACCAAAAACAGTTTATGTCACGGAAGAAGAATTCAGAGAATTTGAAAGCAAAATGAAAAAGCATACAATTTTAAAGTTAAACAGCAATAGTAAATATTAGATGAAAATATCAATGAGGCATAGAAATGTCGGCAACTTTTGGAAACACCACTACAGGTAACACCCTAGCTCCCTCTGGACAATATATCGCAGGCGGTCACTATCAACCCGCACAAAATGGAGTAGTAAACGACATACAAGTAACGGTGCAAAACACCGACACGGTAGCTCATAATATACAATGTGCCTTATATGCTTATGTTGGACCTGGAAACCCCGGAGCGTTTATCGCTAATACGCAAAGCGCCTCAATACCTGCAAATACTACAGCACTAGTTAAATGTCTCCTTCCAGCAGGAAGCAACGTAAACGCAGGAACAGACTATTTCTTAATGGCTACATCAGACGACACCAACTACACCGTTTTCATATTATACACTCCCGGAGGTCCCGCAGGCATTGACGCTTGGACAGCTACTTCACTGCCATTCGGCACCTGGCCCTCTACTTTAGCAGGCTTATGCACTTCAAGCACAGCACAACGAACCATCTACGCAGACTACACACCGTCAGGTCCCCTTCCCCCGCCCGTCACTACATATTCCTATCTTATGAGCATCGGTTCAGGGTCAAATCCTTATCAAATAACAAACGTAGCAACCGGACAGATCACTGCACTCGCACTTTCTAGTCAAGCATTCAATTATATGGCAACACAAGGCAGTGGAGTAAACAATGATGTTCTAGCTGGTAACTACTCTGTTGATTCAACGTGGCGCATTAACGGAAACAACACTCTCGTAAATTTTGAATCAGGAGCTAACCTTACAGCTATAGCTCATGGCAGCGGCTACAACACTGACTCAGGCTGTCTAATGATGATAATTAAGGCTAACGGCGTTACAGTCTCAGGCGTGACAATGAATGGTAATGGAGCTATTCAGTGGCCTGCTCCTAATATTTTAATGAACGAGTACCAACCTGACGGAACATATACTCCACAGTGGGCTGGCGCTAATTACAACAGTGGAATAGCCATCTATGGAAGCAACTGCGTAATTGAATACTCAACACTTTATAACATACGCGCTTTTGGCATAAGTACAGGATGGGATTTTGACACAAGCAACAACGTGATCTTTACCTGCAAAGTTTATAATGTAGGCGCTAACGGCATCACAGTTGGAACCGCAATTATTTCAGGAAACGGCAATAATTATACTGATACAGGTTCAGCTATTATAAATTGCGAAGTCTGGGGCTGCGGCGACGTTGGCATAGACAGTCAAGGCTACAACTCCATCATGACAGACAACAATGTACATGACTGCAAAAGTGGCTTAGCACCACTGTTCGGGACTGTGAATTCATATTGGGCTTTAAGTCTTGAGTGGGGCGGCGGTACAGGAAACGGCACCTATTTTCTTATAGCGAATAACAAAATACAGAATAATTTAGCTGGCATAGTAATGGCTTCTGCATCTGGCACTATCGGAAGCATTTTAATCTCTGGCAACAACTCCACAGGAAACACCCAAGGCGACATAGTATTAAACCCCGGAACCATCACCACCACGGTAGAATATAACACCGTAGATGCGTTATCAACTGGCATACCAGGCATAGTAATAGCTGATTCATCATGTAAAAATAACACCGTATACGGAAACACACCAAGCAACAACATTACCGACAATGGACAAGGCACCATCTACACTGCGCCAAATATAGTCACTGTTTCACTGAAATCTTCACCTATAGGCTTTGGCTTAGTATCAGTAAACGGCACAGTCACATGGGCGCCTTCAACATTCTACGCTACAGTAGGAAGCAACATAACCTTAAACGCTATTGCACCTTCAGGATACAGCTTTAGCAGTTGGTCAGACGGCGGCGCTCAATCACACACAATAACCATTCCAAACACCAACACAACTGATACCGTTACCTTCACCACGTCTATAACTCCTACATACATCTTAAATTGGGCAGTAGTCCCTGTAAGCGGCAACCTACCATTTACAATCACGTTCAGCGGCTACCTCAGCCGCTTTAACAACACACCCGACACAGGAACCATAGTTAACGGCGAAACAATCCAGCTTCAAGCCATAGTTCCAGGAGGCACCACATGGACAAACACCGGAGTCACAGCAGCAACAGGTGCCGGCTCTTTAGGGCAAGGATACTTCACAGGCACCTGGAAACTAGCTGAACCCACAATCTATCCGGGAGCATGGCAATTCAGAGCATACTACGCCGGAAACTCAGTTAAAAACTTTGCAGGATGCGAACGTGGAAATAAAAGAAATTTAAGCAGGGTTAACGCCCTAATACTATAGGTGTAAAAAAGGAGTAGATAAAGTGGCAAACGTAACGTTTGCAGGAAGCCAAACAGCCCAAGCAGCCAGCGGAGAAACAGTAACCGTAACCGTAACTAAGCCAGACTCAACAAAAGACACCTTAACAGCAACAACCGACGGCAACGGCAACTACTCAGTGACAAAAACATACACGGCAGCCGGCGCATACTCAGCCATCGCTGCCGGAGCTGCAGATGCACAATATTCAGCATGGACAAGCGCACCATTTCCGTTCACCATAAGCTTAACAAACAGGACGGGGACTCTAACTGTCACTCTTGCTTAACTGGATACAAAAACAGATACAGGCAACAGAACAACTCTTTAAACGTAAGAAAAAGCGGTCAGGAACACTGAAAGTAACAGTCAAGTAAAAAATCCCTCTTTTTTCTTTTTTCAAAGTTTCAAGCATACACAAAAATTAAATTCTTGGACATCTACTTAACAATAGGTGAAAGAAATAAGTAATCAATTTAACGCCTTATCATACAGAAAAGGCCAAAGAAACCTATCCAGCTCTCAGGCAGTAACCGTTGTCGTAAACACAATTCAAACCTACTTCTACAACTTCGCCATGAGTCCCCTCTCAGGAAACGCGCCTTTCACAATCAACTTCAGCGGATACCTCAGCGACTACAGCAACGCAGTAGGAGACCTCGCAGCCCTCAACGGAGAAACCATAACTATCCAGCAACTAATAAACGGCGTCTGGACCAACACAGGCATAACAGCCGTTACAGCAACTAACGGCACTACACCAGGATACTTCAGCGGCTCAATAGCCATAACACTCGCAGCATACCCGCCAGGCAGCTACCAATTCAGAGCAAACTACGCAGGCAACACAACCAAAGGCTTATTCAGCGCCACAGGAAGCCCACAGTCAGCAGGAGTAAACCAGATGGCAGCCGCACCCTCCGCAGCGCCAGGCATAGTATTAGGTGTAGCCGCAGCAGCATCAATCATCGCAATGATAGCCGCATAGCCAAGGAGAAAATCACATTTGGCTTTAAGCTGCAAAGACCAGGCAAAACAACTTAGCACACAATACTATAGCCGACCCAACATAAGCGCCCTAGAGATAAGAAACCCCGAAACAGTCATAGCCGAAATAATAGGACCAATAGGCGAGATTTTAGGTCCAAAGGTTTATTCGCCAAAAGCACAATTTTACGCTTTATTAGGAACTCGCCCTGCTGAAAGCAACTACAGTTTCGTTACAGAATCCATGAGAAAACAATGCATAACCAATGTTCTGAAAGATTTGGTAACTGCTGAGAAAGTCGCCAGACGCCAATACGACGAGCTAATAATGTTCCCAGAAATCAAAGGCTTCGAAAGTGACTTACTCTATATCCGCAATGAAGAGCACGAGCACGAGAAAATACTTGAATGTATACTCCAAAGATTAGGAAAACCCATAGCTCAACCCTCAACAATTAAACCAATGGAAACAACAAAAGGCTTAACGTTAACGCCGAAATCATTAGGTGAATTTTACGTAACTATCCTAGACCGCTTTGCAGAATTAGAACAGAAATCAGTTGACAGCTATGGAGACTTTCTACTTAAGGTTCAGCAAAGTAGAATAGCACTCCGAAAACAAGGTCTACCTGATGATGAATATGACAAAATTGCTACGCCCCTAAACGAGCTAGAGCGAAAAATCTACAAACACATGAACGAAGAACAAACCCATTTAGACGTAGTTAATGCGATGCGAGAAATGTTTAACAACATGAAATTAGGCAACGTGTACTAAAATGTCGGTTTGCCGCAACTGTAGAATTACAACGGTTAGGCAGCCAAACGGACTATACAAATGCCCTATATGCGGCTTCCTTTTCAAGCCTGGACAAGCAACTCCGCTGCTGAACAAGTATGTGCCTCAAAATGGAGCTGTAATGAAAAGCCAGGGAGACCAAGACCTAGAGGTTTTTATAGAAAAATTAACCCGAAAACTCCTGCCTATATACACCGATTACCCACAGAACATTAAAGACGTAAGCTACGCAAACAGAAAAAAAATCAAAGATGCCTTCATAAAAGTCATTGAAGGAAAAATGAGCTTCAAAAAATGGTTCGAATACATACATACCAACCTTGGGAAGCACCCGGTTGACCTAGCTAAAATTTTGCTCCAATGCACCGAAGGCTTAAACAGCAACGAAATCAAAGAGTTCAGACAAGGCGCACAACAATTCCACCAATACGTCTCACAAATGTATAACGCCGGCTCCACAGGGCTATAAAATGGTTCGCTGCATCTTTTGTGGAGAGGAAATCGAGGGGTCTGTCAGAGACCACATGGCAGAAAAACACTTAGGCATACACTTCACCAATGGAGCACCGCCAGCAGACATAGACCCTAAAAACACGAAAGAACCTGAACCGCAAAAGGTACATATAGAAACATCTGTAGCTTCCACAGATAAGCAAAAAACACAATTAACAGAAAAAAAACAAAATAATGAAATACCTAAATCCCTAAATAATGAAAAACCTAAGAGACGCTACCTAAACGCAGACGAGATAATAACTCTGCTACAAAACACTAATAAACAATTTCCGCTTAATGATATATCAGAGTGTCCACTTACAAAGGAGAACGAGTAAATGGCTTCAGCAGCAATGATAGAAATTATAGCACAAATAGCCCCCGAAACAGCAAAAATCATAGACAAACTTGCAAAAGCAAAAGTAAACGACAAACAAATAATGATAAGCCTACTCGCGTTAAATCTTGAACAAAGCAGAAAAACTGACTGCATACTGCAAGAAGTACGCGGATTGAAAGGTGCTTTAATAACAAAAGGCGTAATCTAAACTTTTTCATCCTTAACCATAAACAAATAACCCTTAGATGGTTCTGTACCGTTACTTTTCTCTCCATAAATTGCAACAACCTTTTTGCCAAGCATAGCAGATAATTTTTTAGTGGCCTTCCAAATCGTCTGCCGCTTCAAAGGTTGGCTCTCAGGGCTTTCATAAAACATAAATTCCCCAGACTTTAAAGCCGCTGAAAACTCATCATAATCAATTTTGCGATAATGCCTAGTGAAGTTTGATTTATCTTTAAGGCGTTCTGTCATTCTTCCTTTTCACCCATCCGGCTTTCTGGGAACTAATAATGTTAGCTCGGATAATAGGGTTTTTCCATCTTTCAATTGATTGAGCACGAGCAAGTTCCCTCTGCCCTTCCTTTCCATAGAAATTTTTGAAAAGTAGCTTCCACTCTTCAAAATCACGAATTTTAAAAGGATGCTTTAATTTGCCCTCACAAAAATCTCTAACCTTCTTCAATGTTTCAATATCATTCACTACGTAGTCCCATCTTGGAGAATTATTAGCCCAATAATCTTTCTCAGTATAGGCGCGCGGATAAATATGTCCTCCACCAAAAAACTGCTTCAAAAACTCCAAAGGCTCTTTATTTATCTGGTTAACACAGAATCTTGGAACATAAGTTATTTTCCCATTCTTTTTTGGGTGTCCTCCCTGCTTATCAAAAGTGAAAGAACCTTCGCCTTCAATAAAACCAATTACCCAACCTTTATCAAAATCTGAAGTAGACATGGTTTACAGTTAGTTGACAACGGATTTAAATTTTTCCTACACATTACTATACTTAGGAGATAAAAATATGGTCCAAGCTAAATGGATGCGTATAAATCCGGCACAGCTAATGATGCCGGGAACAGGAAAAATGTCCGTCATGGTAATGGCTACGGCTGCCAAAATTCAATTTGCTTAGCATTTTGAATGGCTTAAGCACGTAACCATTTTCCGTAGAAGCCGCAGCGCCCCAGGTGCAGGATCGCCGGATATCAAAGCTCGGTTTACTCAAGCAGCTCACGCGACAGTAGGAAACCCTGATAGGGCAAGCAGGAACGCAAGCATCAGCGCAGCGATGGGTGGCAAACGCTATGGACGCCGAGCGCCCAGAAGCCGCAGCCGCACAGCAGAAATGGCGCCAGCATAAACCGACATTCTTCTCTTTTCCTTTTTTCTTTTTTTAGCTAGTTGCCAAGAACTCGTCTATTTCTTGCTGAGAAATATCTACATACGGCACCTTAGCCAGATTTAGTTTTTCTACTTCTTCCTCTTCATCGTCGGTTTTCACATGTTCCACTGGCCGCAGTGGTTGGCTGTAGATTTCTCGGATGGCTTCTTTAGCAATTGGTATGAAAATTGTTTCCGGAATGGAAGCATCAATCACTCCCCTATTCACAACTTCATTATACAGGTCTGTCATGGTTTTTACTTTGTTGTAGTATCTGGCTTGATGAATTAAGGCTGCTGCCCAATGAGATATCAAAATACGCTGCCGCTTAACCGCGTTCCTCTCTTCATCTTCAATCTGCTGCGCCGTCAACTTCGCCGGTTCAGGTGAAGGTTCAAGCTCCTGCAGTTCTCCACGTAACCCGGTAGGAGTCGTAAGTTTCGCTCTCCACTGAACCAACGGCGGCAGGGTTGCCCCTTTCATAATGGTGTTTACAAAGAAATCGAATCTTTGGTGTAGGTCCTGCCAACTTAGAAACTGGCTTTTGCTGATGTACTCCGTGAATTCTCGTGCGTATGCGGTGCAGTCGTAGCCTTCCTGCTGCATACTATAACAGAAAACATTCCAAAGCCGAAGCTGCTCAAGGCTTGTGGGTCCACGAGGAAACGGCTGCCCAACACTCAACGGCATAGATGGAAAAGCCGAAGGAGGCACCCTGCCAACAGCAACCGGCAAACGAAACTCTTCCTCCTCCCCTTCCCCTACAGGAACACCCATAGGAACCCCTTTTTTACCCGGCGCCCTGGGCGCTCCTGGACTTATGCGTTCACCTTCACGTATTACTGTTCGCACGCGCTGTGCCGACTCTATCCCCGCGATCTCCCGATCAGCAGCCGCAAGTATCGCAGCCTTCGCCTCTACAAAAGGCAACATCTTAACCTCCTGAAACTCTATACGAAACACACTGCTAAACCCTGCCGGAACCTTACCAATCGCCCGAATAAATTGAGTGTTCCAGTAGTCCTGCAGCAACCGCATATCCTCACTGCTTAAGATTTTTGTAGGTCTCGGCGTCGGTGGAGTTGGTGTAGTAGGTGTAGGCTGTGTAGTCTTTGTAGGTTGTGTGACCGGCGCTTTCTCCACTGGAACCGTAGGGGTCGGCTTAGCCGCTGGCGCCGGCTGAGGTTTGTTGTATGCTTGCGCTTTCATTTCATTCCAACGCAAAATATAATCTAGCAAGTCCGGGTAGCTTATGATTTTAACGTCAGTCGGATTCATTATTTCGTTTGAAACTTCAACACCCTTAGATGTACCATGAACATCCGGCTCATCAGGTCCTCCTTGCCCCCAATTCATAATCTTTTCTTTCAAAACCCGGAGAGCTGCATCTTTACCCTGTTGATTGTAATACATCATAACAGTTCTGGGGATATCGTCTTCTGCAATATGCATTATGGCGTCGTATTTTGCCTGCTCTATTTGGTCGTCTGTCAGCGGCATACCTTTCTTCCAGGAAGGTTTTTGCTCAACTAATTTAGGTTCTTCTATCTCTTCTGTTCCAGGAACAAACGCAACAATGCGGTCAATTAAGGCACCTTCGTCGCCGCCGGTCTCTATGCCTTTTATCTTTGCGATCACCTGCAGACTCCGCTTGCTTTCTCTAAGTAGGTCGTCTCGTGTGTAGTGGAAGTTGTAAATGTCGTAAGCCTGCTTAGCCGACTCCTCCCAAAACACGTCTTCAGGACGCCACTTAATATGAAAACGCGCAAACTTATTGAAAGGCGGCGGATTATCCGCTAAAGATTCACGAATAGCATCCCACTCTTGGCCATAAGACATCTGCAAGTCTTCAACTGCATCATAATCTATTTCTCCTTCTTTCAACGTCTCAACAAGCATCTGGCATCCCATCATGCCGACAATAGGCCTAGTCCACATCTCACTTCCTTCTTCCCAAGGATTAGCGCGCAACCGGGAATGCTTCGCAAACTCTTCATAAGTAGTACCCATAAGTACAAATTCCGGCGCTTGCAGCTTCGGTTTGCCCTGCTCGTCAGAAGGTACACCGCCTTCAACATGAACCTTAACGTAAACCGTCTGCTCCGGCTCCTCTGGAATTTCCAGCTCCTTAAGCTCTTTCTCTTCAACTTTTTCCTCTTCCTTACCTGCCACTTCTGCTTCTGTTTCAGTCCAAGCGTAAAAACCCGGTCTATGCTCAAAAACCTCTCCCTTCTTAAGCAAGTCTGAAAGTATCTGCTGCAGCTTACGCATATCAACCTCGAAACCGTCTTTGCTTAATCTTGATATTATATGGTCTAGGCTTTCTGGCTCTTGGTCTCTATAGGGCATGTCAAAAAGCACATCTTCCTCAGTCAAAGACTTACCCTTAGGGGATGGCTGCACCGGAACCGCAACCGCAATACGAACAGGAGAAACAGGAGGACCAACCGCTACCTCCCTGGGACCAGGAACCGCTAGCGCATGTTCACGCTTAATCTGCTTGACAAGCGCCTGCTCACGCAAAACATTCATATCATAAGCAAACCGCTTATCAATAACCTTATTATAGCGGCTAAGAAACTCAGCCTTTAAAACTGATTCGCCACCGACTAAATGCGTAGTTTCCCACGCTGGAATACCTGCCTCCTGCAAATCCTTCTTATACTCATCAAACAAAACATCTTCCTGCTCACGACTTAAACCTCTTTCCAGAACCAAAGCGTAAACTTCGCCTTCGCTTAAATTCTCACTCCGAAACACACCGCTATCAGTCTGCATTAGTTGTTCCAGCCAACGCGGATAATCTAACTCAATTATCCGATATCCCTTAGCTTGGCGACTGTTCAAACCTAGGAAAAGTTTGCCTCTAACACCCATGCTCTCAACAATGCGCTCGTAACGAAGAATAGGACTGGCACCATTGCTGTAAGGGTCCTGCTCGAACCGCAGCAGCTTACCCCGCAGTTCCTTGTTGGCGCGTTCCCATGAGTCATGCAGATCATACCATTCACGTTTTTCATCTTCCTCTAGCTCTCGCGGGTTCAAATCCCGCCAGGCGCGCCCTTGGTAATCTTGTTCAATCCATTTCTGAGCCAACTTATCTATGCTACTGAAAGCGGAACCCATCTTTAACGCAGTAGCGAAAAGTTTTAGTTCCCCGATATCAGGCGCCACAATCAACACCGAATACTCTATGTCACTTTGAAGAGTTAACTTTTATGCTTAAAAACTATGGCGTAACGCCTCAGAACCGTTATCGCAAACGCTTAAATACCACTAAAGAGTCAAATAGGATAAGGTGAAATATTTGAATATGAAATTTGCAATCGCTTGGAATCTAATGTGGGCACTCAGCTACATAGTTGTTGCGCTTATTGCGCCAGGAATCGGCGGCAGCCCTGCATGGCAATCTGCAGTAAGTTTCTTAGCTTTCGGAATAGCATTACTCGCAGCAACAATGCTGAAAAGCTACTCAGAAAGCATAAATAAACAGACCTTGGGAAAATACATACTTATGTTCTTAGCCGGACTCTCAGTTTACAGCGGAATCGCATCTTGGACAGGAGTAGCACTATGGATTGTACCATTCGCTAACAAAGAAATCTTCCAGGTAAGCATGGCATTCGCAGACCTACTCGGCGCAGCCTTCATGTTATATTTAGCCTTAGATGAAAAGTGAAGAAAAAGGAGATAAAAACAGATGGGAAGACCTAGAAAAAAAGTAACCAACGTAACGCGGGTTCTTGAAGCCTTAAACGAGAAAAGCCAAACGACCCAGGAATTAGCTGAAAATCTGAATCTTCCGCTTGGAACTGCCAGAAGCACAGTCAGCTTTTTAACACGAGCCGGACTAACCCAATACGAAGAAATCAAACGCATCGCAAAGCCCTTTAAAATCACCGAACAGGGTAAACTGCTGCTTATAAAAATGCGAAAGGAAGCCACCTAAATGACCAAAAGACCTCAACAATTTATACGAGTGACATTTGATATTCCGCTCGATAAAGATTTCATACCAATAAAAGTAGCTGATTCTGTATTAAGCGCATTAATTCAAATAAATAAAAAGACAGAATTAATAAAATTTGAGGTTCTTACCGATGAGTAAAAAAGAAGGTCCAAACTGCGATTGGTGCATTATGCGAGCCTTTTCTCTGAACCCCCGACCCATCTCCAAAGCAGATTATAAAGTGACTGTATCACAAGACTCGCGTATGTTCGCTGGACAAGAAATAAATCTCTGCAACTACCACAAAAACGGAATCGCATTAAAATTTACTAAAACAGAAAAACTGTAGGTCGGAGACAAAACATGAGCATCCATCAAAAGAATTACCGGATTGAAACACGTTATCTTCCTAGGTGTATTGAATATGTCTGGGTTGAAGATAAAGGAACAGCAGTAGCCAGAAGCGTATTTCAATGAGTGGCGAATTAAAAAAGCGGATATTCGGTTTATTTGGGTATCCTCAAAATCCAGAGTTAGACCCTGAAGATGAACCGTTTGCAAACGACCTCAATAAGATTTTGGATGAAGCATTAAAAGACTTACTCGAAAATGCGAGATTCTTAAAGTATAATGTCGTTATTGACTTAGAGAAGTTTAAGAAATGGTTTGGTGATACATTCGATATTTCTATGCCTCAAGTTACAGGAGGATGCATTGGACACATAGACCTATCTAAGCTGAAAGACTTAGAAAAGGAATAATCGCTTATGGCTGCTGAGTTCTTGGAGGCTAAGCGCCGTGTTATTTTGGCTGCCGAGGCAAAGATGGACCATTTTGAACAGTTACTACGTGACCGCCCCAGGCTTGCATGTATCTGGCGTTATTGGTGGAATTGGTA
>Ga0187854_10002570_pt1 | contig 15396 bp, 14 predicted proteins | sample June2016WEW_6_15_FD_132445 | JGI IMG/M metagenome (GOLD analysis project Ga0187854, IMG submission 132445) | Peatland microbial communities from SPRUCE experiment site at the Marcell Experimental Forest, Minnesota, USA - June2016WEW_6_150 | ecosystem: Environmental > Terrestrial > Soil >...
CGTGGACCGTCCTGGGCGGCGGTTGGGGCCAGCGAGCGAGTCGCAGGGTTGGCCCGCCCTGCGCCGCTCCCCCTACGCGGCCGCGACACCGCGGTCAGGCAGCAGGACCTGGTCCGTGAGGAGCCGCGTCCCCGCCATCTCGACGAGGACGGTCAAGTGGCCCAGAAAGACCAGGCGGTCACCGACCGACCGATCGGTGGGACTGGTAGCCGGCATGTGCGATCTACCTCGTGCCAGGCCGGGTGAAGGGCGCGGCCACCGGCCGGCCATCGCGGAAGCAGTACCAGACTCCGTCTTGCTCGTCGCCTGCCGCGGGCGACGGCGTGGCCGGATTGTAGCGCCTGGACAGAGTGGCTTCGGCAGGTGCCGGACCCGGCCCGGAATTCGACCCCGAGAACCAAACCGAGGTCGATCGCCGGTCGGAACGTGGGTCGACCCGAGGCGAACGAGCAGCCGGTGGGTCGTGATCCGCCGGGGACTCGAGCCGCATCGGCGCCCCGGCTGGCGCAAGGCATCCTGTCGTGTCACGATGAGTCCATGAGCGAGACCGACTCTCCCACCGAAGCCCCTGCCGGCGAACCCAGGAAGAGTGCGGCCCACCGCCGTCGCCCGACCGGTGAGCCGTCGATGGCCCGCGAGCCCGACTACCAGACGGGCCGGCCGACGAAGGTCGCGATCGTAGGCACCGGCATGGTCGGCTCAACCTTCGCCTACACGCTGCTTCTCTCCGGGATCGCCTCGGAGATAGTGCTGGTCGACGCCAACAAGGAGCGCGCCGAGGGCGAGGCGATGGACCTCAACCACGCCGTTCCGTTCGCCCATCCGACGAAGATCTGCGCCGGCGAATACTCCGACTGCCAGGGCGCCGCGATCACGGTCATCGCCGCCGGCGTCGGACAGCGCCCCGGCGAGACTCGCCTCGAGCTGGTGCGGCGGAACGCGGCGATCTTCGCCCAGATCGTGCCGCGGATCGCGGAGGCCAACCCCGAGGGGATCATCGTCGTCGCCACCAACCCGGTCGACGTCCTGACGTACGTGACGCTGGACCTGGCCGGGCTGCCGGCGAGTCGCGTATTTGGATCGGGCACGATCCTCGATACGGCTCGCTTCCGCTACATGCTGAGCGAGCACCTCGGCGTGGACCCGCGCAGCGTCCACGCCTACATCATCGGCGAGCACGGCGACAGCGAAGTGCCCGTCTGGTCGCTCGCCAACGTGGCGGGCATGCGCCTGCCCACCTTCTGCGCGGAGAACGGCATCGCCCTCGGCGCCGACACGATGGAACGGATCTTCCGCCAGACGCGCGACGCGGCCTACGAGATCATCACCCGGAAGGGCTCCACCTACTACGCCGTCGCCGCCGGCCTGATGCGCATCGCCGAGGCGATCCTGCGCGACCAGAACACGGTCCTGTCGATCTCGAGCCTGATCACGGACTACTACGGCATCGACGACGTCTGCCTGAGCCTGCCGACGGTGGTCAGCCGGCGCGGCATCGAGCGCGTCCTCCGGCTGGACCTCAGCCCGCACGAGGCCCGGGGTGTCCGCAAGTCCGCCGACGTCCTGCGCCAGACGATCGATTCGCTGAACAGCTGACAGACCAATCTAGAGACTGACACGCTGCACGTGCCCCAGCGCGTCCATGGACTCGACGCTGGAGCTCATTGAGACGAAATCGACGTCCAGAGCGCAGCTATCGCCATCCTTCGACCAGGCGAGACGCAGCCTGCCGGCGTCGGAATCGAGTACTCGGAATTCCCCGTCAAACGCCGGATGCTGGTTTCGAAGGCGGATGAGCCAGTCGAGACGCCGTACGACATCCGTTCTGACTGCTGCCTCGATCTCGTCAGCGCCGTAGTTGTGCCGATTGATCTCTCGGCCTTCGCCGCTGCGGGCGACGGCCTCTACGTCGTTCTGTCCGGCAAGGAGACCGACGTAGTAGACCTGTGGTACGCCCGGCACGAAGAACTGAATGGCGCGGGCGGCGATGTAGGCGTCGTCGTCGCAACCCAACAGTGAGTAGTAGGTACCTCTGATCTGGTGGACATCGAAGCCATCCGGGTCCTGATGTTCGGGTGACACAACCAGGCTAAGGTTCGCGCCGCGATCCAGGCATGTCTGGACCAGGCAACGAACGTCCTCGGGCGCGTACAGCCCATCCATGTCGGGCTTCACCGGGACTCCGTCATGGCAGTCGAGCATCGTGAACTGCTTGGCGGATCTCGACAGCAGGTACGGCCGGAGACGTATCGGAGACCGAATGATCAGCGCTTCGAGGATCGTGTACGGCAGGATGAAGTCGTAGGTCCAGTAGCCATGCTGCGAGAGGCGACTCTGGATTGCCGGCTGCGCATGAACCTCCGGCAAGAGCGTGATGCCCTTCGTGGAGGCCATCGCGCTGATCCAGTCCATGAATTCGTAGATCTCGGGCTCGACGAAGAAACAGCTTGTCCCAAGTTTCTTGATCAGGTATCCGACAGCGTCGAGCCTGACGATCTTCACGCCCTGACGCGAGAAGTTGTCAATGAAGGCGGCAACCAGGCCCTTGAACAAGGGCGACTTCCAATCCAGATCGATCTGCTCAGATGGGTCCGTCTTGCCGAAGGTCGTCCAGATCTTCTCGTCGATCCCGGCGGCACCCACCTTGAACGTGGAGTACGGCCGCTGTCTGCGCAGGAACATCCTGTCGACGTCCTGTTGAGCCGGTTGGCCGCCCGGCCAGTACTTGTCAAGCGTGATGAAGAGGTCAGCCCACTCCGACGCGCGCCCGTTCGTCAGGAAGTCGACGAAGAATGGCGACTTGCTGGAGATGTGGTTGACCATGAGGTCCAGCAAGATGTCGTATCGCTCGCCCAGCCGTCGAATGTCATCCCAAGTACCGAAGGCCGGATCGATCTCCAGGTAGGTCAACGGAGCAAAGCCTCGGTCGCCCGACGACGGAAACGGCGGCAGGATGTGGATCCCGCCCTGGAACAGAGCCGGAAAGAAGCGCGACAGAGCCTCATCGAGGCCCTTCAGCGAGCCTCCGAGTGAATCAGGGTAGGTGATCAGCTGGACCTTGTTCTTGACTGTCATCGCGCTCGCGGCTCAGTCTGCCTGGACGACGTCGTAGTCGCTCGTCACGACGAAATCAGCGAGATGTCGATGGCCGGCGATGATCTTGTGCTCAACGCTGAGGATCCCCTCGATGAAGGGGTCGCGCACTTCGTTGCCCCTATTCCTCCTCATCCGGTGCTCCAGGGTCTCAAGGCGGGTTCGGGCGATGAAGATCCTCACGTCAACGTGCCTAAGTAGTGATACGTAGGTTCCCTCGACGATTACGACCTTCACGCCGGCCAGGCTGAGGGTTTCGGTCGAAAGCGAATTGGCAGCGTAGTCGACCATGGGCTTTTCAATTGAGGCCTCGCCCGCGAGAGCCGAGTCCACGTTGGCCTGGAGCAGATCGAGGCGCACCTCCACGTGAGGACCGAGCCAATCAGGGTCCTGACGGCGCCGAGCGTCGTTTGTCTTTGGCGGCAGCCCGAAGTAGTCGTCCTGGCCGAGGATCGCGGAGTGGATCCCCGCATCCAGCAGCTGCTCCGCAAGAGCCGCTGCAGTTTCCGACTTGCCTGAACCGGACTCGCCGGCGACCGTGACGAGGAACCGGCCCGGTTTCGCGGTGAGGAGCGGTCGAATCGCCGTCGCGATCGTCGCCGCAACCCGGCGGTGGCTATTGTCAACGACGATCACGTCGCCCTTCACAAAGCTCCTCCAAGACCTCGACATCCCGCTCTGTCTTTCCGTTCTGCCACGACGTCCGCCGAGCGGATCTGCGCACGATCGTCGTGACTGTTCCGGTCACTTCTAGCCGATGAGGCAACCTTTGACGGCAGCCGTCAGTTGAGTCGCGCGGGCATCGACGAGGCCACCCATCTGATTGCTGAGGTAGGCAAAGCCGACGCCGAACTCGTCGTCGGCAAACCCAAGCTGACCACCGGCTCCATCGTGCCCAAAGCTGCGAGTTCCAACTAGAGGGCGCGCTGGAGGAGAGTCGAGCATGAATCCGGTGCCCCAACGTTGACCGGAGTCGGGCGGCCCAAACAGTTGCCGGCCGGACGATAGCACTCTGATGGCATCGTCGATCGACGAGCGGGAGAGGATCCTCGGGCCGTCTATCTCTGATACGCAGCCGGCGTAGAGGCGGGCGAGCGAACGCGCGGTGCTGATGCCGTTGGCAGCTGGAACCTCTGCCGCCTGTATCTCCGGGTCGTTGAACGCCACGATGCCGGCTTCAAGCGGGAACCCGAAGGCCCCGCCCATGTCGAGATTGCGCAACGCCACCGGCTCGGCGAGGTGTTGCACAATGGCTCGGACGGTCGGAGTGTCCTCATCAGGAAGGGGCGGCTCCATCCAGGCCACCGACGCGCGGGCGGAAGCAGGCAAGCCAATCCAGGTGTGCAACCCCAGAGGATCCCCGAGGGTCTCGCGAAAGAACACGCCTGGCAGGCTGCCGGTGATGCGGCGGATGACCTCGCCGACGAGCCAACCGTAGGTCATGGCGTGGTATGAGTGGGCCGTACCCGGAGCCCAGAGTGGAGACTGGGCCTCGATTGCCCGTATCACCGGCTCCCAGGCAAGGACCTCGGGGCGCGTCAGATCCCGATCGAGCACCGGCAGCCCGGCACGGTGGCTGAGCAGCCAGCGCACGGTAATCGCCTCCTTGCCGTGTTGCGCGAACTCGGGCCAGTAGCGTGATACGGGTGCCTCGAGATCCAGACGGCCGTCCTGGACGAGCGCATATGCACAGATAGCCAGAATGCCTTTACTGCAGGAGAAGATCACCGCGGCCGTGTCTTCGGCCCACGGTCGGGCAGAACGCTTGTCGGCTATCCCGCCCCAGACGTCAACGACCTTTCGGCCATCCACGTAAATGGCGCAGGCGGCGCCCACGTCCCCCCGCTCGCGGAAGTTGGCCTCGAAGACGTCGACGACGCCCCCGTAGCCGGGCTCAGCCTCAGCATGTATCGCAAGTGGCATGGTTTCCTCGGTGGGTCTGGGCCCAGCTAGCCCTTGACCGAACCCTGTAGAAGCGCGGCGATGACCTGGCGCTGGAAAAGGATGAAGACGATAAGGGTGGGCAGGAGGATTTCCAGCGAGCCCGCGCACAGCAAGGGGATGTCGGTGGCGTAGTGGCCCTGGAAAGCTCCCAGGGCGCCGGCCGCCGTCCGCTGGTTCGGGTCCTCCACGAGGACCAGGGCGAGCACGAACTGGTTCCACGTCCATACCGACATGAGGATCCCGAGCGACGCGATCGGGGCCCGAGCCAGCGGGACATGGATCCGCCAGAAGAGATCCCACGTGCTGGCCCCGTCGACGCGGGCCGCCTCGCTGATCTCCGGCGGCATGTTGACGAAGTGCGCTCGCATCCAGTACACCGCGAAAGGCATATACAGCGCGATCAGCGGCAGTGTGATCGCCAGGCGGCCGTTCAGGATCCCGATCTGGCGCTCGAGGAAGTAGAGCGGCGTCACGATTCCCTCATACGGGAGGGTCAGCCCGAACACGAAGAGGAGGAGCAGCAGGGAAGCACCCGGAATCCGCAGATGCCCGATGGCGAACCCGGCCATCGTCGAGATCGCGAGTGAGATAGGTACCGTGAGGAGCACGATCAAGAGGCTCGAGGACAGCATCGTGCTCAAGTTGGCTATCTTGAAGGCCTCGACGAAGTTGCCCCATTGCGGGTCCGCAGGCCAGTTGGGGAGCCCCTGGGGGTAGGACTCGGAGGGGTACAGCGCAGTCGTGAACATGCTGAGGAACGGCACGAGAGTGACGGCCATGAGCACGATGAGCACAAATCGGCCGGTGAAGAGTTCGAGGCGAGCGACCTTCATTCCCCGTTCTCCCGGCTCAGCCACTGGATCGGAATGATCAGTACCAGGATGAGGACGATCAGCACCACGGCGAGCGCCGATGCGACACCCACGGCACGTGCCTGGAAGGCAAGCAAATAGATGTCGAGTCCCGGCACCATCGTCGACAGCCCCGGTCCGCCGCCCGTGGCTACGTAGACGATATCGAAGCTCCTCAACGCCGCGATGACCGTGACCGTGACACACACGGCGATCTCTTGCTTGAGGCTCGGGAGAGTGATCGCCAGGAACTCCCGGACGGCACCGGCGCCGTCGATTCTCGCGGACTCGTACAGGGCGGGATCGATCTTCGTCATGCCTGTCAGAAGCAGGAGGGTGCAGAGACCGAGCAGCACCCAGGTGCCGATCAAACCGACCGCGACCAGGGCCCAATCGAAATCGCCCAGCCAGGCCCGAGTGATGCTGTCAAGCCCAATGACGGACAGAAACCCGTTGGCGACTCCCGTAAGCGAGAGCACCACTTTCCACACAATGCCAGCGGCTACGAGCGGGATGACTTGCGGCAGGAAAAGAACCGTCCGGGAGACGTTGCCCAGCCCACCTGTGGCGGTCCGCCGGATGATGGAGGCCACCACCAGCCCGAGAGTGACCGGGATGAGGCTGAAGAAGAAGATGAGCTTGAAGGCGTTGAAGATCGTGTTGAGCAGGTCCGGATCGGTGAACACGTTCACGTAGTTGTCTGGGCCGACCCATACGGGGGTGTTGAAGCCGTCCCACCGGTACAGCGAGTACTGCACCGTTATGGCGAGCGGAAGTATCACGAACGCGAGGTAGATCGCCAGTGCAGGTACGACGAACAGCCAGCCGAGCAGGGTTTCCCGGCGGACCTTCCGGAATCGGAAGGTCCGCCGGGCCCGCCGCTGACGGTCGGTCTGAGCATCCGATCCGGCGAGGATGGTCTCAGTCATCGATCGGTCAGCGGCAGACATTACTGGGAGAGTTCCTTGGCGTACTCGGCCTGGACGTCCTTGAGGAGTGAGGCCGCATCTTCCTTGCCGCCGACCATCTTCTGGAGCTCGGGCGTCCAGCCCTGGGCGAAGATGGAGCCGGTGGAGTTGGCGATGAAGTCCATGCCGCCGCTGTCCTTGGTGACCAGGGCTCCTTGTGACAGGGTGTCATTGGTAACGGAACCGGCAGCAGACGTCGGAACCGGAAGGTCGGAAGGACCGCCGGGGTTTGAGCCGCCGACTGTCACGTCGATCTGGCGAGCGGTCGTGTTAGTTGCGACCCAGTTGAGGAAGAAGGCTGCGCAGTCGGCGTTCTTCGCCTTGGCAGCGATCCCGTAGGTGAGAGGCGCAGACATGGCGCCGTGAATACCCCCAGCGGTGGCAGACGGGAACGCGAAGAACCCGACGTTACCTGGGGCATTCTTGTCGTAGTCGGCGTTTTCCCAGTCGCCGTTGAACGTGAAGACCCCTGTGCCCTTGACGAAGCGGCTGTTGGAGTCTGCGTACTCGATGGAGTTGACGTCCGAGGGGAAGTACCCAGCGGTGACCCACTGCTGGAGGTGCTGTGCGGCCGTCAGGTTGGCCGGGGTGTCGATGGTCGCACCCTTGACGTCGAAGATCCAGTCGTTGATCGGCCCGGTGGGGCCGTAGGCCGCCATGAGGTTCTGGAGCGGGAATGCAAGCCCGCCGCCGCTGGCGGAGGCGTTCCACTGCATGATGGGCTGGAGACCGGCCGCCTTGGCCTTGGCCAGGAGGGCTTCGAAATCGGCCACCGTCGTCGGAGGCGTGGTCATGCCGATCTGGGCGGCGAGCTTCTTGTTGTAGAAGACGCCGGTCATGCTGTAGTTCAAGCCGGCCGCGTACAGCGAGCCGGAGCCGCGGACGCCCGTCGAGCTAACGCGGTTCTGGAGAAGCAGTGAGGCCGGCCACTTGTCCCAGCCGAATGCGGTCACATACTTGTCCAGGTTCATGAGGAGATTGTCTTTCACGAGCGACGACATCGTCGGGAGGCGGATGAGATCCGGCGGGGTGTCCGAGGCCAGCAGCCGCGGCGTCTCGTTCGTGAGGTTGGTGAACTGGTCCTGGCTGATCTTCCAGGTTACGTTCGGGAATTCCTTCGTGAACTCATCGGAGAGCTTGAAGGGAAGGTCGAATCCCGTCTCGAAGTACGCGTTGAGCACCACGGGAGCAGTACCGCAATACGTGGCCTCATCGGGCGCCGTCGGCGAAGCCGCGACGGACGGGGCTGTAGTTGGGGCCGCTGTTGGCGCGGCGGTGGGCGTAGCGGGGACGAGGGTCGGGGTCGCGACCGACGAGGTGCACGCGGTGGCGACGAGCGCCAGGGCCGCGAGTCCTCCGAGGACCCTCCGAGAGTGGCTATAGGCTAGGGACACTGGTCTTCTCCTCCTTGGGCAATTGGATGCAAGACGCGTTGCCGTGTTCGTCAACCCGTAGGCAGACCCTCCTTCAATGGCGCCGACGTGGCTCGGATCACAAGGTCGGGCGCCAAGTCCGTGGAAATGGGAACTTCGGAGCGTTGCGCGATCTCCTTGAGCAGCAACTGGGCGCCGAGGCGTCCGGACTCGAAGAGACGCTGCCGGATGGTTGTGAGCCCGACGTACTCGGCAGCCTCGATGTCGTCGTAGCCGACGATCGAGAGATCCCCGGGAACGTCGAGTCCCATTTCGTGCGCAGCGGCGATGACGCCGAGAGCCTGCGTATCGCTGGCCGCGAAGATGGCGGTGGGAGGGTTGGGTCCGGACAGCAGTCGGCACGCCAGCTCACGGGCCTCGTATCGGCTGTGTGCGCCGAGGGCTACCCATTCGGGCCGAGCGGCTAGACCTGCAGTTGCGAGGGCTCGCTCATAGCCGGCGAATCGGTCGCGACTGGAGGTGAATCCGAACGGGTTCTCGAACTCATCACCGATATACCCGATCTGGCGGTGCCCTAGATCAAGAAGGTGGCGGGCAGCCAGCTCCCCTCCGGCAACGTCGTCGCCCATTACGCGAGGAAGGCCACGGAGCGCGGGTGAGTGGACGTCCACGACCACGACCGGGACCGCCGCTGACGCCAAGCGCGCTATGTCCTCCGGCCTGGGGGGTAGCGAGATGAGCAACATGCCGTCGGTCCGTTGGGCCAGCGGCAGGCTTCGCATGTACTGATCGCGCTTCTCGACCGTCTCAACGTTGTAGATGACGAGGTCGAACTCGCTGTCGCTGAGGACGGCGTCCACCCCTCGAAGTCGCTCGACGGCCTGTGGCCGGGTCAGGGCCCAGGTGACGACGGTGATCGTCATGGTCCGACCCAGGCTCAGACGCCGGGCCGACATGCTTGGCGTGAATTGCAGCTCGTCCATGACCTGCAGGACCCGCTTCCGGGTAGCCTCGGTGACCAGCTCGCTGCCGTTTAGAGCTCTGGACGCGGTAGCGACACTCACGCCGGCACTGCGGGCGACATCGCGGATCGTGACCGTCTTTGTCATCTTGGCCTCATGGTGTAACCGGTTACATTCCGAGTCGCGAAGAGCCTATCAAGCGCTGTCAAAGGGGTCGGGTTGGGGTGGAAGGTCCCTCCCCCCGGAGATGCGACGGAGGGAGGGCTTCCGAGAGGGAGGAAGGGAGCTGCGTTCTGGGGAGTCCGAAAGGCGCTGTATCCCTGGGTGGAATGTAACCGGTTACATTTCCATTCAAATAAGATTACCAGCGCTGTCAACAGTTTGGCCGAGCACCATGCCGCCGGTAGCGACGGCTCGTCCCGCGCTCCAGAATCGCCCTACTTTGGCAGGGCGTGCTCTTCGAGGGGCGTGTCCCAGTGGGCCTCGATCAGCTCGAAGCGGCGCTGCTCCTCGCGGGCGAGCTTCTCGGCGTCGGGGTAGAGGCGGGCGACGATGGCCGGGTCCGTGTGCTCCTCCATCGAGGCCCAGTCGCGGTAGGTGATCGTGACCTCGAAGGTCCAGTCCTGGCGGCCGTCGCCGTGGAAGCGCGGCGCGCAGGCACGGACATCGAGGAGCCGGCCGGACTCCATCTGGGCCCGCAACAGCGGCCAGTGGTTGCGGTCGAAGAGGGCCACGAACTCGTCCTGGAAGCCCCATCGGATCTTGTAGAAGTACTGGACGGTGACGGGCTTGCCGACGTCGGACATCTCCACTCCTCCTGGCTGGCCGGTCTGCGCCCGGGCCTCGAACACGGTCCGATCCGCCGAGGCGGGCCCCGGCGTCTGGTCCGGCCAGCCTACACGCTCCACGGCCCTTCGGCACCGCGTTCGGGTGTCCTCCGGCACTCCGGCCGGCGCCCCGGGTCGACGATGCTTGGTCCGTCAGCCCGATCTCGCACACGGACGCCGGGGTCGCGTACTGCGCCGTCCATCGTCCGTGCCAGCCAGGCGATCTATGACGAACATCCTCCCCTCGCGGCCCAAGCACGATCTACCTGCCTCACAGAGGACCCCTCTGCAGCAGCGTCTCGAAGGCCTCGACGGCACGCATGCCGCGGCGCCCCAGCTGAGCTTCATGCTGGCCGGCGCCCAGTGGCGCGACTCGTGGCTGCACGGCTTCCGCAGCCTCTACCTGGTGATGGAGGTCATCCTCCTGGGCCTGGCCGGCGGCCTGCTGGTCTCGATTCTCAACCTCGACGTGAAGCGCGCCTGGGTGCCCGCCGTCCTCCTGGTCGTCGACGCAGTCGGCAGCTTGATCCTGCTCGCCAGGATGCGGCGGGCCGCCGTCGGGCTGGGCGACGACGTGCGCTTCTGGCACCGCGAGATTGTTCGCGCAGAACGCGAGCTGCCCCCCGAGCGCCGCGTCTTCACTCGATTCAAGCTGCTCCAGCACTCGCGCAATCATTCGGATACGCACGAGCTTGCCGCCCTCGCCCTGGATGCGGAAGGCCTGGACGAGATCGGCCTGGACCGGCTGATCGAGCCGTTCAGCTTGAGCGCAACCCGCCGCCTCATCGAGAACCGCGTCCCGGCGTTGATAGCCGTGCTGTGGGTCTCGTGGGTGATCGCCGGCGTCGGCGCCCTCTACCTCCGCGCCCAGGGCATCATTCCGTGAGCGTGGGCGGCGGCTCGGGCGCCGTAGCTCGGGGCATTGCATCGGCGCCATCTCCGGCGTAGACGAGCCGCATCCCGGCCATGAACCGCTGCAGCGACCGGACGCGAGCGCGGCTGAAGGCGACGGAAACGGTCGCGCGCCTGATCCTCAGCCGGTCGGCGACCTCCGACTGGCGAAGGTCGTCAATCAGCGCCAGCCGGGCCACCGTACGCTGGCGCTCGGTCAGGCCGTCCAGGAGATCGACCAGGGCCGGCGCGAGGTTTGCGAGCAGCGCATCCACGCCTGCTTCTCCTGTCAGGATCACGAGTCGTTCGTGACTCCCGCGCGCGCCGTCCATCGCCGCCCGGGCCTTGACGAATGCTGCGCCCGTTCGCTCGGTGGCGGGGACCTTACCCCCGGTTGCGTCCGGATCGACCTCGCCGCGCACCACGACCCAACGCATCCTGCGCCCGCCGGGCGTCAGGGCGGCGCGAAGGACGGCCGTCAGGGGATCGGCACCGGGCAGAAGCAGTCCCTCCACCTCGTCGCCCTGGGTAGACCCGAAGGCAGCGAGTCGCTGCTCGGCGTATGCGTCGTCGAGCTCCGCGACCAGGTCCCGCAACCAGGCCGTGGACCCGGCGCTGTCGCGGCGCGACTCGACGACGTCGCCGAAGAGAACCAGCCCGAGACTGCCCGTCACCCGTCCGAGGCTAGCTGGTGCCCAGATAGCCGTCAATGACTATCTGCGCCACAGATCGACGTGAGCGTCTACCTCGCCGGGCAGCACCGGGGCCGGGTCGAGGGACGCGCCTCGATGGGAACGGCATGGCCCGGCGGAGGCTCGAGCGGCTATCCTGAGGCGGTGACTGCGGACGCCAGAGCGTCGGATCGGACCGGCGCCTCCACTCCTTCGATCCCTCTCAATCCCGGCCGGCGGGATCTGGGTATGAGGGCCACGATGATCTTCCCGAACCGGGAGATCGTCGAGCGCTACTACGTTCCGCTCATCTACACCGCCTGCCGGACCTGCTACTCGGAGCTGGCGCCGGACGACATCTTCGGGCGCGCCGTGGACGGCCGGATCCCGCCCGAGAAACAGCGAGAGCTGATCGGCCGCGTGATCGAGTCCGGCCACGGCAGCACCATCGAGCACGTCGTCTTCACCTTCGCGATCACCGGGGTCAGCCGTACGCTCAGCCACCAGCTCGTCCGCCACCGGGCCGGTGTGGCCTTCGATCAGCAGAGCCAGCGCTACGTCACCTACAAGAAGGGCGCCACGACGATGCTGCCCGGCACGATCGCCGAGGCGGACCCGGAGCTGCTGGAGCGCTACGAAAGCCAGGTCGAGGGCGCGCTCGAGCTCTACACGGAGCTGGTGGACGCCGGGATCCCCGGTGAAGACGCGCGATTCGTCTTTCCCAACGCCACCCGAACCAACCTGGTCATGACCGCGAATCTGCGGGCCCTCATCCACATGTCGGGCCTGCGGCTGTGCACGATGGCGCAGTGGGAGATTCGGCGCCTCTTCCAGCTGATCCGCCACGAAGTCTTCGCCGCCAGCCCATTCCTGGGCAGCTTCCTCGCCCCCAAGTGCGTTCCCCTGGGCTACTGCGACGAGGCCGGCAATCGGGACGAGCATTGCCCGATCAGGCCGCACAAGGACAGGGTCCTCGGCGCCTGGGCCGAGAAGGCTCGCGCTGACCGCCCCGCGGGACGCGGCCCGAATCCCTAGCCGACCCAGGCCGCCCGGCGACGACGCTCCCGAAGAGCAGGGCCTAAGGGCCCCTGCGGCGGTACGGAAGGACCACTCGCCCACCCTGGAGGCCCGCCCATGCCGGAGGCTACTCGAGGGAGGGCCCTTGCGGCCGGAGCCCGCTCAATGGCCGGGTCGAGCCAGACCGGTTGATTCCCCGACTCCGCCGGCGCCCTCCAAACCGCACCGGACAAAGTACTGGCAGCCCGGCCCGGCAAGGCACGCGACGATCATCTGGCCGGGAGTTGCCCCTGACCCTGAGTGACCCCTCGGCGCCTCGTGGCGGCGCCCGAGGCGAGGTCCGGCGGGCGCCCTCGCGGCGGTACGGAAGGCTATACAGGCCGGTACCTCCGGTAGAGTGCCTGCTAGCAACACCCGGCCCATCATTCGATCGACGAAGCAGCTCACGTTGCCGGCTCTTGGACCCGCGATAATGGTGCGCGGCCCCAAAGCCCCGCGCTGGGCTGCGTGAAGTCGTAGCGGGGTAGTAACCTGAACGGGCAACCTCCGGCTCCCGGCCGGGGCCCGCAGTCACAGACGACGGGGAGATGAGCGTGAACGAAACGGCCGCGCGACATCCGAACCGATTCCTGGCGGACCTCACGCAGGCCATGCGTTCGACCGCCGAGACGGCGCGGCAGGCGACGATCGAGCAGTGCCAGGCGGACGCGAAGGGGTACACCGAGAAACTGCAAGCGCGGACGGACGACGAATCCGCCTCCCTGCGCAAGGCCGCCGAGGCGGACGTCAGCGCCATACGCGACTGGTCCAAGGCGGAGATGGAGCGCATCCGCGTCGAGACCGAGCAGCGCATCTCACGCCGCCGGGAACTCCTCGAGCAGGAGCTGCAGGAGTACAACTCCGCGATCGAGCTCGAGATCGAGCGGGTCCAGAAGCGGGTCACCAACTTCGAGGAGGAGGTCGCCAACTTCTTCGAGCAGCTGCTTCAGGAAGCCGATCCGACCGTCTTCGCAAGCATGGCCGCTCAGATGCCCGACCCGCCGTCGTTCGAGGACGGCGGCGATCGGGGCAACATCAGCTCGGACATGAGGGCGCGCCGCGAGCAGATCATGCGAGCGCCCGAGCCGCTGCCGATCATCAACGCCGCCCAGGCCGAGGCCGAAGCCGCGGCTGCGGCCGAAGCCGAGGAAGCGGAGGCCCGAGCTGCCGCCGAGCGGACCGCAGCCGCCAGGCCGGCCACCGTGGAGTCGACCCAGGTCGTCGTAGTCGGTCTCGTCAGCGTCGCCAGCATCGCCACCTTCAAGCGCCAGCTGGGCCGCCTGCCGGGCGTCAAGAACGTCGGCGTCTCGTCCGGTCCCGACGGCGAGTTCATCTTCACCGTCGGTCACGGCTCGGACATCTCACTCGGTGACCTGATCCCAACGCTACCCGCGTTCCAGGCTCGCGTCGTGAGCGAGCGCGAAGGCGTACTCAACGTTTCCGCGCATGATCCCGAGGCGGAGGGCTAAACTCCGCCGTTATGGCTCCACAGCCACAGGGAGATATCGTCACGTGCCTCGGTCCGCAGTAGCCATCGCTCTTCCGCAAGCCGAGTTTATCGCGGTCGCCGAACAGCTGACGGAAGCAGGCTATGAGCCGATCGAGGTCGGGACTGCGGACGACCTCGAGCTGCTGCTGAACCGTCGCAGCGACATCGGCGTGGCGATTCTCGACTGCGAGAACGACTTCGACCGGACGCTCGAGATGTACTCGCTGCTCCACGACGACGATCGCAACATCCCCGCGTTGATGGTCGTCGCGGCCCGGGCTCTCGATCGAATGAGCCTGGCCGGCAAGGCCCGCGTCAACGATGAGTACTTCACTCGCCCCTACTCGGCCGAAGCGCTGCGGTGGCGGGTCGAGGCGATGCTAATCCGGGCCGAGATACCGGTCGACGTGACCGCCAGCGGGATCATCGATTCGGAGACGAATATCGATCAGCCGGACGGCGCAGAGCGCGGTCAGATCGTCATCGTCTTCAACCCCAAGGGCGGCGTAGGCAAGACCACGATCGCCGTCAACGTCGCATCGCTGCTCCGGGTTCGGAAGGCCCAGCGAGTGCTGATCGTCGATTGCGACACCGTCACCGGCCACGTCGCGTCGTCGCTGGGCATGGAGAACGTCCGGACCGTGGCCGACGCCTGGACGGAAGACCTCAGCACGGGCATGACGGAGACTTTCGCCGAGATCGCTTCCCCCCATCTCAACGGCGTCTCCGTGCTGGTCATGGCCGAGTCGCCGCTCCACACCGAGGTCCTGGGTCCCAAGCGCGTCGCCGAGGCGATCACCACGGCCTGCCGCGTCTACGACTGGGTCATCGTCGACATGCACCCGGACTACGGGCCGCTGAACCAGGTCATCTTCGAGCGAGCCGACAAGATCATCGTCCCGGTCACGCCGGACGTGCCGGCGATTCGAGCCGCGGTGCAGTTCCGCGAGGTGGCCGTCGAGCTGGAGATCCGCGACCGCCTGGCGATGGTCGTGAACCGCGCCAACAGCGGCGTCTCGGTCGGGGACATGGAGCGAACGGTAGGCATGCCGGCCCTGGCCGAGATCCGCTCGGCGGGCATGGTCTTCGTCCGAGCCGCCAACGAGGGTCGCTCGGCCGTGGAACGCTTCCCCCGCGAGAAGGTCATCGACGACATCGAGACGCTCGTCGATCGGCTGATGGAACACCGCGACTCCGGCGCGGCCAAGTCGGGCCAGGGTTTCCTGGGCCTCTTCGGCGGCGGGCGGAACACCAATCCGTCGGTGCGGGCC
>Ga0187854_10002571_pt1 | contig 15390 bp, 12 predicted proteins | sample June2016WEW_6_15_FD_132445 | JGI IMG/M metagenome (GOLD analysis project Ga0187854, IMG submission 132445) | Peatland microbial communities from SPRUCE experiment site at the Marcell Experimental Forest, Minnesota, USA - June2016WEW_6_150 | ecosystem: Environmental > Terrestrial > Soil >...
CGTGCTTGGCCAAAGCCTGCTGTTCGGCGCGCACTTCCATCTTGAGTAACTGTTCCATGGCCGCAACCCACGGCTTATGGTGGCGGATGAACGGATCATTCTTGATCGCGTCTCGGGCGCGCTTGATGTCGACGTCCTTGAGAGGGTGCGTCGGCAGCTTGTAATCGATGATGTCCTGCGGCGTGATGCCGAGAAATGAGGCTTGGGGCACGCAAAAGAACTCATTGAGGTGGGCCGCATTTCCTGAACCGACTTTCAGCGTGCGATAAATGTTCGTGATTCCGTAAGGGTCGCCGTCGACGAAAACATACACAGGAACTTTCTGAACATCAGCGAGCCGGCGGATGAAGCGGCGGCAAGCGCGAGTTGGGACCCCTCCCATGCTGATCAGAATGCAATTGGCTTTTTTCCAGTAATTGTGTTTGACCAAGCGCTGGAACATGCCGGCAGTCTCAATGACGAGGATGAAGTCGGCTTTCGTTTCGAACTGCAAGTGCTCGACGGTGATTGGAATGCTGTAGGCGCCGCTGCCGAAGCGGGTACAGTCGATCCGCAGGACCTTGCCGCTATCGCGGTCGCGATCGAGCACGATCAGGCGTCCCGCGACGTCTCCTCCCTTTTCCTCGGGGATAAAGCCGAGCTGCTCGCGATTGACAGAAAAATAGGCCTCGACGTCGTCCATGACGGTGTCTGATTCCGGCTGCTCGTTGAAGCGCGCATCCTCCCAGTTTTTTGAGACGTAGTAGGCCTCTCGCTTTGTGGCGATGTCATCGTTTTCGACCAAGTCCTTCGAGAGCGCGATCATGCGCAGCGTTTGCGCAAAAGTCTTTACGGTGTTGACCGTGAGGGTGCGCTCCTTCTTCTGGCCCGCGATCTCGAAGAATCCCTTGTCGGGGTGGTATTTGACATTGCTCAAGGAGCGCACCGGAAACTTCATGCTTGGCTTCTTGCGCGCCAGGATCTTCCTCTCGATATCGAGCGCAGAATCCTTGATCGCACCGAGCACATCTTTGTTGGCCCCGACGGGCTCCTCAGGTTTATGCGTTCCTTTCTTTGGCATACAACGGCTCCACTGGTTTCCTAGTTCAGGGTGCGGCTGCGCTCCAAAATGTCACGCAGGTTCAAGACCACCTCCGCCTCGACTTTTTCCGAGAAGCCCAGGATCTCGCGCAGAGCGATGCCAATGTGCGGGATATAGCGATCGATGTACGATTTCTTCTTTTCCTCTTCCACTGCGCGCTTGTGTGCGCGGATGTGGACCGCGAGCCTTCGTCCGCAGTCCTGAAGGGCAAGGCGCAATTCCCGCATGATCTCGGGATAGGCTGCGATGGCTTCCTTACTTTCGGACGTGAACGGCACCCAGGCGGAGGCGATATGGACAAAAAGCGCCATCGCGCCCGTGGGCAGTGCGCCTTTTGCCATGGACAGGCCATAGCTGCGCCAGTCGATGCTCAGAACCGCCTTGGTGATCGCGCAAGCCGACTGTTGATACTGCAAAGGCACGCGATTGGCGAAGCGCAGCAGATCGACCAGTTCGTCTGCCGGCAGGTCCCCGCCGTAGGCCATGCCGACCTCGACCTGAAACGGGTTGCCTCGATAAACGGCCGGCGAGCGCGTGATCGCGGTGAGAAACCCGGCGCGGATCTCCTTCTTCATGCCCGCCAGGATCTGCTCCTCGCCGATCGGAGAAAGGCAGTTGGTCGGCGGGCTCATGATCTTGACGCTGTTGATCGCCTTGTACAGTCGTTCCGCTTCGTTAACCGCGATGGAGTGTGGATTGGCCGCCGGCCGGAGCTGCGCGGCCTGGCAGATCTCGAGCGCGACACGTGAACTGACGCGCGAGAAGTCGCGTTGCAGCGCAGCCGCCAGATTGCGACCCTTGGTCTCTTTCAGCATTCTTATGAGCGCGCCCAGCTCCACCCCGTATGGATGAGGCTTGATGGCTTGGGGCTCGGACGGCAGCATCTGGGAAGCGCGCGGAAAATGCTGGACTCCATCGCCGTCGGGGAAGGAGTAAAAGATCTCGCAATGCGGATTGGCGATGGCCGTCTGGTGAATGTAGTCGTCGACCGAGTGCCGCCCTTTCTTATAAATCCCCACCAGCTCGATCTCCACGCGCGTGCCGTGCGGCTGATCCCAGTCTCGCACGGAATCGGCGATGATCTGCGGCGTGTTTTTGCGCGTGTCGATCTGAATCTCGTAGTAGTGCGCCGGCTTGCCTGATCCCGTCTGTGAAAGGACGACGACAGATTTGCCGGTGGTCAGAAGTCCGTACATGCCTGCGGCTGAAATCCCGATCCCCTGCTGGCCGCGCGCCTGCTTCAAGGTGTGGAATTTCGAGCCGTAAAGCAATTTGCCGAAGATCTTGGGAACCTGCGCCTTGACGATCCCGGGCCCGTTGTCTTCCACTGCGATCCGGAAGCGGTCCTCTGCCAGCTGCAGGATCTCGATCTTGAGGGTGGGAAGGATGCCCGCTTCCTCGCACGCATCGAGCGAGTTGTCGACGGCTTCCTTGATGGTCGTGAGCAGCGCCTTTTGCGGGTTGTCAAATCCCAGAAGGTGACGGTTCTTCGTGAAAAACTCCGACACCGAGATTTCTCGCTGACGCGCGGCCATGCTCTCCGCTGTCTCCCGGCGCTGCGGACCTCGGGATGGAGCAGGCGCCGCGGCGTGCTCAGATTCAGGCACGGGGCCGTTCTCAGCGGCTGCGGTGGCCGGAGAATCGTCAGCGTAAGCTTCGGACGGCACTTCCAGTTTGGCCTCCTGCATTTCAACGAGACTCAGTTGAATCGGTACCCTGTCGCCACGCTGGTGCCTGCCGGTTCCTCGTCCGCTTAAAACGGCCGGTTTGGCTTTTCCCTTTGCGGAAATATGCCTACCTCTCCTTTCGACGGGAAGCACGGAACGCTAGATCATGAACGAAGGGGGTCGTATCTTCAATATTCAATTTTTCGCTAAATTTTGAATATTGAAGATACAACCCCTTCACGGCGAGCAAAAATGTTTTGCGACAGCAGGGAACCCTGGCCCGTCTTAGAAAATGGAGTTGTGTCGAGAGTTCGCGCGATGGAGAAGGTGATCTTGGCAGAAACACCAGTGACACGGGCAGCTGCTGTCGACTTCGAAGCGCTGGTCAATGCCCACGCGCGCTTTGTGTTCAAAATCGCCTTCGCGATCGTGCGCAATGCCGAGGATGCGGAGGATGTCGTCCAGGAGACCTTCTTCCGGGCCTTCCGGTCCGGGGACGTCAACAAGGTGGAACGGATGCGCGCCTGGCTTGCGCGCATCGCGTGGCGTCTGGCAGTGGACCGAATGCGCAGGCGATCCACGAACCGGCGCGATGAACGCTCCGAGGACTTGCTCCCGTTGCTGGCGACGAAAGGCGTGGGTGCCGAAGAAGCGTTGCTCAACGCGGAGAGGCAGGCGTTGTTGGATCGCCTTCTGCGGGCTCTGCCCCGTGATCTCCGGGAGACCCTGCAACTGTCTACGGTGGAAGGGATGACTTCCGTTGAAGTCGCCGAGTTGCTTGGCATTGAGGAATCGTCTGTCCGAACCCGGCTGTCCCGGGCGAGGAAGCAACTCAAGGAAAAACTCAAAGCGCTGATGGATGGATATTATGGTGCGTGAACCATGGGACCGGAAAATCGACGAATGGCTTGATACAGCCCTATCGGAGTATGGCAGGGCCGAACCGAGGGCCGGCATGGAGGCGCGGATCGTGGAAAGGTTGAGGAGTCGTCCGATCCGGCGTAGCTGGTGGCGCGTCTGGCGGCCTACGGTCTGGATCCCTGCCGCGGTTGCCCTCGTGCTGATCGTAATGACGATGCTCTTCAGTGAGCGCCCAAAACTGCCCATGCCGGACTTCGCGGCGGGTTACGATCAGGACCTGCTGGTTGGAGTGAGCCGAATGATCAACCAGAACGTCCCGGCTGCATTGGAGCCTGCCGCCCTGATCACCAAGGAAATCACCAAAGATGAGAAACAGCATTGAGCCGCCGAAAGCTAGGAGAGCGCGTCGCCATTTTCTGGAGGCAAGTATGAAGCACATTACGGCCGCAATTCTGTTATCGCTGCTTTTTTCGGCAGCGGCAATGGCGGGATCCCCCATGCCGCCGGCGCAACCCGATCTGGGAAAGTGGTGGAAGAACTCAAGGGTAGTCCACCACCTGCAGCTTAATGACAACCAGATCAGGCAAATTGAACAGGCGTTTTTGGGTCATCGTTCGGAACTCAACAGCCTACGCCTCGAACTGGAGCGTCGGGAAGCAGCCCTGCAGACGATCATCGCTGCTAATCAACTTGACGACAAAAAGGCCGCGGCGCAAATCGAGCAGGTGGTGGCCGCGCGCGGAATGCTTGAAAAGGAAAACGCCTTGATGATGCTCGAGTTCAGGCGCGCGGTCTCTGTCGATCAGTGGAACAAGCTTCAAGGGCTGCAGCAGGGAGAGACGAATGCGGCGGCACCTGCCACGCCTGCAAACCAACCGGGCCCGAAAACTGAAAGCGGCCCGTCGAGCGCCGGGGAGCCGATTTATTCGATCGGCGGCCCGGTGAGTGGTCCCGTACCCATCCAGTCGCCTTTGCCTGCTTATACGCAGGAAGCGGGAAAGAAACACATTGAAGGGAGCGTTCTCCTGGAAGTTGTCATAGGTAAAGATGGCGTCGCTCGCAACGTAAAGGTGCTGCGCGGGCTTGGATATGGCCTGGACGAGTCAGCTGTCGATGCCGTCACCAAGCACTGGGTTTTTAAACCGGGGATGATTAATGGGCAACCCGTGAGCGTTTCCGCGAACATCGAAGTATCATTCCGGCTATACTGACGCTGAAAACATGATCTGTGCTACTAACCGGCGAGTGTTTAGCGGCCGAGGCGAAGGTAAATTCGAGATTCGAGATTCGAAATTCCCAATCTCGAATTTCGAATCTCGAATCTCGAAATGGATGGTTCCCAGCGCGTAGGAGGATTCATGAGCGCGTTCATGCGGTGCTTCAAACGTCTGGCCTCACCCTCCGTTTTCCTGCTTATTTTGGTTCAGGGATCGCCTTCCTTCTATTCCCAAGTAAAAACGTCGCCACAAGCCCAGAAGCAGCAACCTGACAATACGATACGTGTCAAGGTGGGATTGGTTCAGACCGACGTCATGGTCTTCGACCGCCAGGGACATTTTGTTCCCGATCTGAAAATGGATCAGTTCGAGTTGAAGGTCGATGGCAAGGTGCAGCCTATATCGTTCATGGAGCTTGTCTCCGCGGGAAGCGACCATGACCGGGAAATCTGGGCCAAGGCCGAAGGCAAATCAATGTCTGAGGCCACCCAGCCTTCACCTAAAATGTCTGAAGCTGCCCAGCCCGGATCCAAAATGGCGAATCCGGGACGCACATTATTCATTTTTCTCGACGACTGGCATATGGAGGCGGACAGTACCGTGCGCTCCAGGAATGCAATAGCCAGTCTCCTGAACACCTCGATGGGGCCGAATGACCGGGTTGGCGTTTTTGCCGCATCCGGGCAGCTTGCAGCCACGCAGTTTTTAACCAACGACAAAGCGGCCCTGTTAGCCTCTTTGGAGAAATACAATTTTAAGAATCCCGGAGTGCAGGATATGGGTCGTCCGCCGATGACCGAAGCGGCGGCGCAATCCATAGAACAAAACGACTACAATGTACTCGCCTACTTTGTCGGGGGGATAATCGGAACAGCTGTAGAATACGCGCCGCCTTATGGATGGAGATGTACCGTACCTTGTCGTGACTTGGGTCCTGGCGACTTCAATCGGGCGGAGAGAGATACGCGCCAACGGGCCAGGGATCTTGCGGATATATCGAATGCGATCAGCGAGCGGACTTTGTCGGCATTGCGCGGTCTGCTACAGTTCGCTGAATCTCTACCCGGGCGGAAATTGGTGTTTTTCATATCGGATGGCTTCGTGCTGCAATATCAGCGCAACGACATAGTGGCGCGACTGACGGACCTCACCACTGCCGCGGCTCGTGCGGGGATTATGATTTATAGCCTGGATTCCCGTGGGCTCGTGAGCGGTACTCCGGACGCAAAAACGCGTCCAGCCCCTGATGCGACTGGCCAGCGAATGCGTATGGCCGCGAATGAAGTAAGCGCTCCCTGGGACGCGCTTAATGCTCTTGCCTCGGATACCGGTGGACGCTTTTTGAAGAACACCAATGCGCTTGACACAGCACTGATTACGACCCTATCGGAGATATCACGCTACTACCTTTTGGCTTGGCCCTTCGATCCGGAGGCGGTAAAGCCAGGCAAATACAGCACCATTCGCGTGGCCGTCAAAGGCCGCTCCGACCTGACCGCGCGCGTGCGCCAGGGTTCGCTCGACCTCTCTCAACTGGTTGCCCAGAGAAAAATCGAGGCAGCGAATGAAAGCGCATCCCAGAACGGCTTCAGTCTGTCGCCGCGACCCTCTTCTTTGGAAATGGAGATTTATTCCAAGGCGAGGACGGTGGTCGACATGACTCGCGACGAACTGTTTGAGGCTTACCCTTCCGAATTCCGAAATCTGGAATTCGAAGAGAGCCAGGCCGAGCTCGAAACTGTCCTGGAAAAAGTAGGGGAAAAGGTCGCTGTCTTTTTTCACGATTTTCCTAACACCGTTTCCAGTGAGCAAGTCCGGCGCGAGAGGTTGCAATACGATGGCAGCGTGCAAGATGCCGTCACACAGAAATTTAACTATTCCGTTTCTCTCGATAAGATGGGCAGGCTGGATGAGGGCAGAACTGACAAGAACGGCCGCGAAATAGCGCCCGAGAGAATGTCCGATTATTCCTTTCTCACTTCGGGATTTGTGAGTTTGCCGATCTACTTTCAGCCCAGCCATCAATTCGGTTCGTGCTTTCGCTGCTTGGGTAGGGAGCGCACCGAACCGCGCGCCTATGTGATTGCGTTTGCCCAGAGGCCGGGAGTTGCGGACATCGTCGGAGTATTCGGGCCTACGGTCATGCAACAACGAGCGCAACTTCTGTACCAGGGGTTCGCGTGGGTGGATCCGCAGTCGTACCAGATCGTGCGCATGAAAACCGATCTGCTGGCGCCCAGAACTGACGTGATGTTGGGCAGAGTGACGTCAGAAATATGGTTCAGCGAGATGCACTTCGAGACCATTCCGGAAGCATTCTGGCTGCCTCAGGAAGTTGAGGTGACCATGGAATACAACCGCAATCTATATCGCAATCGTCATCACTATTCGGACTACCGGGTGTTGGTCGTGGCGGCTCATGATAAGATTACGCCTCCAGTAATCAAGAAATGACCGGCTGGGGCGCCTATGATTTCTGCTGTTCATGCCGTGTCGCTGTCTTGATTTTAGGTGTCTCCCAATGAGCGTCGCTGCGGTACAGCAAGTCCTCCAGCGAATGCTGCAACTGCCGCTGAAAATCCTCCAGTTCCGCTTCCGTTGCATTCTCTTTGACGTAAATGGGCGCCCCCATCAGCACCAGGACGCGCGAAAACGGTTTCGGGATCTGGAAATGATCCCAGCTGTTTAAAACCCACTTTTTTTCGGCTGACAGATTAAAGGGGAAGACGGCATCTCCGGTCTTGGAAGCTATCCAAACGGCACCCGGTTTGGCGACGTAGCGCGGCCCCGTGGGACCATCGATCGAGAATGCGACATCGTGCTTATTCCGCAACTCGCGAATCATTTCCACGAGCGCGCCTGTGCTCCCGCGGGTGCTCGATCCGCGCGCCACGCCGTAACCGAATCGTTGGATCACGCGCGCGATGTACTCCCCATCCTGATTCTGGCTGGTCATGACCACGATGCCGAGGTTGCGGAAGAAATAGGTCCCCATGAAGATTCTTCCGTGCCAGAAGGTATAAATGGTGTTCTTGTTGGCGGCCTGGATGGAACGGAGGTTTTCCCATCCCTCGACTTGCCAGCGCAGCGTGCCTCCGATGAGACGGATGGCCCAGTAGCCCAGGAGAGAGATCAGCCAGATCTTTACACTCTCGATGTATCGCGGATTCGTAGCCGTTTCACGCACCTTGGAATGGCTTGTGTTGGCCACTGTCATGGCCTTACACGCCCTTAACGCGTTTCTCCGCAGCCGCGAGCCAACCGCGGCGCAGTTTCTCTTCGGGAATACTTGATGTGTAGGGCTTGATGTCAAGCACCGGGGTTCCATTCAGCATGTCCACTCCGCGCACGTGGAGGAATCTTCCCTCACGGCGCATCAGTTCGACGGCGGTCAAGGCAATTGGGTTCGGTCTCTGCGGCGACCGTGTCGAGAAGACCCCGTGAGGTTTGTTGTCGTTAGGCGGAGTGAAGACCAGGTCGAACCTGTCGGATTTGTGGAACACCCAGATGATGATGAGATGCGAAAATCCCTCTATGTCTTGTAAGCCGGCTTCAAATTCGGGAAAGAGCTCCAACGTGCCTTCGGCCGTATGTTTTGCGCCCATACCCTTGGGGATCTGGGTAGTCTCCTGAAACGGGCTGTGAATCCGCCCGATCGGCCGCATTTTGAACTCTTCCATTGTGTTCCTCCGACCTCGGTTGCGCCGCGATGCTCACAAATGTTTAGTTGATGGGGATGATCATGATCTCTTCGGGATAGACCGTCAGGTTTTCGCAACCCGACTCGGTTATTAAGTAAGTGTTCTCGATGCCGACGCCGCCTCGGTCCGGGAAAAATATCTTTGGCTCGACCGCAATCGTCACTCCCGGCTCGAGGGGAACGTCAAATCCCGCGGCAAGCACGGGCAACTCGTCCAGCTCCAACCCGACGCCATGACCGATGAAACGGACCTGGCTGTCACCGATGCCCATAAAGCCCGCGGTGTAAGGGCTTTCCCTTACGCGATCGAGGACATGTTGATAGATCTGGGAACACAGCGATCCGGGTTTCAGCATCGCCTCGATTTCCTTTATCAGGCTAACCGTGAAACGATGGGCGTCTGCCAGGTCCGGCTGGAGTCTTCCCAGTGCGTAAGTCCTGGTTTCGTCTGCGATGTAGCCGCCGTAACCGGCGACTATGTCTGCGATCAGCGTCTCGCCGGGAGCCAGGATGTGCTCGCCGCCGCCGATCGGCACAGCGGGGTAGAGACCTGTGAAACCGACCGGGCCCGGGATCGAGGTGGGGTAAGCCGCGCTTGCGCCGCCCGAGAGAGTGCCGTAACCCATCTGGCTGTTGAACCCGCGCATCCGTATGAGGCCCTGATGCCCCTGGCTGCGGAGGAAGCCCTCGAGCTGCGCCATGACAGCCAGTTCGCTCACCCCGGGATGGATCCACTCGGGCAGCCGCTCATATCCCAGGCGCAGCATACGCGCGGCATGCCGTATCTGTCCAACTTCATAGGCGGACTTGACCATGCGGATCCGGCGTATGGCATCGGAGGCATCGATAAACTCTATTCGGGGAAATATTTCCGACAACTTCAAATAATAGCTTGTCGGGAGGACGTCCGTCTCGATGCCAACTCTGCGGAGACCGTTCAACCCGGCTTCCGTCAGCCACCCGGGAAGTTTCTTGAAACCCGGAAAAGGAAGGATTCGATCCCATGTGGATTCGATCTGAGCTCGCGTGAGGCTTTTCTGCACCAGGTAGATTGGTTCGCCGGCCGCCGGTAGATAAAGCAGTCCGGACTGTACCGTGCCGGCAAAATAGTAAAGATCCACGTTTTGAAAAACGAAGACCGCGTCGACCGAGGCCGTTTGCATCCAGTGCTGCAGGCCGGCCAGCCTTGCCGCCGCTTCTGACTTGGGCATTAAATCCATGCCACAATCCTACCCGCAAGCCCCGCACGCTTGCAAACACCTTTCAATTGGGGACTGTCCCCAATTGAAATCAGGGGATGGTTGCAAACCGGTTGCGAATCGTTTAGTTTTCATACATAAGTCTGGCCGAGGGCAAGATGTTGTCAACCCTCAGGTGCCTTGGTTCGTACAGACATATACCGGGGTTCGGATCTGGATCTCTCGGAGTCTGGTCGCGATGATAGCCCCTCAACCCGATGAAGATCTGGTCACGAGAATCCTGGGTGGAGAGGAGGATGCCTTCTCCCAGCTGTACGACCGTCATCGCCAAAGGGTTTATTCCACCGTGTATAGAATCATCCAAGACGCGGGCGAGGCTCAGGATGCAACCCAGGAAGTCTTTGTCAAGCTCTACCGATCCCTGTCCGATTGGAATCCCAGCAGAGCAAAGTTCTCCACGTGGCTCTACCGGCTGGCGGCCAATCACGCCATCGATTGCTGGCGCGTCCGCCGCCGCCGACTCGAGTTGCCGCCGAGCAGCGCATCCGAATGGGAAGTCCTGGGAGAGCGTCCTATCGGCAATGGCTCTGCTTCGCCGTTGGGGATGTTGGAGGGCAAGGAGGTTGTGGAGCGGATCCGTCGCTGCGTCGAGGATCTGCCGGACCTTCAGAAAAAGGTCTTTCTGCTCCGCTACTTCCAAGACCTGAAGCTCGAGGAAATTGCAGATATGGAAGACTGCAGTCTCGGGACCGTCAAGACGTCTCTGTTTCGCGCCACGCGTACGATGCGACGCGCCCTGCGCAGAACCGGAGGACCGCGATGAGACAGCCGGTGTCAAGGCATTACACTGAAGAAGAACTGCTCATGCATTTTCTTCACGAGGAGACGCCCAACACGGCGGGAGAGATCTCGTCCCACCTGCTGGAATGCGGTGAGTGTGACGCAATCTTGAAGGATTACACCGACGTGGTGCGCCGCATCCAGGCGTGGAGTATCCCCGATCTCGCGGATGATGCCTGGCGTGCCCAGAAGGCGGCCGTCCTGGCTCAGTTTCGCCAGGAGCAGGGGATCGGGAAAAGCAGAGGACTCATCTCGGTGGTTTTGAAGAGTCTCCAGTCAACCTGGAGTTACGCGCTGGAACACCCACTCCCAACCCTGGGCTACGTGGCCATCGCCATTACTTTTGCCATGGAGCAGACCATCAGTACCTTTCGCCTGGATCGGATTCTCCCCGGAGCGAGCGAGGTCTTCGAGATTCTGAAGCAGATTCTGTAGGAGCTATCACAACCATGGGCCGCGGCGAAAAGTTGAGCTTTGTCGATTTTATGTTGGACATCCGCTACGTGGTGACGTCGCCGGCTCGCCGCTTTGCGGTAATTCAGGAGCGCGGCTCCGTGTGGGGCTCGATGCTTCTGCTGATCGTTCCCAGCTATTTCGCTTTTTACTATTTCGGCGGAGTGCTGTTTAAGCGGGATCCTTTCCCCGGCTATTCCTTCATTCCCCCGCTAGCCCTCGCAGTCGTAGTTGTCTATCTGAAGCTCTATCTGATTCACTGGGTCGCCAGACGATTTCTGGGCAAGGGCGGCAGCGAGCCGGACCGTGGTATTTTCCCCCAATTGAAAACCGTCTTTGGCTACACCGAAGTCCCCTCCCTCCTTGCTGCTTTGCTCGCGGTTGCGCTCTTTATCACGATGCCCGAGGGCATAGGGTACGCCATGCGCGGCTTCCGGGCCGTCAGCGTGAGCATTATGGTGGGGCTGGGCATCGCACTCTTCATATGGAACCTGATCCTCGTCGTGCTGGCCCTGCGCACCGTATACCCCATGCGGGATCTGAAACTCGTGGCCTCTTTCATCCTGGGCTCGATTCTGATGGCAGTGCCGGCATTATGTACCATGTGGATCGCTGCCCCTGCTTCGGTCGAATTCATTTATGTGCAGCCGATTCTTTCCAGCAGAATTCTGCACATGCTCGCGCTCGATCCGACGACCAGCATATCCGCCAATACCAAGATTGCGATTCATGTCGACCGGTTGGTTTATCGTCTCAGCTCCCCCGATCATTTCGACCTCGTTGCATACATACGCAAGCACCCGCAACCCCCCAAGGGCGGCCAGGAGACCGTAGTGGTTGGCTCTGGGTCATTTTTCTCGTGGGAAGAGCGAGACTGTCTCCTGGGGCGCGTGGTCGGCTGCCCTGGGGATTCCGTCGAGCTGATCAAAGGGAATCTGTATATCAACAAACAGCCCTGGGATGAACACTACCTCTTGCCAGGCTACCGATCGGATGCCGACCTGCCCCTGATCACGCTTGGGCCATCCCAGTATTGCGTCTTACCAGAAAACCGCGGTCTCATCGGCGCGATGCGGGATGAACTTGTGGTGGATCGAACTCAAATCCTCGGGCGCGAGATCATCACCCGGTGGCCTTTCGGGTGGTGGAGCTTCCAGCCGAACATTTTTCTCCAGCCCCAACCCTCAAAATGATCCCCCGATCGCTAAGTTCACGATTTCATAAATGGTAACTGTTTCCCATTTTCCTGAGATCCGGATAGCATGATTGAAAGGCAAGACAAACCTCGAAGACTCAAAGACTCTAAGAATCTCCAAGAGGCACCGGCTTCTGCGGCCCTGAAAGGGCCGGCGCGCCGCGCCGCCACGCATTGACGGAGCCTGGAGTCAAGCGCGACTCAATCAGCACTTTTTGTGATTTTCGGCATCTCCTCGTTTAGAATAGGTCTACCTTGATGCGTCGGCGCAATCGGACTTTGAAGGAGGGGACGTCGTGAATCGATTTTCTTATCTGCCGCTGTCTCTGATTCTCTTACTGCAAATTTCCGGGGCCGCTTCCCAACGGCAGGATGCCGCTAGAAAGCTCCCGGGCGAATTGCCCACGGGCGCGTATCTTTTGCCCAACGGCTGGTCTCTCACGCCCGCGGGAGAGCAGATCCGTGTCGGCGATCTGCCGCTGTCGATGATGATGCACCCGGACGGAAAGCATCTGCTCGTGTCCAATAACGGCTATAGCACGCAATCGGTGGATGTCATCGATCTGGCGGCGAAGAAGGTCGTCAGCAGCGCGACGGTGGACATGACCTGGCTTGGACTTGGCGCGAGCCAGGATGGGAACACAATCTATGCCGGCGGCGGCAGAAACAATGCCATCCTGCGCTTCTTATACTCCGGCGGGCAGGTTGCAGCCATGAGCCCGATTCCTATCGGCAGCCGCAACGCAGACATTTATCCCGGCGGGCTTTGCGTCGCGGGCGGGCATCTCTACGTTGCCAACAATCTGAGCAACGATCTCTACGCCGTGGATCTGCAGACGGGGGCGGTGTCTGGAAAGGTCCAAGTCGGCGACCACCCCTATACTTGCAGCGCATCGCCCGACGGCGGCAGCATATGGGTAAGCCTCTGGGGAGCGGCGCAAGTAGCCGTCGTCGACTCCGCATCCATGAGTGTCGCCGCGCGCATCCAGACCGACGACCATCCCAACGCGATGACGTTTTCCACGGATGGCCATCGGCTGTTCGTGGCAAACGCAAACAGCAATACCATCTCCGTGATCGATGTTCGGACGCGCAAAGTCACGGAAAGAATCTCGGTCGCGCTTTACCCGAACAGTCCCGGAGGCAGCACTACCAACGCACTGGTGGCAAGCCCGGACGGAACCCGCTTGTTTGCCGCGAACGCCGACAATAATGATGTTGCGGTAATCGACATCAAGGGAAGTGAGAGTCGCGTGTTGGGTTTTATTCCGGTGGGCTGGTATCCGACCGCTTTGGCGATGAGCTCGGATGGCAAGACCCTGTACGTGGCCAACGGCAAAGGAAGCCGATCCTTCCCTAATCCCCAGGGACCGCAGCCGAACAAAAAACGCACCCCGGACACGCAGTACATCGCGAGCCTGATGCAGGGCTCTGTGTCTGTGATCCCGGTGCCTGATCCGGAAAAATTGCGCGGCTATACCCAGCAAGTCTACGCGAACTCACCGTACTCCGAAAAAACACGCCTGTCGGTGCCGTCCCCGGGCGTGAGCGCAATTCCTGCGCGCGTGGGCGCGAAGTCGCCGATTGAGCATGTCATCTATATCATCAAGGAAAACCGGACCTACGACCAGGTGCTTGGCGATGTCCCCGAGGGGAACGGCGATCGCAATCTGACGCTGTTTGGCGAGGATGTGACGCCAAACGTGCATGCTTTCGCGCGGGAATTCGTACTGCTTGATAATTTTTACGCCGACGCCGAGGTCAGCGCAGACGGCCACAACTGGTCCATGGGTGCCTATGCGACCGATTATGTCGAAAAGACGTGGCCGTCGCAGTACTCCTCTCGGCGCCGGACTTATGATTATGAAGGCGGCACCCCCATTGCCGCTCCCAGCGCCGGCTATATCTGGGATGCCTGCAAACGTGCAGGCATTTCGTATCGGAGCTACGGCGAATGGGTGGTGAACGGTGCCCGCCCCGGCGACCCATCTGTTGCCCAGCCGGGCGCGCTCGAAGGCCACATCGATCCACAGTATCGCGGCTTCGACCTGGCGTACAGCGATCTCGAACGCACCAAGCGATTCCTGGCGGAGATGAAGCGCTTCGAGCAGGAAGGGAACATGCCCCGCTTCCAGGTCGTGCGCCTGCCTAATGACCACACGAACGGTACGCGTCCGGGATCTCTGACCCCGCGCTCGTATGTCGCGCAAAACGATCGTGCGCTGGGGCTAATGATCGAAGGCATTTCCCATTCCAAGTTTTGGCCGTCCACAGCCGTCTTCGTGATTGAAGATGACGCTCAGAACGGCCCGGATCACGTCGATGCCCATCGCACGGTCGCGCTCGTCATCAGTCCCTATGTGAGGCGCAAGTCGGTCGACAGCACCATGTATTCCACGAGCAGCATGGTGCGCACGATGGAGCTCATTCTCGGATTGCCTCCCATGAGCCAATACGACGCGGCCGCAACGCCCATGTTCCGTTCCTTCGTAACCAAGGCCGATCTGACTCCCTACACGGCCCGCGACGCGCGGGTGTCGCTCACGGAAACGAATGCCGCAACAGCTCCGGGCGCCAGGCGCTCCATGGAAATGGATTTTTCCGACGCGGACGAAGCGCCGGACATCGAGCTGAACGAGATCATCTGGAAGTCCATCAGGGGAGCCGATTCCGTGATGCCAGCGCCTGTACGCTCTGTTTTCTGCCGCCCGTTGCGATAGGACCGGAAAAGAAAACGCCCCTCAGGAGCCAAGGAGCCAAGGGGCCAAGGGGCCAAGGGGTCGAGGATTCAAGGAGTCTTCTTTCGGTTGAGGTGTATCGTCTCACCAAGATCTATCCGGGCCAAGAAGTGTACGGCCTTAATGCCGAAACGCGCAAGACATCGTACTCATCCGAAGCCTCGAGGCCAAGATCAACACCAAGCCATGAGTAACCTCCCTTTGCCCCTTGACCCCTTTGGCCCTTTGCCCCTAAAGTTTGCGAGTGGAACGAGCTAAGTCGATCAAGGAGGATCTACCGATGCCTGGAGTTTACAAGATTAGTGAAGTGGTAGGCACGTCGCCGGTCAGTTTTGCGGAGGCTACAAAGAATGCGGTTGCGGAAGCCTCCAAAACCGTACGGCATTTGGGCTGGTTTGAGGTGACCGATATGCGCGGCCGCATCAAGGATGGCAAGGTC
>Ga0187854_10002576_pt1 | contig 15374 bp, 10 predicted proteins | sample June2016WEW_6_15_FD_132445 | JGI IMG/M metagenome (GOLD analysis project Ga0187854, IMG submission 132445) | Peatland microbial communities from SPRUCE experiment site at the Marcell Experimental Forest, Minnesota, USA - June2016WEW_6_150 | ecosystem: Environmental > Terrestrial > Soil >...
CTTTCGACCGTGGCATACCCGGTGATCATCATGACTTCGATGTCGGGATATCGATCACGGACAGCTCTGGTCAGATCGATGCCGTTCATGCCAGGCATCTTCATGTCGGTCAGCACGAGATCGAAGGATTCACGTGCCAGGAGCTCTAACGCCTCCGAGGCCCCGGGCACGCCCGCGACCTTATGGCCTCTCGAAGAAAGGTTTTGCTGGAGAATGTCGAGCGTATCGGGAGAATCGTCCACTATGAGAATATGCTCTTTGCGCGGCTTGGCAGTCACTTCAACGGACCTCTCGGGATTGAGATTTGGAAGGTAGTAGTACCTCGAAGCGGGTGCCGCTTCCCGGCAAGGAATCGACGTGAATAGTCCCGCCGTGGGTGGTGATAATGCCGTGAACGACCGACAAGCCAAGTCCTGTGCCTTGCCCAACCTCCTTGGTCGTGAAAAAGGGGTTGAAAACCTGGCGCAACGTCTCGGGTTCCATGCCGACGCCTGTATCCTCCACGATGAGGCGAATGTGATCATCAGCGGACTCCGTGATGACCCTGAGTATGCCTCCCGCGGGCATGGCTTGAATCGCATTCACAGCCAAATTGAGGATCACTTGTTGAATCTGGCCGGGATCCGCCGAAACCTCGGGAAGATTCTTGCTCAGCCGCAAGGCGATCTTGACGCCCGATTTGATGCAGCGAGACTCGAGAAGGTACAGGCTGTCCGTCACGACATCGTTGATTTGGATCGCGCGCTGCTCTGAGGGCATCTGCCGGGAGAACAGGAGAAGCTTGCGAATGACCTCGCGCGCGTGCAGGGACGCTTTGACGATCTTCTCCAGATTGCGCCCCATCTGATCGGGAATGCCGAATTCCCGAAGCGTGAGCTGAGCATACCCGAGGATGGCGCCCAAAGGTTCGTTCAGTTCGTGGGCAACCCCGGCGGCCAGCTTTCCGATGGTGGCCAGGCGATCCGCACGGCGGAGTTGCTCCTGCAGCCGCTCCTTCTCGCTTTCGGCCTGACGCCTCTCGATTACGAGCCCCACCTGCCGGGCGATCTCGTTAATCAGGCTGCGTTCTTCCTTCAGAAATGGGCCTTCGTCAAATTCCGGCCTCTCCTCGATGTAGAAGACCTCGACTTCCCCTCGTTTGCTGCCGCTCACCACAATGCCGGCGGCTTGCCGGAACGGTCCTTCAGTGAAGGGATTGGAACAGAACCTGCGTTCGTCGATAGTGATTCGCCCCGTCGCAATGTCCGGATGTTGCCAAGCCGGCGGCAGCAAGGCGGCAATGCTGTCCGCCACCTCATCTAAAGGACGCCCAGGCTTCTCCACGACTTTGGCGATCCCGTACAGGCATACGAGTTCCTTCACTCGCTCGCGCAAGGCCCATTGGGTCGTATCTCGTTCCTTGAGGTCATCGAATGTCATGCAATTCCTCAAGCAGCTGTGGAATCTCGGATACCCGTAAACTTGAATAGACTACAACTTTGACTGCCTTCGCAGCCAATGATTACGAACAATATCTGTTAATAGACGAGTATCAAATTGATGAGCGCCGTCCGCTGGTAAGCGACGTCAAGGCCCTGCGTCGCAAACACGTCGGCGTTGGAGAAATCGGCGCGCAGGTCACCGCGCACGACGACATGCTTGGTGATCCTGAATTCTGGCGTAAGAGTGACTTCCTCCAGCCTCTGCGCAACGCCAGTGCGCACGCCATCGCGGTCGTCGAAGAACTCACCGCGCAGACAAAGGGCGAACCTGTCGGTGAACCCCCTGCGAAAATAGCCGGCGAAACCGGTCCAGTTGCCGTTCTGCCCTGGTCCGACAACATCGGGTTCGTGGCCGTAAAGATAGTTAATGCCGAAACTCGTCCGGCTTGTTCCTTTCCAGGATCCCGTCAATTCCCACACCTGTCTGGGATCGCGGTTGTTGTTCTTCTCTTCGGCCCCGTACACGCTGTTTATATTGAACGAAAGGGCCGGCGTGGGAGTGAACGCTAGCTGAAGCCCCACTGATTTGGCGGAGTTGCTGTCGTCAAAATCATCCCAGCCATTGAAGACGTGAAACTGGGCAGAGAACTTGCCGCTGAACGGGTAGGTCAAACGGAGTCCCGTCTGGGTGAATGGTATGGCATACCCGAAAAGGAACGAATGGGTGGCATTGTCGTTCCACCCGTCGTAGCCTTCAATAACTTCATAGCCCATGTGAGTAACGTACTTGCCCGCATCAAGGCGCAGTCCTTTTCCCACAGGGGCTATGTAGCTCACGAACAGTTGATGAATATCAAAATCTCCGGCCTCTCCCGTTTCATCGTTTCGGAATAGTCCGTTGGAGGCGGCAATCCTCGGAACTGACTGGCCGGCAGTAATATCGGTCCGGTATCCCCAATCTCCGGGCTGAGACACCGGCTTTTGTACAACTAGCTCCGCCACATCCACCTTGGGTCGGTCGTCCCGAAAGTCAAATACCCTGAACGCGTTAAGGTGAGTGGCGGGCCGGTTGAAATTGTACGAATAGGTTGCCGACACAAAGGCATTGAAGCTGACAGCCTTGTACCATGGCTTTTTTGGTATCTGTGTCGCGTCCTGAGCAGCCAGGGGTCCGGCCATCAAACAAAATGCCGCAATTGCGGTGCACGGCCAGAAAAACCTGGAGCTCATGCAATCTCCGTGGTGATATAAGCCTTTTCACCGTGGAGACTATGATCGAGGCCCGCCTCCTCGTCCGCTTCGGAGACCTTCACGGGGGTAACCTTATTGATGAGCCAGAGCATGCCGAGCGTGAAAGCAAAAGCCCAGACCGAAGAAAGCGCGACAGCTCCCAGCTGGACGAAGAAGAAGTGACTGTTGCCCCGCAGGAGGCCGTCGATGCCGGAGGTCGGGTTCCAGGCAGTCGAGGCAAAAATCCCGAGCATGACAATACCGAGGAAACCGCCTACTCCATGGACGCCCCAGACATCCAACGCGTCGTCCCACTTCAGTTTGTTCTTGAGGGCCACCGCGTAAAAGCAGACGACACCCGCGGCCACGCCGATAAGGCATGCCGTCGCGGGCGAGACGTAGCCGGCCGCCGGCGTGACGGTGGCCAAAGCTGCCACCGCGCCTGTGAGCAGACCCAGGAACTTGGGCTTTTTGGAGGTCATCCAATCCATCACCAGCCACGCCACGGCGCCGAATGATGCCGCAATATCTGTGTTAAGAAAGGCCACGGCGGTGACGGAGTCGACGCGGAACTCACTTCCGGCATTAAAACCGTACCATCCGAACCAGAGAAGGCCGGTGCCGAGAGCCACGAGTGGAATACTGTGAGGCCCCTGGTCCTCTCTCCTGCGCCGGCCAACATAATAGACGGAAGCGAGAGCCGCCAGCCCGGCAATGTTGTGCACCACAATTCCTCCGGCAAAATCCTTTACGCCCCAAGAAGCCAGCATGCCGCCACCCCACACCATGTGTACAAAGGGGAAGTACACAAACAGAAGCCAGGCCGTCAAAAAGAGGAAATAGGCCTTGAAGGTGACCCGATTTGCAAACGCTCCCGTAATCAGAGCCGGAGTGATGATGGCGAACATCATCTGATAAGCACAGAAGACGATCATCGGGATGGTATCGTTGGGAGACGGCGCGGTGAGCGTAACCCCATTGAGGAACGACATGTGAAAATTGCCGATGATTCCACCAAAGTCGGTGCCGGATTTCAGGTCTCCGCTGAAACACATGGAGAATCCGCACAACCACCAGAGCACCGTTGTCCATCCCATGGAGACGAAGCTCTGGATCATTATTGCGAGCACGTTTTTGCGCCCGACAAGCCCGCCGTAGAAGAAGGCCAGTCCCGGCGTCATAAGCATAACCAAGCTACTGCACAGAATCATGAATCCGGTGTTTCCAGTATCGAGATGCAGCATGAAATACCCCCTTGTTGGTGCGCATCATGAGCGCTACCAAGAGTCAGCATTACATGATAATGGGGAATTCCTCCCCCTTTTTGGGGCGACTCTACCCTAACGTTTTTAAAAATGCAATGTGCCAAATGTAAATTCTGGGGACGGTCATCTATGCACCGGTGACGCACCCAGTGACGCATGAAAATGGCAGTCTGCCGCCGTACCTCTTCCGTCATGGCTCGTGGTCGTGAGCGTGATCGCAGTCGTGATCGGTCTTTTTGATATCTATAGACTATCGATCACGACCACGACTTTTGTGGAAGCAGCTGTTTTCGGAACAGCCGATATTTGATAAGGTGCTCCTGGCATGGCCGCTTCCAAATGTCGATTGCGATCGCCATGTCGATACGGAACAATGCAGCCGAGTTTATCGCCACTCCACCGCATCACGTGGTCGAGGTGGTCGGCGCCAGGGTTTTTGTTGGGATTCCGAAACATATGGATGTCTTGGCTAAATTGAATCCTCAGCAGCGCCAGGCTGTTGAGCACGGGCGCGGACCTGCCCTCGTGCTGGCCGGCGCCGGAAGCGGGAAAACCAGGGTCATCACGCATCGTGTTGCTTACCTGATTCGCAACGGCGCCGCACGTCCCGAGAATATCCTTGCAGTCACATTCACCAACAAGGCAGCGAAGGAGATGCGGGAACGCATTCACGCACTTCTGGGACCGTCCCGAACCGCGGAACCGCTTGTCACCACATTCCACTCCTTTTGTGTGCGCCTCCTGCGCCGGGAAATCGAGAGGATCGGTTACAAGCGCGACTTCTCAATCTACGACACTGACGATCAACGGCGCTTGATGAAACAGATCCTGGAAGACGAGAAGATCTCAGAGAAGGAGTTTCCGCCACGCGACACTCTCAGCCGCATCAGTCATGCCAAGAACCATAACGTTTCCGCTGCAGCATATGCAGGCCGTTTTCCGTCTCCCACCGCTGAGGATTTGCAGCGTATTTACGGGATCTATGACGGACGGCTGCGCCGGGCGAACGCCCTGGACTTCGATGACCTTTTGCTCAAGGCGGCGGAGATCCTCAAACGCTTTCCCGAGGTGCGCGACTATTACAGCGACTGGTATCGATACATCCTGGTGGACGAATATCAGGACACGAACCGCCCGCAGTACGACCTGCTTCAACGGCTCGCAGCCAGGCATGGCAATGTCTTCGTCGTTGGAGATGAGGATCAATCGATCTACCGTTTTCGGGGCGCCAACATCCAGAACATTCTGAACTTCGAACGGGACTTTCCGGGCGCCAAGGTCATAAAGCTGGAACAGAATTATCGTTCCACCCAGACCATCCTGAACATCGCGGGCGGCGTGGTCGCAAACAACACGGAGCGCAAAGGGAAAGTGCTGTGGACGGAAAACCCGCGCGGCGAGGTGGCAACCTGCCATCGGAGCCATTCGGCTCGTGCCGAGGCGGAGTGGGTCGTTTCCCGAATTCAGGACCTGCTCAAGGAAAACCCCGAGGATCGCATCGCAATTCTATACCGCACCAACGCATTGTCGCGCAGTTTTGAGGACCTTTTGGTGCAGGAGGGAATTCCCTATGCGGTGGTGGGAAGCGTCGGTTTCTTCGGAAGGATGGAAGTCAAGGACATGCTGGCCTACCTGCGCGTCATTTATAATCCTGAGGACGACGTCGCTCTGTTGCGCATCATCAATACACCAACCCGCGGCATCGGCAAAACTGCCGTTGAACTGCTAACCAGGACCGCTCTCGATCGAGGCATCCCGATTTCGCAGGTGCTGCGCACGCTGGCGCAGGACCCGCAGCTTGCGGGACGCGCCCGCGGTGCGCTCGCTCGTTTCCAGGAGATGTTGGAATCCTGGATGGCAAAGGTCGATTCAATATCCGCCGCTGACATGCTGGAAGACATTCTGGAGAAGACCGATTACAAGAGTATGCTCGAGGATCGGGAAACCGAACTGGAAGCAGAGAGCCGGATTGCAAACGTCGAGGAACTGGTTCACGCCGCGTTCGAGGCTGAAGAGCGAGGCGAAACGATCTTCGAGTTTCTCGATCGCGCTTCTCTTTCCTCCGAGCTCGATCAGTTTGATCCAAACGCGCATATTGGCCTTCTCACCGTACACAGCGCCAAGGGGTTGGAATTCGACGTGGTTTTCCTTGCCGGTCTGGAGGAAGGATTGTTTCCGCACTCCCAGTCGAGCAACTCCAAAGAGGAATTGGAAGAGGAGCGGCGCCTGTGCTACGTTGGCATGACGCGTGCACGCCGCAAGCTTTACCTGACGTGGTCACCGTTCCGCCGCAATTTCGGGCCGGGCGCGGACATGCCCTCGCTGCCTTCCAGATTCCTGGATGAAATCTCTCCGGAGCTTGTCGAAGGCCTCGACCTCGGCGAAGGCTATGTCGACGAGGAAGACGAGGATTACCCGGAGGACACGGAGGATGAGGATGAAATTGTGGTCTCCACCGCAGGCGACAGATCCGATGCGGGCAGTGCCCCATCTCCGCGCTCTCTTGCCGAACTGCGCGCGTACGTCGAGAAGCGAAATGCCGCTGCAGCCGGGGCTGCTTCGAGTCCAATCCTCAAATCGGGAATGCGCGTGCGCCATCCTCAATTCGGCGACGGCATCATTTTGAACCGCGAGAGCACAGGAAATGATGTGAAGTTGACGATCACATTTAGTCGCGCGGGAAGAAAAATTCTGATAGAAAGATACGCCAAACTCAAGGTTCTGTGAGAAATTGGGGATAGCCAGTCTATTTTGCCGGGCGGAATAGACTGGCTATCCCCAATTTCTGAGGAGTGGCCATGGATGCACGCGAGTACTATGCGGAAGCGATCTTGCGCGACGGTAGATCCATATACATAAGGGCGTTGCACGCGGACGATCAGAGTTGCCTGCTGGACCTGTTCGGCCAGCTGAGCCAGAGGTCGGTGTACTTTCGATTTTTTCGCTTCAAGAAATGGCTGACCGAAGGGGAACTGGCGCGTTTCACGGACCTCGATTTCGTCGACGAGGCCGCCCTCGTGGCCGCCTGGCTAGAAGGAGGACGGGAACGCATTCTCGGCGTGGGCCGTTACTCCGCATTTGAAGACGAAGCCGGCAAGAGAAAGGCCGAGGTCTCCTTCGCGGTCGCCGACGCCTACCAGGGAAAGGGCGTCGGAACCCTGCTTCTCGAGCACCTGGCCGGGATCGCACGCCGAAATGGCATCGACGAATTCCGGGCCGACGTCCTCGAAGAGAACGGTCAAATGATCGAGGTCTTTTCCTCCATTGGGTTTCAGGTTGAAAGAAACCAGGAATCCAATATGATCCATTTCTCCTTCCCCACGGCAATGACCGGAGAGTTCGTCGCGGCACAGACGCGCCGGGAACGGCTGGCGGCCGCCGCCAGCGTGAGCGCCTTGCTGGACCCGCGCTCAATCGCCATTGTCGGAGCCTCGCGCAAGCACGGAACGATCGGGGCGGCACTGATCGCCAACCTCAAGAAAGGCGGCTTTCAAGGCACTCTCTATCCTGTGAATCCCGGGGCCGCCGAGATCGCTGGCATTCCGGCCTATCCGACGGTGGCTGCCATTCAGGCACCGCTGGACATGGCTCTCATTGCGGTGCCCGCGGCAGCCGTAGAGGATTCCATCAGAGAATGCGCGCTCGCGGGCGTGCGCAGCGTGGTCGTGATCTCCGCCGGCTTCGGCGAAGTCTCGGAGGAAGGGCGCCAGGTGGAAAGGCGCTTGCGACAAATCGTGCGCTCGTCCGGCATGCGCATGCTGGGACCCAACTGCATGGGAGTCATCAATACCGCGCCGGAAATTTCCATGAACGCCAATTTTGCTCCGGTGTGGCCGCCCGCGGGCACAGTCGGGATGCTCTCGCAGAGCGGATCTCTCGGTTTCGCATTGCTCGACCTCATGCAAGGCATGAACATGGGCATCTCGACTTTTGTTTCCGTTGGAAACAAAGCAGACGTTTCAGGCAACGATGTGCTCTCCTATTGGGCAGAAGATGCGCGCACGCGCGTCATCCTTCTCTACCTGGAGAGCTTCGGCAACGGGCGCCGTTTCGCGCGTCTTGTTCCGGAGATCTCGCGCAGGAAGCCCATCGTGGCCATCAAGGCCGGACGCTCCGGAGCCGGTACACGGGCAGCTTCCAGTCATTCGGCAGCCCTGGCAAGCTCGGACATTGCTGTGGAAGCTCTTTTTGAGAAGACAGGAATCATCCTTACCAGATCAGTTGAGCATCTCCTCGATGTCACGAAGCTGCTTTCGAGCCAGCCGCTGCCCCCGGGTCCGCGTGTCGGGGCAATCACTAATGCGGGCGGCCCCGGCGTACTGCTCGCCGATGCCTGCGAAGCAAACGGCTTGACGATGCCTGAGTACGCCTCCGAAACCAAAGAGAAATTGCGCGCGTTTCTTCCAGCGCACGCCGGGCTCGCGAATCCGATCGACATGATTGCCTCGGCGACACCCGAACAGTATGCGCGCGCGATCGAGATTGCCGGAGCCGACCCCAACATAGACTCTCTGATCCTTATTTACATACCGCCGCGGCTGCATCCGCCCGAGGAGATGATGAAAGCCATCGAGGGAGCCATCGAGCACGTGCCTCCTGAAAAACCGGTCCTGGCCGTCCTCATGTCGTCCACCGGCCTGCCTCCCCTGGTTTGCTCGGGTTCGCGTGAGCACATTCCGACATACGGCTTTCCCGACAATGCGGCCATTGCGCTTTCCGGGGCCCACCGGTACTCCGCCTGGCGCAAGCGCCCAAAGGGAACGACGCTCTCACTCGACGTGATGGCGAGGCGCGAGATCCGAGCCGTGATCGATCGCGTGCTTGCATCCAGCAGCGGCCCAGCCTGGCTGCAGCCCACGGATCTTGCCCGGGTGCTGAGGGCCGCGGGCATCGAGTTCGCCGCAGCCGAAGAAGCCGGCATCGAGGAAGCGCCCACGGTTGCGGAGCGCATCGGATATCCGCTGGTCGCCAAGGTGCAGGATGAGAGCGTGATTCACAAGAGCGACGTGGGCGGCGTCCTTCTGGGACTGAAATCGCGCCCGGAGGTGGAGAGAGCCATCGTGACGTTGTCGGAGCGCATGAAATCCATTGGCGTCGAACTGAAACGCGTGCTGCTGCAGCGCGAGATCCGCGGCGGCATCGAGGCGCTCGTGGGGGTTTCCGTCGATCAGGCATTCGGGCCCATGTTAGTGTGCGGACTGGGAGGCGTGCTGGTCGAACTGATCAAGGACGTTGCATTCTGCCTGCCGCCCGTGAGCGATCTGGACGCGGCAGAATTGATCGGCAAGCTGCGCGCGGGCAGGCTTCTGGACGGATATCGCGGCGCGCCTGCCGGCGACCGTGAGGCGTTGATTCGCATTCTGCAGAAAGTTTCGGCCCTGGTCGAGATCATTCCCGAGCTGCAGGATCTGGATCTCAATCCCATTAAGGTGCTGGAACCAGGGAGCGGGGCAATCGTGGTGGATGGACGCATGAGAATCGGCGCATGAAGTCACCCGTATCGTGCGCGCGCATCACCTGCTCTTGGAAATTCGAGGCACCCATTAGAAGGAGTGGTCATCATGGATTTGTTCCGCAGGAAACCCCTGGACCAGTTGCTCGAAGAACGCGGTGATGAAGCCCATGGTTTGAAGAAGACACTGACCGCGGTCGACTTGATGGCGCTTGGCATCGGCGGCATCATTGGGGCGGGAATTTTCGCGGTCCTCGGCTCCGCGACCTCGGGCGGCACCGGTATGCCGCCGGCAGGGCCGGGTGTTACGGTATCAATTCTGGTGACGGCAGTCGCCTGCGGCTTTTGCGCACTCTGCTATGCGGAGTTCGCCAGCCTGGTCCCCATTGCGGGGTCGGCCTACACCTACAGTTATGCAACGCTCGGTGAGCTGGTCGCCTGGATCATCGGCTGGGATCTCATACTCGAGTACGCAGTCGGGAACATCGCCGTCGCGATCTCGTGGGCAGCCTACTTCCGGCAGCTGATGCTCGGCCTCGGCGTCAACATTCCAGCATGGATGGCCTCCGACTATCGCTCGTCGCTCCTGGCAGCGAAAGCGGTGGCCGCGAACGGTGTTGAATCGCTCAGCCCTGAAGCCAGCATCGCCTACCAGGCGCATCTCCAGCACCCGGCGATCTTCGGCGTGCCGATTGTCTTCAACCTGCTCGCCGTTATGATCGTCGCCGGCATCACCTGGCTGCTCATCAGGGGGGTTAAGGAGTCGGCGCGGTTCAACAACGTGATCGTGGTATTGAAGATCATCACGCTGCTGTTTTTCATCGGCGTCGGTGTGGCTTTCGTAAAGCCGGCCAACTGGCATCCCTTCTTCCCTGGAGGCGCTTCGGGGGTGTGGACCGGTGCATCGCTGATCTTTTTCGCGTATATCGGATTTGATGCCGTTTCGACTGCCGCCGAGGAGTGCAAAGATCCCGGCCGCGACATGCCGAGGGGGATCATAGGATCGCTCATAGTCTGCACTATCCTTTATGTCGCGGCGGCTGTGGCTCTGACCGGAATGATCCCGTATGCCAAGTTGACGGGCGCGGCCGATCCTCTTGCTGCTGCGCTCCACTACGTAAACCAGGATTGGGCCGCGGGATTGCTGGCCGTCGGCGCCGTGATCGCAATGACCGCGGTCTTGCTGGTGTTTCAGTTGGGCCAGCCCCGCATTCTGATGAGCATGTCGCGCGACGGGCTGCTCGGACCTTGGTTCCGCAAGATTCATCCGAAGTACCGCACGCCTCACGTCACGACGATTCTCACCGGAGTTTTCGTCGCCTTCTTCGCGGCGATTGCCAACATCGACGAGATCGTCCAGCTCACCAACATCGGCACGCTGTTCGCGTTCGTCCTGGTCTGCATCGGCATCATGATTTTGCGCGTGCGCGAACCTCACCTCCCGCGCAAATTCAAGGTGCCCTTCGTGCCCGTGGTTCCCATACTGGGAATCGGCATGTGCGTGGCGCTGATGGGCGGTCTCCCACTGCTTACCTGGATCCGTTTCGTTCTCTGGCTGGCAGTCGGATTGGTAATCTACTTCCTCTACGGAGTTCGAAGAAGCCGCCTCGCGCAGAACGCGCACACGGTATCCAAGTGACGTGGCATCTATTGACGACCTGGAAGCACGGTGGCGCCGCACTGGAGTTCGGCCGATTTGCGTCCTGTAGGGACGCGGCGAAAATAGCCCGGCACTTCAGTGCCGGGATTATGTATCAAGTTAAGGACGAGTCCCGTAGGGACGATTGATGTGGAAGCACGGATCGTGAATTCCTAATCCAATGTTACGAGAGGTTCCGTCTGGTATGACTCAGCCGTCCCTACGGGACTTGCGGTGGAGGAATTTAACAGACCCGGCACTGAAGTGCCGGGCTATTCTCATGCGTCCCTAACGGGACTTAGATCTGACAATTTGATAGCTTGATAGCGGATTTCAGTCTCTTACGCCTCGCTCCGCAACGGTCCGGAATGCTCTCCACTTTGCTTCGTTCATTCCGTCGATCGAAAAAAGGGAGACTCCCGAAGCCCCACCCTGCAACGCTTTCCCGACGACCTCGACCAGCCCAGCGTCATTCATCGCTGAGACGAACAGCCCGCTGTAGACGGGTTTTTTGACCGTGGCCACTCCTTCTTGTGTCTGCTCTCTCACCCACTCAAAACCGGCTTCGTAGTAGTTGTTGTAGAGCATCGGTAGGAACGCATCAAGATGCCAGCGCCCCCAGTCCTGCCGGACCATTTCGCGGGCCAGCGTCGGGCCGGGGAACACGGCAGCCGTGATCGTCTTCCCGCGCGCATGGGCCGCGGGGACCAGGTATTCGTTCACCAGCCCGGTGACCATGTCGAAGCGGAATTGCATCCATTCCTTTTGATGCGTAGGGTCCTGGATGTCGATGGGATCGATGCCATGCTTGTGCTTGAACAGACTGCGTTCGTATTCACTGTACCCGTAGTCGTATTGGGGGTACACCTTGTCCTGAATGATGTTGTACTTCTTCCACAGCCCTTTGGGCAGAATGGCGTCCGGGTGGCGGATGTAATCAAGATGCACTCCCGCCAGTTCTCCGATGCTCGCCAGTTCCTTTACGATCTGCTGGACCCATTCGCGCACTTCGGGCCTCCCAGGATCGAGGAATCTGTAATAGTCCACGTATGCGGGCTTATCGACGGCCGATTCTCCTTTGGCATTGACGTTGTACCAGTCCGGATGTTTCTTCAGCACCTCTTCAATCATGCACGGCATGCACCACATCCAGGCATGAACCTCCAGGCCTTCCGCGGCGGCCAGAGGCAGCAACCGCCCGAGAAGGTCCGTCCTAACCGGCAATCGACTGCTTGCGAAGTAAGCATCCCTGCCGTTGTAGATTTCGGGAAGGATCGCCTGAACGCCGGACTCTTTCATGAGCGCCAGGCTCCGTTTCCAATCGTCGTCCGATCTTCGCGTATTGATGGGGATCCAGACCCAGTTCTTCAGGCCGGCTCGCCGTGTGTTAACCTGAGAGTTGTTCTTCGAGGCGAAAGCAAATCTGCTGGCGCCTGCGGCCGCCGCAGCCAATCCAACCCTTCCAAGAAATGCTCTCCTATCCATTGACGGGCTCATGGGAATCCCCAGCGTATGAAATTGGGGACATCACCTCTTTTCGTCATCCCTTCTCGAATCTGCCGAGATTCTCCCGACGAAAAGAGGTGATGTCCCCAATTTCGAATGGGATGGGATCGGTGCGCGCGTCGGCCGCACGCCGAGCCACAACGCAGCGGCAATCAGGGAGAGTCCCGCGGCAACGTGGAGCGCGTTCTCCCACCCGATGTGGGCTGCAAGCACGGGCGTCAAAGCCGGAGAGATCAGACCTCCAAGGTTGCTGCCCATGTTCATGATTCCCCCGGCGGCTCCGCTGTTCGACCTTGCGATCCTCATCATCATGGCCCAAAACGGTCCCTCGACGCACAGGACAAACGCAGTCGCCAGCGCCAGGGATATTGCCGCCAGGACGGCGCTTTGCGTGTGAGCTCCGAACGAGATCATGATACCGGACAACGCCATGCCGAGCATCGGAACCAGACGGCGGCCCCATACTTGCCCCAGAGCGCCGGCGGCCAGCCGGTCGGAAACCAAACCGCCGAGAGGAATGGACACGATGGAGAGGATCCACGGAAGGCTGCTCATCCATGCTCCGGTTATTAAGCCAAAGTGCCGCTCCTGGACCAGATAGATATAAAACCACGATACAAAAATGTATCCGACATATCCCTGCAATGTGTAACTGAGCGTCAGCAGAACGAAACCTCGTGAGCGCACAGAGCCGCCGCCGGAGGAATCAGGCGCGGCCATATCCCGATGTTCATTCTTGATCAGAGACGCCGCAGGTCGCGGCTCCGGCACGCGGAGCCAGGCCAGAGCAATGACAAGCGCCGGAACCGCGGAAACGAGCAACGCAGTTCTCCACCCGAAATGCACCATGACGCTCGAGACAAGCGGTGGAGCCACGGCGGAGCCCAGGCCGATCGAGGCAATGACGATGCCATTGGCGCATCCCTGGTATTGGGGCAGGATCCAGCGCGAGACCCCTTGGGCGGCTCCCGGATAGGTTGGCGCTTCCGCAATGCCCAAGAGAAAGCGGCAAACCATAAACGCCGCCAAAGCCGCAGCCGCCGTGCCCCAGAGCGGCCCCAAACCCACAACCGTCTGCATCGCGGTGATGGCAACCCACAACCAGGCGGCCAGAGCCAGAGCCCGGCGCGCGCCCCAGCGATCGGCAAGAATGCCGGCCGGAATCTGAAACAGCGCGTAGCCCAGCAGGAACGCGCTGAAAACCCGGCCCATGCCGACCTGAGTGATGCCAAACTCACCCATCAGCAATAGTCCCGCCGTGGAAACATTCACCCGGCAAATGTAGCTTGCCGTCGCCGTGGCGCATAGCAACGCCACGATCCGCCAGGGTGCTCGATCGGAGTTCATAGCAAGCGTTTGTGCATCAGGATCTCTGATGCGCCGTCAATGATGTAATCGTTGAATTCCCCTGCCGCGCGGTAACCAAGGCGCTCATAAAAAGCTCGTGCCCGAACGTTAAAAGAGGAAACGCAAAGAAAGATGTGTCTCGCTTCGCCGCGGAAGAGATTCTCGGCAAACCCCATCAATGCAGCGCCGACCCTTTGGTCTCGATAATCCTTATCCACGACTATGGATTTTACATAGGGGGAGCCGGCTACGCCGCGCCGCTGGAGAACAATAGCGCCGCATGGAACGCCGTTAGCGCGCGCCACATACAGCAGGTATCCTGGATCGCGGCATGCTGCGCGGCACTGCTCCGGCGTGGCGTGGAGCCTGACCCATGGGTCGGAGCGGACCATGAGGTCGGCGGCCCAGTCACGCTCTTCATCGGTTGCAGGAGTGATTTCAGGTTCTACCATGGACCTGCGGTAATCTATCACTTCCTCGCCGGGAAGAGAATAGAGGCGGTTGCGAGGCGGCGGCTCAGAACAGCTTGATTTTGGTCCTTATGAAAGCCTTGCCGTCAAAAACATCACCCATAAAGATGGATCACGCTACGAGGCTGCGCAGGATTCCCAGGTTCTGACGGTCGAGATGCAAATCATCTCCTTTAGGGGTTTCGATGATTTTGGGGACGGCCGCGAACCGTTTGTCATTGACCAGACAACGAAAGGCTTCGAGACCGATGAACCCCTTGCCGATGTGCGTGTGGCGATCGACGTGGCTGCCGAGCGGTTTACGGCTGTCGTTAAGATGGAATGCCTGGATTCTCTCGATGCCGATCAGACGGTCGAACGCGCGCAGAGTCCGGCGGTAACCCGCCTCGGTGGTGATGTCATAGCCGGCGGCAAAGAGATGGCAGGTGTCCAGGCAGAATCCTATGCGCCCGGTGTCGACCATGCCATCGAGTATGCCGGCGAGTTGCTCGAAGCTGCGCCCGATGGAGCTTCCCTGCCCCGCGGTGTTCTCGAGCAGGATCGAAACGGGAGGCGGAACGCGATCGAGTGCCGAATCGAGTGCCGCGGCCGCGGCAGCGATTCCCATCGCCTCCCCTGAATCCCGGTGAGCCCCTGGGTGAAGGACTATTGCAGGAACCTCTAGATAATTTGCACGCTCCAATTCCGCGAGGAATGCGTCGAGAGATTTTGCGCGCAGGGCGCCATCCGGGGAGGCAAGGTTGATCAGGTAACTGCTGTGCGCCAGGACAGGCGCGATCCCGCTCTTGCGCTGCGCCTCCAAAAACAGCTCCCGATCCTGTTCGGTGAGCGCCTTGGCTTTCCACTGGTTGGTGCTCTTTAGAAAGATCTGCAGGGTGCGGCAGCCCACACGCAGTCCATGCTCGAATGCATGATGAATGCCACCCGCAATCGACATGTGGGCGCCAAGGAGAAGTTCCCGTGCCATAGGTTTGCTAACGCATATGATATCATTGGAATTGAAAAACCTGAGCCCGGTTGTCATGTCACACAGCTACTGCGTAC
>Ga0187854_10002587_pt1 | contig 15293 bp, 16 predicted proteins | sample June2016WEW_6_15_FD_132445 | JGI IMG/M metagenome (GOLD analysis project Ga0187854, IMG submission 132445) | Peatland microbial communities from SPRUCE experiment site at the Marcell Experimental Forest, Minnesota, USA - June2016WEW_6_150 | ecosystem: Environmental > Terrestrial > Soil >...
ACCATCTTCCGAATGCTCCGGTAGTATAGTCCGGTCAAACCTTACTAAGGCTTCTTATTAAGGGGCTATGTATAGCGGCCTCTCGAGTCGCGGACCCGGGTCCAAATCCCGGCCGGAGCACTACAAATTACATTTTTGGAAAGAAGGAACCGTGATTTTCAGTCGAAATGATGAGGAAGATTATTAGTGTATGAGGGTAAGCATCTAACCGTGCATTATGAAAGAGCAGTATACAGAATATTGCGCAAGAACATTCAAAGTATTGGCGAACCATCATTAAAGTTTTTGAATTTATAAAAAGCTGGCGCCGGATTTGTTGCGAAAGGCAGCTTGTTCCTCGGTCCACTGCAACTAGTTCTTAACCGAGAAAAGTGGCTCTGAAGAAAGAGGGTTTGCTGAAGCTCTGGAACACTTTTAAGGAGAAAAGAACGCAAATGCAAATGCGCTATCACGATACTGATTTAGTAATCGTAATTAACCAGATCCTTCTCAGCCCCAACTTCGTTTTTACGTAGTTAGCATTCATAAACAAGAAAAGTTGAAGAGTGGGATAGCCCTTTGGCTTCCCCGTCTTATGGCATTGTTTCTATGTTGCATATTCGCTTTTTTGGTTTAGCCGGTGGTCTTGTCAATTACAGTTCTTGTGATGATGACTATTTGAGTGACTTTTGCCTGCTCGACGTCCACGTAGGCAGTTGCATAGCCAGATGTGCCGTTTTGGAGCGTAACTATCGCAGTGGTTGCTTGTGTGGCGATTGTTCCGTCACCCTCGATGACGTTCTTGACTATTGGGTTGATTGATGTTACGTTGTAGCCTTGTGAGATTAGGTTCTGCACGTCTGTGTCATTGTTGAGTATGGCGGTTACGTTGGTTGTGTATTCTGAGCTGACTTCGATGTTGCCCATGCCGCCCATGAATCCTCCTTGGCCTCTTCCTGACCCCATTGGTCCGCCGAATCCCTGGTCACCTGTATTCATACCGCTCATTCCCCATGGCGGGGGGTTATTTGCATTGTTGTCCGAAGTGATTGCGGTTGTAGTGCTTGTGCTTGAAGTCGTGGTTGAATTTGTGTCGGTTGCATGTGCTGTCATTATGAAGCCTCCGATGATTGCGGCGCATGCTGTTATTAGTAGTAGAGTCAACGCCGCGGTTTTTCTTTCTATTTTTCTTCGCCTCCTTTTTATCTGACAACACACTTGCCCAATCCGTTATTAAACGATTTTTCAAAATTGAAACCCATTCTCTTCTAAATTAATCCCAACTCAACTCCAAATTCAGCAACATTAAGTCCAGAATGCTTTGCAGCCGACTGAGTTGTCGCCCTAATTGCCTCGTGTTCTCTAAACGTCATACGAGACCGATGTAACTATCATCACAGACTCAGATTCAGATGCCAACACAGAGCAAACGACACCAGCTCTCAAAAGGTTTTTCCGGCGCAGACACGTATTGGGGAAACGAAATCCCAGAATATCACTCGTTAAATCTTTAAGGTGGTGCCCGTTTCATTGACCATTAAGGAAGAGAAGTTCCTATTATTCGAAGCTGAGGTACAGTAGCACGCACAACACTACCAACTCGAACAAGTCTGGCAACAACGCAAATGGACCTAGACCCTCTTGGTGGTAACCGAAGACCCAAATCACCAAAGGACTGGACGTTAGATCCTTGAAGAGAAAAGCCGTTGAGAAAATCAACAATCCAAACGTGAACTTGGATCGTGTCTTCCTAAACATGTCGGCATTCGTGATGAGAAGAAAAACCAGAAGCGCTATGTTAAGAGAGGAAACCACAGCTTCCGCTGCGTAAAACACCTCGAGATCACCAGGATTACTATTAGGCGGCGGCGGCAATGGGCTTAAAGGGTTAAATGGCTTATAAAACGTGTACGCAGCCCAAAGGGCTGCATCTAAAGCCACAACTATCAAGATGACCAGCACTAACACTATTTTTAAGTTCTTGTGCATACGTTTCTTCATGTTGCTTTTCCCTCTTTTCTACTTTTGCCACATTCTTTTCCGAATATCCTCAAACAAGGCGTAATTCTCCTCCAACGCTGGTGATAGGAAGTATGTGATTCCATACCTTCCTCCAACTCCTCCAGCCGAAGTAATCATATTGTTCTTTTCGAGAACTTCAATATGATGCCGTATAGTCTTGTAATCAACTTTCAGTATGGTTGCTAGCTGATTTGCGTTTTGCGGGGTCTCCTTTAGGATCTCAATCATTTTGGCACGCATCGGACCGCCTCTTGATCCTGCGATTAACCATCCGAGTAGATATTTTAATTGGCGCACGTTAACAGCCATTAAAGACCTTCTCAAATGGAGGACATATGTTAAGTCGTGATTTTAAGCAATTTCCCAAATGGCATTGGTACTCCCGAATTTGGTTGGTTTTTTCATTGATTGTTTTGCCATTTTGTAGTTCTCACGTAGTTTCTTAACACCGTGCGTCTAAACGTGGGTTCTAACCTAAGTAGCCCACCAAGAACCATTTTCATAAATAGACGTCGCATTATGCAGCATTCCTGAAATTAATGCCTGTGTGATTTTGGCTTTTATGGGGCGTCTACAATTTGCCGCTAAAGAAAAACTTGAAATCGACGCCGCGTGAAGCTGGATTCGAATACGTTTGCGAGTTTAGCGACGACAAAATCTTCAGGAGACGAAAACAATGCATAACACCGCCATAGGGGCGAGATTATTATGGTGGCGCCGGGAGGGGGATTTGAACCCCCGCGGCCCCGAGAGGCCACAAGCTGATTGGTGCTTGCCTGTTGCAAACATCTCCAGGGTTGCTCCCTGCCTGGCTAGGAGACTGGCAAATGAACAATTTTGATTGCTTAGAGCGCGAGACTGTTGTTTGGTTTTTTGAAAATTGAATGAGGGGATCTTTATCCCCCACTTGTTATTGAAGCCTTTCCTTTCTCCACTGATTGGAAAATGAAATGAGCAATAAAAGCTGTGTTTCTTAATTGTAACATATCGGTTTTAAAAATATTTTCAAGCATGATACAAGCTTAGCGAATTGTCCTAAACAGTGACGCTTGAAGTCGCAGCAAGTAGCTAAGTATTCGCTTAGTTACCTATATGTTATTATGCTTTGCTTAGTGTTTGGCGCCGTTTTTTTAGAGATGGAGCAGGCGCTATTTTTCAGGCATCTTCTTGAATGGTCAAAAGATTATTTGCGTTTGCGTGATTTCCAGGCGAGGTACATAACTGCGGAGATGAGGAATGTTGAGTCCAGCGCGTTTGGGAATGATGGGAAATAAACCCATTGATTGAAGAAGGTTACGAATTTTATCGCTATACCGATTGTTCCGCATACAAAGATTATCAGCATGCAATCGTGGAAGAGTTCGTTCCAGTTGTTATGAATTTGCTTCATTGTATCATCGTTGGACATGTATCGTTTTTCGTGATAAGTAAATTATGAATTTTGGCTAATGATTTGTAGTATGTTTAGGTTTTTGTGTTTGAGGCTGGGTTTGTTATGTTATTCTGGTGGCTGTTTCTATGAGAAATCCTTTTTTGCCGATTGTGTATGGTAGTCTTCGTTCAGGAACAAAGGTGCCTTTCATCTTCTTTATCAGGATGTCTCTGTGTGTGGTGTCTGTTGTCCATGTGGTGTTGAATATTATTACGCCTTCGGCGAAGTGTTGCATTGCGGTTTCAGCTTTTTGGTCTTGCATCCCTTCGGTGAGGAGAAGTAGGTGGTATTCTTCGCTGTTTTTGTTTTGGCGGGACATTGCTGTGAGGAGGTTGATGGCTTCTTCGATTTTGCGTGTGAGGAGCAACTCGGAAAGTGAGTCTATGATGATTGTTCGGTGTTGTTTCATTTCTTCGATTACGGTTTCTTCGAGGTGGTTGGTTTTTGTTAAGGTTTTGAACTTCCAGTTTCCGGTGGCTTCTAGTGGTGCGACGTCCCAGTTGTAAGCTGCCATGTCTTCTTTCACGCTGTCTGGGGTTGCGTTTACGGTGAAGTAGGTTATTCCGACTTGTTTTGCCCTTGTGTACGCGATTTGTCTGGCGAAGACTTCGTTTCCTGCGCCTGGTAAACCTGTGAGAAGGAGTATTTTAGGCGGTAGGCCTCCGGTTAGGAATTCGTCGAGACCTGCGATTCCTGTTTTTACAAGGTTCATGTTTGGCTTCCTTATCTTATTTGTGAATTGCTTTGTTATAACGTTTTTCAATTGAAGCGATGTAATAGTTCATGTATTTTCTGTGAATTTTATGGCTGGCATTTTTCTTATTGAGTCTTAGATGGTTATTTCGTTATTGGTATTATATCAAATTTAGGTAGAACATTATTGCATAGTGCTTTTTAAGCAAGAGTTCTTAAAGTAAGTATCAAGATTCCTTAAGAAAGGAGAAAAAAGAAAGGAGAGATGAAAAATGAACTTTAGAAAATTCCGTAAATTCCGTAGAAATGTGAAAGCGATCTCACCAGTAATTTCAGTGCTATTGATGATTGCCGTTGCAGTCGTTGCGTCACTTGTAGTCTACGCTTGGGTCATGGGATATGTAGGATTCCAAACTGCTAAGACAGGTTCAGCAATACAAATACAAAGCATGGCAAACGCAACAGTCGGCGTTACTCCGGGCAGATTAGTGATATATGCCCAAAATGTCGGTGATGGAGCCGTGAATATCGATGCTAACTCTGTTTATGTCAACGGTGCACAATATGCCACTAACATAACGAGCTCTACCACTATACAACCGCAATCAACTTTGGCGATCGGGGTTACAAGCTACACTGGTCTGATAACATCAGGTACACAAACAAGTGTGACCGTGACTGCCAAGGTTACTACAACAGGCGGAACATTCAGTCAAGTAACACAGTCATTCCCATAAGAAAGTGATCGCTCACAAACCCTTTTTTCCATTTTTTAACTTAAAATAACAACTGATTTAACCAAGGATGATGTAGGAATGGTATTCCACTTAAGGCAGATAGGGAAATTGAAATTGTTTAATCGAAAGAAACCTGCAGGTACTTCGCAAGAAAATTTAGGTAGTGAAAACAAAGTTGCGGAGAATCTGCTTTCATCGAACTTGGATAATCACGGCATAGCGCTTGGGATATCTGGGGCTGATATGCAAGCTCCTATCAAGAATGTTACTGTTTTAGAAAATTACCCGCTTAACGCGCCTTATGCTTATGCCAATGTAACCCGAGATGTGGTCAGAGGCAACATCACTTATACTGTGGAAGAGCCACAGCTTAACAAAACTGATGTTACAAATCTCCAGCGCTTGAAAGGAATTCTAAATGAAGTGCTACAGCTTAAGCCAACGGAACTGCATTCAAAACAGGCCGCTGGAGAATACCTGATTAAAAAATGTAATGAGATATTTGATGATTACCGTTTTAATCCAACGTCTGAAACTCGCGGCAAACTGCTCTATTATGTCGTCAGGGACAATCTTGGGTATGGAAAAATAGATCCACTCCTGCGTGATCCATTAATCGAAGACGTTTCATGCGATGGAATCAACGTGCCCCTTTACATTTGGCACAGAAAATTTGAGTCCATCCCGACCAACATTCGCTTCGAAACCGCCGATGAACTCGACACAAATGTCCTCAGACTTGCTTACCTCTGTGGAAGCCACGTCTCAATAGCGCAGCCACTGCTAGATGCAAGCTTGCCGGACGGCAGCCGAATCAACTTAACATACGGAAGCGAAGTCACCCGCAAAGGCTCCACTTTCACTATCAGAAAATTCAAGCTGGACCCCTTCACAGTCACAGACCTTGTAAGCTTTAACTCTCTCTCGCCTGAGATGGCTGCTTTCTTCTGGTATGCAGTTGAAAACAGAGTTTCAATTCTGGTTGCAGGAGGAATCGCAGCGGGCAAAACCACCTTACTCAACTGCTTAAGCATGTTCATTAAGCCAGACCTGAAAGTCGTATCAATCGAAGATACCCCTGAACTGAATCTTCCACACGAAAACTGGATTCCCGCTGCTACAAGAACGCACTTTGGACTTTCCACAGAAAACGCAGATATCACCCTCTTTGACCTGCTCAAAGCCTCACTTAGACAGAGACCCGACTACATCATTGTGGGTGAAATCAGAGGAGCAGAGGCTTACACTCTCTTCCAGGCTGTAAGCACAGGTCACCTTGGAATGTCAACGGTTCATGCAGAATCAGTAGAATCAACTGTATATCGGTTAGAGTCAGCGCCAATGAATATCCCGAGAACACTTATCGCTGGAATAGACATAATCCTTGTTCAAAAGAGAGTCGAAATAGGCGGCAAACCCGTGAGGAAAACCGTCTCAACCTCCGAAATAGTAGGTCTGGATCCCCGTTCAGGAGAAATCCTTACAAACGAAGTTTATAGATGGAACCCTGCTGAAGACACTTTTGATTTTACCGGTAGAAGTTACATCATAGAGAAAATTGCTGAGAAAACAGGCATAACCACCGAACAAGCAAGCGAAGAGATCCAACGTAGGGCTAAAGTTATACAGTGGATGGTTAAAAACAATGTGCGAAACTACAAGGGCGTCTCAAACATAGTCAGAAGTTACCTTGAAAACCCAGAGCCTATTCTCGCGGAGGCCCTGAAAAACGAATAAACAACTGCTAACCTTGTTCCTGCGAATATCCAACCTAATACCAAAGAGTATCTTTTCCAAGTTTGAGAGTTTACAAACGAACTTGGCGAAAACGAGCTTAAGAATTACCTTCCAAGCCTACATGGGATTAATGCTGTTCGCTTCAATTGTTTCGGGAATTGTCGCCTTCTTGTTCTCAATGCTCTTGTCCTCTTTCTTGTTCTCAATGTTCTTATATTCCTCTATTTTGTTCTCTGTCTTAATTGGTTTGGTAGTCTTTCTTTCTTCGCTTGGCATATGCTACCTATACCCTTTGCTTGAAATCTCTTCAAGAGCAAGGAAAATAGAAGCCAACCTTCCGCTTACTGCAAACTTCATGGCTGTTCTTGCCAGTGCTGGTATGCCTCCAGAGCGCATTTTTCGTTCACTAGCTAATGTTGGAGACGAATTTGGTGTAGGTGAAGAATTGCGCAGAATAATTGCTGATATTGAACTATTAGGTTTAGACCTTAACGCCGCTCTAAGAAGCGGTTCTTTAAGGTCAGCTTCAAGAAGGTTCGGCGCAATGCTTGACGGTATTGTGACCACTTCCCATATGGGTGGAGACTTGGCTGCCTATTTGCGGGAAGAGTCTGAGAAGTACAAAAAAGTGAGAGTTGCATCGATGAAGAGTTACTTAGAGAGTTTAGGTGGCATGGCTGAAGTCTACGTTAGCTTTATGATTGCTCTTCCGCTGGCACTTGTGGTTATGCTCTCAATAATGTCCTTTTTGGGCGGTGGCGCATCAATGTTAGGCAACCTTGACCCACAGGTGATACTTATGCTCGTAGCGTTCGTGATAACGCCTGCAGGTGTGGGCATACTTCTATTGATGATTGATTCGATGACTCCTCCGAGGTAAAGAAAATGCGCCAGGTATCAAAGAAAAAAAGGCAGATTACCGCTGTTGTTTCCATTATGTTGGTTCTAATAGGCGTTGCCATATTGGCCCTAACTGACCCCAGTGCCCTAACGGTTATGCTAACGAAATATTCCTAGTGGCAGTCCTTGTAATCATAGTCCCTTCAGCCATACTCGACTACGAAAACCAAAGATGGGTTTCAGCAATAGAGGACCAAATGCCCCTTCTAGTGCGCGGAGTTTCAGAATCTCAGGAAACCGGATTAACTTTAGTTAAAGCATTGGAAAAAGTCGTTGACAACAAGATGATAGGGCATCCGTTGTCTGACGAAGTCAAGAAGCTGACCGTTCAAATGTCTTGGGGGACATCCTTCGAACAGGCTCTGATCAACTTCAAAGAGCGCATCAATTCGCCAATAGTAAACAGGTTCTGCGCTTTGGTGCTTGAGGCAAGTCGCTCAGGTGGCACAATAAAGAAGGTTTTCACTGCCACATCGGGTTTCATGGAGGAAATGAACGACATGGACAAGGAAACAAGTGCCCAGATGAAACCCTACATAATCATAATTTACGCGGCTTTTTTCGTCTTTATAGTTACAGCAATCCTTCTTGTGCGGTCTTTCCTTGCTCCCATGCAAGGAGCGCCTCAAATCATGAGCCAAGTTTCAGTCGGTAGCACAGGCGGATTGAAAAACTTTTTCTATGAGGACATGCTGGTTTCCGCGGTTACTGGCGGGTTGATGGCTGGAAAACTTGGGGAGCGCCGAGTGGCAGGCGGCTTAAAGCACGCCATAATCCTGAGCATTGTAGGGTATGCAATATTCTTCTTTTCAATTCCGCCGAGTTGGGTGTGAAAAAATGAGAAAACTTTACAGGAATAAAAAGGGTCTTTCAACGGTCATTTCTACAATCTTGATGATAATGGTTGTTATGGTAGGCATGAGTGTAGCTTTTGCCTACGTTGCTGTTTACGCACAGAGTTACAAGGCTGGAATAGGCAGTTCAGTAATGGAATCCTTAACAATCGAGGATATTTGTCTAGGCTCTACGTATGGTAATCACGTTACACTTTGGGTCTACAACTCAGGACAAATTGATGCCACGATCAACGTGGTCTATATCAATGGAGTAGCAGCCACTAATGGATCATCCACTATCAATTTTAATATTAACGTACCAGTTGGTGCCCATGTACCGATCACTGTTCAAGCATCATCAATTTGGCACAGTGGCGCCACTTATGAGTTCAAAGTAAATACGGTAAGAGGCTCGAATTTTGTGGAATCAATTGATGCCCCGTGAAATATGAGGTGACGAAAAAATGTTGAAAAGACTAATTAAAAACCGCAAGGGAACAGCCGAAGTAATTGGTTCAATAATGTTTATCGTCATACTATTGTTCTTTTTCACGAATGTCTACCTGTGGCATGATGCCGCCACCAAAGAGATGAACGACATGTATGTTGAAAAAATTAACACGCCCATCACGGTAAGTCTAACCGCTGACCGTTTAAACTTAAACGTGACTAATAAGGGTGGAACGGATGCCCAACTTACCATGTTATGGGTAGACCTTAAATCAGGTAGCGGCGGCCCAGACCAGAATCATTTTTACTACCCCCTCAACGATAAAGTGCCTGCAGGGTCCTCTATAACTATACCATCGCATTATCCAACAGGAGAAACAGTAGTTTTTAAGGTTATAACCACTCTGGGAAATTCAGCCTCTTGCACTTATTCTCCATGACACCGCTGACTAAAAAATTCATACACTTTCTTCTAAAAATAAAAAAGTAGATTACCTAGTTTGTCCATGCTAGGTAACTAGTATACGCTACTAACGCTTGCCCTGTGTATGGAAACTGTAGGTCTATAGTCTCGTATGCTCCTGCATCAAGTGAAGTAATGGTTGCTGAAGTATCCAAAGCAGTCACGTTTCCGTTCTGTACAGCGTTAACATGGATTGTGCAGTTGTTTGCTTTAGCGCTTCCAACGTTAACTACATAGCCTGTAATATGCAGGAAAGGCGCATTTGCATCAGAGCGGTTGTCTGTGTAATTTAAGCCAATGCTTACGAGTTTTGGTGTGGCTAATTGGTTTTGGAGACTAGCTATTTGGTTGTCTTTGTTTTGTAAGGTGGTGTTTTGCTGGATGTAAACGCCTAATAAAACGCTTAAGGCGACTAATACGATTATGAGGACAGCGCCGAGAACGTTAGTTATGTTTAGTGATCTTTTCTTTTCACTCATGACTGTTTTTCCCCTTTTGAATGTAGTATTTAAAGGGATTTGACATAAAACGTTTGTGGAGTACAAATCAATGGCAAGGGTTAAAAAAAAGGTTATTTTGCTTTGGAGTAGCGTTCTCTAACGTGGATTTTTGTTGGGCGAATAATGTTTAAGCCGTTGATTATCCATTCGCCAACGCCTAAGCTGGGTAACTGCTCGTCACATCCGCTGATCATGTTTTTTAGGTAGGCTAAATCCTGTGGGTCGATGGTTTTTCCGATGATGTAGTTTCGTGTTTGAGATAGGACTTTTCCGCCTAGCATGGTTGGATGAGATGTGATGAGGATGGTTGCTATGTCATTTTTTGTAGTGAGAATTTCTTGGATTACTTGAGGCGGGAGATTTTCTGCGTCCTCAACTACAAGGAGGAATGGCTGTGTGGTTTTTTCTCGTCTGCTTTTAGCTAATGCGTTTAAGATGCTGGCGTAGTAGTCGGTTTTTTCGGTGAGCGTCAAGTTTTCGGCAGTTATTATGGTGACTTGGCCTTGTTTGATTTTTTTCGTTATTGCGTCTTGGCTGTTCTTTGCGGTGTCGGCGTTGATTAGGGCGGTTTGGAAGTTGAATGGGTAGTTTTGGTCTGGGTTTGCGGCTGTGCTTATTGTGGTGTATTCGTTGTTTGGGTCGAAGATTACTATTGGATGGCTGGTTTTGTTGGCAAGTTCTTCAATGATGACTGTGGCCGTATGGGTTTTTCCTGCTCCGTCTACTGCAGAAATAAGTGTATGCTTGCTGATGAGGTCAGCGGCGTCTAGGTAATAGTTAATTTGTTGGTCATTAGCTTCTTGGGAGACGGCGATGATTTCTGCCTTGCCTAGATGAAGTGGCTGCTTGTATGGTTTTCCTTCGGTTCCTCGTTTGAATGTATCTTCTAAGAATGAGGTGTATGGCATGTAGATGCGGCTGCCAGGATTTGGCGGCACAAGTAGCTTGCTCAGTGGCTGATCTTCGTTTCTTAGGTCGATGTAGCCGATTATTTGGGCTGTGGCTAACAATTTACCTATGCGGTCGCCGATGGTTGAGCCTGCGACTTGTTCATAGCTGGTTATTTCTTTAACTTCGGCGAGTACTTGGCATGCGTCGCCGTATGTTGGGTGGTCAAGGCATACTATGTCCTGTTTTTCGATGCTTTCGCGATTTTTTGGGGGGCTAACTAGGAAGTTGAATTGAGTGGTGTTTGTGTCGTTGGTTACTATTCCAAAGTGTTCTTTTATGCGTATGTTTGAAAGGTCCATGAGCCTTAGCTCCAAGAATTGTTTACTTATCTTATGCTTTGAGAATTTTAATTTATCGGAAAAGAGCAAACTCCTCAGACGAGTTAACGTGGTTGTAATGCGCTTGGTTGAGTTTTTTGTATCAGATTTTGACAGAGCATTCCGTTTGGTTATAGAACAATACTCCATTTATTCTTAAATAGTCCCTTAAGCGTAAATAACTGCAACTGGGGAGCGAAGCTTTTTAGCGGTTACTCTCCCAAAGAGAAAGGAAATGAAAAACGTGCGAAAAATTACTAAAATTCGGCGATCTATTAAAGCAATATCACCAGTGATTTCAGTTTTACTAATGATAGCGATAGCTGTGGTGGCTTCGCTGGTTGTCTATGCTTGGGTAATGGGTTACATAGGGGGCACCACCTCAAAAGTGGGAAATGCTATAGCGGTTCCGAGTTTTGCGACAGATCAGACTTCTGGTAATTTGATTGTTTATGTACAGAACGTTGGTCAGGGATCTGTGCAACTTGATCCTGCGGGCGCTGTCTACGTAAATGATGCTTTGGTAACCATCAATACGGTTAATGGAAACACACCAAGCGGGCTCATAACTATTCCTGAGGGTCAAACTGTAGCACTCGTTGTTAATAGCCCGTATAATGGCGAGCAAGTTGCGATCAAAGTAGTTACAACTAGCGGAACATCTATGCAGACTTCAGGCACAGGCGGTTCAGGCGGCGGCAGCGCAACTTTAACTTCTACATCGTTATCCTGTTCAGTTGCTCCAGGTACAATTACGCTTGGTCAGAGTGTTACTGCTTCGGGTTCTTTGATGGCTGGTTCTTCTGGTGTTTCTGGAAAAACAGTGAGTATCACTTATCATGTGTCTGGTCAGGCTGATGTTGTCCATACACAGACTACGAGTGGTTCTGGTGCTTACAGCGATTCATACACACCTAATGTTGCTGGCAGTTGGAGTGTTACAGCAAGTTTTGCTGGCGACTCAACATACGCGTTATCTAGCAGTGCTGCGCAATCTCTGGCTGTTAACGTTGGAACCGTGGCTATAACGATAACTTCAAGTCAAACCGGTTCAGGTTTTGTCACAGTTGATGGCAACAGTATTGCAACTCCACAGATATTTAACTGGGTACCTGGCGCATCGCACACGATAGCTGCGCTTTCACCTGTTTCAGGTCCTACAGGCACACAATACGTTTATACCAGTTGGAGCGACAGCGGAGCTCAATCGCACTCATACACTGTTCCAAGTTCTGCTGCGACAGTAACAGCCAACTACAAGACTCAGTACCAAGTTACCTTTGATGCATCTGCAAACGTGAAAGGGGATAGCTCAGTAACGATAGTGACTGCTGCAGGAAACGCTAAGACGGGAGCACAGCTTCCGTATACTGCATGGTATGACAGCGGTTCTTCATTAGCCTACAGCTTTGCTAGTCCAATCGCTTCCTCTGGGTCACCATCCACAACTCGATATCTCTGGAGTTCCACAAGCGGCCTAAGCCAAACTTTACAAACAAACACTTTCACAGTTGGCGGAACTGGCACTGTAACTGCAACATACACAACACAGACGTTCAAAATCGACACGAGCGGTACTGGTTATACAAACACGAATAGCGCGGTCACAGTAAGTTTGAGCAATTGCGCAGCGGGCGATGTGATAATTGTAATGGGCTCGGCTCGCAGCAACCTGGTGTCGAGTGTAACCGATAACCTTGGCACCCACTTAACCTGGACTCAGAGAGGAACGGTTGACGTTAGCGGCACTCAACGTATTTCTGAGTGGCGGGCGGTCTTCAGTACAGGGGGTTCTATTACTATTACCGTCACATTCCCCAGTTCTGATACCACCTATGGACTCTCTGCCGTTGCGTTTGCCATATCGGGAGCAAACACGGCTAGCCCCTTCGACACCCACACTGGATTACCGTACACAGCTACTGGCAGCGGTTCCGCTCCCTCAGTGACAGGAGTATCCACGACAAATGCAAATGACATGATCATTGGACTTCAAGGCAGCAGGGCGGCTACAACAGAAACAGCCGGAACTGGTTTTACGCTTATTACGTCGATAACCAGTGCAGGCGGGAGTGGAGCAGCCGAGGACAATGTCGTAACTTCTACGCTGTCTAGCGCCACGGTCAGCTTCGGGACGAGCACAACTAGTTGGGCTATGATCGTGGACGCGGTGCAGAGAGGCTGGTAACTTCAGTTAAGATAGACGACTAAATGCGAAGTTAAGCATTAAACTCTGGCGGCAAAACGCCACCTCTTTTTATTTTTGATTTTATTAACTCATTGTTCTTTAGAACTATTTGTTTTGAGCTTCTGAAAACTTTCGGAATTAACATGCCTTCCAGATTGATTTTTGGAAAGATATTCCGCAATCTGAAGTTGCTCATGATTGCTGTAGCCCGTGTGGTTTCGCTTGTTACTTACGCCTGAGTCTTTGCTACTTAGGTGGCATAACCAAGAAAGTCAGAGGAGGCATCCAAGTTGGGACTTGCTTTATGTCTTCGTTCGATGTACATGATGGCCCTTAGTTTTTCGCTTCTTCGGGATTTGTTTGATTTTTCTATGGTACTTGGGTGATTGTACATTTCTGAAAGTTTTTAGAACGGTCACTCAATCAAGTTAATTGCAATCCGGATTGTAACAATCATCATTTCTGCATTTTATAGACATATTAAGTTTGGAAAAAGAAAAAAATGGTTTCCACTGAAGCAGCAAGTTTTTCTTCTTTTGACTCGAAGTTAGAAATTTGATTTTTTTTTGCAGTTAGTGCGGTAAGGGTTGGCTTCTTTGGAGAGCGTTAATAGTCGAATAGGGGAGTTTTCACGCCGTTTCTGTATACACGCACATCTTCATTTAGCAGATCCATTATTTGTTGTTGCCTTTCCATGAACTCTAAGCCTTTTTGTGTGGGTTTATAGATTACTCTTCCGTTGTATGCTGATGTTTCGAGAAGACTGGTGTGCGAGAGTAGTGAGAGGTACTGTTTTAGTTGGCTGAAGCTGAGGTTGGCTTTAAACATGATGTGGGTTTTCGAAGTGCCTTTTTTGGCGATGTCTATGATTTCTGCCATAATGACGAGTTTGTCTCGTCTTTTCGGCGAATTTTCGATTATTGTTAAGGTCATTTTGGTCTCCTCTTCTAGAACTGTTTTCTATATTCGAGTTAAGCGGTTTCGTGTTATAAGTCATGTTTCGTTCGTCTTAATATTTCGGATTTCGTAATATAGACTCCATAAACCCTAAAGAGAAAGCTGATAAATCAAAAAGTCAAATCAAAGCCACAGGCAGACACGATTAAACAATAAAAACATGCCACATCAATAGCTCAACATTTGCCATAATCATGCAAACTCAATCAGTTACCTGCAATCCCATCTTAGCTTCTGCAATTCAAACGGCAGCGGCAACTTCTTTTTGCCCCTTGCTCGCACACTTTTTTGCATCGACTTCGCTAACATTCACTAAATAATTATTTTTCAAATTCAACAAAAAATCCGCATATATTTTCATTAAATTATTTTTTAGCTTACTTTTTTTCTGGAGTATTGTTCTATACAACCTTAAATAGCTACGACTGCAAAAGATACACAAAAGAAAGGAGAGAAATCTAACTTTAGCTCTAATTCAAAAATCAATAAGGAGAAAGAAGTATGCGAAAAATAACTAAGATAAAACGCTCTATCAGAGCAATTTCACCAGTAATATCAGTTCTATTAATGATAGCAATAGCCGTAGTAGCTTCGCTTGTCGCTTACGCCTGGGTCATGGGCTACATAGGAGGCAAAACCACGCAGACAGGCAACGCAATACAACTTGTGAGCTTCACGTCAACGTCACAAAACAACTTGGTCATTTACGTGCAAAACACCGGCCAAGGACTAGTCCACCTTAAGCAAGACGGCAGCGTATACGTCAACGATGTCCTACAAAACATTCTCAAAGCTGACGACGTCTCTGTTGCAAACGGAGCCCTAATACCAATAGCCGTAGGTCACACAGTAAAAATCGAAGTAAACTATCAAAATTTCAAATCTGGTGACAGAATTAAGGTAGTAACCGTTGAAGGAACATTCATGGAAACCACAGGAACAAGCAGTTCAAACGGCAGTTCAAGCGGTTCATCTAATACGTCACCTATTGCCAGTTTCACTTTAAACCCTGCTGCACCAAATGTGGGTGATAGTATTACTTTTACTGATACATCTACTGCTGGGAGCGGAACGATTAATCAGTGGTCTTGGAGCTTTGGCGATGGCGGCACAAGTACATCCCGGAACCCA
>Ga0187854_10002598_pt1 | contig 15243 bp, 8 predicted proteins | sample June2016WEW_6_15_FD_132445 | JGI IMG/M metagenome (GOLD analysis project Ga0187854, IMG submission 132445) | Peatland microbial communities from SPRUCE experiment site at the Marcell Experimental Forest, Minnesota, USA - June2016WEW_6_150 | ecosystem: Environmental > Terrestrial > Soil >...
AGGGAGCGGGCCATGATGGCCGTGTGAGAGGTCTTCCCCCCCATATCGGTAACGAAGGCCGTAACCTTGTCTTTCGCCATCTGAGCGGTGTCAGCCGGAGAAAGGTCGTGGGCGACGACGATCACTTCTTCCTTTATTTGAGAAAGGGGTTCCGTTCCCTTTCCCAACAGGTTGCGCAGAATGCGCTGCTCGATGTAATCCAGGTCTGTCTTCCGGCTCCTTAAGTATTCGTCGTCGATGCTGTTAAAGATCTTGCGGACCCGGTCCAGATTAATCTTCAGGGCCCATTCGGAATTGATCCAGCTCTGTTTGATCGTCTCGACCGTAGTGTCGATAAGATTCTTATCTTCCAGCAGCAGAAGGTGGGCATCCAGGATATAAGCCGGGCCAACGGCATCCTCGTGAAGAAGCTTCTCCTTGGTCTCTCGGAGTTGTTTCTTCGACTCTTCCACCGCTGCCCGGAAACGCTCTACCTCCCAGCGAACCTGATTTTCCGGAAGCACCTTCGCGGGAGCTTCAATCTTTCCCCGGTCTACCAGGTAGGCTTTACCAACGATGATCTGGGGAGTGACCCCAATCCCCTTGATAAATTGAGTTTTCTTTTGTTCCCGGGACAATCTAATCTTCTCCGAACTTTCCTTCAATGAGGTCGTCTAAGGCCTTCAGGGCCTCCTGGGCATCTTCTCCATTGGCTTTCACTGTAATACAAGTTCCCTGGGCCGCGGCCAGCATCATCAAATCCAGGATGCTCTTGCCGTCGGCTACCTGGCCATCTTTTTCTACCTTGATATCCGAATGGAATCGGCTGGCAGTCTGCACAAAAGAAGCGGAGGGCCGGGCATGGAGGCCGAATTTATTTTTAATCATGAAAATTTTGGATAACACTGGCTCCCGGAATTGACTGGTCGAAATAATTCGAGCGGGAAGCTCCCCGCTCTTTGGCTAACCCCTTGGAAACCAACGAGTTAATAAGCTTCAGTTTACTTTCAAAATATTCCCTTTGTCAAGCCTTTTCCCCCTCACACTTCTCCTCTCCCCAAATTGGAGATTGTGTCATAATTCGTCATGCCAGCGCTGGCTGGCATCCAGGCGGGTCCGGCCATAGAAAAATATCGTGTGATTTCCGATAACTTATTCTTTTTCAAAATCCGGCTTTCGCCGGAATGACTGCCCTTTTCCCTCATTGCGACACAGTCCCCTGGGGGAGAGGAAGATTTTCCTGCGTCAGCGAAGATTGGTTCCCAAGAAGCCATCGCTCCTCAATAGAAACAGTAACGGGTTTCAGATTTCAAGTTGAAACCCAACACATTGAAAGCGAAAACCCATAAGTCGAAACCCGAAACTTGCAATCCGAAACTATTTTCGGACCTGCAAAGATCTCGTTGCCCAAAGGTTGGGCTGATGTTATAAATAAAAGATGGGTGAGAAACTTCTCTGTCAGAATAAAAAGGCCTATCACGATTATTTTATCGAGGAGACCTACGAGTCCGGGATTGCCCTGCAGGGAACGGAGGTCAAGTCCCTGCGCCTGGGAAAGGGGAATCTGAAGGACAGTTACGTGCAGGTCGAGGAAGGGGAAGCTTTCCTGCATAACACCCATATCAGCCCCTACCCTCATGCCCATCAATTTAATCATGAGCCCGAACGGGTGCGCAAACTTTTACTGCACAAAATGGAAATCCGCCGCCTCACGGGGAAGACTAAGGAGAGGGGTTACACTCTGGTTCCCTTGAAAATGTACCTGAAGGATGGTAAGATAAAAGTTGAAGTCGGGTTGGCCAAAGGGAAGACTCAGTATGATAAGCGCGAAAATTTGAAAAAGCGCTCAGCCGACCGCGAGATCGAAAAAGTCATGAAGTCCGCCAAAGGCCGGACTTGAAGCTCTTTGAAATTTTTTTGTTGTGCCTTTTACCTCGTTCCTCGAACCTTGTACCTGTTTTTATGGGGGCGCCACGGTCTCGACGGGGATTGTTGAGGCGAGGGCTGCGTGCCGAGGTTCCGACTGGGCTCGTAAAAAAAGTCGGGCTAAGATAAGCGGAAACACTAATTACGCTTACGCCACTGCTTAATTGACAGTGGCCGTTCCTTCCAGCTTTCTCCTGTAAGGCTGGAAAGGGGCGTCGACTCTACGGGATAGCTTACCGCTGAAGCTTATAGGCGGAAGGCGAAAACACATAAGCTGGCTCTTTCTGAATCTTGCCGCTGAGAGTCTGAGGGGGCGAGAATCAAAACAACGGCTATGCGCGTAGATGCTCCTTGCTGAAGGTTTCCGGACGCGGGTTCGACTCCCGCCGCCTCCACCATCAAATTGTGGATTTCCGATTGATGATTGTGGATTGAAGAATCAGGTTTCGCAGAAAATGTGGATAATATAATTGCGGTTCATCCCCGTGTCGCTTCGGCTTCACGGGCACCCGTGCTCGAAAGGGCACGGGATTTTTTTATCTGGGATTATGCACCCAGAGTCATCTTTTTCATCGATGACTGCCCCATCATGATCTGTAGAGGTGGTTTGGGGCGGATGTTGACCAATTGGGGGTGAATTCCAGCCTAAGGCCGGGAATGGTTCGAGATAGCCGGGAAAAGGGGCCGAAAGTGAATGATGCAAACGAAATAAATTTTCTGGAGGACCAATTACCGCATTTGGTCGAGGAGGCGGCCCAGAAGAGAGGGGATTTATGGTACCTCATGCGAATCCTGAATCTGGGGACCGAAGACTGGTTGGCCCAGCACCCTAACCTGGAAACGAGCGATCTGGTGAGCCTAATCCTCCAGGATCTAAAAGCGCTGGGAGAAACGAGAGAGGCGGTGGCGTACCTCAAGCAGAACCCGGACACAAATCTTATCCGGCTCCTCTCCAACTTCCAAACAATTAGCCGGAATTAACCGTTTTCCCTCCAAGCCCGGCCGCTCACCGGCTGGGCTTTTTTGCTTTCCGGGGGGATTTAGCCTTCGCAGTGCGTTCCGGGGGTTGACTGGGTTGAGGCTGAGGAGAATCAGGAGATTTCATCTTCAATTCGATATTGTCCTTGATCCAGTGTTCATCCCACCATTCGATGGGGTTTACGAATACGCCGTGGACGAGCATGGCAAAGTGGAGGTGATCCCCTCCGGCCATCCCGGTGGAGCCCGTCAACGCCAGCCGATCTCCCTTCTTCACCTCTTTATTGACCTCGGTCTCAATCTTGCTCAGGTGGGAGTACATGCTGAACAGTCCGCATCCATGGTCAATCATAACGGTACTCCCGTAAATTCCCAGCGGTCCGGCGAATACGACTTTTCCTGAATTCGCCGCCGGGACCGGGCTCTGGGCGAGAGAAGCCAGGTCTACCCCGAGGTGAACCTGCCGGTCCACCTCTTGTCCGTTGTAATAGTAAGTCCGGTCCTGGGCGAAAGAAGCCATGGGCTTGGCATTGGGTAACCTGAGAAAAGTTCCTGACCACAGGGGTTGGGCAGCGGTATTCTGGCAGACCTTCTTGATTTCTTTGTGGTCGAGCTCTCGCTGTTTCCGGTTTATAGCCAAAAAAATCTCCAGAGGTGTTCCTTTCAGGTTCGGATCTCTCGAAGTGAAATAGGGAATGATGTTCTTTAGAAAATCATCGGAGAGTTGAATCTTGTCTTTTTTGAAGGCTTTGCGTTTCAGGATCACCCGAAAGCCCGCTTTCGCCTGGTTTCCGGAATAATCTTCCACCATGGCGGAAGTAGAGATATCCGAAGCGGCATCGGGGGGAATCGCAAAGTAAGACAGATAGCGGTCTTTCCCTGTGGCAAACCCCGGGAAGAAAACATCTCCGACTTGAACTCCATTCACAGGCACTTCTTTATTGGTTACATAGGTGACCAGACCTGTTCCACCCTGGTTGACATAATGTTGAATGCCTAAAACGCTGAGTTGGGGAGGAATCGTATCGATGATTACATTTTTTTCCAGGGATACCGGATTCCCCCCGTTCCAGGAATGGTCTTTGGCTGAAATTTTGATTGACGCCTCACCGTCTTTGAGCCCCTGGGGGAGCGGTCTCAGGGTAAAAGTTCTTTCCACCCGACGGGTCTCTTTGGGAAACTTTTCGGAGAGAAGGGATATCGATTTCCCCGGCTGGACCACCTCTATTTGTACTTCGGCAACTCCGCTTTTCTGGTCTTCCACGGTGATCGAAATCTTTTGGCCCAGATATTTTTTGTCCGGAAGAATTTGAACCGTGGGTTTTTCCCGCTCAAATTTAACCAGATAGACCCACGTCCCCGCTGTGGCAATGAGGATGATCAAAATTGCCAAGACCGTCCATTTAAATCTTTTCATCTTCCCTCTGCCTGCCTTTCTTGACTTTTCACCATGACCGCGACTCGAGATCTCCAAAATACCATCTACAATATTTCACAGCCACCCTTGAGTGTCAAGCCTTGAACAAAAATCGCCAAGAATGCTCCCTTCGTAGGGGAGACCCTTTTATTTCAAATTTCTAAAAACCTCCCTTCTTGCCAGAATCAAAGATATCGGTTAGCATGGTAGTCTGCTTTTGTTTTCAGCGACCTTTACCCGGGATGGATATGCAAATCGGTCTGGAAGAAGTGCAAAACATAGGCTCCGGGATCATCCGGCCCGAAGGAGTAATGGTTCTTTCCGACGGTACCCTCTACACGGCAGACGGCCGGGGTCATTGCGCGAGGATTCAGCGGAACGGTGAAACCAGTTTTTTCGGGCAGCTGGGGGGGTTACCCAACGGCATTTGTATCGATTCCCGGGGAAACTGCATTATCGCCAATATCGGTAACGGTCAGGTTCAACGTCTTTTCCCCGATGGCCGACACGAGGTCTTAGCTACTCAGGCCGACGGCCAAAGAATTTATACCCCTAATTTTCCTCTCGTTGATAGCCGAGGCAGAATATGGGCCTCCAACTCAACGGCCCGGCAAGATGTGAATGAGGCGCTGCAACAGCCCGCTCCCGATGGAAGCATCATTTTAATTGAAAAGGGATCGGCCAAAATGGTGGCGGAGAGAATCTACTTCGCCAACGGGCTGGCGATGGATGAAGAAGAAAAACATCTTTATGTGGCCGAGACGATGCTTCGACGTATCTTGCGTTTCCGAATCCATGAGGATGGCTCTTTGTCTCACCGGGAAGTGTACGGCCCCTGGGTTCTCGCCCCTCTCGGATTTCCGGATGGCATCGCCTTTGACGAAGCGGGAAATTTGTGGATCACCTTTCCCGCCTGGAATGCCATCGGCTACCTGACCCCCCGGAGGGAGTTGAACATCGTTTTGGAAGACCCGGAGCGGAAAGTTTTTCAGCGGCCCTCAAATATCTGTTTTGGATGGGAGGATCGAAGGACTGCTTTTATCGGCAGCCTGGACGGAACCACGATTCCTTTCTTTCGAGTCCCCTATCCGGGGGCCCGGCTGGTCCATCAGAGATAATCGGGGAGAAATATCATTCCCCCAGCCGCATGAACCTGGTTCAATGGAATAAGGGATCCCGTAAGAAATTCGCCCTTGCGAAAAAGGAGGAAGAAAATGACGGTAGTAGCTATTAATGGAAGTGCGCGCAAAGACGGGAACACGGCCATTCTCATGAATCTCGCCCTCGATGAGTTGAAGAGGGAAGGAATGGAAACCGAGATGATCCAATTGGCCGGACAAAAAATTTCCGGTTGTATTGCCTGCTATCAGTGCATGAAAAATAAGGATGGGCAATGCGCGGTTCATACCGACCGGGTCAACGAATACATCGAGAAGATGCAGAAGGCCGAGGGAATTCTTCTGGGCTCCCCCACCTACATTGCGGACATAACCACCAGCATGAAAGCGCTCCTAGAGCGCAGCACACTTGTTTCTATAGCTAACGGAAGGGAAATGTTCAAACGCAAAATCGGAGCCGGGATCGTTGCCGTCCGACGGGGAGGGGCGATTCATGCCTTCAGCTCTCTCAACTTATTCTTCTTAATCAACCAGATGATCGTCGTCGGGTCCAGCTATTGGAATATCGGCATAGGAAGAAATGTCGGAGACGTGAATGACGATGGCGAGGGGGTCCAGACCATGAAGACCCTCGGCCAGAACATGTCCTGGCTGATGAAGAAGGTACATGCTTAGGGTTTGAGGATTCGAGGGTTCCAGGGGTTAAGGGTAAGACATTAAAATTTATCATTTCCCTTGAATCCTAGGGCCCTGGGACTCTTGAACCCTATTTTGCTTTCTTATAGGCTTCCGCCAGGAGGGTGAGAGGATGAACCACCTTCAGTCCCGTTCCCTGGGCAATCTGCATGGCGCAGGAACCGCAGCTGGTGACGACCCGATCCACGCCGCTCTTCCGGATTTCCTTAAATAGGTTCTCTCCGATCTCCATGGAAAGATCGTAATTCTCTTTCTTCAAACCAAAGGTCCCGGCTAGGCCGCAGCAGCGGTCTCCGAAAACCTGAACCTGGAGTCCGGGGATGAGTTTCAAGAGTTCAACCGGCTCCTTCGAGATACCCAGGGCCCGGAGATGGCAGGGATTATGGTATCCAACCTTCAGGGGAATCTCTCCCAGCTGGAGGTTGAGCTTTCCCTCCTGTTTTAACTTGAACAAGAAACCATGAATCTCATAGCACCCGGCAGCCGCCCGGGATGCTTTTTCATTGTTTACAATCCGGGGATATTCCTGCTTAACCGCCAGGGCGCAACTGGGCTCGCTGAAGATCACCGGAGTTCCTTTTTCCACCAGAGCTGAAATTTTCCTCAGGTTCTGTTCAACCCCCCTGAGAGCCGATTCCCAACCGCCTGAAGAAATCCGGGCAATGCCGCAACATTCGAACTCGGGTAATTCAACCCCCAGGCCATTCCGCTGCAAGACCTCCCACGTTGCCCGGCCTTCTCCTTCCGGGTCGTTGTAATTGGCGAAGCAGCTAAGGAAATAGGCTGCCTTCCCACTCCCCGGCCCCACTCCGGGGAAAAGGTCCCGAAAGGTCTTCCGGGAGAAGGGCGGCAGCTTTCTCCGGCGGTCCAATCCGAGGGTAGATTCCATCATCGCCCGGGTTGATCCCAGAGAAAAAGCCAGGTTGACCAATGGAGCGAGGGTAGATCCCAGCCGGCAGGCCAGATGCGTATCGGAAATAAACCGGTCCTTGAAGGCCTGCCCTCTCTTTTGAACGTAATGGGCCCGGGCCTGCATGGCCACCCAGGGAATATCCACCCCGGTCGGACATTCGGTGAGACACCGCTTGCAGTTCACGCATCCGTCCATCATTTTTTTGAGGGCATCGGAGTCCATGAAGGATTTGGGGTCCAGGGTTCCGGAGATCAGTTCCCTCAGAAGGTTGGCCTTGGCCCGGCCGAGGAACGCTTCCTCATTCGTCTCCATGGCCAGAGGGCAGTAGGAACGGCACTTTCCGCAGCCGTGGCAGGCTTCCACTTCACTGCTGAGCGCCTCCCCGTCGAAGGCGCTCGCCGTAGGTACGTGCCGATAATCGCCCCCGTATTTCAGATTCTTGCTGGTCAGGTTGGGATCACTCCCCACGATCCTCCCCGGGTTCAAAATACCTTTGGGGTCGAAGAGTTTTTTCAATTCTTTGAAGGCGGAATAGAGCTGGGGATACTGCTTGGGCACATAAGCGGTCCGCAAGAGTCCATCCCCGTGTTCCCCGCTGATGGTTCCTTTGAGGCGCAGCACCAGGTCGCTACTCTCCCCGGCGATCCTCACCATTCTGGCTACATCCTCATCCTTCTTCAGGTCCAGGAAGACCATGACGTGAAGGTTTCCGTCCCCGGCATGCCCGTATATACTTGCTTCCGCTCCGTTGCGCTGGAGGACCTCCCGCAGGCCCGCGATGTATTCCCCCAGCCGGCTGGGGTGAACCGCCGCGTCTTCGATAAAGGCGATGGGCTTCTTCTCCCCTTTGACCTTGTTCAGGATCGGACCGGATACGCTCCTCACTTTGGTGAGCATCTCTTTATCTTTGGCATCCTGGGCGGCCTTGAGGGAGATGGCCAGTTTCTCTTCCTTCACCAGGCGTTGCTCCACCTGTTTCATCTTCTCCCGGAGTTCTTCCTCTGACTTTCCTTCGAACTCCACAAAGAGAGTCGCCTCGATGCCTTCCGGAAGGTAGGGTTTCATCTCCTTATATTTGTTCCTCGCCAGGTCAATGATCTGCTTCTCCATGATCTCCAGCATGGTTGGAGATAATTTCAGAATTTCTTCCGTTGCCTTGCCCACCGTATCCAGCGTATTAAAATAGATTAAAGCCGAATGGGTCTTCCCCGGAAGGTCAGTCAGGCGGAGGCGGGCCTCAGTGAAAATCCCCAGGGTCCCCTCCGAACCCACCAGGAGGGGAGTCAGGTCCAGGGAGTGATCCTTCCGGACCTGCCAGAGGTCGTAGCCGCAGGAATTCTTCGTGGTCTCGGGTTTCTCCTTCCGCAGAGGCTCCTGGTAGCGCTTTAAAATGTCCAACACACCCGTGTAAATCATCTTTTCGAACCCGCTGCTGCCGGGAATAGAGTCGATGCTGGCCAGGGGCCGGAGTTCCGTCTTGACGACCTCTCCGTCCGAAAGAACCACTTCCAGGGCCTCTACATAATCTCTCGTGGCCCCATATTTCACCGCATGGGGTCCGCTGGAGTTATTGGCTATCATCCCTCCGAGGGCACAGTAATCCGTGGTAGAGGGGTCGATGGGAAAAAATTTACCCTGGGGTTTCAAGACCGCGTTGAGTCTTCCCAGAATCAACCCGGGCTGAACGCGAACCCACTTTTTCTGCGGATCAATCTCCAGAACCTGATTCATGTACCTCATGAAATCCAGGATAATCCCTTCTCCAATCCCCTGCCCTGCCCTGCCCGTGCCCCCTCCGCGGGCAGTGAGAGGGATTCCGTGAGCCATCGCGTAATGAACGCATTCCACGACATCTTGGCGATGTTTGGGCTGAACAATAAGCAGGGGACGAAGGGAATAGATGCAGGCCCCGCTGCTATAGATGGTTCGACTTAAATCATCAGAGAGGACGTTCCCCTCCAGTCGCTTTCGCAGATCAGAGGCAATGGCTTCCACATTCTGTTCGGTCATTTCGTATCTCCTTAATACTCACCTTCATTCTAAACTCGCGACTTTCAGCTATTAATGATATCAATCCGCATGAAAAATCAAGAGATCTTTTCAACTTCAACCTGTACAAGGCAACTATTGCACGGGAAGGCACCGCCCGGAGATTTTTTATCAATGGTAAGAACATTGACGCACCCTCCCCGGTCGGCTCCCTGGTCATCGGGTTTATACCAGGCGCCTGCGTCCAGGCTGGTGACTCCGGGCATGATGCGATCTGTTACCTTGGCGGTTGTGAAAAGCTGGCCCCGATCGTTGAAGACTCGGACCTTGTCCCCCGCATGGATCTTCCGAGAGTCGGCGTCTAGGGTGTTGAGCCAGAGGGTATCGTCAGCCAGCGCTTTCAACCGCGGGATATTGTCGAAAGTCGCATTGACTCTCCCTATGGAATGAGGGCTTACCAGCTGGAGAGGGTACTTGCCGGTGAGCGGATCCCTCGGCCCTTCCCAGGGATCAATATACTTGGGGATGGGGGGAATCATGGGATTCCCCATCTCGGCGATCTTCCGGCTGTAAATTTCGATCTTCCCGGAAGGCGTAGGAAAAGGATTTCGAGCCGGGTCCTCAATCTCCTCCCGGAAAGCAACCCAGGGCTCCTGGAATCCGATCCGATGGACTTTCTTCTCTTTAAGGATTTCATATTTCGGAAGGCCCGGCGTTGCGGCAACGAATTCCTCCAGCCATTCCTCATCCGTCTTATCGTTGTAGCCGGCGATACCCAACCGGGAAGCCAGATCCGAGAAGATGGCCAAATCTGATTTACACTGGCAGAGTGGATCTACCGCCTTTTCCATGACGATGTTGTACGGCCCACCAGTCCAGGGCTGGCCGATATCATTTTCTTCGAGAAAATGGGTCACCGGGAGCACGAGGTCTGCGTAACGGGCCGTGGCGGTCATAAAGAGTTCGTGGACCACGATGAAATCCGGCATTTGCAAAGCTTTGATCCCTTTGTTGGTGTTCAACCACTGGTTGAGCAGGTTGCAGCCTACGATGTAGAGGACCTTGATGTCACTGGGATAGCCCCCGGACCTTCCTTTTAGAAGGAGATCGTAAACCTCAGTTACATGAACCAGGGGGTTCTGGCCATCCGGTACGGGCAGGTTCTTCGCCAGAAAGCCCAGACGCATGCGGTCGACCCCTCCCGAAACGTGGCCGCCCTTGATTCCGATATTTCCAGTCATGGCAGCCAGCGTTGATGCCGCCCGGTGGTATTGTTCCCCATAAGCCGTCCGACCCGGGGCCCATCCGGCGTAAAGAGCCGCCGGTTTAAGAAGGGCATAATCCCGGGCGAGACTTTCGATGGTTTTCACCGGGACTCCGGTGAGGTCCTCAGCCCAGGCAGGTGTCTTGGGAACTCCATCCTCTTCACCCATCACATAGTCTTTGAATTTTTCGAATCCGAAAGTATAGGTGTCGATGAAAGGGTGGTCGTAAAGGTCTTCAGCAATCAACACATAAGCCATGGCTATGAGAAGGGCAGCATCCGTACCCGGCTTGATGGGGATCCATTGATCGGCGAGGCTTTTGGCCGATGGGCTCAAGCGCGGGTCCACGCAGATGATCTTCGCCCCCTTTTTCTTGGCCTGGGTTAGATAGTAGGCCGTATCCGGGCCGAAGCGGGTAATCAGTGGATTCCAACTCCACATCATGATCAATTTAGAGTAAAGGAGATTGTCGCGGGTGTTTCTCGTGAAAGTCGTCCCGAAAGTCATCTGGGAAGAAAAGACCGCCGCCTCTGCAGAGGTGTTTCCCCACCAGGTGGTACAGCCCCCGAAAAGAGAAAAGAAACGGCGCGCCGTTCTGAGGGTACTATGCAGAGGGCTTATCGAACCAAAGAAGTCCATCAGGAATACGGAATGGGGGCCGTTTTGCTCCTTCACTTTTTTCAGTTCCCGGGAAATGGTTCCTAAGGCTTCTTCCCAGGAGATGGGCTCGAATCTTCCGTTCCCCCGTTCCCCTGCCCTTTTCAATGGAACGGTAAGTCGGTCAGGGGCGTATAGGACATCGCGCTGGGCCAGTCCGCGGGCGCAGGCTTTTAAACCGGGACCCGGGGTATCATCGGTGGTGATTCTCTGGATCTTTCCTTCAAAGACATGCACCTTCAGCAGGCAGCGGCCTCCGCAGTCGTAGGGACAGGTGCTGGTTACGATCCGAGTTCCCTGAGTTGACTCATCAGCGCCAATCAAATTTCAATCTCCTTTTCTCCGTTTCCCCGTTTCTCCCATTCCCCGGTTCCTTTTGGTCTTCTCCTCCTTCCTCGGACCTCGATCCTCGATCTTTTTCTTCCCTTGTGCCTCGACCCTCGACCCTTGAGTTATTCTTTTAGCCCCCTATTATTCATGTTGTCAATGACCTTTGATAAAGAAGACCTACCCCGGCATAGCCGGAACCAAAAAGGCGTGTTGCTGGAGAAATCCCCCCGTTCCCCCCCTTTGAAAAAGGGGGCCGAGGGGGGATTTTGCCAAAGGGGGACCAGGAACATTTCAGAAAGCTGTTACCAATTTGAGCACCTCTTCACCTCTAAGCATCTACGCTTTTTCCGCGACTCCGCGGGAAAAGTGGCCCCTGCGGGGCAGCCCTGGTGCACTTGTAGGGGCACGATGTCACGCGAAACGTGTGATCCCCCTACGAATACGATGGAAGATTTTCCTCCTAACCAACATCTTGGCTTTACTTTGGCCCTAAGCACGTAGCCAAAGATATTTGAGATTTCCGATGCAAATGTGAGAAGAAAATTCTAAGACTGAAGGGTGTAAGAATCTAATGGGAATGAAAAATTTTTTGCAAAGTTTATTGAATGATTGATAAAATAGTCTGATCTTTTTTAATGCTTTACACTGCAACGTTTTGGAGCTGAACATGAGCAAAGACCGTCAGCGGCGGCATGCGGCGAAGAAAGAGGCCGCGGTCAGGGGTGACCGGACAGTAGGTAGTGATTGCCCGGTCATTGTGGTGGGGATCGGGGCGCCGGCGGGGCGAGTGAAGTCTTTGAAACAGCTCTTTGCCAAGATGCCTCCCGGGCACGGCGTGGCCTTTGTGCTCATCCAGCACCTGGAACCCTCGCGTCGGAACCTGACCGTCAAGCTGGTCAAGGAGCAGACGGCACTGGCCGTGGTAGAGGCAACGGACGGGATGCCGGTGCTGGCGGACCGCATCCACGTCATACCGCCCGACAAGTTCCTCAACATCACCGGGTCCAGACTTACCCTTCAAAAAGCGGTGTACTGCGACGGCCTGCGGATGCCGATTGACCATTTTTTCTGTTCCCTCGCCTTCGACCAGCGACGGCGCGGCTGCGGCATCCTGCTGTCCGGCACCGGCAGCGACGGCAACCTGGGGCTGTCGGAGATCAAGGCGGCCGGCGGCCAGACGTTCGTGGAAGACCCCGGAAGTGCCGAATTACCCGGCATGCGGCAAAGCGCGATCGACGCGGCTAGGGTGGACGCGGTCCTGCCGGTGGAGGCCATGGCCGAGGCGATTGAAGCGCTGGCGGAGCAGATGAGGGCCGAGACTCGAAGTGAGCCGGGTGAGTCGCCGGAGTTCGACGCCGACCTGCGGGCCATCCTGGAGATCCTGCGCGCGAAGGTGGGACATGACTTCCGCTGTTACAAGCCCAACACGCTGGTGCGGAGGATCCGCCGGAGGATGACGCTGGGCAGGATCGCCACGTTCGCCGGCTATGCCGGGTTCCTACGCGAGCACCCCGAAGAGATTGCTCTTCTGCAGAAGGACTTGCTCATTGGCGTGACCGAATTCTTCCGCCAGCCCCAGGCCTGGGAGATTCTGGAGGAGAAGGTCCTCGCCCCCCTGGTGGAGGACGCCCAGCCGGGGTCGGAGATACGGGTTTGGATTCCTGGCTGCTCCACGGGCAGGGAGGCTTACAGCCTGGCCATGCTGTTTTCCGAGCAGGTGGAGAAGTCCGGCAAGAAGATGAACGTTCAAATCTTTGCCACTGACTCGGATGTGGCCGCGCTGGCCACGGCCCGCAGCGGCATTTATTCGAAGGAAGGGATCGGAGAGACCATCTCGCCCGAGCGGCTGAAGCGGTTCTTCGCCCGCAAAGACGGTCTTTATCAGGTCATCAAGACGATCCGCGGACAGGTCGTCTTCGCCCCCCAGAACCTCACCGCCGATCCGCCCTTCTCCAGGTTGGACCTGATCAGTTGCCGCAACGTGCTGATCTACCTGGAACAGCAGGTGCAGAAGAAGATCATCACCCTGTTTCATTTCGCCTTGCGCGAAGGGGGCTTTCTCTTCCTGGGCAATGCCGAGACGGTGGGAGACCGGGAGGATCTCTTCGTGCCGGTGTCGAAGAAATGGCGCATCTACCGTCGCATCGGTGTGGGTCGTCCCGTGGGGGTGGAGATTCCCGTCCGTCCGACCGGCGAACCCCTGCCGGCCATCGGCAAGCTGCCTGCCCCGGCATCCACCCCCAGGATGAGCCTGGCTTCGATGGCCCAGCAGATGCTGCTGGACCGCTTTGTCCCCGCTTCGGTGATGATCGACCGCAAGCTCCAGGTGGTTTACGTGCATGGGGCGGTCGAGGAGTACCTGACCTTTCCCGCGGGCGAGCTGACCACCCGGGTAGTGGACATGGCCCGGGAAGGCCTGCGGGCCCGGCTCCGCGGGCCGATCGGCAAGTGTCTGGAAATCAACCGGCCGGTCTCGGTCACCGCCCGGGTCCGGCGCGGCGATAAGTCGGTTCCGGTCAAAACCACCGTTTCCCCTCTCCGGTATCCGAGGGAGGCTGACGGCCTGCTGCTGATCACCTTCGAGGACTACCGTGTATCGGCCGCGAAGTCACGGCGGCCGGGAGCCTCGGGGCAGAGCGAGGGTCACCGACTGGAAGACGAACTGAAGATCACCCGCGAGGAGCTGCAGAGCACCATCGAGCAGCTGGAGGCCTCCAACGACCAGCTCAAGGCCTCCAACGAGGAAGTCACAGCGGCGAACGAAGAACTGCAATCCGCCAACGAGGAAATGGAGACCTCGAAGGAGGAACTCCAGTCCTTAAACGAGGAGCTTAACACCATCAACTCCCGCCTTCATGAAAAGGTGGAAGAACTGGAAGGCGTAAACAACGACGTGGTGAATCTGCTGTCCAGTACCAACATTGCCACAGTTTTCCTGGACAAGGAGCTCAAGGTTCGTCGCTATACCCCGGCCAGCACAAACCTCTTCAGCCTGATCCCCTCCGACGCAGGCAGGCCCATTGGGGACGTTCTTCGTCGCTTCAGCGACGCGACGTTGCTGGACGACGCCCGCCGGGTGCTGGCGGATCTGAGCCCTCTGGCCAAAGAAGTGCAGGCCGAAGACGGCCGGTGGTACATCCGGCGCATCACTCCCTACCGCACGCAGGATGACCGCATCGAGGGTGTGGTCATCACCTTCGTGGACGTCTGCGACCTCAAGGAGACCGAGGAAGCCCTGCGGCGGCAGCATGCTGAACTGGAAGCGGCTCGCACCGAGGTAGAGAACGCGAGGCGCCGGCTTTCGGTGATCGTAGACAGTATCGCCGACGGCTTCTTCGCTTTCGACCGGGAGTGGCGCATCACCCACGTCAATGACGCAGCTCTCCGCCATTACCGCAAGACCCGCGAAGAGATGGTCGGACGCAGTCTCTTTGAGGTCTTCCCCCCCGTTCGCGGAAGCATCTTCGAGACTGAATACCGCCGCGCCATGGAGAGCGGAGAACCGGTCCACTTCGAGGCGCCTTCCACCATCTCGGACCGGACCATGGAGATCCATGCCTATCCCGGCCCGGACAATATGACCGTCCTGTTCCGTGACGTCACCGAACGGAATCGGATGGTTGCGGCGTTGCGGGAATCCCATGAGCGCGCGGCCTGGCTGGCGCGATTTCCCGAGGAGAACCCCAGCCCAGTGGCAAGGGTCTCGGCCGAGGGGAGTGTTCTTTACCGGAATCCGGCGGCTGCGGAACTTCCCGGGTGGGCGTGTGAGGTCGGCCAATCGCTGCCGGATCCGCTCCTGCCGATGGTCGGAAAGGCGATGAAGGAGGAAGGGGAGGTCCAGCAGGACGTAGAACTGGGCGGAAGATCCTATTCTGTTTCGGTCTCGGCACTCCCCGGGGAACGCTACGCCAACGTCTACGGGCGGGACACCACCGAGCGCAAGCGGGCGGAAGAGGAGCTGAAAGAGGCGACGCG
>Ga0187854_10002614_pt1 | contig 15175 bp, 15 predicted proteins | sample June2016WEW_6_15_FD_132445 | JGI IMG/M metagenome (GOLD analysis project Ga0187854, IMG submission 132445) | Peatland microbial communities from SPRUCE experiment site at the Marcell Experimental Forest, Minnesota, USA - June2016WEW_6_150 | ecosystem: Environmental > Terrestrial > Soil >...
GAAAGTCCCAGGTCCCTGGAGCGCTGGTTGATGATGGTATCCACCACGAGGGCCGTCTTGCCCGTATTGCGGTCTCCCACGATCAACTGGCGCTGGCCCCTCCCTATGGGAGTCAGGGCGTCAACCACCTTGATACCAGTCTTGAGCGGGACCTCCACGGGTGCGCGCTTGGTGACGCCCGGGGCAATGCGCTCCAGCGGGATGAGCGAGCCACCGGTGACGCTGAGCGGCTTGCCGTCAAGAGGGGCGCCGAACGGGTCGATGACACGGCCCAGAAGATCCTCCGAGACCTGCAGGGAGAGCTGGGTGCCCGTTGCCCGGACCTCCATCCCCTCCTGGATATCGGTATCCTCCGAGAGAACGAGGATCGAGGCGAAGTCCTCGTCCAGGTTCATCACGAGCCCATGCTTGCCGTCTTCGAACTCCACCTGCTCGCCGTAGCCCGCGCGGGAAAGACCGTCCGCCTTCACGATCCCGTCCGCAACTCCCACGACCCTGCCCACGTTGGCAACGGCGGGACGGGCAGTGACCGAGCCAAGCTTCTCTTCGATTTGTCGAACCAGCTCTTCAGCTTTCATGTGCCTTCGAGATCTCCAATGATTTCCCTGATGTACCCGCGGATGCTCGCGTCCATGATGTCGTCACCCGCACTGATGCGCACGCCTCCCCCGAGAGTCTCGTCCTGCTCCACTCCGATATCGCGCCCGGGATACTGCTCCCCGATGGCCGGTACCACCGAGGGGTCCGGCTTCCCTGCCACGGTGACGTACACGCGCCGGCGCTTCAGCTCCTGCCGCAGGGCAACGAGGAACTGCTTGAGCTGGGGCCGGGTGAGCCGGTCCAGGAGAATGGCGGCGACTTGCTCGTTCACCTCGCCGTCCGGAGTGAGAGCGAGCCTGACGAACGGGCTTGTCACCTGCCCATCCTTCCGATCCGCTCGATCCCCCTGGCAACGATCCGCCTCTTTTCCTCATCGCTGAAAAGTCCCTCCACGACGCTTTCCAGGATCTTGCCGGAAAGCTCGAGGGAAAGGCTCTGCACGGCCTTCTCCATGTCCTGCCGTTCCAGCGCCATGATCCCCCGCGCCTCCTCGATGAGCCGCTCCGCATCCGCGCCTGCCCGCTCCAGCGCGGCAGAGCGCAGGCGGTCCGCCTCGTCCCGCGCGTTCTGCAGAAGCCGAAACGCCTCCGAGGAGGCTTCTTGTAGCACTTTGTCCCGCTCCTTTGCGGCGTCTTCAAGTGACTTGCGGGCTTTTTCAGCGTCCTCCAGGCCTTGAGCAATCTTCTCCCGGCGCGCCTTCATGTTCGCCATGAGGGGCCGGATGAGGAAACGATTGATGATCCAGGCGATGATGAGGAAATTGACGACCTGGGCCGCGAAGAGGATCGGGTCGAGGCCGAACTTCCCTAGGGTTTCCATGGGGACCCTGCCGACTAGCGGAGGAACGCGAAGATGAGGCTGTAGATCGCTATTGCCTCGGCAAAGGCCATGGCGAGAATCATGATGGGAACGATCCGGCCGGACGCTTCAGGGTTCCTGCCGATGGCCTCCATTGCCTTCATGCCGATCAGGCCGATGGCAAGGCCGGGCATCGCCCCTCCAATTGCCACGATGAGCCCGCCGGAAACGCTCAGTGTGAAATTCATGTGCTCTTTTCCTCCTTCTGATGAGGTTCGGTGAGTATGGTCATGAAGGCAAGGGTGAGGAGAGCGAAGATCATCCCTTGAATGACTGCCACGAGGATCTCGAACCCGAGAAACGGCACGGGCACGATGAAAGCGACGAGGGAAGACATGGTCCCCAGGACCGCCTCCCCGGCTGATATGTTGCCGAAAAGACGAAACGAAAACGTGATGAGCTTTGTGACCTCCTGCAGGAGCTCGAGGAGTCCGACGAAAAGAAGGAGCGGGTTGATTGCGAAGAACCGCTTCAGGTACGAGCCCAGGCCCAGGAAGCGGATGGCCAGCGTGTTGGCCGCCACCACGGACACCACGGCGAGGGCAAGGGTCAGGTTCAGATCCGCGGTGCTCACGTGCAGGAAAGGCATGGCCGGAAGCCCCTGACGGAAAATGGGGCCTGTTTCATGATAAAGCCCAATGGTCCCGTACCCGGGCAGGAGCCCGATGAGATTGGAGAGCGCGATATAGATGAAGAATACGGCGACCCACGGGAAGATCATTGCCGTTCGGGACCCCGCCACCTGTTCGGTGGTGGTGTGCAGGTAGTCCACGACTGACTCCACGAGCCCCTGCAGCTTTCCCGGCACCAGCTTGAGCTTTCGTCGAACAGCGAATACGACGAGAAGAATGACAATATCAACGACGAGCGTTGCCAGGAGCGTATTGGTGACTCTGATTCCGGCAACTGAGAAGACTGAGTGCAGTCCGGAAGTCTCCATGGCAGAGAGAGTATACTCAGCGGTTTTGGAGGAGTCAACGAAACACTCGTGCGCAGAATCGCGGAAAACGCGCGCGCTTTCTCTCTCGCTCCCATTCGCGACTTTGTGTATACTATCATTGAGCGCCATATGACACATCGCGGCCTTTTGCGCGCGGAAAGGTGGACGACATGTCGCGTGTGAGCATCATCGGGGGCGGCAACGTCGGGGCGAATGCCGGCTTTTTCATTGCGGAAAAGGGCGTCACGGACGTTCTGCTCATCGACATTCAGCCAGGGCTCGCGCGCGGCAAGATGCTGGACATCATGGAAGCCGCTCCCATCCGCCGGTACCGCAATATGCTTGCCGGCTCGGACTCCATCGAGGACATCAAGGGATCTCAGCTCGTGGTTCTGGCAGCGGGGGCCATTCGGGCCCCGGGCATGCGCCGGGAAGACCTGTACACGGCCAACGCGGGCCTGATCCGGAGCCTGGCGCCGCAGATCGCGCGCCTGGCGCCGGAAGCCACGGTGGTCATTGCCACCGAGCCGGTTGATTCCCTGACCTGCCTGTTCGTGCAGAAGTCGGGCATGCCGCGCACGCGCGTGCTGGGTCTCGGGGGGATACTGGACTCCACGCGATTCCGCGTCCTGATTTCCCGCGAGCTGAACGTGTCCACGGAGATCGTCTCCGCCATGGTCATCGGCAGACACTCGGATGACATGATCTGTCTGCCGCGCTACTGCAGTGTCTCAGGTGTTCCCCTTCCCCTGCTCCTGTCCGCGGAGAGAATTGCATATATTATGGAGGAAACTCGCACGGCCGGAGACCTTGTGGTGGAGATGGCCAAGCGCTCCAGCTCCTATTATGCGCCTTCGGCCGCCGTGGCGGAGCTTGCCGACTCGGTGCACATGAACCTGAACAGGATATTTCCGGTCTCCATACAGCTCCAGGGGGAATACGGCGTGGAGGATGCCGCGCTGAGCCTCCCCGTGGTCATCGGGGAGAAGGGCGTTGTGCGCGTCATCGTTCCCGAGCTCACGGCAAAGGAGAAGTCCGTCTTCCTCGAATCCGCACGGAAAGTGGCCGCGGCGGTCAAGGGAGGCGCGGCATGAAGGTCGCGGTAATCGGCGCCGGCAACGTCGGCGCAAAGGCGGTCTACTACATCGCGGAGAAGAACCTGGCGGATATCGTCATGGTGGACGTGGTGGACGGGCTGGCGCGCTCGAAGGCGCTGGACTTCCTCCATGCCGCTCCCCTGCGGGGCTACGAAGTGCGGATCCGCGGGACAACGGATTTCGCGGAGATCGAGGGAAGCGACGTGGTGGTGATCACGGCAGGCATTGCCCGCAAGCCCGGCATGGACCGGATGGACCTGCTGAAAATCAACGTGGGAATCGCCCGGAAGGCGGCCGCGGAGATCGCCCTTCGCGCCCCGAACGCGGTGGTCATCGTGGTCACCAATCCCCTGGACGTGATCGCCATGGTGGCCCTGCGGGAGACGGGATTCGCCCTTCGCAAGGTGGTGGGAATGGCCGGCGTCCTGGACTCCACCCGGTTCAGGTACTTCATTGCCGAGCGCCTTGGCGTGTGGCCCGGCGACGTTCAGGCAATGGTCCTGGGGGGACATGGGGACGAGATGGTGCCCCTCACGAGCTACACCTCGGTGGGAGGCATTCCCATCGGCGAGCTCCTGGACCCGGCGAGCATCGAGGAGCTGGTGAAGCGCACGCGCACCGGCGGCGCGGAGATCGTGTCCCTCCTGAAGACGGGGAGCGCTTTCTATGCGCCGGGCGCCTCCGTGGCAAAGATGGTGGAGGCCGTGATCAAGGACGAGAAGCGCCTGTTCCCCGCTTCCGCGTTTCTGCGGGGGGAGTACGGCTTGAGGGACATTTTCCTCGGCGTGCCGGTGATCATGGGCAGGAACGGGGTGGAGCGGATCGTGGAGCTCCCCCTCAGCGACCCGGAACGGAAAGCGCTGGATGCCTCCGCGGAGGCGGTGCGCAAGGGGCTGAAGGACCTGGAAGGCCTTTAGGGAGGAAGCGGTATGCTGCACGAGTATGAGGCGATAATCGTCGGTGCGGGCGGCGCGGGGCTCTACGCGGCCCTGGAAGCAAGCGCGGCGGCGCGCACAGCGGTGCTCTCGAAGCTCTACCCCATGCGCAGCCATACCGGCGCGGCGCAGGGAGGCATCGGCGCCGCGCTGGGCAACGTGGAGGAGGACAAGCCGGAGTGGCATGCCTTCGACACCGTGAAAGGCGGCGACTACCTGGTGGACCAGTCCGCGGCAATCCTCCTGGCGGAGGACGCCGTGCGGGCGGTCTATGACCTGGAAAACAGGGGACTTCCCTTCAACCGCACCCCGGAGGGAAAGATCGACCAGAGGCGTTTCGGCGGGCATACGAGGAATTTCGGGGAAGCGCCCGTCAAGCGTTCCTGCTACGCCGCGGACCGCACGGGCCACATGATCCTCCAGACCCTCTATCAGCAGTGCATCAAGAACGGGGTGGAATTCTTCGACGAGTTCCACGTTCTCGACGTTTTGATAGAAGGAAATAAATGCCGCGGCGTTGTGGCCCTCGAGCTCGCCACTGGGGAGATCCACACGTTCAAGTCGAAAGCGGTGCTTTTTGCCACCGGTGGGTTTGGACGGATGTTCCGCATCACCTCCAACGCCCACGCGAACACCGGGGACGGCCCCGCGGTGCTCGCGCGGCGCGGGGTCCCCATGGAAGACATGGAGTTTTACCAGTTCCACCCGACAGGGATCCGCGGCATGGGCATCCTCATCACGGAAGCGGTGCGCGGTGAAGGGGGGATCCTCAGGAACCGCACCGGGGAGCGCTTCATGGAGCGTTACGCCCCCAAGCTCCTGGACCTCGCGCCGCGGGACATGATCTCCCGCGCCATCCTGACCGAGCTAAAGGCAGGCAACGGCATGCGGGGAGACGGGAGGATCGACGACTATGTGCTCCTGGACACCACGCAGCTCGGCAAGGACGTTCTGGAGAAGAAGCTCCCCGACATCACGGGCTTCAGCCGCACCTACCTCGGCATCGACCCGGCTGAGAAGCCCATTCCCATACAGCCCACGGCCCACTACGCCATGGGAGGAATCCCCACCGACCTGGACGGGAGGGTGCTCGCCGACGGGGAGGGCGCGTTCTACGAAGGCCTGTACGCCGCGGGGGAATGCGCGTGCGTCTCCGTGCACGGCGCAAACCGGCTGGGCACGAACAGCCTCGTGGATATCGTCGTGTTCGGCAGGCGCGCGGGCAAGCACATTGCCGCGTTCGTGAAACAGGTGGAGATCGGTCCGGTGCCGAAGAGCGCCGACCAGCCCGCGCGCGCCCAGGTGGCGCGGCTCACGGACGGCGCCAAAGGCCCGCATGGGGGGGCGCTGAGGGAGGAAATGGAAACGGTCATGATGGAGCAGGTGGGCATATTCAGAAACGAGGAGGACCTGGGAAAGGCCGTTGAAAAAATTCTGCAGCTCCGCGCCGCCTGGACCGAGCTGCGCGCCCAGGATGCGGGCAAGCGGTACAACGGCGACATCCTCGGCCTGCTGGAGCTGCAGAACCTCCTCGATCTCTCCCTGCTCACGGCAGCCGCTGCCCGGGCCAGGACGGAGAGCCGGGGCGCTCACGCGCGGGATGATCATACGGCGCGCGACGACGAGCGCTGGTTGAAGCACAGCCTGGCCTGGCTGGAAGACGGCAAGGTGAGGCTGGCGGCCCGTCCCGTGGACATCACCACATGGAAGCCCAAACCGCGCGTATACTGATATTAGAGGGAGAACTGAAATGAAAATCGTGCTTCGCATACGGCGATTCAACCCGGAGAAGGACAAGAGACCGCACGACAAGGACTATGCCGTGGAGGTCGAGAGGACGGACCGGATACTGGACGCCCTCATGAAGGTGCAGAACGAACAGGACGGCAGCCTGTCTTTCCGCAAGAGCTGCGCGCACGGTGTGTGCGGCTCGGATGCCATGATCATTTCCGGTGTGGAGCGCCTGGCGTGCAAAACGCTCGTGCAGGACGTGGCGCGGGAAGAGAACACCGTCATTACCGTGGCCCCCCTGAAATACATGCCCGTGCAGAAGGACCTCATGGTGGATCAGGGCGCGTTCTTTCAGAAGTACCGGGCGGTCAAGCCCTACCTCATCAACGATGAGCCGGTGCCCGAGAAGGAGAGGATCCAGAGCGCGGCCGAGCGTGCTGCCTTTGACGATACCACCGCGTGCATCCTCTGCGGGTCCTGCTATTCCTCCTGCCCCATACTGGCGGCCGTCCCGGGCTACATCGGCCCGGCAGCGCTCGTGCAGGCTGCCCGGTTCGTGTTCGACAGCAGGGACAAGGGTCTGGCTGACAGGCTGCCTGTCCTCGATGACCCCCGGGAGGGAGCATGGGGCTGCGAGAATCATTTCAACTGCACGAGGGTCTGTCCCCGGGAGATAAAAGTGACGAAGAACATCAACGCGATCAAACGGATAATCACGAGGAGCAAGGAAGCCGGCGTATGAAGCTTCACGAGTATCAGGCAAAGGGTTTTCTTCGCGAGTTCGGCATCCCGGTGCCGGAGGGGGAGGTGGCGGCCACGCCCGAGGAGGCGCGGAAGATCGCCGCCAGGATAGGTTGTCCCGTGATGGTCAAAGCCCAGGTCCTGGTGGGCGGAAGGGGCAAGGCCGGCGGCGTGAAGATGGCAAAGGACCCCGAGGAGGCCATGGCCCGGGCGCGTGACATCATCGGCATGAAGATCAAGGGCATCGAGGTGCAGCGCGTGCTGGTGGCCCGGGCAGTGGACATCCAGTCCGAGTACTACGTCAGCCTCACGGTGGACAGGTCGGCCCGGGCAGTGCAATGCATCGCCAGCGCCTCGGGAGGCATGGAGATAGAGGAAGTTGCGGTAAAGGAGCCGGAGAAGATCGTGCGGTTCCCCCTTGATCCGGAGGCGGGACTCGTCCGCGCGAAGCATTTCGACGCGCTTGCGCGCGCATTTCCTTCCCCCGATGTTGCGGCCCAGGCGTGGAGCATATTGGAAGGAATGTGCAATCTGTTTCATGCAAAAGACTGCTCGCTGGTGGAAATCAACCCCTGCGCGCTCGTGCCCGGCGGACGGCTGGTTGCCGCGGACGCCAAGGTGATATTCGATGACAGCGCGCTGTACAAGCACCCCGAGCTGGAGGCGCTCCGAAGTCCGGAGGAGTATGGGGCGGATGAGCTGGAGGCGCGGGCGAACGGGCTTTCCTACGTCAGCCTCGACGGCACCATCGGCTGCATCGTCAACGGCGCCGGCCTTTCAATGGCCACCATGGACCTGATCAAGTATTTCGGCGCGAGCCCCGCCAATTTCCTTGATGTAGGCGGAAGCTCCAATCCTGAAAAGGTATTGAGCGCCCTTCGGATCATTCTCCGCAAGGGTCATATCCGCGCGGTCCTCATCAACATATTCGGCGGCATCACCCGGTGTGACGACATTGCGCGGGGAATCCTGATGGCGCGGGAGAAGCTCGGCATCCCTGTTCCGCTCGTGATCCGCCTCATCGGTACGAACGAAGCCGAGGGCCGGAAGCTTCTGTCAGCGGCCGGCATCGAGGCATACGACGACCTGACGGAAGCGGTCAAGGCGGTCGTGGCACGGGCGGGAAAGGCATCGACATGAGCATCCTTATCGGCAAAGACACGCGCATCATCGTGCAGGGGATTACCGGGAGGGATGGTTCCTTCCACGCGCTTTCCATGCGGGAGTACGGATCACAGGTTGTCGGCGGTGTCACCCCCGGCAAAGGCGGGCAGGAAGTAGAGGGCATCCCCGTGTTCGACACAGTGGCGCAGGCCGTGGAAAAGACGAGGGCGGACTGCACGGTGATCTTCGTTCCGGCACGGTTCGCGAGCGCCGCGCTGCATGAGGCTGCGGACGCGCGTATCCCGCTGGTGATCTGCATCACGGAGGGGATCCCGGTGCTTGAGATGATCGAAAATACTCACTACCTTGCCTCGCGCGGATGCCGTCTCATCGGCCCCAACTGCCCCGGCCTCATCACCCCGGGGGAAAGCAAGGCGGGAATCATGCCGGGCCGCATTCACCGGCAGGGGGACGTCGGCGTGATCTCGCGCAGCGGGACGCTTACCTACGAGGTTGTCTGGGCGCTTACGCGCGCCGGCCTGGGACAGTCCACCTGCATCGGAGTAGGGGGGGACCCGGTGATCGGCACGGGCTTTGTCGAGCTCCTGAGACTTTTCGAAGAAGACCCGGACACGGCGGGAGTGGTCCTGATCGGAGAGATCGGCGGCGAGGACGAGGAGAGAGCCGCGGAATATATTCACCGCAGCATGCACAAGCCGGTCGCGGCGTTCATTTCCGGGCTCACTGCGCCGCCGGAGAAGCGCATGGGTCATGCCGGTGCAATCGTCTCCGGCGGCCGGGGAACCGCGGACGCCAAGGTCAAGGCGCTGCGGGCGGTGAGCGTGCCCGTGGCTGAAAGGCCGGATGAGATTCCCGCGCTGCTGGCTGCCAGGCTCACGCGCAAGGTGGGAGGATCGAAATAATGAACAAGGACGGGTCTGCGCTCTCCGCAATCAATCTTCCATGGCTGGAAGAGCTGCACGAGGCGTGGCAGCGCGATACGCGCTCCGTGGACAACAGGTGGGATGAGGTTTTCCGGGAGGAGGAGAGCACCCAGGTGCTCCAGGAGAGCATCGAAGGCGCCGGAGCGCCGCCCCTGGTCTCCTCCGACATGGTGTACAAGCAGAGCCGGGTGGACAGCCTCATCTGGAGCTACCGGGACGTCGGCTACCTCTACGCGCATCTCAATCCCCTGGCCCCCGCGGAGGGGGAGCAGAAAAACTACTACACGGAACCCGCGCACAATTACGAACAGCTCACCCTGGCGGAGTTCGGGCTCACCGAAGAGGACCTGGACAAGGAGTTTTCCGCGGGGCGCGTCATGACCCCGTCCAGAATGAAGCTGTCTGAAATAATCCGCACCCTCCGCCAGACCTACTGCTCCACCGTTGCGGTGGAGTTCCTGCACATCCAGAACAAGCCGATGCGCAAGTGGCTGATCCAGCAGATGGAGTCCACGCGCAACCGGCCCGTCTTTGACGGGGAAAAGAAACTGCTCATCCTCGAGGACCTGACACGCGCGGAGGAGTTCGAGCACTTCATGCATACGGCCTTCATCGGGCAGAAGCGCTTCTCACTGGAAGGAGCGGAGGTGGTCATACCCGCCCTGCACCACGTGGTGGACAGCGCGCCCGCAATGGGAATCAGCGAGTTGATCCTGGGAATGACACACAGGGGCAGATTGACGGTGCTCAACCGAATTCTCGGAAAGCCGCTGGAAGAAGTGTTCGCGGAGTTCGAGGGCTACGAGGACCCCGAAGACTATGGAGGCAGCGGAGACGTCCGCTACCACCTGGGCTACCAGATGGACCACGAGACCCCGGACGGCCGCACGGTCAAGGTGAGCCTGGTGGCCAACCCAAGCCACCTCGAATCCGTAGGCCCTGTTGTGCAGGGCATGGCGCGCGCGGTGCAGAGAGAGCTGGGAGACGATGACCGAAAGAAAGTCGTGCCCATCGTGCTGCACGGGGATGCCGCGTTCTCGGGACAGGGCGTCGTGGCGGAGACCTTCAACCTTGCCACGCTCAAGGGTTACAAGACCGGCGGCACCCTTCATATCGTGATCAACAACCAGATCGGATTCACCACCTCGTCACGGGACGCGCGCTCGACATTCTTTCCCACGGACGTTGCCAAGATGCTTCCGGTGCCTGTCTTCCATGTAAACGGTGACGACCCCGAGGCGGTGATCTACACCATCGAGCTTGCGCTCCGGTTCCGCCAGACCTTCGGCCGGGACGTGGTGGTGGACATATTCTGCTATCGCAAGTACGGCCACAACGAGGGAGACGATCCGTCCTTCACCCATCCCCTCATGTACCGGATCATCGAGAAGAAAAAGAGCCAGCCCGTCATGTACGCGGAGCGCTGTCTGGAGGCCGGGCTCATCACGACCGAGCAGGAGGAGACACTACGGAAGGATTTCCGCGCCTCGCTGAAGGATGCGCTGCAGGCGGCCCGGGCCCCCGCTTCCCCGGCGGCAAAGCCCGCGGGACCGTCCAATGCCTGGAGCTGGGATGAGAAGATCCCGGGGCCATCCGAGGACATGCTCCGCATGCTCGTCGGCAAGCTCACCACTGTGCCGCCCGGCTTTCACGTGCATCCAAAGCTCAAGAGGATCCTGGAGGAGAAGAACGCGCGCCTGGCCAGGGACGGCACGCTGGATTGGGCGTTCGCGGAATCCCTTGCCTTCGGTTCGCTCATCATGGAAGGCGTGCCCATGCGCCTGAGCGGGCAGGACACGGCCAGGGGAACCTTCTCCCAGCGTCACCTGGTCTGGTGGGACGCCGAGTCGCTCCTGCCTCAGCCGTACACACCGCTGGCCAACCTGGCTCCGGACCAGGTCCAGTTCTCAGTCTACGACAGCCCGCTGTCCGAATACTCGGTGCTCGGTTTCGAATACGGCTTCACCCTCGGCCGCCCGCGCGCCCTGGCCATCTGGGAAGCGCAGTTTGGAGACTTCTCCAACGGCGGCCAGGTCATCATCGACAACTACGTGGCGGGCGGGGAGGCAAAGTGGGGAACGGTGAGCGGCATCGTCCTCCTTCTCCCTCACGGCTTCGAGGGACAGGGGCCCGAGCACTCCAGCGCGCACATGGAGAGATTCCTTATGCTCTGCGCGCGGGACAACATGCAGGTGTGCAACTGCACCACTCCGGCGCAATACTTCCATCTCCTGCGCCGCCAGGTGAAGCGCAGCTTCCGCAAGCCATTGATCGTGATGACGCCCAAGAGCCTGTTAAGGAACGCGCGCGCCGTGTCGAAGCTCGGCGAGCTGTCCGAAGGGGATTTTCAGGAAGTGCTGGACGACCCCCTGAAGCCGAAGAAGGCGAAGCGGCTGGCGCTCTGCTCGGGCAAGATATTCTACGATCTGCTTGCCGCCCGGGAGGAACGCAAGGACCTGTCCACCGCGATCGTCCGTGTCGAGCAGCTCTACCCGTTTCCCGCGGCAAAGCTTTCCGTCGTCCTGCGCAGCTACAAGACCGCCACGGACGTCGTGTGGGTGCAGGAGGAGCCGCGCAATCGGGGCGCATGGCTCTTCGTCAAGGACAGGTTCTCCGAGGAGCTCCCGGAGGTGACCCTCTCGTACATCGGCCGGCCGGGAAGCGCGAGCCCGGCCACGGGATCGCACTCGCGGCACCTGCGGGAGCAGCTTCAGGTTGTCCACGCGGCCATTGGGGAACGGCGCGCGAAACCCAGGGAAAGTGAGGAATAGAACGTGAAGCTGGACATCAAGGTGCCTTCCGTGGGCGAATCGGTCACACAGGGGATCCTCGCCTCCTGGCTGAAAGCGGAAGGGGACCACGTGGAGGAAGGGAGCGACCTTTTCGAGCTGGAAACCGACAAGGCAACCGTGACGGTGCCCGCTCCTGCTACCGGCTCCCTTTCGATTTCCGTTGCTGCAGGCGCAGAGGTGACGATCGGACAGGTCGTGGGGGCGGTGGATGTGGAGAAGACTGCCGCGGCTTCCCGGTCCACCGCAAAGAGCTCGGCCGCGCAGGCCTCCGCGCCGCGGTACCCCGCGGATTCGGCGCCGCGGCCTCCTGCAGCGGTACAGGTCGCAGCCGCGCCCGCCGCCCCGACCGTGGTTCGCGCTCCGGAGCCCGCGGCCGCCCCCCAGGCGCCAGCCGCGCCGCAGCAGCCGGCCGGCGCGCCGCGGTACCCCGCGGATTCGGCGCCGCGTCCCCCCGCGCCGGCTCCCACCGCGTCGCGGTATCCCGCGGATTCGGCGCCCGTCACGCTGGCCAACGGCGGCCGACGGGTGCCCATGACCACCCTGCGCAAACGCATCGCGGCGCGGCTCGTGGAGGCGCAGCACGCAACCGCCTCCCTCACCACGTTCAACGAGGTGAACATGCAGAAGATCACCGACCTGCGCGCACGGTATCGCGACGAGTTCGAGCGCGCGCACGGGGTGAAGCTGGGGTTCATGTCCTTCTTCGTCAAAGCGTGCTGCATGGCCCTGGCGGAGATGCCCGTGGTGAATGCGCGCATCGAGGGAGATGAGATCGTCTACAGCGAAACCTTCGACCTCGGCGTGGCCGTCTCCACGGACAGGGGGCTCCTGGTTCCCGTCATCAGGAGCGCGGACAAGCTCGGGCTGGCCGGGCTGGAATCCGCCATCGCTGACCTGGCCGCCCGGGCGCGTGACAAGAAGATCCTGCCGGACGAGCTCGCGGGAGGCACTTTCAGCATTACGAACGGCGGCGTGTTCGGCTCGCTCCTTTCCACTCCCCTGCTCAACTATCCCCAGTCGGCAATTCTCGGCATGCACACCATCCAGAGAAGACCGGTTGCGGAGCAGGCGGCGGACGGGGAGAAAGTGGTGATAAGGCCGATGATGTACGTGGCGCTTACCTATGATCATCGCCTCATCGACGGCAAGGAAGCGGTGACTTTCCTTCGCAGGGTGAAAGAGCTCGTGGAGGATCCATGGCGCCTGTTCATCGAAGCATAGACGCGCGCAACGAGGGAGGCCGAGCAGCATGAGCCTGGAAACCGGAACTTATTCGAAGGGGCTCGAAGGGATTATCGCGGATGAGACGACCGTGTGCCGGATCGACGGCCAGAAAGGCAAGCTGTACTACCGCGGCTATGCCATAGAGGAGCTGGCCAGGAGCTCGGACTTCGAGGAGGTCACCTACCTCCTCCTCTACGAAAAGCTCCCGTCCGCCGCGGAGCTGGCTGAATGGCGCCGGCGCATGAGGGCAAGCCGGACAATCCCGGCGCAGGTAGAGGAGATGATAAAGGCGTTCCCCCCGGGCGCGCATCCCATGCAGCTCCTCCAATCCATTGTGGCCTACATCTCCAGCTACGTGGAACACACGATCCAGCATTCAACCACGTGCAACTGCCGCCAGACCCTGCACCAGGTCGTGCAGGTGGCGAGCGTGGTGGCAGCCTACCAGCGGTTCCGGGAGGGCAAGGACCTTGTGCGGCCGCGGCTGGACCTCTCTCACGGCGCGAACTTTCTCTTCATGTTCCGGGGGACCGAGCCGGAGGAGTACGAGGGAAGGATAATGGACGCCTGCCTCGTGCTGCACGCGGAGCACGAGTTCAATGCGTCCACTTTTACGGCGCGCGTGGTGGCATCCACCAACTCTACGTGCTACTGCAGCATCTCGGCGGCCATGGGAGCTCTGCACGGATCACTCCACGGGGGAGCCAACGAGAAGGTGATGGACATGTTGGATGCCATCGGTTCCCGGGAACGGGTGGGCGCCTGGATGGACAAGGCCATCGCGGAAAAGCGAAAGGTCCCCGGCATGGGGCACCGCGAGTACAAGGTGAAGGATCCGCGCTCCTACGTTATGGAGGAGTTCCTCAAGGAGCTTTCGGAGAAGAAGGGGGACGGACGCCTTTACGAGATACTGAAAGAGGTCGAGAAGCAGTTCCGCGAGCGGATGGAAGAGAAGGGCAAGCCGCTCTATCCGAACGTGGATTTCTTCTCGGGTGCCGTCTACACCCTGCTGGGCATTCCCAAGCTTCTTTTCACCCCTATTTTCGCCATGGCCCGGGTGGCCGGATGGCTCGCGCACGTCCTTGAGCAGAGGGAGCACAACAACCGGATCTACAGGCCCGAGAGCCTGTACAAGGGGCCCGCGGAGCGGCCCTATGTGCCTCTTTCCGGCCGCACCGGCTGAGAGCCATTATTACCGGGCGTCGGTGAGCGCTGGTTTCTCACAGAAGGCGGAATAGACCCTGCGATGATACCGGCTCGGCCGGGAGTCAAGCAGCCGCGGTTCGAACAACCGGGCACAGGCAGCCGCCGCGGGAAGCCGGGAAAACGGCAGCGGATAGGGGACCCATGGATTGGGCGTTTCGATGTCATACTCGACAACGACAATTCTCCCGCCCGGCTTCAGCCATCGAGAGACGTGGGAAAGCACCGCGCACGCGTCCTTCTGAAAATGCAGGGAGTTGGCCATCACGATGCCGTCCAGCCCGGAGATGTCCAGCCTGTCATTGAAATCCGCGTGGAGAAGCTGCACGCGCAGGAGGGGAAACCGCGCCGCCAGCTCACGTTCCTGGACACGGAGAGAGCGCGCGTCGCTGTCCACAGACCAGATCCTGGCCTCGGGGCCGAGCAGCTCCGCCAACGCGAGAGTGAATGCTCCGGATCCCGATCCCAGGTCCGCCCATGCTCCCCCGGGCGCCTGCAGGGCTCCCCTGAGGAGGGCGACGTGATCGGCGGTGTTCATTATAATTCATAGGTAGGAACAGCAAGGCAGAAAGTCAAGTGAGAAGGAGGCTCAGGAATGCTCACTGAGATACGCAATCCACGGCAGATAGAGGGAGAAGGCTTTCGCCGCTGGTTCACTGATGAGTATTTTGATCTCATCGTGTGGTACGCGGAGGACAGGACGCTCCTTGGTTTCCAGCTCTGTTATGACAAGCTCGATCATGAGCGCGCTCTTACATGGACCCGGGAGCACGGGTTCCAGCACAACCGCATCGATGCGGGGGAAGTCCCGGGACACGCAAAAATGACACCGGTGATCATTGCGGATGGCGAGTTCAGCAGGGATCCTGTGGCGGAGCGATTCTGGAAGGCCAGCGCGCAGATCGAGCCCGCCGTAGCGCGGTTCGTCTACGAGACTGTGAAGAAGTACCCGGGGCCGTTGGAAGAATCCGTGTCCCGGTCCTAAGTCAGGACGGTGATGGAGTCC
>Ga0187854_10002616_pt1 | contig 15151 bp, 17 predicted proteins | sample June2016WEW_6_15_FD_132445 | JGI IMG/M metagenome (GOLD analysis project Ga0187854, IMG submission 132445) | Peatland microbial communities from SPRUCE experiment site at the Marcell Experimental Forest, Minnesota, USA - June2016WEW_6_150 | ecosystem: Environmental > Terrestrial > Soil >...
CCTATTGTGTATGTACATTATTGTCAATACATATTTATATTCGCTTACTTTCCGATGCAGAAGGTTATAAAGATGGAGATCATCAATGTTTATTGGGGTATAAGACTACGCGCCTTTTCTGGAGACATACTGGAGACATAGATTCCTCACGTACCCCCCTTGCCTCGGCTGGTGGCAATTCGCGCCAGAATCCCCCACAACGCGCCGATGAAGTTCGAAGGATGTCATTCCCCCACCGCTGGTTAATGGGAGCTAGGCCGCTGCACAGGTGTCCTCCGCCGGACGGGATCGACGCGGCTGCACGAACTCGGATTTCCGTCCGATGTGGTCGAGAAGGCTCTCAACCACACAATCGGCGGTGCTCGTGGAGTTTACAACTGCACCCAGGATGCCGACCAAAGACGCGAAATGCTTCAGTTTTGGGCAGTTTTTGTGGAGCAATTATCGAGACCACACGATTCTTCGGATAAAATCCCGTTCTGAGAAAAGAGGGCGTCAAGATGGAACCACTTGAGTACTGGAGAGCTTGTGAGGAACTAACGGTCATTCAGGCGATTCTGCTTATTGTTGGGGTTGATCCCTCACTGTGGCAGCACAGGATCGAGGATTGCCCGCCACAAGATCGGCCTATTGGTTACGACGCTGTAGCCGCGGCCCTCTTTCCGGATGTCCTTGGTGGCAGACTGCGGACGACGATTCACGGGGTGACGGTTCCACATGCCACCCAGGGTTGGCCACAGGTGATAACACACGAGTATCCGGGGGGACCAGCATGCGCCCCACGCGGTTTATGTATTCGTCGGTTGCCGGATCGCTGTACACCCAGCCCTTGTCTTCGATGTACTTATCAAAAGCGTCGACCTGCTTGAGAAGATCCAAATCGGCTTTCGAAAACTTGAATTCCTGCGCTTCAGGGCGCAATCGGAAGATTCCTTCCGCCGCGAGACTGCCTGCCTGGGTTGACTGCGCAGGTGCCGCAAGTTCCTGTGCCAGCGCAGATGTGCCAGTCGAGTCGACACCATCATGCCGAAACTGTTAGCCATTCCCGTAAGCATGCCGGCAGCCGACCAGAACGATACGGCAAGGGCATTCATTCTACGCGCCCCGACTTTATCGGTCAGCCAGCCCGTGGGGATTAGAGCGGCTGCATATGCCCATAAGAATGACGATAAGACAATACCCATCGTTGCCGGATTCCAGCCAAACTCCTTGGCAATTGCCGGGGCGGCAACAGACATATTGATGCGGTCGACATAGTTGATAAAAGAAGCGCCGAATAAAAGGGCCAGGACAATAAGTCTCTTGCTGGTCCACAGGAAATCGTACTTCTTGTTTGCATAGGAATTCATTAAACTGTCCTACCACCCGTCAGCGCGGCTTATCGCACACTCCGTTGTGCCAATACTCAGTTGCGGGAAGTCATGCTGCCCAACAAAAATCAGATACTTGCCAAACGGTTACTTTGCACAACCAGAAGCTATGAACAACTACTTTCGTGATGGATTGGTGCGCCTCCCCGGCTGAATCTTACCTCCGCGCTCAAAAGCTTCATTCGCACCTGTAACTCACTTGTTACGCGAACGCGAGCCGAAATGATTGCCTGCCGAAGTACCGCACGATAGGATCAAGACTTGCTTGATCTCAAAATCTGCATTAATCTCCCGGCCAATTTGGCTCCCTCAAGCCGGAAAATCAAGCCTACGGCCTCCTCTACCTGTTTTTCTGGAAGACGTGTTCTGGCATAGGTCCGAAACTTGGTCTCGATTTCCGCGCGTGAGAGAGGGTTCTCCGGAGATCCTTTGGGTTCGTCACAGCGAACGTTGATTGTCGAACCGTCGACGGTCTCCACCTTTACAACCGCTTGCACCCCGGCCAGATTGGGATCCGGCGCGACACGAACACGCTCCGAGGCAAACCGGGCCAGCTTGGGATCGTTATACCTTGCTGGTTCGAACTGGGCCATTGTCAACTGCCGGTCGTGCAGGATCACGGCCGCGGCATAATGCGACGACAGCAGCGCCTGGAACTTTCCCTCGTAATTAGCAAAACCGCCGTGCAGGTCGAAGGCCGGCTTGCTCAGCGAGATATTCACCTTTTTTGCCTGATCGATGCCTATGCCGTATTTTTCGACTACTTCGAACACGGCCGTGATCAAGCCTTGGATGGTCGACGCGGAAGGCCACAACCGGAGAGCAATTTGTTCCAGTTCCCAACGATCTCCCAGCCGTTCAGTGACCGCTTCCGGGCGTCCCCCATTTGAGTAGCTGTTGTACAGTCCGCCGTCTTGAGCAGTAAGGAACTGTCGCGTGGCAACGAATTTCTGCTGCGCCAGCAGGGCCGCCATCAGTCCCGACAACGCGCCCCGGCACTGGTGAAATTTGACAGTGGGGGTCCTCCACGCCGCAAATGTGCCGCCAGCCTGACTGCCCGCTAGGCCGAACGCCATCGCCATTGTGTCGGAGTCGAACCCCAGCAGTCTGCCCACCGCCGCAGCGGCCCCGAACGGACCGATCACCCCAGGTCCATGAAATCCACGTCTACGGAATGCTGGATAGTCTAGGCCAAGGCCGACTCGCGTCGTGACCTCGAAGCCGGCGGCAAGGGCAACCAACAATTCGCGGCCAGACAATGAGTCTCGTTCCGCTATGGCCAGAGCGGGTGGGATCACTTCTGGAGTTACATGCGTCAAAGTGGAGCGATGGATGTCGCACATGGTCACGGCAGTGATCAGGTATCCATTTAGCAACGTTGCTCCGGTGAGCGAGAGCCGATCGCCACCAATGATGCTGCTTTCCTTCGATTGCGCCAACGCCGATGCCAGCGCCGCAACTTGATGAGTCTCTTCCCCTTGATGTCCCGCCATGGCGCATGCCAGCGAATCCAGCAGCAGGTCCTTGCAATACTCACGAACGCGCTGCGGGACATTGTCGTATTCCAGGGTCGCCGCAAAGCAGGCCAGAACCTGTGTCACCTCAGTTGGTATTGAAACCTTCACGTCAGTTGCCATTCAGTTCTCTCTTGTGATGGGTTGGATGGCCGCCTCAGCATAGGGCTGATCTTCGCCAGCAAATGAAAGTACACGTCATATCGTCGCTTGTCCGCGACGGCTTTACTGGATTTAACAGCAAATGCCTGGTTACGGATTGATTTCTTCCAATTGCCGGCGACGGGTTTCCGTTGCGCCTAATGTGGCAAGGAAACCGACAATGGTGACCGCCCCAAACACCAGGAACACCGCTGCAATGCCCCCACTCTTGAGCACGAACCCAACCAGGAATGGCCCCGCCGCCGATGCCGCACGCAGGAACGAAGTGGCTAAGCCCGTTCCTGCCGCGCGCATACGAGTCGGATAAATCTCAGGCGTGTACAGATAAAGCATGGTCGCATTCGAGCCGAGAACGGCAAAGGTGAGCGACCCAAGCACCACCACTTCGCCGGCCGTCTTGGCGCCAAGCAATCCCAAGCTCAGCATCAGAGCCGCAGAGACGATAAATGCGCCCCCAAACCACAGTTTCCGCCCGAGCTTGTCGACGAACAATGCGCTGGCCGCGACAATGAGTACCTGCATGATATTGGCGATCGATCCCCAGCGGAGGGAATCGCTGACGCTCATGTGGTAAACCGTGCGATAGAGACTAGGCAGCCATGTACCGATGCCGTAATACACAAAATAGGTGCTGGACCAGAGGAGCCACACAATGATGGTTCTGCGCCGGTAAAAAGGCGACAGGACTTCGCTCCACCCGGTCTTCGCGGTCGCAGCCGAGGCGGTCATCCGCCTGGCTGCAGGCTCAATCCGGACCGGCGTGGTGGCTTCCACTTGCTTAACGATCCCCTCAGCTTCGTCCAGCCGGCCCTTGCCGATCAGCCAACGTGGAGATTCAGGGAGACGCCACACCAGAACCGCGATTAGAAGGGCTGGAAGGCCGCCCAGAACGAACATAGACTGCCAACCGAAGTGGGGCACCATCAGAATGCCCATCAAGCTCGCGCCCAGCACTCCGCAAGGGAAGATCGTTTCATAAAGCATCACGAAACGTCCCCGGCCTTTGGCCTCGCAAAGTTCGTTGATGTAGGCTGCTGCCACCGGCACTTCCCCGCCCAAACCACAGCCCTGGATAGTACGAAACACCGCCAACGCGGCAAAATTCGGCGCCAAGGCGCAGCAAAGGCTCATGATGCCGTCTACCGCCATGGCGAAAGCAACGGATTTCGTCCGGCCAATCCTTTCCGCCAGCCAGCCAAAAAATAAAGCGCCGACAATTTGCCCGAGATAGCCGACCGAAATCATCATCCCGATCTGGCTGGGCGTTAGCTTCCAAGCACCGATCAGCGCGGGCAGCACGAAGGCGATCGTCAACGCCCCAAACGCATCGAAGAAGGTTGCCGAGCCCATGGTGATTCGCGGACGAGTGTGCCAACTGCACAACGGCACTCGTTCCATGCGCTCTATAAGCTGCAGTCCGCGCGGTACCTCTGTGATTGATGTTTCCACTGTCCCTCCAATCTCCCTAGCCATATTCGAAGCCCGCAATAGCAAACACATACGAATACTTCGGACTCGCCGGAGCCACGACAGCCTGCAGATTTCTCACCATCCGCTTAAGCGTTCGCACCGGCTGGAAACCGTACTTCCGTGCAAGGGCAACGGCCTCATGGTTGTCCAGCAAAACATCCCAGCATATTTGTTCCCGGGAATGCTGCGCCAAAAACCACCGCAGCAGATCCTCGGCGGCAGCAGGCGACTTCGCGACACACGGCCCGAAATAGGCAGCCCTGGACCCCGGCCGCATCATGGCATAGCCCTCGCCGTCGCCCACCGACGCTGCCTCTACGCGTGCCAAACTCGCCAGCAACTTTGCCCGGTCGGCTCCGAATGCGAGCCGATCCAGAGCGGGAGCGGGTCGCCACGGACCAACCACTGCCGGCGATACGGGCTTGGCATCTGCCGGACGTTCCCACCTTTCAACAATGCATTCGGTTTCGAAGCCAAAAGTCCGGTAAAGAGGGAATCCCATGTCCGTGGCATCTAAGCCGACTTTCCCCACACTGCGGCTTACGGCGACCTCCAGGACGCGCTCCATGAGCCGGCTGGCAAGGCCCTGTTTTCGGAACTCAGGCAGAGTCAGGACCATTCCGATCCAGGCAAGATCAGTACCGTACAGCACCACGGTGGCGGAGGCGGCAACGACATCCCCTTGCGAGATGACAAAGCAGCCTTCCGGCCCCAGTTCCAGCAACCGCTGCCAGTCCTCTTCCGTCTGGTTCCAATGGGCGGCTTCCTTCAGGCGCAGGGCGCCGGCGATGTCCTGCTGCCGGAGCGAGCGAAGCCGCCTGACCGATGCAGTTTCCCCCAATGTTCCTGAGCCTGGCATACCCCTCACATCGTCCATCAGGTACTCCTCCCAACGCATGACGTCCGGGCAGGTCCGCGCTAGCGGAGAACGTTGTTTCGTTTGTCGGGCTATTCTACTATTAAGCCGACAGTCACCCACCCACTAACGCTGCAAGTGGAGGTCAAGTGCACCCCCAGACAATTCGATCCGAGGAAGAACTGGAGGACGAGCTCTCCCGGCCCTCCCCGCAGGATGAGATCGCGTTGCGGGAGATGGAGGGCGATCTTTTGATCCTCGGCGTCGGCGGCAAGATGGGACCCAGCCTAGCGCGGCGGGCAGCTCGTGCAGCCGTAGCCGCCGGTGTTCGGAAGAGCATCATGGGCGTGGCTCGCTTTTCCAACGCTGGGGCAGAACAATGCTTGCGCGCGTGCGGTGTTGAGACATACCGTGCCGACTTGCTCGAAGATGACCAGCTCGCCCAGCTTCCGGAAGCCGAAAATGTAATCTTCATGGCAGGTCGAAAGTTTGGCTCTACTGGGGGAGAAAGTCTCACCTGGGCGATCAATACCTATCTGCCCGCCCAAATTGCTCAGCGATACCGTAAGTCGCGCATCGTTGTGTTCTCGAGCGGTAATGTCTATCCGTTGGCGCCAGTGGTCGGCGGAGGCGCGACTGAGCACACGCCGGTAGGTCCGATCGGCGAATATGCCCAGTCTGTTCTAGGCCGGGAGCGTCTCTTCGAATACTTTTCGGGGCGCTATGGAACGCGGGTCTGCCTGCTGCGGTTGAACTACGCTATCGATCTACGCTATGGCGTATTGCTGGATATTGCCGGCAAAGTCTTTCACGGCCAACCCGTCGACGTAAGCATGGGCGCGGTGAATGTCATCTGGCAAGGAGATGCCAATTCCATCTGCCTGCGCAGCTTCTCTATCTGCCGCACGCCGCCTATGGTTTTGAATTTGACCGGCCCCGAAACACTCTCCGTACGCGAACTCGCGTGCCGCTTCGGAGAACGGTTCGGCAGACCGCCGGTTCTGCAAGGACAGGAGACGGACAACGCATTGTTGAACAATGCCGGACTTTGCCATAGCCTGTTCGGTTATCCCTCAGTGAGCGTGAACCAGATGATCGATTGGATCAGCCAGTGGGTTGCCAGTGGCGGAGCCGTGCTGGATAAGCCAACACACTTTTCTGCCAGAGACGGAAAGTTCTGAGAGGCTGCGGAAAGCAGATTTTGGATTCATTACAAAAGAGGTGCGGAGTTGAAGCAGCTCGAGGTAAATATCCAGCGGGTCTTGTCGCGAGGAACGGTGATTCCGGCGCATCCTCTGGCCCTTACGGCAGAGCGTCGCTTGGACGAGAGACGGCAGCGAGCGCTTACACGCTACTACATTGCTGCCGGGTCGGGCGGTTTGGCGATCGGGGTACACACTACCCAGTTTTTGATACGGAACCCGCGTATTGGACTGTTCGAGCCCGTCTTGAAGCTCGCGGCCGAGGAGATGAATAAGGCCGACCGCGGCCGCGCAGAACCTTTGATTCGCATCGGTGGCATCTGCGGCGCAACCGCGCAGGCGGTTCAAGAGGCCGCGCTGCTTGCGGACCTCGGTTACCACGCCGGGCTATTGAGCCTGGCCGCGCTCAAGGATGCCGACGACAGAGCCCTCGTCGCGCACTGTCGAACGGTTGCGGAGATATTGCCGGTGGTCGGATTCTACCTGCAGCCGGCCGTTGGCGGCCGTGTGCTTTCGTTTTCGTTCTGGCGCCAGTTTGCTGCGATCGAGAACGTGGTGGCAATCAAAGTAGCCCCCTTCAATCGCTATCAGACGCTGGACGTAGTCCGTGCTGTGGCAGAGTCCGGGCGGAATATCGCTCTTTACACGGGTAATGATGACAACATCGTAGTGGACCTGCTCACGCCTTACAGCTTCAAACGCAACGGAAGCCGGAAACAGTTCCGCATAGTCGGCGGACTCCTGGGGCACTGGGCAGTGTGGACGCGGCAAGCAAGCAAACTCCTGCGGGAATGTCACGCAGTTGCGCAAGGGACAAGCAGTGTTCCGGAGGAACTGCTGCGGAGAAGCGCTGAAGTTACGGACAGCAACGCAGCGTTCTTCGATGTGGCGCACGGCTACGCTGGCTGTATCGCCGGTCTGCATGAGGTGTTGCGGCGGCAAGGTTTGCTGGAAGGCATCTGGTGCCTGGATCCCCACGAATCTATGAGTCGAGGGCAAAAGGAGGAGATCGACCGCGTGTATTGCGCATACCCTCATTTGAACGATGATGACTTCGTCCGTGAGCACCGCGACCAGTGGCTGAAGCCGTGACCAGAGGCATTGGAGGGGACGAGGTACATTATTCCGTCACGGTTGTCCTTGCGCCGTTGGCTTAAAGCTTTTGCTTTCGAGATTGGACGAGTTGGTCGCTCGTGCGTCAAATTAAAACCCGCTAATCCCCGACATCCCTGGTCTACTTTTGCTCCGCCCCAGTGGTCTGCTATTAATCTGCCCTTGACACCTAGTCCTGGAATTCCCGCAACCGCTCGTACATCCTTAGGGCGATGCTCTTTGGAATGCGCAGCGTGTAATACCGGCGTTCACACGCCAGTCGCAGTTTCCCGCAGTACAGGCTCCGCACACGCCGGATCATCATTCTTGACCAGATTCACCCGGCTGCTCACTTCGTATCGCTGCATCAATTGCTGATCGAAGGGCTTCAGCAGGTCGCAGATGGAGTCTGCCTTCTGGAAACCGGGGTCGAGCCACAGATCGTAGGCATCGTCGGGCAGGATGACGGGCATGCGGTCGTGGATGTCGACAAGGAGTGCGTTCGGGGTCGTGGTGATGATGGAACATGTTTCGATGGCCTTGCCTTCCGGGTTTCGCCACGAGTCCCAAATCCCGGCGAATGCGAAGATGGAACCGTCCTCACTTGGATTGTCACAAAACAAGACGGTCGTTGGTACATCAGCATCTTTCACGAATTCGACTTCTTTCACGAATGCGACTGTCCCAGCAAATAGCCCGAGCGGAGAACACCCATGCGCTCCTCTATTTTGCCGTCATCGGCGTGTATCCGCGCCGAGCAGACCGCAAAGCGTTCCTAACCATACGGCAGAGCTGATCTGAAGGAGGCAGGCAACCGGGGTATCCAGGTGGCGAAGATTTAGCTCTCGCGTGATGACTCGAAGAGACGATTGACGGCGAGGAACGCTCTCGATCATGTGGCGTGGCCCAAAATGGCACGGCATCGCGCCGTTTTCCGTTTGCAGATGCGGCTTTGGCCTGTTGTTAGCCCTTGCAGAACTGCTAACGAGTAGTACACTTTGGGCGATTCAAAGCCGAAAAGAAAGATTCCGATGAAAGAAGAGGATTCCGATGGAAAACGATAGCGATCGAGATGTGGGCCTAACCGTGGTCGATAAGTTCCACATCACCCGGCGCCGGATGATGCAAATCACGCTTGCTGCCGGGGGTCTCGCCGGCATGGGTGTGGCGTCTCCCCTAGTCGCCTTGGCGCAGGCCACTCCAGGGAATGACAAAGGCGCACCAGGTTCTCCGAATCTCGCGCTCGCGTTCTCGCGGCTATTCTCCCAAACGAAGTTCAGCGATATGTCGCCAACGTCGATCAAGTACGCCAAGATGATCATCGCCAGCACGCTCGGCAGCGCGGCGTCCGGCACCCTAATCAAGTCGGCCCGTATCATCCGCGATCTGGCGAAGGAGCACGGTGGGCGGCCGGAGGCCACGGTCTGGTTCGACCCGACGAAGCTGCCAGTGACTGAGGTCGTGCGGGTTAACGCCATGTTGAGTGATGCTGCCGCTTTTGATGACAGCGACCTTCGCAACGTCGCTCACACCGGCACATCCATCACTGCGATCGGCCTGGCTCTCGGCGAAAGTACAGGTGCCACAGGCCAGGATGTGCTCTGCGCGATGGTGACCGGCTACGAAGCTGCGGGTAGGTTCGGCGCTGCAGTGCGAGGTGGTAGGCCGGGGTTGCACCCGTCGATGGTCGTCGCCTTTGGCGGGGTCGTCACGGCCTCTAAGCTTCTTGGACTGACGCCTGAGCAGATGGCAAACGCCATCCGCCTGACCGCAGTGACCATGGGCGGAATTATGATCGGCACCTACAGTTGGGCACGTGAATACCAAGGCGGAAATGCGGCCCTCTGCGCCGTGAACACCGCTCTGGCAGCCAGCCGCGGGTATACCGTCACCTTCAACGAGGACATACTGGAGGCGAAGGGTGGCTTTTTGGAGGTCTATGGCAACCCCAAAGTGGATCTCAAAAGTCTGATCCGCGACACCGGTCCGGATTGGGACATTGAGAAATACTTGGCTATCAAGTTGGTGCCCGGTACTCATGCGATGCATCCCACGATGGAAGCTGCGATCAATGCCGCCCGGCAGGCGAATGTATCGCCGGAACAGGTGACCAAGATTCTCATCTCCGGGCCTCCAAAGTGGGCCGTCACCTACACTCAGAACCCACCCAAGGACATGGTCGAAGCTATCCACAGCCTTCCATATTTTGTAGCATCCGCCGTGGCTGACAAGGACTTCTCCTTTGTCAACCTCACGCCGGAGAAGATCCACAGGCCGGTCGTCGCCCAGCTTATGAGTGTGGTCGAGGTCGACCCGGCGCCGACCCCGGTCCACTACGACTGGTTTTGGGGTGGAACGGTCACGATCATTACCAAATCTGGAGCCCGTTACACGAGCACCGTCGACGCACCGCGAGGCTCCGGGCCACGTGGTATTGAATGGAGCGACGTTGATGCCAAATACCACAATTTGATGCCGGACTCCGGCCTGCCAGCGAAGCGCGTCGAGGAGATCTTGAAGATGATCCACGACTTCGACGGGGTGACAAACGTGTCACAGTTCACCCAGTTGCTTCATTGACAAGCCAATGGGACTAATCGGATCCAACCAGTTACGAATTGGAAGTCTTGTTTCGGCGTCGTTCGGCCGTAAGTGATCTTCCGGGGCTATCGTAGCTCCGGTCTACACGTAGGCGATCCACGCGGGCAGGCAGCACACTGCTCAAGTCGCGCAAGGGCGTAGATTCCCCGCACGATCGGTGGCGGAACGTCTGCACGGCCGGTGATATCGACTGAACTACTTCACCTTCTTCGAACGGCTGATGTCGCCCAGACCGTGCTGCGTCATCTGCTTAGTGACGAACATGATCTGGCCGGTATGCACCGCGAAGTGCTCCACCACGGTGAAGATGTTCTCCAGCACCAAGCGGTCGTACCCTGGTTTGGGCGTTTGTTCCGTTAGGCGTTCGGAGGGAAATTGCCGCAGAACAACCACCGCTTCAGAAATCGTAGCGCTAAGCTGCTGGCGCAGCTCTTCCGGCGTGCGCCTCAGGCCAGGATCAAATTCCGCGTTGCGATCGCGCATGCTGGGACCGCCACGGCCTAGGGCCAGCGTGATGCGCTCGTGAACGTTTCCGCAGAGATGGACGACGAGGTTTCCAACGGAGTTCTGTGCTTCGCCTCGCCACCAGATTTGATCCGAGGTTAGACGGCCCAGGCACTCGTCAATCCAGGAAAAGAGTGCTTCCAGGCGTGTACTGGAATAACGAAGGAAAATTGTCCCGGCATTGCTGTTCATAACCGCAGTGTAGCTGGGAGGCTCAGGGGTGTCCAGCGAACCAGGTGCCTCATACGCGACCCCCGGCACGGCATCACCTTCTATGCCACCACGAAGCTTGCGGTATCGGTACTCGCACCTTCATTCGCAGCTAGGGCCTGTTCGATGGCATCATCGATTTTGACGCAGTGACCTCAACCCCTAGAGCGGCAGTTTCAAAGCCGAGTTAATTCCGGAGAGCACGACAGGTATGAATGGAGGTCGCGGAACATTGTAAATTACCTTCGTCACTTGTAATGCGCGCGACTTTGGAGGACTCTCACAATATTCGAGAGGCTGGCGCCCGCGCCCATTGACTTTGGGTGAGGCGAATGCCAGGTTGGAACGAAGATATTATGTGTCAGCTGTTATGGCATTGTAAGGAAGACAAAGCGTGATTGGCCTAGCCTGGATGTATAACCACGACGCAATGCTAATTGGTTTATTCTTCGTCGCCTGCTCCCTGGCTGGTTTATGTCGCGGTCATTTCAGCAAAAGAGCAAGTAAATAATTTGGGACGGGCAGGCACAGCATTCGAAATCTTTCTGCTCAATTTCCTCTGCCCAGGCATTGGCAACATAGTGCTCGGTGACTGGGGAGCTCGCAAGATCATGCCGAGACTGGGTTCGGCTGCCTCGCCGACAGGAGAGCCGGGGGATCTCCCCACGCATTAACTCTCTGCACTGTTCCTGGGGGAAGGGCCCGCGCCGACCGTCGGCACGTCCGCAGCCAACGCTACAGCGGCCACTGCTGCTGTCCCAGCAACATCAGCATCGGTGTCTTTAGCGGTGCTGCGCCCCGTGGGCGTTGCCGGAAGTTCAGCTCTCCATTTATTCCGAAACCTCTCGGCCGGCCAAATCCGCGCCGGCGTTTGCCGACAAGCAAGACACCGGAAAGTACTGGCGGCTTGCCCCAGAAAGTGTAGCGCGTGCCATTAAATGTGACGTGTCCGCTGTTCGTGTCCCTGATGCCCCCAATCGTGAAGATGAGTTCTGGAGACGGGTTGATGACACCATGAACGAGGTACTGCTGTAGAAAGGCTGGCTTATGCGGAACAAACTGGTTGAGCGATGGCGGGTTGGGTTCGGTGGAAACGGTGGCATTCGGCACACGCTTATGCCATTTGGATTATTCCGGCACGGCCACCGCTGCCAGGTACGGACTGAGTCGGGCTTAATCGTCAAACGCGGCGGCAGCACGGATTCATCATCGCGAGTTCGTTTTGGCGGCGTGATCCTTAACCCACCTCTGTACCCGCTCTTGCACCTGCGATAGCTCCGTCTTGGTCAGATGAGAGGCTTGCTCATCGCGTGTTTTTGCTACGTCTTCCTGTTTTACACCTTCTACTTTTCCCGTTGCAGCAAGGCTCAGCCAGAAGTAGGCTTCAGCATTGTCCTTCGGGACACCAGCGCCGTCGCGGTATGCGGCTCCAAGGTTGAACTGCGCCTCCGCATCGCCCTGATCAGCGGCCTTGCGGTACCAACGCACCGACTCAGCTTCATCCCTTGGGACACCATCGCCAAGATCGTATGCCACGCCGAGCCTGAACTGAGCCTTTACATACCCCTGATCGGCGGCTTTGCGCCACCAACGTATTGCCTCGGATTTATCCTCAGAAACACCATAGCCATTGGCATACGCCACGCCAAGGTTATACTGTGCCTTTACATCTCCGGCAGCGGCTTGTTTCTTGAGTTCGGCAATGTTTTGGGCCGATACCGCGACCGCCATGGATAGGAACAGCAGAGCCACATAGAACACTTTGACGGTATGACGTGCAATGGACATAAAGCCACCTCCGGTTCGGAACAACGGAACTATGGTGAATTCCAGCGCACGGCAAGTCAACACCAATGTTGCTCACGGGCACATATGCATCGGTTGCACAACCCCACATCGCTGCCCAGCTTTATTTGGCTAACTTCAGATGTTGCTGAATCCATAAGTCAGCATCAGCTCTTGAGTGGAACACCGAAGTGCGCCATCCGGTTTCATGATGTGCGTACGCTTCCCACATCCGCGCCAAGCCGAACCCAAGCTGTTGCGGAGCAGCGATAGCAACTAGCACCCCCGGCTCTGCTATTGCGGCAAGCCGCTTGTTCTCGGCGACCATCTTCCGAATTGCATCCATGGGAATTTGAAACTCATGAACATGCGTCAAATCTGTAATTATGTATCGCAGATTCTTGTTTTGCTCTGTGACTAAACTCCTCTTAACGTCTATCAACTCCTTCCCAGTTAGCACGCCGGAGCATAAAAGAACGAGGCCCTTGTCGTTTCGCACCTCAACCGTAACCGCCATTTCAGCCTCCTTCTATGAGACTTCTTCTTTATCACAAAACGGAGGCCGCAGCCGAACTCTATTTGCCTTATTTCTGCATGGAAAGCGAACCGAAATAGATTTCAAAATGGCACTGCTTCGCTGCCCCGCAATCTCAAGATTGGAGATGCTTGGCCACTTAGCCCGATTCGGATATGATTCCCACCGTGGCGAACGAAAACGGTGAACATGAGCGGCTGAGGCTGGCAAAGCTTTACTGTGGTTCTGGACGTTTACCACACCAGCGAGCCACCTTGAGCCGGAATTCCTTCTTGACTTCGAAATCGGTAGAGATTGTACGCCCATTCGAGATGACCTGACGAGTGACGAATCTGATCTCTGTGCACTGTGATGTCCGCCTTCCCGTGTTGAGCCCGTGCAGGCGGTTACAGAGCCCCAATGTCGGCGAAGGACGGCCTCCAGACGAGTGTCCGCAGGTACACCCCGAACTTCCACCGATTGTCCCGCAGACCCGTCTCCGGCTATGCTACGGTCGTTCTTGCAAGCGGCAGTGCGGTTTGTGATTTCCCCCTTGCTTTTCGCCTCTTTTTGGGCCCATGCTGCAATTGGAAGGGCGAGGGTCAATGTCATCCGTCCCGGAGTGTGCAATGCCTGTCATCGGCACTTGGATATGATCTTGCTGTCAGGAGGGGAACAGAATGAAGGTCGTAGGCGGTCGTACTAATTATGGCGAGTCCGTTGGCATTCTCATGCTGGATACGGTATTTCCAAGAATACCGGGCGACATCGGTAATGCCAGTACTTTGCCGTTCCCAGTGCGGTACCGGGTGGTCAAAGGAGCTTCGCTGGCACGGGTTGTCAAGCAGTGTGATCCCACGCTGATCCAACCTTTTGTCGATGGCGCACGGGAACTTGAGCGTGAGGGCGTGAAGGCCATTACCACAAGCTGTGGCTTTCTCGCCGCCTTCCATCCGCAGATCACGAGTTCCGTCAGTATTCCTGTTTTTACCTCAAGCCTCCTTCAGGTTCACATGGCGCGAGCGGTCATCCGTGCCGATCAGAAGGTCGGCATCATAACGGCGCGTGCACAATCGTTAACCGAAAAGCACTTCGAGGGCGTTGGGATTCAGAACATTCCGATGATTGTGGTCGGAATGGATGAATCGCCGGAGTTTTCCTGCACATTTATTGAAGGCAAAGCAGATTTCGACCCGGACAAAGCGGCGGAAGAAATGAGTGCCGTCGCTCGCAATCTCGTGCAGCAGCACCCCGAGGTAGGTGCCGTCGTACTTGAGTGCACCAATATGCCACCATTCGCGCATTGCGTTCAGAAGGTGACAGGGCTGCCTGTGTTCGACGTTGTAACGATGGTCAAGTATGCCTACTCAGTAGTGGCGCGGCAGCGATTCAGAGGGGTAATGTAAAGGCTTCGCGGCCAAAGCCGCGGCGGCACAAGATGTGTGAGGTGAGGCGTGGGCAGATGTCGCCGAGCATCCTTCGCTTCGGTCGGCTGAAATTGAGTCTTCTTGCTTTGCTCCTTCGGAGGTGCCACATTCCCGAGGATCACCGGAGTCACCATGGACTCTGCACCTGTTCCACGTGACCGCCCATCGTTCCAGCGCGAAAGCTATGGCCCCCGAGAGCGGGTCGCAACCCCGAATGGCATCGCATCGCTCTGCTCCGCAAGCGGGTATACAGCCTTGGCCTTGCAAATTTGTCCTTGCGCAGTACAATTCGGGCAATTCAGGGCTGAAAAGGAGATTGCCGTTTACTCTTTGGAAATGGAAATGCGGCGGGGTTGTTGTTTTCTCCCACCATTGCTCAACAACGTTAGAGCCGGCGATTTGGGCATATAATGTCTCTCGTTTTCGAAGCAAAAAGGAGGTTTC
>Ga0187854_10002618_pt1 | contig 15129 bp, 15 predicted proteins | sample June2016WEW_6_15_FD_132445 | JGI IMG/M metagenome (GOLD analysis project Ga0187854, IMG submission 132445) | Peatland microbial communities from SPRUCE experiment site at the Marcell Experimental Forest, Minnesota, USA - June2016WEW_6_150 | ecosystem: Environmental > Terrestrial > Soil >...
GGTCGGCACCAGGCCGGAAGCCAAGATCCCGCCGCGTTCCAAAAAGGCCTGAATTTTGTCAGGATAGAGCGCCACTTTAGCGCCATAAAAATACGCGTCAAAGGCAATGATGTCGATCTTGGTACTGGCAAGCAGGCCCCAATCCATGTTGCCGCAGCAATGCACGCCCACCAACGCGCCGGCATTGTGAGAAATTTCAAAGACTTCATTTAGTCCGTTAATCACATCTTCATCCTGAATCATCATGTATGCGGCCGTGCCTAGCGCGGAAAGCACCGGCTCATCGAAGAAGATCAGAACTTGCTCAGCGTAGGGCTGCAATTGCTGAATTTGCCAGAGTGCCTTCATGCCCAGACCTTTCAGCACAATGTCGCGATATTGTTCGTCGAACCAGACAGAGCGGCGTTCCTGATCTGCCAGCCCTAAACCGAACGTAAAGGGGCCTGTAACCTGCCCTTTCAGAAATGGAAGTTTCATATTGGCAGCGGCCAAGTGTCGCAACATACCGTGCAGGCCGGCAGCGTACTCTTCGGAAATCGCAAAGGCGTCCACATGCTCCGCGACAAGGTGTTCATAAAACTCAACCATGGCGTTGGGCAGGTCATCATCAACCTGCACCCAGATGCGCTTCGCGACCTCATCAACTCGAATACCCGGAAACGCTTCGGTGTACTGAGGAATCAAGGCTTCCTTAAATGACCGTTTCGGCAACTGCGGCCAGGCTGGAATAGTGAGTGGAACTTGTTCAAGCACCTGAAGAGCCTCTTTAGGGGTCAAATGAGGCATACTGCCTATCATGGTCGTCTGGTGTGCTGGAAGTACAGACATCGTAATAGATTTGGTATAAACATTCAAGTAGTTTTCAGCTGTTCCATATTTTACCTCGATCTACTTTGCGTGACGCGGATCATGACCAATGGCAAAATCCGCTCGCGCGAGTTCCTTATCTAGGAACTTATTCCCGACGGAAAAGAACGATTTATTATGAGAATTGATGGCAAACGGTGATCAATCGCATCGATTTGATCGCAGTTTTACTCTTGTTCACTTTCAGCGCGTTCTTACCACGGGATTAGCATCAGGAGGACAGATGCACCCTTTATGCAAGCCATCCATCCCTAGACCCATGCAGGCTACAAGAAACAGGCTATCTACAACCTCTTCGCTGCTTACCTCCACACAGTGCCACTAGAAGAGTTTAGAGAGGGCGTGGAACGAGCGCGGCGAGACGCCCAACTAAGGTATGTGATGATATGCGGGGCGCCTGCACCTATTGCCTCGGGAGGGCTGAACGCTAGAAGGATCGCACTCGCGTCTTTCCAATTGTCACCCAAGGAAATTCCGGTCGGAAATATGCGTTCAGAAGCGTCCGATCATTAGGAACGCTTTTCCCGTAGCCTCGTCGCTGGGGGGCCTCGACGCCAAATGGCAAGAGTAGAGAGCGCTTCTCAAACTCTATCCTTTTCTCATGAGCAGGTAGATTGCCCCGACCAAAAGCGCTGGTATGCCCAAGCCTAGCAGCGAGAATTCCAGAACAGGTTGTGCAGGTAAGCTCGCGACACTGCTCGTTTGGGCTGCAGGAACCGACATCCCTGGCACCGAGTCATTCCCTGCCACTTCGGACACACTCTTCATCGTCGCCACGGTCGTAGCTGTTGGCGCCGCCTGTTTTACCGTTGTCGTAGCTTTTGGCGTTGTGGTAGCTTTTACCGTTGTCGTAGCTGTTGGCGCCGCCTGTTTTACCGTTGTCGTAGCTTTTGGCGTTGTGGTAGCTTTTACCGTTGTCGTGGGCGTCACCGTAGGTGCCGGTGTTGCAGTCGGCGTTACCGTAGGTGATGGGGTAGTGGTTGGCGTCGCGGTTACCAACGCCAGTTTGTCGGTGTTCCAGCTCCCACCGCTGCTAAAATCAATGATCGAATTGTATTGCCGGTATACAAAGAAGCCGCCGTTGAGCCAGGCGGTCTTGACTGATGTGATGCTGCTCCCGTCTGGAGCCGTATTTCCCAGGTTCGCAGAACCGACTGCGTCGTTGTACCATGCTCCAGATCCACCAAGAGCGCCTCCGGTCTCGTCCCAGTGCGTTTGCAGCACCGGCGCGTTTCCGTCCTCACCGATCCAGATGGTCGGATATGGTTCTTTTCCAGGACCTGCGCTTGAGTCCCATGCAATTTGAATGTAATAATTGTGACCTACGCGGAGTACGGTATCAGTTGGTATGTACCACCGTGCGCCGCTACCACCTGTCGTGGCGCGGTAGATGGTAAGGTAGCTTCTACTACCGCCGTATTGAGTATCAACGTAAATAGAGAAACCGCCGTACGCTTTGTCCCAAATTTTCTGGATGTTGCTTGACGCTAATCCGGAGAAACGAAAACCTATCTCCCACGACGCTACGTTCTGGTTGTTTGTTGCACTGCCGGCGGGGATGTAGATAAAATCATTTTGCCCTGTGTTACCCCAGTAGGGGTGCCCGTTTGATTGGGTTTGAAATAAGCTAGGGGTGCTAACGTATGCGTTATAGCTGGCTCCTGCCGTCCCGCAATTGACCCACGTTGATCCTGCCTGGGGGACGTAATATATGGTGGGGGTCGGCTGTGCTGCCACGGACATGGTTGTAACACCGGTAAATAATACAGTAATGAGGAGGGTGACTACACAAATTGAAACGATATTGTGCGCGCGCATAGGTTGCCTCGGAAAAACGTTTTTTGACGCAAAACGTTCTTTAACGAAAAACGTGTTACAGAACTATATAAAAGCTTCGGACACACGTGACCGTAAAAACGGTGCTGCGATGTTTAAATGGCAAAAAAATGGCTAAGATCGAGCGATCAGACTTCCGCTTGATCGCCTTTCTGTGTTCCACCGCCTCGGTCGCAGCCGCTTAACCGAAGCCTCTTCTTTCTTAGCGGGTTCTTCTTCTTGGGGGTGCTACGCAGTCAGTCTTTAAAACGCTGCCCGCGTGTACGCTCAAATCCGCCGTGAGAGCCTATCTATACGGTAAGCGTTTCTCGCATGATTGCGCGCGCAGGTGACGAAAAATCGATATCGAGCGTGCTTTGCCGCCGAAAAATGCGTAGAGGTTTTTGATACGTTTGCGTCCAACGACACGATAAGGTGAGTCTCGATTGACTCTAAAGAAGAGAAAAAGGAGGAGTATTACAAGGGCAAGGAAGTTAAAGGCGAAAAATAGTCCCCTACGTAGGCAAAGAACGTGACTGACGACACTAAATCTAGTTGGTACTCGATCAGTAGCGAATACAAGCCCATCCCGTCAGAGCTGCGTCAAGTCCGCGGTGAGTGGTATCTTCAAGCCACATTAATACGCGAGTATCGCGATCCATCAGGCGAGATAGTGACCGAAAAAACACCGCTTGGCAGCATCGACGTCGACCACATTGATTCGGTTGAACTGCGGCAGGCATTTTATGCCGCAACCGACGAGGCGCTTGACGCTCTACAGTTACAGGGCGAAACGCGCGAGCAGATCGCTGCCGAACTTAGGCTCGTGGTGCGGCCGCCAACAGAAGATATCACAAAGTGGCCGCGAATAGGGTTAGGTGCGATGCTACCTGACAAAAAGTGATAATAAGATCGTTTTCGGCAACAACTCATACGCCCAGAAGTCGGGTCAGCCGCGATAGCCGCGTTTCCCCCGCTTTCTGGCCGTTTCCTCGTCGACCTCATCTTGCCAGCCATTACGGAGGGTTTGTACGCAGTCGAACCTCACTATGTAAGGTTTAATATCAAGAAGCGGCGTACCGTCAAGGATATCGACACCATCGAGGTAAAGGACATTCTTTTCGCGGCTAACCAGTTCCACGATGCTTAGACCGATCGCGTTGGGGCGGCTGCGCGCCCGCGTGGCAAAAACGCCGCGTTCCACATCTTGAAGAAAGGGCTTCACGATAAGTTTTACAGATTCAGACAAATGGAAATGGTAAATCAGATAAACATGCGAAAAGCCATCGAGGTCGCGCAGGCCTTCTTCATATTCGGGAAATATCTCTGCCCTCCCACGGCAGCCCTTCGCATAGGCCGGTTGGATTGGTGTTTCCTCTGCAATAGTATGCTCGCTATGGATGATGCCGATGGGTTTGTAAGCAATGCGGCTTTCTCTCATTTCGCAATCATTTCAAGTTTAAAAGATGCACCTGACCAATATTTCAAATATACATCTTAAACGTGCTCAAGCAGTGGATATCCTGTGATTATTTGGCAGCCGGTTCTCTAAAAAAAACCTTCGCTGCCTTTCCCGTTTTTAGGCTATCGCTTGCCAACTGTGCTTTCACAAAATCTAAGATTTTTTCTTTATCAGCAATTTCATCAAAGTAATCATTGAGCGCTGCAATAGCGTAAGCTTTCATCAATTCGGTCTGTTTGCCTTGATGAATCTGGTCAACGTTCAAAAGAGTATTGGTTATCTTCGCTTGAAGATTTGGTTTGGCTTTGGCTATCTTGCCCGCATTCAAAGTCGCCTGTCCCGCTACCATCGTCTTTTTGCCAGCGATATTATCGAAGTACAGGTCGAAACAGGCTTCAAATTTATTTTCTTTATCGACCTTGACCAGATTGGCTATTAGGTTGATGGCAATAGAGCGACTATACTGGTTGTCGCTTTTTAACAGATCTGCCAGGTAATCCCATTGGGGATATAGTGTTTCTGGATTATGTTCGGAGATATTCAATAAAACTTGGTGACTATTGAACCGGATCTCATCCTTTTTCGATAAAATTCCTTCTAATAGTTCCGAGAGTATTTCACCATCTTTGATTGCTTTTGAAGCCGCTTCTTCCGTACGAATCTTATTATCAACTAAATCGGATATGATGCTCACGATTCAACCTCACTTAGGTAAAACAGAGGTGATGTCTCTCAAAAATGTATTTTTTGAATTTTATTTAATAGCTTTCAAAACCTTCCTTCTAACCCGGCCTATGTTTCTCACCTTCGATATAACCCAATGGGTATTCTCTCATAGTCACTAGATTAATCCCTTAATCCCGCATAATCTACAGAACATGAGAGGCCGCGTTGAGCCCTGCGTTGAGAAGTCACCCTACTCAGTTATGAGAAGAGATTGGATTACGCAAGAGCGGTTAGCCTACAACCTCAGGATAAGGCACTGTAGGCGGGGCAATTTCCTGCTCATTGGCGCAGCCGTCGTGCTGTTAAGGCGGCGGGCATTAGACCTTACGGCAGCCTCAGTTGCGATTTCAGTGCGCTCCACTCATCAGCGCTGAGTATTTGCTCTGCGACTTCGAGAGTATTCGAGTTTTTCTTCGGTAGCGCACGGACATCCACGTGGTTAAACTCCGCGACAATATCTCTGACGTTCGCAAAAATGAGTTCAAGGTTTGCTAGTGCCTACTCAGGGTTTTGGGCGATTGGAGCTTCATGCGTCGGTGGATTTACATAACCTCCATTTTCAATACGTTTCTCTAAATTCGCTAATTTATCTACTTTAGGCACGACAAAAAATCCAGAAACGCTGTCTAGGTCGGCTTTGTAAATACTTGCCGTTTCTCCCGAGCTCGAGAGGATGGGACGCTCAAGGCCTATAACCTGCAGAACGCAAAACGGCTCACGATTGCAGTTTAGAAAATGACAGACCGAAAAACGATACCCGGGTCGTTAGACGAATGCCAACGATATCGATGAGTGTGCCCTAGCTCCACTACCTGCCTCGCGCCACTGCGTTGTAGCCTGAGAAAATCCCGATCAGCAGTCCCAATACGAGTCCAACTGCGATGCTTGTCGATGAGGTGAGGTAAACAAAGAAGTATGTGCCGAATATCGCCGTGCCCACTGCAGTGCCCACGGCGCTCAAGATCGCGCGCATTCTTCTTCTCATCCTGCAAGTGCCCCAGCGACGAAGCCGGCGATGATCCCAACGACCGCGCCGATGTGAGCGCCATCAGCGATCCCTAGCGTGCCGCCGAAGGTGACGCCGTACCGAGTAAACGCAATCCACGCTGCGACAGCCCCAAGGACGCTAAAAAATGCCGTGTGAAACGCCGCGCCCCAGTTCCGGAGGTGCGTTATCAGGCCGATGAACGCGCCCAAGACCCCGCCAATGATCCCGCCGAACCACAGTCCTGCCAAGGCGCCGAATATCCACGAGCCGACGGCGCTCGCGATCCAGCTCAGGACCACGGTCACTATAAAGTAAAGAATGAGCTCGAACAACCCGCCGAGAATAGCACCTAGCACGACGCCTACCACGAGGCCGAGTATGATCCCAATAAGAGTGCCGACCAAGCTTCGCGTCACGGAAACTCCCCTCGCGTGTAGTGCGTTAGGGCGCATTAAGCGTTCCGCTTTGATCTCCGCGATTATGACGTGATAAGAGAGACCATCGCTATGAAACGGGTATGTTCCGGCACCCTCTAATGAGCACTCTGGCAGATAGCAGTGCCGTCTCTAGCACCTTTGGTGCTTCGCTAGGTTCGTTCTTGCGGCTGCGGTTGTCCTATGTTATGCTACTAATTATAATTAAATTTTTTATTTTAATAGATGAATTTATCCTACCGCTCTTTCTAGCAGCCATATCCAAGATTTTTGGACGTCTCAACGGACAAAATGCGACCTAATCACGCTCATTGCCAACAGCATGAGACGGAAGCATGACGCAGTGCTGTGGGGGCACAGTGATCGTTCTCGTGTCCGTGTTCACACTCCTTCGTTACGTTGTGTGAGCCGTTATGAGGATATCCGCAACGAAATCCCTCAACATCCATCAACGTGCAAATCCACATCCTTTCAGTACTTCATATAACATCCTGAACGTGCCAGGCAGCTAATGCTTGAAGCGCGCCCATTCAACGCCGCCTTAAATTGAAAATAGTAATGCTTAAGTTGTATGGCTCTCGTTTGCGAATTTGTTTATGAAGCAGAAGCTGATATCGATTATCGCAATCGTCATATTGGTAGTTAACGTGCTTGGCTTTGGTTTTCCCGGTCCTAAAGACTGGGGTTTACCGGCCGGCGGCGGTTGGGGGTTATCATCCGGTGGCGGTTGGGGGTTATCGTCCGGCGGTAGTGGGGGGTTCCCAAGCCTAGGCACATTGAGCTTCGCGAGCAGCGCTAACACCGCCACATCCCAAGTGACCGCCCCATCGCACCCGCTCCATGAGCACCTTATCGTTTGCGTGGGGGATTCAATCACAGAAGGCTTAGCTAACCCCAATAACTGGCCATATCATCTCAAAACACGGCTCGACGGGAATTGGACGGTAGTCAATCAAGGCGTTGGCGGGGCTAAAACGGCTGATATGCTCGCGCGTATGAACGCAACCCTTCAGTTAGCCCCGCATTTCGTCATTATCCTAGGCGGGACTAATGACCTCGCGAATGGTGCAGTACCGCTAGCAGGGATACAGGAAAATATAGTAGCGATGTGCACTCAAGTAGAATCCTACGGCGCCGTGCCTGTCCTGTGTACCGTCCCACCTGATAGTTACCACCTCGCGGATCGGGATATTTTGAACGCGTGGATAACCGAATACGCCGTTGTGAAGGGATACCCGCTCATCGATTTTTATTCGGTCATAGACAACCTGCAGAATCCCGGACATTCAAATCCGGCGCTCGTCATGTCTGACGGCATACACCCGAACGCCGCAGGATATGTTGCGATGGGAAACGCAATCGATCTTGATATCTTTACGGGCGGCTAACGGTTTAAGCGATATCGTATAGCTGCAACTTGTGCGCTATTTTTGACACAATGGGGCAAACAATTGGCCGCTGTCGCGATACTTTTTCGACGCGTTATCGACGTTAGTTGCTGCGTTTATGGGCCGCATCAATTCCGAATGTCACCGTTTGGAAGTATCATTTGAAAAAAGAGGGTTTGCCGGCAGGCGCGTCAAGATCGATCAGGTTCAAACTCGTAAGCATCCATAGCTAAGTCGCCCTAGTATCAACTGTGGTGAAGGACCGTGCCGCGTACAAAGACCTCGTCTTGCCGGAGCCGGTGACGTCGCCGTGGGTTACGAGGTCAGTACCCACCGAGGGATTCCCAGCTGTGCCACCCACCGCTAAACCATAGATGAGCCAGGGAGCCGTCGCTGCCGCGCGCAAAGACGTCGATTCGTCCAGCGTCCCATGAGACGGCGGCGGGTGAAGAGGTCAGGGAGCCGCCGAGGGATTCCCAGCTGTGCCACCCAGCGCTAAACCATAGATGATGCAGGGCGGTGTCCGTACCGGTTGTAAAGACGTCGAGACGACCGGGGGCCCATGAGCTGACCGTTGGGTCCTGTACCGGAGGCAAGCTGCCCGCCGAGGGATTCCCAGCTGTGCCACCCAGCGCTAAACCATAGATGATGCATGGTGCCGTCGCTGCCGCGCGCATAAGCCGCCTTTATCCGGACTTCAGCCGACGTATCATCCAACGCCTTTATGAGCCCTTCGACGTCATTACGGGCCCTTAACTTGTCAACATCGGGTTTGAACAGTCGCATGCGCGTTGGTTCCCTCGTCCCTGACTCTTATGCCAGTTTTTTTCCCAAAACCGTGTTTACGTATGCGGACATAAAAAAGGCTTTGGAATTTGTCGTTTGTTGATGCGTTTAAGCATCGCCCGACCTATGCGGAGAGCCTCAACTGTCTAAGTAGACTGCTTAAAAGCAACAGTTGTTAATGAAAAACTGATGGAAAAACAACATCCTCGTCAAATATTGGGGCCTGAAACCCCCGAACAACAATGCGGTCGATCCATCCTTTAAGAAAAAACCAGATTAAGACAAGCGAGTCTATTCGACTTCCCCTAAGGATTCTACTTCCTCAGGAACTTCGACGACCTCAGCGACCGCACAGTTGCGCTTTATGGCTTTGATTTCAATCTTGACTGAATCGTTGATCTTTGTGTTTGGAACAAAGACCACAAGCCCGCTAATGCGCGCAATGCCGTCTCCTTGTCTAGCAGTATCTTCAATTTTTACGTCGTATTGTTTGCCGACGTCCACGGGAGCATCATTAAACGATCCTCTGCCGTAACTGTTATAGCTACTGCCAAAACTGCTCTTATTCGATCTGTACACATTTCACCTCCGTTTCTTGTTGGATTACAGTATGTTTTGATCACATATAGTCTTATGCTGCGTCGCCGTGATTCTCAATGCGTTATTTACCCGAAACAAGAGAGGGGTCGCCGCGCATCTCCCGTTGTGTGGTTCTAACCTGCAGGGTCTTTAAGAAGCGCGCACAAATAATAACACAGACGGTTACCAGGCCTTGCTGCTGCTGAAATATGAACGCACCACAGCTGAAGCTTCAAGACCCTATAATCACGATAAGATTAGATTTAAAGCAGCTTGCACTGACTCAGCACGTTGTGGATGTTCACGGCACGGGTGACTCAACGTTTAAGGAGTCTTCTGACAAGCGGCGTCGACACGGTAATAGCGCCCTCCGGACATAATTCCTGGCAGCAATAGCAGCGTATACATTTGCTATAATTTATGCCCGGCCCTCGTGCTTTAGTAAACGCGATGGCTTTCGGAGGGCAGGCTTTGACGCATTCTCCGCACCGTTTGCAATTGGAAGCGTCGACGACCGGTTTTGCAGCTATAAACCTCTTTAAGCTGTTGATGAGAAAAGGCGGTGCCCTCGAAAGCGATGTGGTTAGCGTCTTTTTAAAATCCTCCATAACGAGGGGCTGAACCTGCTCTCCAAGTATTCTGATGTCCTCCAAGCGCGCCGGACCGGCACCCCTCTCCTGAGCTAATCTCACTGTGGGCACAGACATAGGATCGAAACCTGCGATCGTTACCGCCACGTAGTCTAGCGCCGTACAGCTCTTGCTCGCCAAGACAAGCCCGATTTTACGCGGGTTTCCGTTAGAGGGGCCTGCCCCCTCCATGCCTACGATGGCATCCATGACCGTGATGGCAGGTGGGTACATCTCGTGGAGGTCGAGCAGCAGGTCGGCGAACGTGTTTATGTCACGGGCAGTGTGCAGGTGGTACTCGGTCTTAAACATCCCCGGTATGTAACCATACAGCAACTTGACGGCGCCTGTGTAATACGTCAGATTGTGCGTCTTAAGCTTCGGAAGGCCTATGATCACGTCTGCCTCGGTGACCGCTTTGGCCAGCGTAAGCTTCTTAAACGTCTTGGCCTTTTGTGAGGCAAATTCGAGTTTAGCCTCGTCGAATCGCACAAGCTGACATCCCGTGTCGTCAACGACCTCCTGAATGCCGGTCTTCTCTAGTAGTGCCTTGTACGACGCTGCGGTGCTTCCGCCCCCGGGAGAATCCCCGACCACAGGAGTTGCTCCAAGCTCTTGCACCAGTTCAACGGTCGCTTTCACTATTGCAGGGTGTGTGGTAACGGCAGCCTCAGGTGACTTCGCGGACAGTAAGTTTAGCTTGAGCAGCACGCGGTCAGCGTCCGCGATGACCGACTCGAGTCCACCCAGCGGTGCCACGCTCGCTTCGATAGCCTTCCTGACCATCTGATCATCATAGGAGTCACACTTGTTGATTGATACTTCGTAGGCCATGGCTCGACTTCACTTGTATCCGTCTACGCTCAAATAGCTTCTCTCGAGCGCCTGTCGCGGTTCCAAAGTAGAAGAGTTTTATTCGAAGACGTTGTCCTTACGGTCTTGAGACAGATGCCGTGGGCCAAGAAAGGAACTCATCTTAAGTCGTGCGCGATAGCCGACAGCACTCTTTTGCAGGTGAATACAGAAGGCGGAAACGACCTGAGGACGAAAAATCAGCGCGAAGAAAATGGCTATTATCTCGAGAAGCTCCAAGCAATGACTGAGCTTCAAAGAGCGATACTCGCGCAGCTGATGCCGCTCGCCCCGCGTGCGATGCACTCTGCTATCTTGCGTGAGGCCGTCGCTCCTTTCTTCAAAGCTCGGGATGAGAAAGAACGGCGGCACGAGTTTGAAGCTGCAGTAGCCCCCCTGGTACAAGACGGACTTGTGAGATACTTTTGCTGTATCATAGACAGTTACGCCATAAACCCGCAGCACATGAGCATTGCTCTCTATTTGGCCGGCCAGAGCGTGTCCGATGAATGAAGAAGAGCGTTATTTTACCATAAAGGAAGCTGCTAAGCTCTTAGGAGTTCCAACAGCGAGCGTCAAGCGCCGTATCGAGAACAAGAAGCTCAGCGTGCACAAGCGTTTAGGCAAACGCGGCCTTGAACTTGTTATCCCAAAGCGCGCGTTGAGCTTGGAGATTATGAGCCTCATTCCTGGTTCGCGGCAACTGAATCTCTCCGAGTTTGAAACGATCGTAATCAAGCGTTTCAAAGCTATGGCCGCAGGACGGGATCAACGAGTCTCGCTAGCTCTAAATAGACTGTGCGAAGAGTTTGTGCAGCTTAAGGCTGAAATAAACTCCTTTAACAGTGGAGCCGGCGACGAAGGCGCGCCTGCCAGAGCGCTAAGCAAAGACCAGTCGTCGCAGAGACGAGAACAGGAACGGGCACGTTTATCGCTGCCATAAATTGACTGGCTGCTTTCCAGAGTAACGAGCTTTTTTTGGTCTAAACATTCTCCAAACACTAGCTGGATTGTACGTAGGCAGCGTAACCGGCTCGCTTATCGGCGCGGTTGCGGGACTTATCTTTGTAGGCTCAGTCAACATAGCTGAAGAGTCGACATTCTATTCCGTTTTTGGGGCCTTTTTTGCCTAGATTACCTACGCACGATTCAGTTCATTTGCTAGCGGGGCAGAATCGGCTATCACTGGAGCTTCCATAGCCCTGATCGCAGGAGTAATAGCTGGTTTTATATCGAGCATCATCAGCAATGGCGGTCTCGAAAGATTTTTCGCATAAGCAGCGCTGGCGTCGGTAGCGCCGTCGGTGCCGCTGTATGTGGCGTTTTCATTTACCCGCACGTGACAACCTCGACAGATATGACGATAGGGCTCATCAAAGGACTGCTCACAGGCGTCGCGGCCGGTCGGGTCAATTGTGACAGCGCGGAAGAAGTCGGCAGGTAAAGCGTGATCGCGGACCTGATCTCTGTGACCAGCCTCAGTGTTAAAGAAAAAAGAATGAGTGCTGCTGCCGCTTTAGGCTGTGTCGGACTCGTCTATGATCCACAGATTGGCGATTACTACTCGTCGAATTCAGCTCTCAACGTTTGGATGGCAGAAAACCACTCTTAGAGTTTCAGAGAGCCGTCCCCTGATGATTAGCATGTGACGCACCAGTCTTGGCAAAACACGTGTGCACGTTTCCGTCAGATAGAATTGTTCTGCTTGCCGTGTCCGCACTCAAGATGGCGCTGCATTTTTCACAATACAACTGAATTTCGTCGCTTTTGTCTAGATTCATATACCCCGGCGACAGTCCGCGCATTTTCGCCTGCGCCTAAAAAAAAATTCTCTTGAGCGATAAATGCCTTGTTCGTGATTCGCTACTACTTGAAATCGCTTGCCTTAAATAACGCTTCAAACTGATAACCTTTCTTCGTTATTAGCTCTTGAGCGCCGTTCTCGCGATCTAAAACGCTAATCACTTTTGCAACTGTGCAACCAAGCTGCTCAACGGCGGCTATTCCTGAGAGGACTGATTTTCCACTGGTCGTAACGTCTTCGACAAACGCGACGACGTCCCCTTCTTGTATAAGCCCCTCGGCCCTGCGCTTCCTTCCATGCTTTTTCTCAGTCTTTCTCACAAAAAAAGCCCGCAATTCGCCTGAGCGGCACTCAAGAGATTTGAGAGCGATTGCGGTAGCGATCGGTATCGCACCACTCTCCATTCCTCCTACCGCGGCTATATTAGCTACGCCCTTCAGCCGCTCCAGCATGAGTTCGGAGATCAAATCTGCGCCACGCGGGTCCATCGTGACGCGACGCAAGTCGAAATAGCAGTCGCTAGTCCCCCCCGCAGACAATGTGTAGGGGCCGTCAGCGAAGTAGCCGTGTTCCTTGATTAGGTGTTTCAAATTGCTACGCGCATCTTGCACGATTTCTTGCACGATTATCCCTGTCAGACGTGGCAGCCGAAAGCCTGTTAAACTATAATTTTGCTTGTCGGCAGATAAGCGTATCGGTTCCTGCCTTAGACTGCCTTTAGGAAAGAGGTTGAGAACAAAATACGGATACCTATAATAACGCTTGAATCTAACCTAAAGCGGGAATGCGAGATTACATTGACCTGAAATTAATTGTCCCCAATTCCGTCGAAGCCCGAACGTATCAAGTCGCACTTGCGGAATCGGCGGTGCGCACCTCAACGATGATCGTACTGCCGACCGGGCTTGGCAAGACTGTCGTCGCGCTGCTCGCCATAGCGAAACGCCTCAAAGATGGTGGGCGGGTCATATTTCTCGCACCGACTAAGCCGCTTGTCGAGCAGCACGCGGAGTTCTTGCGATCACACCTGCTTGCAGAGACAACCATCTTTACCGGAGAGATTCCTCCCGAGAAGCGAAAGGAGCTTTGGAAGGAGGATCAACAAGCGATCGTTTCGACTCCACAGGTCATCGAAAACGATCTCAAAGCGGAGCGGATCACGCTTGCTGGTGTCAAACTGATCATCTTTGACGAAGCGCACCGAGCGGTAGGCAACTACGCATACCGATTCATCGCTAGCAAATACGTCGAACAAGCAGAGGACCCGCTCATCTTAGGCATGACCGCGTCTCCTGGCGGCACGATAGAGAAGATCCATGAAGTCAGCGAAAGCTTGTTCATCGACAATATCGAGATCCGCACCGAATCCGATCCGGACGTATACCCATACACGCACGAAAAGAATGTCGAGATGCAAAGATTCGACTTGCCACCTCAGATGGACACAATTCGACAGCATCTCAAGCAGGCCGCTGCCGAAAGGTTGCGCCAGCTGATCAAAATGAAAGTCGTCTTCAGTGAATGGGTATCCACGTCAGAATTGATAAAGGTACAACACAAGGTTGCAGCTGACAGGAACTACCGAGCAATGTCCCTTGTTGCTGAGGTCATTAAGTTGCGACACGCGATTGGACTGATCGAAACCCAAGGCGTTATACCGACGCGCAAGTACTTTGAGCGGCTAAACAAGCAAGCGCAGTCAAAAAAAGGCAATAAAGCAGCGCGAAACCTCGTCGCCGATGACCGCATCAAGGCTGCCATGGAGCTCTCAAATCGTCTTGACGAAATCCATCCGAAGCTCGAGGCATTGAAAAACGTTGTCACACGACAACTGGCGCTCAAGCCCGATTCGCGTGTGATCGTATTTACAAACTATCGAGATACCGCCGAAGTCGTCAAAAATACCCTCAATCGTTTGGGTGGCGTCAGGGCAGAGAAATTTGTCGGCCAAGCAAAGAAAGATGGATTGAAGGGCCTTTCTCAAAAGGAACAAGTAAAGCTCGTGTCAGACTTTGTACATGGAACGTTCAACGTTATCGTCGCGACGAGTGTCGCAGAAGAGGGTTTGGACATCCCCGCTACCGATATGGTCGTATTTTATGAGCCGATTCCTTCTGAAATTCGCAGCATCCAGCGCGAGGGCCGCACGGGGAGAAGAAGGTCGGGTCGCGTCGTGGTTCTGATAACCAAGGGGACACGAGATGAGACGTACAGCTTATCTAGCACCCGGAAAAAGCGTATGATGAGTGCTGAAATGAAGCGCATGAGCACGACAAGGGCACTTCCCGCGGAACGTGTTGAAGTTGCTCCTGAAAGAGGACAAGAGACGTCGGCAGAAGCCACGCTCCCACAGACAACCGACGCAGGAGCAACGCACGCCCGTCTAGAAACCCAATGCAGCTTCCACGCAGCAGAAAAGGGCGCTACAGCGACACAGATTCAGAGCCACCAAGATATTACAAAAACAACGGCGAATGCTATTTCTGAAGAACGCCAAAAGACGCTTTTGGACTTTGATTCCCAGGAAAAAAAGGCAGACGAACGGTTCATCCGCGTCGTTGCTGACCGAAGAGAAGGCAGATCCGGCGTCCTAGAAGAGCTTGAAGCGCTTGGCGCATTCGTTGAGCGCCAGACGCTTCCCGTAGCTGACTACGTTATTAGTGATCGAGTCGCCGTGGAACGAAAAACTGACAGCGATTTCATTGCCTCAATGACCGAGCGCGATCTTCTTGTTCAAATTCAAGAACTAGCCACGAACTACGAACGTCCGCTAGTTGTGGTAGAGGGTGCCGACCTCTA
>Ga0187854_10002621_pt1 | contig 15112 bp, 7 predicted proteins | sample June2016WEW_6_15_FD_132445 | JGI IMG/M metagenome (GOLD analysis project Ga0187854, IMG submission 132445) | Peatland microbial communities from SPRUCE experiment site at the Marcell Experimental Forest, Minnesota, USA - June2016WEW_6_150 | ecosystem: Environmental > Terrestrial > Soil >...
CCACCGGGCTGTGCCTGGGGGCGGTCACGAACACGCTGTGCGCCGGGGGCAAGCTCGTTTCGCTGGGCGCGCGCTACCAGGTGCCGCTCAGTGACCGGTATACGCTCCTTCCGCTGCTCCGGCTGGACGCGGGCAACGTCGTCAATCCGAATACGGGCTCGGCCGTGAGCTACACCGGCTGGGACATCGGCGTGACGCTCAGGGCGAGCATGTGAAGCGCACACTCCTGTACGCCGCGGCGGCTGCGCTGGTCTCCGGCGCGGTGCTGGGATGTTTCGACGCCATCGCGCCGAGGAGCCCGCACGCCCGCGGGGTCAGCCTCCGCCTCGCGCCCGTCTTCGAAGAGGCCGGGGTGGAGGGCGCCCTTCCGAGCGACGTCGACCTGATCCGCATCGTGTTGCACCATCCGCCGCAGGCGGACACGACGCTGAACTTCCCGATCGCGCCGGGGCAGGATTCCATCACGATCTCGATTCAGATCCTGCTCAACGGCACGACCGATACGGTGGGCGTCGACTTCCAGGCGATCCGCTCGAGCGATGGGGCGGTCCTGTATGATGGGACACAGAGCTTCCAAGTGTCGGCCGGCGTGCAGGGCACCGCGACCTCGCCGCTGGTGGCGACCTACGTCGGGCCGGGGCAGAACATCCTGTCGATCGCCATCGCGCCGAAGAGCGCGACCATCAAGCCCGGTGACACGCTCGCCTTCGCCTCCCTGGCGCTGGATTCGACCGGCGCGACCATCGTCGGGATGCCGGTCCTGTTCGATTCGCGCAACACGGGCATCGTGACCGTCAACTCCGTGGGCGTGGCGAAGGGGGTGGCGCTGGGCTCGACCTACCTGGTGCTGACATCGGGGGCGCGCGCCGCGGTGAAGGACAGCGCGCTGGTCACCGTGTCCACTGTCGCGCCGCCGGTCATCTCGCTCTCGGCAGCCGCCGCGACCTTCCTGGATACGGCCGGCACCTCCGATCCCGCCGCGCAGACCATCAACGTGACCAACGCTGGAGGCGGCGTGCTCTCGGGTCTCTCGGTCGGGACGATCGCCTACGGTGCGGGGGCCACGGGCTGGCTGGTCGCGTCGCTCGCCGCGACCACCGCGCCGACCACGCTGACGCTCCAGGCGGCCAAGGGGAGCCTGGCGCCGGGGACGTACACCGCGACGGTGCCCGTGCAGGCCGCGGGCGCGAGCAACAGCCCGCAGAACGTCGCGGTGACGTTCACCATCGCGCCGGCGCCGACGATCGGCCTGTCGTCCGGGACGGTGACGTTCAACGACACGCTGCTCACGAGTGACCCGGCGGCACAGACGGTCAACGTGACCAGCGCCGGCGGCACGCTCACCGGGCTCTCGCTGGGGACGATCAACTACGGCGCGGGCGGGACGGGCTGGCTGACGGCGTCGCTGAACGTGACCACCACGCCAGCGACGCTGACGCTGGGTGTGGCCAAGGGGAGCCTGGCGGTGGGGACGTACACGGCGTCGGTGCCGGTGCAGTCGGCCGTCGCGGGGAACAGCCCGCAGAACGTCGCGGTGACGTTCACCATCGCGCCGCCGCCGCTGGTGACGCTGACGGGGACGCCCGGGTATCGCGTGATGCAGCCCGGCGACACGGTGACGTTCGCGGTGACGGGGAAGGACGGCTCCGGCAACCCGGCGACGCCGTTCGGCCTCTCGTACACCTCGCGCACGCCGGGCGTGGCGACGGTCAACCCCGCAACGGGGCTCATCACGGCCGTTTCGGGCGGGACCGCGGTGATCGTGGCCCAGGCCCCGACAGCATCCGGCACGACCGCGGACTCCACGCTCGTCGCGATCGCGGCCGGCGGCTCGGCGGTGGTTGCGGCCATCGGCGACGGGCGCGCGTTCGATGTTGCGGCTGTGGGCAACACGCTCAAGGTGCGGGTGCTGGTGGATCTGCGCGGTGTGCCGGGCGACACGCTGGGCAGCTACAACGCGCAGCTCAACTGGAACGCGGCGACGCTCACGTACGTGAGCTCGGCCGTGGTGGCGGGCGGATTCGCGGCGCCCACGCTCAATGAGACGCAGACGGCGAGCGGCCAGCTGCGGTTCGGGTCAGCCGACCCGAACGGCTCGGGCGGCGCGTTCGCGTTGATCGAGGTGACGTTCACCGCCGCGGCGGCAGGCAGCTCGCCGTTGACACTGGCGCTGACCGATCTCTCGACCGCCAAGACGTTCATCCAGCTATTGCCCGCGGCCGTGGTCGTGTCGGGCAGTGCGACGGTTCACTAGAGTCGGGTTCTGCGGCTCCGGCCGCATCAGGGAGGAAGTGTCCTATGTCCGTGATTCGCCTGGCAGTCCTCACGTTGGCCTTGACGGCGTGCAATGATCAGCCGGCGCGCACCGTCGGGCCCGCGGTCCCGCCGCCGCCGCAGTCCGGCGTCGCGGCGTTCATCTCGGTGGACCGGCTCGACGCGAAGCCCGGCGACACGGTGCGGGTGCGGGTCGAGGTCCAGGTCGGCACCCAGCAGAACTTCAAGCTCGGGAGCTACACCGGCCGGCTGCACTTCAGCCCGACGGCGCTGCAGTTCCAGGAGGAGAACAAGATCAGCGACGGACTGCGGGTCTCGAATCCGGCCAACGCGCCGAAGGGCGAGATCCGGTTCGCGGGGGCGTCGCCCACCGGCTTCACCACGCTGGTGCTGTACGACGGCAGCTTCACGGTCAAGTCCAGCGACTACACGTCGGGGCTGACCCTGGTGATGGAGGAGCTGTCGGCGGCGTCGTCGCTGGCGAACCTCCGGCCGTCGCTCAAAGTGAATCCGCAGATCTTCCTGAGCAGGACCGCGAACCAGTAGTCATGAAGCGGGCCGCCCTTCTCCCGTTGGTTCTCGCGGCGCTGCTCGCGCCGGCCGGGGTCCGCGCCCAGGCGATCGCCGCCGGGTTCGGCGGCAACGTCAGCTCGCTCGTCAGCGTGCCGTTCGACGTCCCGCTCATCGTGGACATGACGGCGCGCCCCGAGCGGCTCGGCGCCTTCGCGGCGCGGATCCAGTGGAACCCGGCCGTGCTGCAGTACCAGGTGTTCGTCAACGGGAGCTTCGGCACCATCACGACGAACACCGACTCTACCGCGCAGGGCATCCTCCGGCTGACCGGGGCCAATCCGGCAGGCGCGGCCGGCCTGATCACCCTCGGCACCGGTCGCTTCCTGCCGCTCGTAGCCGACACGATGACCATGGTCCTGTCGCTCCCGGAGCTGTACGCCGCGGGCACGTTCGCCGATCTGCGGCCGAGCGTCACCGTGAGCAACGGGGAGTTCTGCCCGGCGGTGGGCCGCTTCGGCGACATTGACGGCGACGGCCAGGTCAACAGTCGCGACGCCTTGATCGCGCTCATGGCTGCGGTCGGGCTCGACGTGAGCCAGTATCCGATCACCCTGGGGGACGTGGACGGCAACGGCGTGGTGGATACGCGCGACGCGCTGATCATGCTGTCCAGCGCGGTGGGCATCGACGTGAGCGCCTTCCGCATCGGCGTGATCCTGGGTGGCGCCTGCGCGAATGCGGTTCCGGTCACGTTGGCCATCAGTCCGTCCGCAGTGGCGGGCGTGCTGCCGGGCCAGCAGGTGAGTTTCGAGGTGCGGGCGGCCGGTCCGACGGGCTCGCTGGTGATCATCCCCAACCCGGTCGTGAAGAGCAGCGACACCACGGTCCTCACCTTCCGGGGGGGCGGCAACCCGGCGACGGCGGTGGCGGTGGCGCCGGGCACGGCGACCGTGACGGCGATCCGCGACGGCCGGGATTCCGTGAAGACCACCGTGACGGTGGTCGGGCGCCGCTACACCCACTTCGTGGACGCCAAGGCCGCGACGGCCGCCAATCAACTCGGGACGGCGGCGTTCCCGTTCGCAACCATCGCCCAGGCGGTCCTGGTGGCGCGGGGCGGGGACACCATTCGGCCACAGCCCGGTCGCTACCTGGAGCAGGTGTGGCTCGACAGCGCCGTCGTCTTGATGGGCGACACGCTGCCGGACGGCAGCCGGCCGGTGATCGCGCTGGATTCGGCCGGCGCATACGCCGGGCTGAACCTCGTCGGCTCGAGTACGGCGGAGGTGGATAACCTCGGCATCACGGGCTACTACGCGGCGGTGGACGTGTTCGGGCCGACCCACGTGGTCCTCCGCGGCCTGCGCACCACGGGCACCACGGAAGGCGTCGTTGTGGATTCGCTGGCCGGGTTCCTGCGCCTCGAGTCCTCCCAGCTGGTCGGCCTCAATTCGTCGTATTACTACGACGGGTACGGGGTGCTGACGAACGCACGCGTGGACACCTTGGTCCTTCAGGGTACGGAGATCAGCGACTTCGGGTACGGAGGCGTGTACGCCGTGGGGGCTGACAGCACCGCGGTGCTGCAGAGCCTGATCCACGATGTGGGGGACTACGGAATCGAAGGCGGGGTGTACGGTGGCGATGACTGCGTGGAAGACTGCGCCGCCCCGCACCGGTCCGCTTCAGACCTTGGGCCCCTGGCGCCAGCGCTGGTCGTCAGCGGCAGCACCATCGAGCGCACCGGGTACGAGCTGGTCTATCTCGATGAGATCCGCTCGGCGTCGTTCTCGCACAACCATTTCAGCAACCCCGACAACTACGGCGTCGAGATCTACGGCAACTCCGCCGGCTGGGTCCGTATTGCGGGCGACTCGATGGGCGTGAACGAGGACTGGTTGTATGCCGAGTACCTCGACAGCCTGGTCGTGGACTCGGCCTGGGTGAGCAGTCCCTATCCGTACGGGGAGACCTACGACGTGTTCACCGTCCGGATGACGAACACCCAGTTTGTGGGTGCGCAGGATCGTGCGCTCGAGGTCTACTTCGGCGGCGTGACATACGGCGGGCAGGTGTTCCTCGACAATGTGAGCGTCATCGGCGACCCGAGCTGCGACCTCTGTGCACAGGTGTTGTACGCCGACGGCCCGCGCGTCACAGCAAGCCGGATTACCGGCGTGAACCTCGACTACGGCTTCGAGGTCTACGGCGACTCCAGCTTCACTCTGACCAACTCGCTCTTCCGGCACGTGGAGTACCCGGTGTACTGGGAGGGGTCGGGGACCGACTCGACGTCGCGGCTCACCGTGAGGGGCACGACGTTCAGCGGCTTCGACGAAGCCATCGAGGCGTACGACGGCGGCCTCGCGGTGGATAGCAACACGTTCCAGAATGGGGAGGACGAGGGAGTCTACTGGGACGGCTATCAGCGGGCCAGTGTCACGCGCAACAGTTTCGCCAGCGTAGAGTACCCGGTGGAGCTGGAGGCGTATCAGCCCAGCTCGATCTTCACGGATACGATCGCCAACAACGTGATCACGGACCTGAGTTACGAGGGCATTTACGCCTCCGGCGAGGACTCGGTCCCCTTCAGGATTCTGGGCAACGCCGTGACCTGCAACCAGACGGGCAGGAGCGACGGCTACGGGATCGAGCTGGAATCCGCGGGCGGGACCCTGACCGGCAACCAGGTGAACGGCTGCTCGTCGAGCATCGCGCTCTACGATGACCACTCGCCGCCGCGGGTGGACAGCGTCCTGGGCAATGTCGTGACGGTCCCGGCGAACGCGTACCAGGGCATCTACGTCGAGGGCTCGATCAAGAGCCGGATCGCCAATAACGCACTGACCGGCGATACCGCCGGCTCGTCGTACTACGGCGACATCTGGGTATCGGGGTACGGGTACCAGCCGGGGCCGACGACCACGGTTGATTCCAACGCGGTCACCGGCGGCACGACGGGCGGCATCTACGTGAAGTCTCTCGACACAGCGCTGGTGCGGTTCAACGCCGTGCGGGGAGTGAACGCTACGTCGTCCTCTTGGGGCGGGATCGTGACCGACGGGTCTCTCACGTTCCTGGCGCAGGTGTACGGCAACCAGGTGCGAGGGATGTTCGGCAACGGCATCCGGATCTACAACGGCGACACCGCGATGGTCCAGGTGGACTCGAACTTGGTGGACGCGTCGTCGGCGAACGGCATCGAGCTCGACGGCGGAGCCGATTCGGTGACGAACAACCGGATCTCCCATTCGGGCGTGGCGGGCGTCCTGATCAACTACGACGTGGACATCAATCGCTCGCGGGTAACCGCCAACGATATCGAACACAACGCGTTCGGCGTTCAGGCATACGAATACGCATACTCGGCGCTCAACAACTGGTGGGGCGCTGCGAGCGGGCCCTCGGTGTCGGGATGCGACACCTGCGGCACGGGCGACAGCATATCAGTCGGCCTGGTCTACTCTCCTTGGGCGACGAGCGAATTCGGCGGCACGCCGTTGCCGTCGGTGGGTGCCCGGCCAGTCGTGGCGCTGCGGGTGCCGGCTTCCGTCAGGCTGATCAAGGCGCCGGCGCCGACTAGTCTGGATGCGCCGGTGGTGAAGAAGGTGCGGGTGGCGCGAGCCGCCAGCCCGGCACGGAGCCCGCGTGCCCTATCCACCACAGCGCGGGCGCCGGTCGGTCTGAAGCCGGCCCAGGCCCAGGTGTGGCGGCGCGCGGCCGCGCTTCGGGCCTCGGCTTTCACGGTTGCGGCGCAGCGTGCGCAGGCGCGTGTGGCGCGGGCGCAGGCGCGCGCGCAGGCGCAGCAGGCTCTGGTGCAGCGGCTTGAGCAGCGCAAGGCGCAGCACGAGACGCGGCTCAAAGCGAGGCAGGCACGGCAGGCGGCCGCGCGGGCGGCCTCGACGCGTGGGCCGCAGCGATGAAGCGGCGCACGCTCCTTCTCCTGGCGGTCTTGCTCGGGGCGACGCTAGCCTCGGCCGGCCGACTCGAGGCCCAGGTGCGCTTCTACTTCGGCGCCCCGCAGGACACGGCCATCGGGCTGATTCCGAGCACCAGCATGCGGATCCCGGTCCGCGCGTCGTACATGTACTGCGGCGGACACGACTCGACGCGCCTGACGCTCCGGTACGACCCGACCGCGGTCACCATCGACAGCGTGAAGCCGGCGGCCTTCGACACGGCCTTCAGCACGAGCACGCCGGGATCGGGGCTGCTCTCGGTCCGTGGCTCAGGCTCCGCCTGCGGCTCCGACGTCGAGCTCTTCGACCTGTACGCCACGCTGGCGTCGGCGACCAACGGGACGTTCCTCTGGACCAGCGTGGATACCCTCGGGTTATACAACTACGCGGGGAACCAGGCAGTCGCGCTGGGACGCTCGTCGATCGCCCAGGTCTGCCAGGCCGCGCAGGTGTTCGGCGACGTGGACGGGGACGGCAAGATCAACTCGCGCGATGCACTCATCGTGCTCTCGGCCGCCGTCGGCCTGCCGGTAAACGGATTCGATCTCGCGGCCGGTGACGTGGACCGGGATGGTCTGACCAACTCGCGCGATGCGCTGTTCATCCTGACGTGGGAGATCGGTCTCGGCACGCCGTCCACCCTCTCGATCGGCGAGGGCGCGCCGAGCGCGTGCCCGGGCACCACGGCGCCAGGGGAGGCGGTGGTCTTCAAGCGCAACGGCGCGGGGATCGAGCTGCTCAAGGCCTCGGCGACGACGCCGGCGCTGGTCCCGCACACGGTGCCCGGTGACAGCGCACCGCGCCTCGCCTCGAGCGGCACCCAGGTCGTCTATGAGTGCCAGGACAGCGTCTACGCGTCCGACGCCGAGATGTGCAGCATCAACACCGACGGCACCGGGCGGCGCCCGCTGACGCCCGCGTCCTACTACTACGCCGACGCCTCTGTGGACCTGAATCCCAACGGGTTCCGTGTCCTGTACCAATCGTACAACAGCGCCGCCCTTTATTTGACGACGGACACTGGCGGCACCTCCACTGCTTTCGCGCCGGGGCCGACGTATCCGCTGTTCCCGTACGCTGCGGCGTGGAGTCGCGACAGCGCCCACATCGCGTACACCAGCGGCAGTTTCTCCACACTGTACAACTCGCTCGCCCAGACGCAGCCGCGCGGCCTGTGGAAGGTGGACACGCTCGCGGCGACGTTCGTCCAGCTGGACACCGCCTACACCAACGCCTACGCGCCGCCGCGCTGGTCTCCTGCGGGCGATTCGGTCGCGTACGTCCGGACCGATGGGCGCATCTGGGCCGTGCCGGCGACCGGAGGCGTGCTGGCGACTCCGCTCACGAACTTCCAAGGCACCAACTCGTCCAACGGGGTCACGTGGTTTGACTGGGGCCCGCAGGGGCTGATCTTCAGCTTCGACGCGACCGGCAACGGCTCGCATCCGAGCCTCTGGCTGCTGCCAAGCCAGAACGCGCCGATCCGGCGCATCACGGCGCCCGCGACCGGCGACTGGCAGCCGTCGTTCCGGAGGAATCCGTGAGCGCCCGCCGCGCGTTCGCTGCCCTGCTCGGCGCGGGACTGCTGCTCGTGCTTCGGGCCGCCCCGGCGCGCGCCGACGCCGACAGCGTCCTGGTCCGCGTGGGAGGCGACCTCGCCGCCCGCGCTGGCCAGTACCTCGATGTGCCGATCACGGTGGACTTGAGCGGCGCGCCCGGCCGTGCGCTCGGCAGCTACACGGCGACGCTCTCGTTCGACCCGAGAGTCTTCTACTACGAGGGAATCACCAACGGCAACTTCGCCCAGCCGCAGGTGAACTCGAACCACGCCTCCGACTCGGGGAAGGTGGTGGTGACGGCGATCCAGCCGCCGGGCGCCACGGGCGCGGTCCAGATCTTCATCGCGCGCCTGTACGTCGTGACGGATACCGCGCCGTCGTCTATCAGCGTCTCGTTCAGCGAGATGTCGGCCAGCGCAACCTCGGTCACGCCGTTCGAGAGCCTCCTGCTGCTCCTCCGGACCGTCAACGGCACCTTCTGCCGCTCCCTGGGGCTGTGGGGCGACGTGAACGGCGACGGCCAGGCGAATAGCCTCGATGCGCTGGTCGCGCTCTCGACCGTGGTCGGCCTCCCGGTGGACACGACGGTGATGAACCCGGCGCTCGCCGACGTGGACGGCGACGGCAAGGTCACATCGCGCGACGCGCTGATCATCCTGTCGTATGCGGTCGGCCTCCCGGTGCCCGGCACGCGGGTCCTCCTGGTCGCGGCCGGGGCTTGCGGGACCGGCGCCGCCATCACGGTGGCGATCACGCCGGACAGCCTCGAGCTGCAGGTCGGGCAGGAGGTGCCGGTCGCCGTCGCCGCCCTCGACCCCGCCGGCCGGGCAGTGCCGGTGGACAGCGTGGCCTGGAGCTCCAGCAATACCGCCGTAGCCGCCTTCGACGTCGAGAACGGCGCGGTGCAGGCGCGCGGCCCCGGCGTGGCCACGTTGACGGTGCAGCTTGGCCCCGGCATCTGGGGCACTCTCAAGGTGAGCGTCCTGGCGCGGCGCAGCACCTGGTATGTGGACATCCTTCGGGCGCGGTTCGCGCCCACCCAGGTCGGAAGTCAGAACTTGCCACTGGAGTTCATCGGTGACGCGCTCGCCCTGGCCCACAACGGCGACACCGTGCGGATCGCGAGCGGAACCTACGAGGAGCTGATCAGCGCCGATGTTGCGGTCGTTCTGCTCGGCGATTCCGTGACCCGGCCCGTGATCGATCCACGTGGGGCCCCCAACTGGATCTACGACTACTACTACCACGCGTTTGACCTCGCGCCTGAAGCCGGCCTCGCTCAGTTGAGCAACCTGGACATCAGGGCCGGCCAGGTCTACCTGGACGCGCACGACTTCGTCCTTCGGAACGTCTTGATCGAAGGGCTCAATACGCAGGGCACAGGACTCGAGATCTACAGCGAGAACCTGACGCCGAGCGGCGCTCCGAGGCCGAGCGGCCCGATGCGTTCCTCGATTCCGGAGGCGCCCGGAAACGTCCTCATTGACGGAGTAGTGGTCAACGGCGACTCGCTTACCACCGGCATCGAGGTGGACCTGGCCGACTCGGTCCTGATCCAGAACAGCACGGTGTCGCGCAGCCAGGCGGGCACGCAGACGGAGTGCGGATTCGGACCGTACGTGAATTCGGGGATCGTCGTGCAGCAGGCGTCGGTGAGCCTGGCGCAGAACAACACCGTGACCAATCCCAGCTGTCAGGGCATCGGCCTGTTCGATGAGGAGAACAGCACTCTGGCGAGCGACTTTAGCAGGGTCACCGCGTCGCACAACCACGTGACCGGCGCACCCGGCACTGGCATCGCCCTTGGCGCGCGGCTGGTTTCGTCCGACCACAACGCGGTGCGCGGCACAGGGCTCGTGAGCGGCCAGCAGTCATACGGTTATTCCGTCGGGATCCACGTGACGTCGTCGTACAACTGCGGCGAGTGCTCCCTCAGCAGTGCCGCTCCGGATAGCGTCGTCTCGCGCGGCGACTCGATCCTGAACAGCGGCGGGCGCGGCTTCGCCGTGGATACGGCGGGGGCAGCGACTATCGACTCTCTGGTCGTCGCCGGCACGGGGCAGGACAGCAGCAACTATGGCAGCTATGGCGTGGACCTGGAGCACGGCGGGCACTTCGCACTCAGCCACAGCCACATTTCCAATACATACGGCGACAACGGGGTCAGCGTCCAGGGGGACCAGAGTGTCCTTCGGACTCACGGCAATCGCATCGTGGGATCGGGCTATGACGGCATTTCCACCTATTACTACCACAACGAATGCGACGACGAGTGCGCGCCGGTGGCGCGCTCCGGGCCGGCACGGGTCGGGCCCTACACGGGCGGCCCCGACTCGCTGATCAGCGTGGCCGACACCGTCCTCGGCGCGTCCGACGACGGCATCTACGTCGAGTACGGCGTGTATGCGCTCGTGGATTCCCTGGTCGTGGACAGCACGGGCTACGACGGCGTCGAGGCAGAGGAGCTGGGCCGGCTCGTGGTGCAGAACTCCAGCATCCGGCGCACCTCTCACGCGGCGCTCCACCTTTACGAGGTGGACTCCGTCGCGTCGCTGCGGAACCGCCTGGTGAACAACTTCGGAAACGCGCTGTACGTGGAGGGGGCGGTGGATACCGCCCGAGTCTACGGCACCGTCGCGGACAGCTCGGCTCTCGCGTCGGGGGGGTCCGGGATCGTGATCTGGGGCGGCACGAACCTCCTGATGGACAGCAGCGTGGTCAGCAACAGCGGCTACGCCGGCATTGAGTTTGAGTACGGGGCCGGCGGGCGCGTGCAGCGGTCCCGGCTCGAGGCGAACGTGTACGGTGCGTTGTTGGATTGCTGCTACTACGATTCCGTCGTCGTGCGGCAGAGCACGATCCGGCACAACATCAGCGCGGGCGCGGCGAACTTCAATACCGAGTACAGTGCCATCTTGGACGCCGACACCACCTACTGGGGCGATCAGAACGGCCCGACGTGCCGCGTGGAGTTGGAGCTGCCGTGCAGCGGCCTCGGCAGCGGCGATTCGATCGTGACGTACCGCGTGAGCTTTGCGGACTGGCTCACGACTCCTAATGTGGTGACACCCGCGGCGCCGTTCCGGGCGCTCGCGGCTGGTCGCGTCGCCAGGAGCGGGTCGGCACCCGTTGCCACGCTGGCCGTGTCGCAAACGCATCGCGCGACCATGCGCCGCGCTTCGGGCGCGATGAAGCCCGGCGTGGCCCGCGCGCCGAGTGCAGCCGGCGCCGTGGCGGTCCGAGGCGCCGCCACCGGAGCGGCGCCGCAGCGCCCGCAGCACCGGCAGCCGGCCGCCTGGCACGCGCCGTCGAAGGCGAAGACGCACGCGGTGCAGATTACCGTAAAGAAGCGGACCTAGCTCCCCTCGGGACTCAGAAGCCCAGGCCCGGCAGCGCTAACGCGTTGCCGGGCTTCGCTTTATGCCGCAGCTGCATACCCCCAGCATCCCGCGCTCTCCTTGACGAACCCCTTGTCGCCCCGTAGGTTGGCGCTCGCCCCACCAGCCACACTTGGCGACGCGCGTCTCCGGTCGGAGACGCCAATCGCCTAATGCGTTGGGGCGCATGGAGATCGCCGTGCCAACTGAGCTGAGCAGCGGAGCCATCTCCAGCATTCTCGAATCGGTCCCCGGCATCGCGCACGTGCTTCGCAGCCCCGTCGCTGACGCGATGGTGAACCTGTCGCGCGCGGCCGCCGGACTCGCCCCCTTCCGATCCGACGACGCGCTCGAGCTCATCCGCTATGCGGTGCGCCGAGGCCTCATCGGCAGCGATGAGGGCGACCGCGTGACGGCCGAGATCAGCGGCGCAGCGCAGGTCAAGGCGGCGAAGGCCGCGACGCGGAAGGCCGCCCGGGATGAGCGCAAGCGCGTGGCCGACCGCGCGAAGAAGCCGCACGCCCACGGGGCCCATCACGCAGCGCCGAAGCGGCACGCCTCCGTCCACAGGGCGGCCAAACACGCCTCCTCGAGGCCGAAGCACGCTGCCGGGCATGGAAAAGCCGCCGGGAAATCGAAGCGGCGGCACTAGGGCAGGTCGTACGGTCGTATCTCGTTAACAATCGACAGGACAATCGCTTAACCACAGCCCCCCGCCGCCGACTGACGGGGGGCTGACGCGCGGTGGATATGCTTCCGCACGCTAGCGGTGGCCCGCTCCGGGGCAGTGCCGCTGGGCGACGTCCACCGCGCGTCGCCGGCAAAATGCCTGCAAGCGGCCGAAACGGAGAACCGAACGAACGCGGCGCGGCTCGACCCGTTGCCGCCCTCGACTCGGCATTCCGCTCACGGCGGGGACCGACCATGACGACTGCGCACCAGCGTATCGAGCCGCACCGCACGCACGGCGCAGGGAGCTCCCGCGAAGAGCTCTCGGCGGCGCAGCGGGCGGCGGTCAACGCCGAGGCGCATCTGATCGTGGTGCAGGGCGGACCGGGCACGGGGAAGACCGAGGCCGCGCTGGCGCGGATCACCAGACTCGCCACCAGCCTGCGGCAGGACGCCGCGTGGCTCCTCGCGCTCGTGACCAGCGACGCCAAGGTGCAGCCGTTCCGCCGGCGCCTCGCCCGCTCCCTGGTGGCCGCGGGCTGCGCCGAGTCGGTGGTCGAGCGGACGACCGCGTGCGTGGTGAGCGTGACGGCCTTGGGCGCCGCTTCGGCCGCCACCAATGCCGACGCTCCTCTTCCGGCGAGCGCGTGGCCTGCGGAAACGCTGCGGCGCGCGACGGCCGTCGGCGGGCAACTCGCCGCGGCGCTCGGGCTCGCGAGGCACCCGGACGAGGCTCGCGATCTCGTCCTCGAGACGATGCGCCTCATCTCGCGCGGCGCGGAGCCGTACGGTGCCGCCGGAGGTGACGGCGACTGGCTGCGGCGTGGCGTCGCGCTGGTCGAGGAGTCGGTGCGGTTCGCGCAGGTCGAGTCCCTCCGCCATCTGCGGATGCTCGAAGGAGCGCCGGGGTGGATCGGCGATCTGGGCAGGCAACTGCGACGTGCGGCCGACGTCGCTCAGCGGTCGCGCGACCTGCGTGCGGCCGTGGATCGCGCGATGCGGATGGCGGCCTCGGACCGCTCCGACCTCGAGCGGCTGCGCGGGTTGGTGGATGTCGCGGGGATCGACCTGGCGGAGGCGGCGCGACGCGAGGCAGTGGCGGCCACGGCGCGCCGGCGGCTGTGGGAGGCCGCGCAGGCCCTGGTCCGCGAGCTCGGCGCTGCGCCGCAGAGCGGAGCGGACGGTGCCCGGGCGGGCGGGGGCTCCGACATCGCGCTCGGCGCCGGCGTGCGCCACGTCGTCGTGGACGATGCGCACGACTTGTCGGGCGGAGACATGGCGCGGCTTCGCCGGCTGCTGTCGCCCGCTTCACTCTTCGTGACCGGCGACCAGCGGGCCGCCGCCTGGCGATCGGGAAGCGACGCGCAGTTCCGCTCGCTCCTGGGCGAGGCGGGACGCGCCGTCGTGCTGCTGGAGGCCCCGCGCTTCGGCGCCGGCATCGGACGGTTCATCAACGCCCTCGGCTCCCGCCTGTGGCCGGCGAGCGAGCCGGGCGGCTACGCGCCCGCGATCGCCAGGCTCGAATCGGATCCCTCGGCGGCTGCTCCGGTGGAGCTGTGGCTGGTCCGGCGCCGGGCCCAGGCACGAGCCGACGGGGGCGAGCACCCCGAACCCGTCGCGGACGCGCGACGGCGCGAGGCGGCCGCGCTGGCGGCCGGCGTGCGCAGGATGCGCGGCGCGGGACGCGACGGCGATGCCGCGGTGCTCGTGCAGGACGAGGATGCGCGGGGTGCGGTCGCCGAGGCGTTCGAGGCCGAGGGTGTTAGCGCCTTCGCGGAGATCCACACCGTGGAGGAGTGCCGGGGGCTGGAGTGGTCCACGGTCTTCGTCGCGGGATTGGACGAGCCGCTCGGCGGCCCGGCGCCGCGGCGCGCGTGGGTGGATCCCGGGAGCGGTCTGGCGGTGGTCTGGCCCGAGGACGACGGCGGGCGGCGGGTCTGGCCGTTCTCGTCGCTGCTGCTGGCGCAGCGTGCGGCCGCGATGCGCGATGCTCTCGCGCGGCGGCGCCTGTTCATCGCGGCTGCGAGGGCGCGCATGCGACTCGTCCTGGCCGGCGTGACGCGCGAGAGAGTGGCGGGCGGCGAGAGCTGCGTCGCGCCGGTCGAATGGCTGCGCCGCGAGCTCGGTGTCCCGGAGCTGGCGGCGGCTCCCCTCACGTGCCGCATGGGCGAGGCGACCGTGGATGTGCGCACCGTGGACGCGGAGCCGTTCCCCACGGCGTGACTTCGGTCACCGGAAGGAAAGCGCAAGCGAGCTAGCGTATCCCCGGATCGGGGTTTAGTCTCCCGATGACGTGGTTGCACGAGGGGACACCATGGCCCGCCGCTTCCTGCTGCTCGCATTCCTTGCCGCCGCCGGCACCGCGCCTCTGACGGCGCAGAAGCCGCCTCCGACGATCGCGCAGTCACCGTCACAGCCTCAGGCGACAACGGCTACAGGAGCCAAGTCCGCCGGCAAGGTCTTCCGTCCGGCGACGCAGTCCGGGCCCGCTGCCCCCGCAGCGCAGAGCGGAACGGGGGCCGCTCAACCCACTGCCCAGGCGAGCCAGCCGGCCGCGCAGCCTTCCGCCCCGGCCGCCCAGGTGACGCCGCAGGCGGCGCATCCCGTGGCGCCGGCCGCGTCGGCCTTCACCGCCGGCCTCGCCATGCCGCCGTACGGCGGGACCACGTCCGATGCCGCGCTCGAATACGCGGCACGGTTCGGCCGCCTGCTCGATTCGGCGATCGTCACGCTGGTGGACATCTTCCGGAACACGTCGGGC
>Ga0187854_10002637_pt1 | contig 15058 bp, 12 predicted proteins | sample June2016WEW_6_15_FD_132445 | JGI IMG/M metagenome (GOLD analysis project Ga0187854, IMG submission 132445) | Peatland microbial communities from SPRUCE experiment site at the Marcell Experimental Forest, Minnesota, USA - June2016WEW_6_150 | ecosystem: Environmental > Terrestrial > Soil >...
AAAAATGAGGAGGAAAAATGGTGGACATGAACAAAGGAAGACTCAATCCGAAGGCTGATCCGGTAAAATATGAGCTGTTTTACAATAGATTGGACGCAATCTTGAATGAAGCGAAAGAAGTTGTGAGATATCTTTCCGGGTCGGTCATTACGAGGGAATCCGGGGAGGTTCAGCAGGCCTTCTATCTGCCGGACGGTCAAGCAGCTCATATAGCCTGTGGCATCTTGATGCATATAATGAACGTAACACGCGTAATCAATTACATGAATGAAAATAGGTACTACGAAGATGACATAGGGATTCGAGATGGTGATCAGTTCATCAACAATGATGCATTTATCGGTGGGATGCACAACCCTGATACCGCGATTATTGCCCCCATATTTTACAAGGGCAAATTAATGGGACACACGGCGGCTATTTCCCATACGATAGAGGTCGGTGGGATAGAGCCGGGCGGCATGTGTCCCCGTGCTGTCGAAGCAGCTCACGATGGTCTGCATTTGCCTGCAGTCAAGTTAATTGAAAATGGGAAGATGCGCAGGGACATCTACAACATGATCCTTCGGGCTGTCAGAGACCCGGTGGGTGTGGAGCTTGACATAAAGGCGCGGATAGCCGGCAACGAAAGGACACGGCGGAAACTACTCGAACTGATCGAAGATGTGGGACCGGAATACTTTACCTCGGCCTGTGAACAGCTTATTCAAGATGCGGCCGAGTCGGCCCGCGCAAAAATTAAGGCTCTGAGGCCGGGTATATACCGGGTGAGAGCCTATGATGACTCGTTTGGCGAAATTGAGAAACTTGCAGTTATGCAGATTGAAATGAAAGTTACAAAAGACGGTGTGCTTGAGATTGACGTTCCGATTGTGTCCCCACAGGGCAGATGCTTTGACAATGCGTACCTACCTGCCGTTGAAGCCACCGCGTTTTATACATTCTTAGACCTCCTTTTCTATGACATTCGATGGAATACAGGGTTGGCGGAAGCAGTAAAAATAGGACATATCCTCGAGGATTCAAGACTCAACGCGAACGCGGATGCCTCAGTAGGATATGCCACTGTAGGGATAGGAGCAGTGTTTTGCAACGCCCTCACCGAGGGTCTCGGCAGAATTGCTTTTGCTTCCGGCAAACCAGAAGACTTGCTCGGCGGAGCCACCACGATGAACGATACACCCGTTGCAGGCATAAGCCAGTGGGGTACCTTCGCGGCCAATTACTTGACTTCCTCGGCCATGGCGGCAGGAGGGGGAGCGCGGATTGACAAGGACGGGATGGATAGCTCGGTAGATATGTATAACCCCTGGACCTATGTATCAGATACCGAGGGAGAAGAGATGCTGCTTCCGGTGTTGCACGTTACAAAACGACACAGGCCCAATTCGGGGGGATTCGGGCGCTTTAGAGGAGGAAACGGGGTGGAGCACATCACCATGATACACGATTCGCCTTCAGTGAGAGTCCTCCACTTTGGGAGTGGGGGGAAAGTCCCGGTCAATATGGGGCTCTTCGGCGGCTATCCTGGAGTGAGTTCGTATTTTGATTGGTTCCTTAATAGCGACATTTATGACAAGATCAAGAACGGCGCTATCCCTTATGAGCCGGACAAGCTCACGGAGTATCTAAAAGGGGAGTACCTACCGGGTGCGCCTAATGCCCCGGCCCGGGAACTTCGATCGGGCGATATGTGGGTCTCGACAAGCTGCGGAGGCGGCGCGGGAGTTGGCGATCCGTTGGAGCGAGATCCTCGGGCCGTTGTCAGAGACATAGAAAACAAGATGGTAACCTACGATGTCGCAGAGAAGGCCTACTGCGTTGCCATCGACCAGGACACTATGGAGATCGATGAAACGGCAACCAGGAAAAGAAGAGAAGAAAAGATCCAGGAAAGACTGGGGAAAGGGATTCCGGGCAAGCAGTTCCTGAAGAGGCTGGTTGAAAGGAGAGATAAAGGGGAATTGCCAAAGGTAGCACTTGATTTTATGAATGAGACAAGCGGCTTCTGCCCTGCCTATCGCCTTGACCAGGAGAAAGAAAAGGAGATCGCAGAGGCGAAAGACCTGGAGCCGATTGGAAAGACGGACATAAGGCAGAATCTTTTCCGACTGACGTCCTATATCGATGTCGCGGAAGATCGGCAAGGAAGAAGAATCCTGGTCTGTTCAAAGTGCGGCTTCGCCTATTGCGAGGCAAAAGAAAACTTCAAACTGTTCTCCCTCGTATACGAGAGGGATCCGGCGGAAATATATCCGGGCAGGTTGGCCTTCGACAAGGACTGGTGCGTTTACAGAGAGTTCTACTGCCCGGGTTGCGGGACGCAAACTGAGGTTGAAGCGACCGCACCGGGAAGTCCGATTTTGCATAACTACGAATTGGAGGACTGAAAAAATAGAAAGGGAGAGCGGCAGTAGAGAGCAGCGCGAATAGAATCGAGGAGGCATGGCATGGGTTTTTCGGACATTCTGTACGAGATTCGTGATGACGTAGCCTGGATTATCTTTAACCGGCCCGCAAAGCATAACGCTTTCACCACCAATACCTTGAAGGAACTCTGCCAGGGATTGGAAAATGCCGAACTCGACGAAAGCGTCCGTGTGGTGGTATTGAGGGGGGCGGGAGACAAGGCGTTTTGTGTGGGTGGAGACGAAGAGGAATCGAAGGAGGGCGGATACAGCCGGGAAATGAACTACTGGCATACAAAAGCCCACACCAGGATTCGCGGGCTCAGCAAACCCGTGGTAGCGGCAGTGAATGGATGGGCGATTGGTGGCGGCCATATCCTTCACGTCCTCTGCGATATTTCGATAGCTGCAGAAACGGCAAAATTCGGCCAGATGGGTCCAAAAGTAGGGAGCTTCGACGCAGGCTTTGGTGCGGCGTATCTAGCACGGGTTGTGGGAGAAAAAAAGGCCAGAGAGATCTGGTTCCTATGCAGAACGTACACCGCGGCCGAGGCCCTCGAGATGAGGCTCGTTAACAAAGTCGTGCCCATTGCGGATCTCGACGCAGAAGTGACGAAATGGTGCGGCGAGATCAAGGAACTAAGCCCCTATGCATTGAAGTTCCTCAAACACGCGTTCAATGCAGACACGGATCATATGCTTGGGTTCGAAACAATGTCGGAGTCGGCCGTGAGTCTTTACTGGGACACCCAGGAGGCCATTAATATCAAGAACAGATTCAGAGAAAAGAAGAGGCGGGCCAAATAAGAGCCTGCTGCTGGCGGAATCGTGGAACAGAGTTTACAAAACCTTTTAGGGCTCCTTAAGCTGTCGGGGAGACTGCTCATGGTAATGGACGGCCTCTGGTTTCTAGCGGTCGAGAAGGAACTTGGTTATTCGAATGCCGTAAGACTGGACGGGGTTGTATGGCGAAAATATGTTCATTCTCTTGTCAAGACGGTGAAGGGGATGTTTTGCCTGCAACAAGGGATAGAAGGACTGCGGGAGATAATAGAAGTCGATCCTCTCAACCTGAATTTGACCTATGAAATTACGGAGTTTTCAAGTCGACGAATGATTCTTACCGTGACTCAATGCGCGGCGCTTGAAGCAATGGAAAGAATGGGCAGGAAAGAGCTCGTGTGTGGAACAACAACCGGTCTCTATTTTAGAAATTTGGCCAGAGAGGTGGATCCCAGGATTGTCGTCGAGGCGTTGAAACTACCTCCGAGAGACGGGGAAAAGGAGTGCTGCAAATGGAGGTTCCGTATACCGGATCACGCAGATGAATAGGAGGTAGAATCACGGGGGACGGGACGAGGTCACTCGGGGCTTTGCATGCGCTACGAACGGTCATGACCATGAGCCATTGACGAGGAGGAGAGTGTTATGGGCTACACAATCGGCATCGACACTGGAGGGACTTTTACCGACTTGGTCGTCATCGGCGAAAAGGGAGCGGTAACCACGGGAAAGGCTTTGTCGACGCCCCCGACCTTTACCGAGGGCATCATGAATGGGCTGGAGAACACAGCCCGTTCCCTAGGGACGTCGATTGAGGGTTTGCTCAAGGAAACAGACGTCGTTGTCCTGGGCACGACCGTCGCCACAAACACCATAATCAATCGTTCGGGCGCCAAAACCGGCCTCGTTGCCACGGTAGGACACGAACACGTGCATCATATAGCCCGCGGGGGACTTTCAAAATGGACAGGGCTCTCGGAAAGCGAAACCAGGGAAGCCTACAGGACAAAAAAAGTAGATCCCTTGCTTCCGAAGGCCCTGGCAAAGGGCGTCGTTGAACGTACTGATTGGAAAGGGTCCGTTGTCTGCCCCCTTGATGTTGACGACGCAAGGCAGGCAATCAGAAGTCTGGTGGAGCAAGGGGTTGAAAGCATAGCGGTCTGCTTTCTCTGGTCCTTCAGCAACCCAGTGCACGAAAAGGAACTTGCGAAAATCCTGTCGGAGGAATACCCCCACATTTATTCCTCGATCTCTCATGAACTGGCTCCCAGTTTGGGCGAGTACGCGAGGGCCAACACTACTATAATAGACAGCTATATAGGCCCGGCGACAAGGGAATTCCTCACCTCATTGGATAGACTGCTCTCAGGCAAAGGGCTTAAACACCCCATGCTCGTGATGCAGGCGCACGGCGGTTGCGTGGTGGGGCGTGAGGCCAGGCCGTTCACCACGTTCAGCTCGGGGCCTGCTGCAGGCGTGATTGCCTCGAAATATCTGGGAGAGCTGCTCGGCCATGAGAATATCATCACCACGGACGTGGGTGGAACAAGCTTTGACATCAGCTTAATTGTAAAGGGTTTGTTAACATATGCCAGAGAGCCGGTGGTGGCGCGATTCCCTGTCTCCTTCCCCATGGTCGACGTCATTTCAATAGGCGCCGGGGGAGGCAGCATTGCCTGGATCGAGCCATTGACGGGTCTCCTGCGCGTGGGACCCAAGAGTGCAGGCGCCTTTCCGGGACCTGGCTGTTATGGATTCGGCGGGACGGAGGCAACCGTGACCGACGCTGACCTGGTCTTGGGCTACTTGAATCCCGACTATTTCTTGGGCGGCACGATGAAACTCTATCCGGAGAAGGCTCACGAGGCCATCAGGAAGCTCGCAGACCGGCTCGGGTGGGACGTTACCGCGGCTGCAGCCGGTATATACGACATAGTTAATGCTCAGATGGCAGACTTAGTAAGAAGCGCCACAATTGAGCGGGGTTACAACCCAAGCGAATTCGCCCTTTTTGGCTACGGAGGAAACGGGCCCATGCACGCTGCCATATATGCGGGCGAATTGGGGGTGAGCAAAATTGTAATACCTTCGGTCGCCTCAACGTTTTCTGCCTTCGGCTCGGCGACCTCAGATATTCTGCATAGCCATCGCATGTTCCGCTTCAGCCCTATGCCCATGGATGCGAATGGTTTCAATGAGAACTTCAGAACTCTGGAACAAATGGTGAATGAGGAGCTTGAGGGCGATGGAATCAAGGAAGAGGACAGGGTTTTCAACTATGCGGTTGACATGAGGTATGGCGCTCAGTATTACGCGTTGAGAATGCCAGTCGAGAGAAAAAAATATGATGCAGAGGCGATGGAGGGGCTATGCAGACAGTTTGATGCTCTGTACGAATCCCTCTACGGCAAAGGTTCGGAGTACACCCTGCTGTCGGGGAGATTCGTGACCTCATTCATGGTGGACGGCATTGGTAAGATTCTGAAACCCGTGCTCTCGAAGCATGAACTGCGGGGTCCCGATGCCACAAAGGCTGTAAAGGGGAAGAGGGACGTATTTTTCAGGTTGTATAACGAGCATCGGCCGACAGACATCTATGACTATGCAAGGCTGAAAGCTGGAAACATGATTTCCGGTCCTGCTATCATAGAAGCCGTACAGACCACGATAGTAATCCCGCCGGAGCGGAAGGCGACGGTGGACGAATACCTGAACGTAGTGATCAAATAACCGGAGGTGGGGCAGTGGAAAAGAAAAAGTTAGACCCTGTAACCTTTGAAATTCTCTCGCACAGACTGGAGCAAATAATTGCCGAGGCCTACTATACGATAAGTCATGTTTCGGGCAGTGCGGTCGTCATGGAGGTTGGCGACCATCAGGAGGCAATACTTGACAACAAAGGAGATCTCGCCCTTTTTGGGGCAGGATTGGTCCATTGGACGCCGTCACTCTCTCTTGCCGGGAAGTACATAGTTCGGGAATATGAAGAGGATCCGGGTATCTTCGAGGACGATCAGTTTATATGCAATGATCCCTATACCGCTGCCAGTCATGCCCCCGATGTCGCACTGATCGCTCCCATTTTCTTCAAAGAGCAGCGGGTCGGTTTCGCCGCGGCTGATTCCCACCAGATGGATGTCGGCGGCAGAGACCCCGGCGGAATAATGGTCAGACCAGAACAATGTTATGAAGAAGGCTTACAAATTCCTGGTATGAAGATTATCGAGAAAGGAAAGTGGAGGAAAGATGTAGTAAATCTGATACAGAGTTCGGTAAGGACCCCGGTTTTCTCTACAGTGGAGATTGCTTCAAAAGTGGCGGCAAATAATGTGATCAAGGCCAGAGTCGTTAACCTGTGCGAGTGCTATGGTCTGGACACGATTCTAACCCTTTTTGAACAGATACAGGACGTCTCGGAAGAAATGGTCAGGGCAAAGCTTAGGAGGATTCCGGATGGTAGATGGAAAGCCATACACTACAATGAGGGAATAAACCCCGAAAGATTGCCGTCTTACAAGCTGGTGTGCACCATTATCAAGGAAGGTGATACGCTCACCTATGATATGACCGGAACAGACCCCCAGTCTCCACAATGCGAGAATTCGAGCTACGCTGCGACAATTGGTAATCTTCTGGGCTCATACGTGGTGATGCTGTGCCACGATGTCCCCTGGAGTTCGGGAATCCACAGACCGGTCAAGTTCAACATACCGGAGGGTACGATAGCCAATCCAAGAAAACCGGGGGCGTGTTCCTACAGTACTCCTTCGGGGAGCGGCTATGCCATCGAGGGTCTGGGGCAGGAACTCATGTCCAAGATGCTTCAGACCAGCGAGGAAGACAGGAAGGAATGCTGTGGTGTTCCGGGCGGACCGATACACGATGCTCAGCCGGCGGGCATAAACCACGACGGTGTCTACTTCGCTACCATCCTCATGATGGGCATCGCAGGTGGTGCAGGTGGATTGCCCGACAGAGATGGCGACAACGTGGCGGGCAATATGTGGTGTCCCAAGACCAAGATCGCCGACGCGGAGATACATGAGATACTCTATCCGATACTGACGCTGTACCGTAAGGAGTTGCCTGACACCGGCGGTATAGGCAAATTCAGGGGAGGAAACGCGTTGGCGACCGCCTTTATGCCCTGGGATGCGGGAAGCCCATTGACCAACGTGGGGCTTAGCCACGGGTTCGATGCAAGGGTTGGCAACGGTACGTCGGGAGGATATCCTGCCCCCAACATCGCTATGCACATCATAAGGAATTCGGACGTCAGGGAACGGTTCAAACGTGGTGAATTCCCCCGTGATGCAGAAGAGATAAGAGGTACGAGGGATTATCCGTACCCAAAGAGCCTGTGGGAGGTCAATTCCGATGACATAATGGTCTACTTGTGCGGAGGCGGCGGGGGGTATGGGGATCCCCTTGAGCGTGACCCGGAGCTCGTTTTTAGAGATGTGCAGCATGGAGAGGCTACGATTGAATATGCCAAAGAGAGTTACGGAGTTGTGGTAGACCCGCGTTTGCTCGCCGTCGATTCAGAGGCTACCGAGAAGTTGCGAAAGGCTATGAAAGAAGAAAGGTTGCGGGAGGGAGTGATGTAAAGACTTTCTGGCGCGAGGATTCTGGAACACGAGCGCTGAGAAACAGAGGATATGCCTTGAACACGCGTGGAGGAAAAAATGATAAGGGTTCTTGAGTATCTGGAAGTAGCCGGGGATAAAGAAAAGGTGTACAGGTGCCTGAAGTGCGGCCATGTGTTAGGGCCTGCCAAAGAGGACTATAAGAACTTTGCCTTAAAAAGGACTGTTCCTATTTCCAAGGCGCAACCTGCGTACCTAGCGTCTTATGCAGTGAAAAGTAACATTTTTGCCATGAGGGAATATTATTGTCCGGCCTGCGCAGTGATGTTTGAAGTGGACCTGATACAAAAGGATGAGCCGCAGATACAGAGTATTGCGCTGAAGCTTTGAATTGGTCCGGAAAAAAGCCTGGGGCGAGAATAGTCTCATGGTAACGGAATAACAATTTTGTTCCACGAAACTTGTTATGCCGGAGGAGTTGTGAAAACTCGGTTGGAGTCAGACGTCCTCATCATTGGTGCCGGTATGATCGGGGCATCTATAGCTCGTGAACTCTCTCAGTATAAGCTGCAGGTAACGGTGGTGGAAAAGAGCCTTGATACGTTCACCGGTCAAACGAAGAGCGGTCACGGATTTGTTTACTCAGGACGCAGTCTGAACATGGCCCTTTCTTTAGTCTTAAAGAGTATCATGTCTCCCGGAGTCCATCTGTTTGAACCAGATTCTATAAAGATACGATTGGGCGCGGAAGGATATGAGCTGTTCGAGCCGCTGGCGAAAAGGCTCGATGTACCCTATCAGCCCGCGAAAGCCCTGATCATAGCAAGAAGTGATGAGGAATTAAGAGGGCTGAAACAGTTATACGAGATAACAGATTCGATGGGCATCAAAGAAGACGTCCGCTGGATGGATAGAAAAGATGTCCTGGAGATGGAGCCAAAGATAACCAAAGAGGTGCGCGCCGGACTCTATGAGGATAAGTGGATGAAATCGATTTTCCCTCCCGAATATGCGTTGGCGAACGTGGAGAATGCAAAGGAGAACGGGGTTAGCTTCTTATATGGCGCCGAGGTTAAGGGGATAACGGCCCTAAATGAAGCGTTTGTTGTTGAGACGGAAAAGGGTTCCATTAAAAGCAGGTTCGTCGTCAACGCAGCAGGGCTTTATGCCGACAGTGTAGCCGAGATGGCCGGGGCCCGAGACGGATGGAGTTTGACGCATAACAGGACTCAAATGTCGCTTCTGGACAAGCGTCTGGGCAAAGAGCTATTCAGATCCATCAACTCTGTTCAGGCAGTTCCCCGTCCTGGATTCTTTGAAGGAATTCAGATACAGGTTCATGGCAATCCGTATGTACACTGTGGCGGATACAATCCGGCACTACACAAGGAGGCTACAGAAACGAGAAGGGAATGGTTCAAAGAGAACGTTGAATGCGGTCAGCGTCTGGTACCCGCTTTTTCGGGAAGAGACGTCATCACATCTTTCGTCGGCTTGAGATCCTTCAACACCAGGGATCCCGACGACCACATTATCGAATTCTCCAAGAGGCACCCTCAATTTCTTAATGCAGTCATCCGGCTGCCAGGTTTCGCTGTTGCGGCGTCCGTGGCAAGATACGTTGTTAACCTGCTTGGCAACCAAGGTCTCCATCTTGAGGAAAATTCTGACTATAATCCGCACAGGAAAGCCATACCTATATTCAGCGAGCTCTCGGACGATGAACGAAACGCCCTTATCCGACGTGATCCGAAATATGGGCACGTCGTCTGCCGGTGTGAGACGGTGACAGAAGGGGAGATAGCGGAGGCTATCAAGAGAGGGGCCAGGACGGTACAGGGAATTCAGTTCAGGACCAGGGCAGGGATGGGACGGTGCCAGAAGGGTTTCTGTGGCCCTAGGATAATCGAGATCCTGGGACGGGAACTGAATATCCCTCGAACCGAGGTTACTTTCAAAGGCCTTGGTTCTGAGATTCTGAAATATAAGAGCAAAGAGCTCCTGTCCTGAAAGTGAACAGAGGGGGAAATGGCATCACGACTTATGGATGTAGCAATTATTGGCGGCGGCCCCGCGGGCTTGGCAGCGGCCATTAAGGCCAGAGAGTCCGGCGCCAGCGACGTGACCATTATTGAGAGAGCGGAGACACCCGGGGGCCTCCTCGACCAATGTGTGCATAACGGCTTTGGCTTGTTTTATTTCAAGGAAGATTTGACCGGCCCGGAGTTTGCTCAACGGCTGATAGAGAAAGCAAAGGATCTAGACGTCAACCTGGAATTGGAGACCATGGCTCTCAATATGACACAGGATCGGAAGATAACAGCCTGTAATAGCAAGGGGGTATTCACCATTGAAGCAAAAGCCATTATTCTCGCCATGGGCTGTCGGGAAAGAACCAGAGAGGCGATTATGATTCCCGGGACAAGGCCTGCTGGCATTTTCACCGCAGGCACAGCACAACGATATGTAAATGTGGAAGGGTTTGTGCCCGGCAAAGAAATAGTGATCCTAGGTTCTGGAGACGTGGGCATGATTATGGCTCGCCGCCTAACCCTGGAAGGTGCTGAGGTTAAGGCTGTAGTAGAGGTACTGCCGTACGTCGGCGGCCTTATCAGAAACGAAGTGCAATGCCTCATTGACTTTAACATCCCATGTTTGCTGGAGCACACGGTGACGGAGGTTAGAGGGAGGCAGCGTGTCGAAGGCGTGACCATAGCTAAGGTTGATAGAAACTTCGATCCAATCCCTGGCACAGAACAGATGCTGGAGTGCGACACGCTTCTTTTATCCGTTGGCCTGATCCCGGAGAACGAGCTATCAGTGGCAGCAGGGATCGAGTTGGATCCCCTAACGGGTGGCCCTCTGGTCGATGAGGGGAGGCAAACCAACATTCCCGGAATTTTTGCAGCTGGAAACGTTACACACGTTCATGATTTGGTGGACAATGTAGTGTATGAGGGCGAATTAGCCGGCTCCAGCGCCGCCGAGTACGCTTCCGGAGCAGCGTCACCGAGAAAGCGCATAATTCGCACCAGGCCCGGAAAAAACATAAGATATGTTGTACCCCATAGCATTGCTGCTGACAAGGATGCAGTCCTGTATCTGCGTGTCAAAGAACCAGGTGAACGCGTTTCCATCAAAGTTGGGGACGTCCTCACGAAGCCCCTCCGCTTCGTGAAACCGAGCGAGATGATCAAAATAGAGGTCCCGGCAAGGGACCTAAGAAAGATAGATGAGAGGGCCAAAGAGCTGGAAGTGAACTGCGATGTGCGGAGGTCAACAGGATGAGGAAACAAGACATCATATGCATCCAATGTCCTCTTGGTTGCCGGGGAACGGTGATTGTCGATGAGACGGGCGGGAAGGCGACACTTGAAGGTTACGAGTGCAAAGAGGGCAAGAAATACGCCGAAATTGAAGCTCATGAGCCGCTGCGGGTACTCACCGCCACGGTTATAACCGAGAGCAAAAGGAGACCTTTGCTGCCGGTAAAGAGTAGCAAGGCCATTCCCAAAGATAAGCTTAGTGAGTGTGTGAGGGTACTGGCCGGATTAAAGGTGAAGCCCCCTGTCGCTGCAGGCCAAGTGCTGGTACCAGATATCTTTAACACGGGAGCAAACATAGTAAGCACAGCGGAGATCGTCGAATGACGGCACTTGGTTCCAGCCCCACGGGTGGACTATTCATTGAGCGCCCCTTCAGTACCTGCAGATTCTTGATTGACCGGACACGTCAAAGCCGTCCCGACCGACCAGCGACTGCGTCGCATACCACCCCTTTGCACGTCTTCTTCAAATCTACATCGCAGGTGGATGCCTGCCCCCCGCTGTGGAGGAGGGGGCAGCAGGCGGGAGCATATACACGCATACAAGACGCACGCAGACTACTTGCATGAGGAGGGCACGCGATGAGAACAGCAGACCATATCACGTTTACATTCTATTTACCCACAAAAATCGTCCATGGTCCTAATTCTACAGCAGAGACCGGGGGGCAGCTTAAGGCACTTGGAGTCACGAAAGCCCTGGTCGTAACCGATAAGGGGGTGCGGAATGCCGGACTTCTGGAGAGCGTCTTAGATTCCTTACAAAAGAGCGGTATATCCCATGTCGTCTTTGACGAGGTGGAGGAGGATCCCGGAGGCACGACCGTCGGAAAAGGGGCAGAACTGGCCTCAAAGGAAAAATGCGACGGGATCGTTGTCGTAGGGGGCGGCAGTCCGATCTGTGCCGGAAGGGGTATTGGTGTCGTGGTGACAAATGGGGGAAAGATCCGGGACTATGCGGGACTCGGTAAGGCAACCAAACCTCCCCTTCCACTGATTGCGATACCCACAACTGCCGGCTCGGGCGCGGAAGTCTCCCAGTTCATCTTACTTAAAGACGAGGAACTGCACACAAAGATGGTCGCCGGAAGTCCTCTCTATTTTCCAAGGGTGGCCATCCTTGACCCGCTGTTGCTTAAGGGGCTGTCCTTCGGACAATTCGTCGCAAGCGGAGTAGATGCCCTTGGACATGCAATCGAGGGGTACTTGACAACTTTTACCACGCCAATTACCGACGCCCTGGCACTCCAAGCCGTGAGTATGCTATACCAAAACCTGAGGATGGCCGTGACAAGCGATGATCTGGATGCAAAGGAGGCATGCCTCATTGCGAGCACGATGGCAAATATGGCCGGCGGTAATGCTCGCCTGGGTCTTGTTCATTTAATGAATAACCCCTTAGAGGGAATGTTTAAAATACCGCACGGCATTGCTGTCGGCATACTCCTCCCCCATGTGATGGAATTCAACCTGCCCGCGAGCTACAGCAGGTTTGCTTCTCTCGCGAAAGCCATGGGGGAGAATAAAGCCGGGAGGTCAACGGAGGATTTGGCACCACGAGCCATCACCGCTCTAAAAAGGCTGTTTGTCGATCTCGACTTTCCCAGAAAATATTCTGATTCGCAGATTGACCGCAAGGCCATACCTCAGATGGCCGCGATGGCCATGGGAGGTCAGTACGCGCTTTACGATCCCAGCAGAGAATATGCGATGAATGCGCCAGTCCCTTCCGCTAATATAAGGAAGGCCACTATGGGCGATCTGATCAACCTGTATGAAAAGGCCTTCGAGGGATGGGAATAGTTGCTTCTGCAGCTACCTGTGGGGGGTATTGAATGAAAACAAAGCGGGCATTAGAGCGACTCAGAACCGGCAGACACGCCGGCTTGAAGGCTGGCGCAGGGCACTGCAAGCAACGGACGGTGTGGGATGGCCCTGCCGTTATGTCCGGGCCAGCTGGTAACGGGATGCTGCTGATATGGGAAAACTGAGATTTACGCTAGCGTGTTCACCGTACGACAGGATGCACGCCCTCGTGGACGGGACTGTTATTCCCGAGGGCATGGAGTTAAATTTCATTCCTTTGGAGGTTGAGGAGATCTTCTGGCGCCAACTGAGACACCAGGAGTTCGATGGATCAGAGATGTCGTTCTCTTCGTACACGATGGCAAGGTCGCGGGGAGACGAACGCTTCATCGCCATCCCGGTGTTTACTTCCAGGTTTTTCCGTCACTCATGTGCCTACATCAACGTCCATAAAGGAATCAGCCAGCCTGGGGATCTTAAGGGGAAGACCGTCGGGGTCCCTGAATATCAGATGACTGCAGCCCTTTGGCTTAGGGGCATATTCCAGCACGAGTACGGGGTCCACCCTCGGGACATACACTGGCGCAGCGGCGGGGAAGAAATCCCGGGCCGCGAAGAAAAGGTGAAACTTCAACTGCCGGTTGATGTTGACTATGAGCCTATTCCCGGTGATATGACGCTTTCGGACATGCTCGACAAAGGAGAGATCGATGCACTCTTTACGGCCCGTACCCCATCGTGTTTCCTCAGAGGCTCGCCTAATGTCAAGCGCCTGTTTGAGAACTACGCGGAGGTTGAAAAAGAGTATTATCTCAAGACGCGCATCTTCCCGATCATGCACGTCATTGTGATCAAGCGCACCATCTATGAAGCAAACCCGTGGGTGGCTATGTCACTCTACAAGGCATGTCTGGCCTCCAAGAATCTCACCTTGCGGAGCATGCAGCAGACTTTTGCCCTCCACACCACCTTACCCTGGCTCGTCTTCCATGTGGACGAGACAAGGAAGATAATGGGCGACGACTGGTGGCCGTACGGAATCGAGAAGAGTAGGGAGACCATTCAAGCGCTCTGTGCCTATTCTTACGAACAGGGGCTTTCCGTGCGGCAGATGTCAATTGAAGAACTTTTCGCCCCTGAGACGTTCGATGAGTTTAAGATTTGATTTTTCATTTGCTTACCACGCGGACCGTATTGTGGAACCGTTGTGCACGTATGGTCTGCTGTTCTAAGAGGTGAAGCTATGGCAACGACCAGGGTTCTTAGAGTAAATCTGACGGAGAAAAAGATTAACGTGGAGTATCTGAACGATGAAACGTCCAGGAAATACCTGGGCGGGCTTGGTATGGGAGCGCGGCTTCTTTATGACGAGGTGGCCCCGAAGGCTGCTTGGAACGGCCCGGAGAACAGGCTCATTTTGAGTGCGGGCCCGTTGGAGGGTACACTGGTAGCGGGCACAGGGTCCTTCTGCGTGGTCACAAAGGGCGCACTTACAGGCGGAGCGACGTCCTCCCAGGCGAATGGCTACTTTGGCGCCTTTCTGAGGCTTTCCGGATTCGAGACTGTCGTCATAGAAGGTGCGTCCGATGACTGGGTCTATCTTTATGTTCATGATGGGACTGCCGAGCTTAGAAATGCTTCCCACCTTTCAGGAAAGGATACATGGGAGACCGAATCATCCATCAAGAAAGAATTGGGAGGGGAGGCGGCAGCATCGAGCGTCTATAGTATCGGACCTGCAGGCGAAAATCTGAGCAGGTTTTCCTCCATCGTCGGCGACAGAGGTCACGTGGCTGCACATAATGGGGTTGGCGCGGTCATGGGTTCCAAGAAGCTAAAGGCATTCGCCGCTGCGAGGGGTAATGAACCCGTTGAAATAAAGGATAACGACCAACTCCGAATGCTGAACAAGAAGATGCTCGAGAGAGCCAAGGCAGAGACGAGGGAATATGAGGAGGGCACCTCCTTCCTGCTAGGTGTACACATGAATCACGGCGTCGTTCCTATTAAGAATTTGACTACCAATGTTTTCCCCGATTACGAAAGACTGACCGGCAAGTACTATCGCACCCATTTTCAGTTGAAACCGCATCCTTGCTGGAGATGCCCGCTTAAACACTGTCATATAATTACGGTAACAGAGGGTCCTT
>Ga0187854_10002638_pt1 | contig 15050 bp, 13 predicted proteins | sample June2016WEW_6_15_FD_132445 | JGI IMG/M metagenome (GOLD analysis project Ga0187854, IMG submission 132445) | Peatland microbial communities from SPRUCE experiment site at the Marcell Experimental Forest, Minnesota, USA - June2016WEW_6_150 | ecosystem: Environmental > Terrestrial > Soil >...
AGCGAGCCGCACCCGGAGAAGGTGAGCTCGCTCATGCTCGGGGCGAATACCGACGGGTGGAAGATCGAGTTCATCGCCCTATTCCCGGAGTTTACAATCGCGAGGTAGTTGCGGAAAGCGTGCCTCGTGGCCAGGAGCTTGGCGGTCTTCATCTCTTCGAGCTTGACATTCGCAGAGATTTGGTCGCCTTCATTCGTCTTGACCTCGACATCGATCCCCTGCTCATCGGCCAGGTCGCGGAATAGGTGCCCGGCCCCGTATCGCCGATCATCTGGGCTGACCGAAGTGCCTAGGACCATCAGGTCGACGATGCCGAGTCGTTCGTTCGGGCACGGGCCTGGAATCGCGGGCACCCCGTTCAGACTGGCGGAGGAAGCGCGTTCGAACGTGCCAGGCTTCGAGACCGGGAAGGAGAGGATGGCATAGGTGCCGCTCATCAGGCCCCTGGTGCCGCAGGTCACGACGTCGACGTCCTTCGGGGCGCTTCCGTCCTCCCTGAGGGACTCGCGCACTTCCTGGGCGGTGAGGACTACGGCTTCGCCCTTCCTCAGCCTTTCGTTGATGTCCTCGATCGAACTGCGCATGAGGCTTCGTATCGGCAGACGCCCTGATTTGGCTTTTGCCCTTGGCCGCACCCGGAGCGACTCCACCTCGTCCTGAATAGTCTTCTCGCTCGTATCGAGGTCGGGCACGAGCGCTTATATCCTATGACCTCCCCGCTTGATACCTGAGAAAAGCCGTGAGCGGCCTGTTTCCCCTATGACCACAGGAGCTATGGCCAACGAGGTCTCGCCAGAAAGGACGATGCCCCAATCGCCTCAGCCTCGCGATGTGCTCTCTGACGGGAATGCAAGGACTTGACAGCGGAGGACGGCCGGCATGTTCGAGGAACGGAATGGGGGGTCGCTCGAATGCGCAACTGGGAGAGGCGAACCATCTCGGCTTGCTCTGCGGGATTTGGACCCTGGTCTAGGTGGGCGGATGAGCGATTCTGATCGGACGGAAGAGAGTAACAACGCACGCAGACTTACGGACGGCCAGAAGTCCGAACTCATCGCAGTGGCAGAGAGCCTGGTCCCGAGCGAGGAGATCCATTCCATCTGCGCCTATGGCCCAAGGGTCGAGGGGTATGGGAAAGACGGCTCCAAATGCAGCTTGATCATAGTCACGAAGAACTCGCGGGGAGAGCCGGGCGGCGAACACGAATCTGAGCGCATCACATCGTCACTCATTGTCGATGAGGCAATCCTGCTCAATGCGGCATTGCGGCCAACGTTCGGGGAGTCCGTCGTGGGGTTGTTGCTGAACGTCTACGAGCCCTTGGTCAATGCGGAGTTCTTGCGAATGGTTGAGATAGAGTACAAGAAGAGGATAATGGCCGAAGAGCTGATCGAGATGCAGGCCGACTACGGCGACTTCTCATCGAACCTGATCATCCCTTACGAATACTTCCTCTTCGACAAGCTGCATGAGAGGGCTTCCGAATTCCCGGATGCGATTGGCGGCTACGTTCGCGCCTATAGCGGCGTTCAGAGGACAAACAACTTGGAGTTCGCCAATCGAGGATTTCGTGAAGCCGCCGAGCTGTTTGCTTCGCAGGGGATAGTGGATAACAGCGACGGCTTGGTCAGGATATTCAGACAGAGAAAGAGGCGGAGGAAGTCCCTTTCCCTCCTGCTCAAGATGTATCCTTTCACGACCGGGGGCGCGATCCAGAATGCGCGCCACTCGTTCGCCAGCACTGTTGGAATAGGAGATAAGACCCAACCTCTCCCCAAACCGGATGTCGCGGAGGACATCGGGTCGATCGTCGAGCTCGACCGACCCAAGAAACTGCTACGGCTTGAAGAAGGCGTCGTGTTCGACGATGGGAGCAAGATGATTGATGAGCTCGCCATTATGTACGGGTTCGGCGAGAACTACCATCACGAGGAAAAGAAGAAGGGCGACATCACCAACTCGAGCACTCAGATCGAGATCTGGAACGATGACCGGCGAATGAAGTTCATGGCCAAGCAATTCCCGCAACTGAAGTCCGCGAAATGGGTGCTTATCGGCATTTGGTCGGTCGCCGCCAAGAGGTTCAACGTAACTCCCCTCTCCAGACTCAACAGAGAGGTCGAGGCCGTCAGAAGACTGCATGGGCTCGGCGTCAGGACCCATCGGATCGCTGGAGTCGTCTTGGACGAGAGAACACTGGTGACCGAGTATTCCGAGGGAGTCTCGCTGGACGAACCGGTCCGCGAGATCACCGCTGGGACGAGCAACGACACGAGCGGTGTCGAAGAGTACGCTCGGGTGCTGGGCAAGCTGCACGAGGCCGGTCTGGTATACGGGGACACGAAGCCACATAACGCCCTGGTCAGCAAGGACGGGGTCGATCTGTTGGATCTCGAACAGGCAGAGGAGAGAGGAGACAAGGCCTGGGACCTCGCGGAATTCCTCTACTATTCCGCCAGGATGGCAAAGCAAGAGGACGGGATGAAGCTCGTCGCGGATTCCTTCCTCGCAGCCTACCGAAACGAGAACGGCAGTCAAGTCATCGAGAAAGCGAGGAGGCTCAGGTATCTGTTGCCCTTCCTGCCCTTCATTGCTCCGAGGATGCGTCGCGTCGTCAGGGACTCGCTTGCGAGATACTCCGTGCCAGATGGCGAGTAGGATGAGTGTGCTGGTATCGCCCAACCCGAGGCCTGATCAACATGGACCTGACCACGGCGAACAGGATCATGAGAAACCGATTCGGAGAGTCTAGCTCTTCTCATCGGCAACCGACGCCAGCGCATTTCTCAGGATGACGCCGGCGACGACCTGCATCAATCCCATGAAGGCGACCAGAAGCCCACCCAGAGTGACGACGACATTCAGCCCGGATGAGGGATTGAATACGAGTGCGATTGCCAGCGCCAACGAGGCGATTCCCATGATGAACGGGGCGAGGCTTCCTGCATCGAATTGCAGCTTGTCACCTCTGCCAAGGATTAGAAAGAGCCCGCTTCCCAGAGTCCAGACCGCCAGAGTCAGCAGCAGTATCCAGAAGGCGATCACCGGGACAAAATAGATGACAGCCGCTATGATGATTGCGATCACGCCGATGACGACTCCTATCCATGCCACCGGTTTCCTTGTGATTCCTAGTCCTCTCCAGATGAACGCGATTCCCAGAACGAGCAGGGCGGCAGCGGCCGCAAGGTAGATCACGTTTAGAGCCAAGGCGTTGTCCGCTACGATTACTATCCCGATCAGAAGAAGAGCGGACCCGATCACAACGTGAGGCATCCATTTGCTGGTCGGCACTTCTTGGCCCTCGGCCTTCTTCCCTTTCGCGCCCTTGGAGACATCCCTGAACCCGGTCCAAAGGAACAGCATCAGCGGTGCATCCGCAATCATATGGCTGATGCTGTGCTTCCCTGGATCCACTCGGTCTAGATGGACCAGATAGTGATCGCCCATGTCGTGCGCGTGCAGAAGGCCGTTCCGCCAGCTTCCCTTGCTTCCTTTATGAGGCAGGTTCAGCTTCGATGTGTGCCAGCCTGGAGAGAGCTTGGTGACCTTGTCCTTCGGCACCGAGACCTCCTTCTCGCCCTTGTAGAGATTCTGGACAAAGTCCTCGATTGAAGGCATCGGTCGCCTCTTTCAGCGTCTGAAGGATGTCGCTTGTGCCAGTTGAGCCCGTCTGACCGGTCGTGATGGTCGCGAGCCAACCTGAGCGCATGGACACTCTGGAGCAATCCGTATATAATCCTGCTCAGGGACTTGACAAGAGGCGCCTTTCGGACCCGTTGCAGTCGCCGTCCTGATCAAGTCGGCGCCCAGCGACCTTGGGATATCATAATAAAGGCGAAGCTACCGTCATTAAAAGGGGTACGTAATGGCAGTAACGATGAATTGGGGGGCCATAGGCCTCGGAGGCGTAGTAGCGTTCATCATCGGATGGCTGATATTCGGTCTGCTTGGCGCGGTGGTATTGGCCATCATCGTCCTGCTGGCGATGGGGATTCTGAGAATAAAGTAGGGCCGCCGAGAGGGCTGCGCGGCGCGAACCACCGCTCATTTCGGTTCGCGCCTCGGAACGCCGGAATCTAGCTTGTCCCAGTTTGCGGCCTGAAAGTCGAAAGCCCCCGGTCCTATTTCTTCGCGGCCAACTCGGAGACCCCCTCGGATTACTCTCTCTTCTCTACATGTCAGCGGAAGCTTCGGCTGAGGTCGATTGCCGCGCTGACAATGCCGTCCCAGACCGGTCGCGGCCAGAATGGCTGCCCTAGAAGTGGTCAGTCCTCTCCGTACTGTCCCTTGACCAGCTCGACGGATGTCGTGTCCTTGTGGTCGCTGTCCTTCTTGTGCTTCTTTCCGCCTTCCACCGTGCCGTCCCAGCCGCGCATGAAACCTTCCTCGGAGGCGGTGATCTCGTCATTCTCGACCATCTCCTGCCGGGTATCATCATCGTAAATGTCCTTGGAATCCTCGTCCTCCTCTTCGGCGGGTTCCTCGGATTCTTTGGACTCTCTCTCCGGCTTCTTGCCCTTCTTCTCGGTCATGTAATTCGTCTCAGTGAAAGAGGTGAGGGGGGCCGATATAAAGGGAGCGAGCTCGACAATCGTCAGAGTGAGTGTTGTTCACGACGAAAGCCCGAGCCAGCCATCGGAATCAGGTACGATTGCCGTCGACATTGCGAGGCCAGGCTGGCGTGCTGACACAACGCGAGTCAACGAGCAGAGTCGCCTGAGCAAAAAATAAGTAGCGCGGAGCGGGTGACAAACTGAGTCTGGCCGACCATGGCTGAACGTGATGTCCGGGAGGAAGCTGAAAAGCTCTTGCCGATTGTGAAGGGGGAACTGGCCGAGGCGGAGGAATTCATCACGAGACTCGAGCGTCCAGTATCCCATCGCGCCTCGGTCAATGCGTTCGTCGTCCTTCTGATCCTGGTCTCCGCCGTTCTGATGCTGGTATTCGAGAAATGGGTCCTCATCTGGCTCATAGTGGCGTTCCTGCTCTACTCCTTCAACTTCGTCGTCTGGTTCCTGCCCACGACCAAGATAGGGGGCGCATATTCAAAGAGACAGAGCCTCGACCCGAGGGGGACGGACTTCAAAGGACCGATCCGTTACCTGCTCAAGAAGAAGAAGGTGCTCGGGATTGAGGTGCTACTCACCATGTTCCTGTCGGGGATGTTGTCCCTGGGGGCTAGCTTCTGCGTTCTGCTCGGCCTCGGCCTCCCCTTCGTCTTCTACTATGGTTTGACCCCAGGCCACACCTACCCATGGAATGTCTTCTCTTTGGCCACCCAGGTCTGTGTGATCCTGGCGTTCTTCGGCCTTCTCCTGGTGATCGGGCCAGAGACCAGAGGCCTTTCAAGGATGGGTCGATTCTTCAAGGGTAGGGTCGGGAGGGCGAGCCTCAGGGGAACTGAGGCTCTTGTCATCAGCGTTGCCTTCTTGGCTGTCGTCATGGCGCTAGTAGGTGTTCTGTTCGTGGGCGCCATATTGCTTCCCGGAGGAACGCTGGGGGGGCTCGAGGGGTTCCTCGGGAAGGACTGGGGCCTGAACTTGATCCTGATGATACTCGCGCTTCTCGTTGAGTTCATCATCATGCGCCAATTGCAATCCGTCTCAAGCCGAAAAATGGCTCGCGAGTTGCTTGTCGGTCGGGTGGCATCGCTGAAGGAAATCGAAAGTAGCCTCGGGTCCCCCGGACTGGACCTTAAGGGCTTCGAGGCGGACGCTAGGTCCTTCTACGGGCTGGTCCTCCTCAAGATGCATGAACATAACTTCTTCGGGAGGTGGCCTGTTTACGTGATCAGGCCCGAGGTCAAATACCTCTTGGACCAGGTCGCGATGGCCTATATGGATTGAGAACGGTCCCGCAAGCGCTTAGGAGAAAGGGCTTGGTTTCAAGACTACTTCATCTTCTTCTGTACCTTCTTCACTTCCTTGTCGACAGCTCCCCCGACATCCCTGGCGGCCTTCTGGACGTCCTTGACTCCGGTCCTAACTCCCTTCTGAACGTCTTTGATTCCGGTCCTTACTCCCTTCTGAATATCCTTGATCCCTTCATCGATGTCCTTCTTGGCCTTCTCCTTCATGTCAAATCACCTGAAGACTGGGCGCTGATCAGCAGCCCGGTCATCTCAGTGATGGTTGGGATTGTCAACTATATGCGCCTTGTTGCTCAGATTAGCACGACCTCAGCCAAGAAGGGTCGTTGGAACCCAGCCGACATAATATTCAGCGGCGGGTGCAGATTGAAGATGCGATGACCGTCCATCCCCCCCACCTCGCCGCCCCGAACAATCTATCAGAATAGGATGCCAATGGACTAAATCAAGCGACCTAACCGTGGCGACAGCAACAGATCAAAGGTATTACTCACTATTCCAACAGAAGGTCAATGCATCGAGCGACGTATTCGTTCAATTCCAATTGAGCGTTGTAATGCGCAAACACGGAAGATTCAACCCGCACAACCAAGCTCATATATCCGTCGTTCTCAACTGGCATCTAGGTTAGACGAGACAGTGGATCCTACGCAGGCCCTCAGGGTGACCGAAATGAAAAGAAAAGCCCAAAGCAACGTCAAGGAAGAGATCAAGGATGAGAATCTGAGGAACGGAACCAGCGATGGGGTCAAGGACATCAAGAAGGAAGAAAGGGAAGCTGGAGGCTCTATCGACAAGGAAGAGAAGAAGGCGGAGAAGGAAGACAGATAGTGCCAACTCGGAACGATGCCTGTTTTCTCAGCGATACCCAGTGAGTCCTTTCATATTCGCCTAGCGCGATTCTTTTGATTGTGCGGGAGAACACCCCTTCGTCAATGGAATCGAGCAGCCACCATACCTTTATCTCCCGCCGAACGGGATTCCAGAGATACGGTCGTCAGGGATACCATGGAGACTCTCACTCACGACATTCTGGTGATCGGCGCGGGACTGGCGGGCCAGATGGCTGCCCTCGAAGCTTCTCCCAGCGCCGACACCGCGATCATCTCCAAGGTCCACCCGCTCCGCTCGCACTCCTGCGCCGCGCAGGGAGGGATCAACGCTCCCTTCGGCAACGCCGCGCCGGACGACTGGAAGCAGCACGCCTTCGACACAGTGAAGGGATCGGACTACCTGGCAGATCAGGACTCGGTCGAGGTGCTGTGCAAGGAGATCATGCCGAGGATCATCGAGGTCGACTCGTTCGGGGCGATATTCGACAGGCAGGCGGACGGCAGGCTGGCGCAGAGGCCGTTCGGCGGCGGCTCGTTCCCGCGGACGTGCTACGCCGGCGATGCCACCGGGCATGAGCTTCTGGATACTCTTTTCGGGCAGTGCATCAAGAACAACGTGAAGATCTATGAGGAATGGTTCGCGACCTCGCTCGTCGTGGAGGACGGGGAGTGCAGGGGCGCGTTCGCCATCGACCTTCGGACCGGGGACAGGTACTTCGTCAAGGCGAAGGCGGTGATCCTCGCGACTGGCGGAACCGGAAGGTGCTATGAGAGAACGACGAACTCGCACCCGTGCACCGGCGACGGCATCTCAATGGCTTACCGGGCCGGAGCGGCGATCGCCGACATGGAGTTCGTCCAGTTCCACCCGACGACCATGGTCGGGACGAACATCCTGATCTCCGAGGCGGCCAGGGGAGAGGGCGGCTACCTGCTGAACGCGAAGGGCGAGAGGTTCATGCAGCGCTACGCGCCGAACATGGTCGACCTGGCGCCGAGGGACATCGTCACCAGGAGCATCCAGACGGAGTTGGAGGAGGGAAGGGGTTTGGGAGAGGCGAAGGACCACGTCGCGCTCGACCTGACGCATCTCGGGCAGGACATCCTGTTCCGGAAGCTGCCGCAGATCTACAAGCTGGCGCAGGATTTCTTGGACGTCGACGCGGCGGAGGAGCCGATCCCGGTGCAGCCGGGGCAGCACTACACCATGGGCGGGGTGAGGACCTCGAACGACGGCCAATCCTCGGTCAAAGGGCTTCTCGCATGCGGAGAGTGCGCTTGTGTGTCAGTTCATGGAGCGAACCGCCTCGGAGGCAACTCGCTCGCCGACACGCTTGTCTTCGGCAAGCTGGCCGGGGCGAAGGCCGTGGAATTCGCCAGGAAGCTTCAAATCAAGGGCGTTTCGAAGGGCGCGCTTGACGTGGAAGAGGCGAAGATCGATGCGCTGTTCCAGAACAACGGCGAGGATGCCGTCGAAGTGCGTAGGCAGCTCCAATCGCTGATGTGGAACAACGTCGGCATCTTCCGCACGGAGAAGGAGCTTGCCGAGGTAAGGAAAGGCATCCGATCTCTCAAGGAGAAGTACAAGCGCGTCTCCGTGAGGGACTCAAGCACGACGTTCAACACTCTTCTTCCGCAGGCGATCGAGCTCGGCTTCTTGCTCGACAACGCGGAGATGATCACGATAGGCGCGCACCTGAGGCAGGAATCCCGAGGATCGCACTACCGGCGCGACTTCACAGAGCGCGACGACAAGAACTGGCTCAAGCACACGATCGCCACGTATGGCAAGGAAGGACCGGTAATCTCGCACGAGGCAGTTCGTATCACGACGTTCGAGCCGCAGAGGAGGGTGTACTGATGGCTGCGAAGGAAGTGAGGCTGAGCGTCCTCCGCTTCGACCCGCAAAGGGATGAGAGGGGCCACTACGATTCGTACTCCGCCCCGTTCCGCCAGAACCTGACGGTACTGGACGCGCTGAACTACGTCAAGGAGGAGGTCGACCCGACGCTCTCATTCCGTCAGGCCTGCAGGGCGGCGATCTGCGGCTCCTGCGCCATGAGGATGAACAAGCGCTCCGGACTGGCCTGCCGCACCCGGATCACCGACGAGCTGATGTCGGATGTGATCGTCCTCGACCCGCTCTCGCACTTCAAAGTGATTCGGGATCTGGTCGTCGACCTGGAGCCTTTCTACGAGCGCATGAATCAGGTCGAGCCGTGGGTCATCAGGGACAACGCCGTCGCTGTGACGGAGGAGGGCATGAAGGTCGACCCCGAGGCGCTGATGGTGTCGAAGGAGATGCGCGATTGCATCACGTGCGGCGCGTGCTACTCCGACTGCAACGTGCTCGACGTCGAATCGACGTTCCTCGGGCCCCAGGCGATCGTGAGCGCTCTCCGCTGGGCGAAGGATCCGCGCGACGTGAACAGAGTGGCGAGGGCCGATCTGGCGATCGAGCTCGGATTGTACAAGTGCCCGGTCGACCAGGAGTGCGAGTTCGCCTGCCCGAAGGACATACGCATCAGGAGGGAGGCGATCGAGCGGCTGAGGGAGATCGCCGTCGAAGGTGGACATGCTCCTCTGCCGGAACACAAGCGCCTGATCAACTCCGTGCTGACGACGGGGGGCGTGGTCTGCGTCACCTCTAAGCCGGCGACGGAGATGTTCCCGGAGTACATCAAGGATTTCGAGGGAGAGCCGCAGGCGACGATAGTGCTGTTCCTGGGATGCATCATCAACCGGCGCAAGCAGAGCGTGGCGAAGGCGATCATCAACATCCTGCAGATGAACCGCGTGGCGGTGTACCTGCCGAGGAAGGCGATGTGCTGCGGCTCGCCGTTCATGCGCGTGGGGCAGAGGTCTTCCATCAAGCCGTTCGTGGAGAACAACTTCAGGATCTTCAACGACTACGCTGCGAAAGGGGTGACGGACGTGCTGACGTCGTGCTCGGGATGCAACTCCACGTTCCGGCACGACTTCCCGGTGCTGGCGAAGGAGTTCGGCATCCCGATGGACTTCAAGGTGTACGACGTCGGCGAGTACATGGTCGACAAGATCGAGCTGAACACTAGGGACTTGAACGAAACGAAGATCAAGGGGATGTACCACTACCCTTGCCACATCCGGGCGAGCGGATTGGCGGAGAAGATCTACATCGACCTGATGCACCGGATTCCTGGGGTGGAATTGGCGAAGGTGCCGCGCTCGGGGTACTGCTGCGGCGGCGGTGGGGGAGTGAGGGCGGCGTTCCCGTCGCTGAGCGACAAGCTAGCGCTGCGGAGGATAGAGATAGCCCAGGAGTCCGGCGTGGACACGCTGATCACGAACTGCCCGTTCTGCGTGATGTCGTTCGAGCGCGTGCTGGAGCAGAAGGAGAAGGCGGGAGAGAGGATCGACTTCCGCATCGTAGACTTCTACGAGATGTTCAGCGAGGCGTACGGGAAGAGCACGATTTGCGATATCTAATACTCGAAGACAAAGATTGGTCTAGCAAGAGAACCGAATTGCGGTTCCGTCGGCCTTTGACCGGCAGACCGGTGGCAGAGACAATTGAAACCATCCCCATAGCTTGGTGAACTGGTTGAATAGAGCGTCTACTAGGAGAGGATCATCCGGGTTGTCTCTGAGGAAGTTGGTGCATTCCACATCGAGGGTTTCGAGATCTGAGCCGAGGCTGGTTGGGATAGGCCAGATGACGTCTGCTGTCGATGACGGAGATCCCCTTTTGAAAGGCGGTTCGTCGGCGTTGTTTGGATCCACAAACCTTCGGATGTTATCGATGGTGAACGCATCCAAGAGGCTCGACAAAGCATCTGGAAGTGTCACCAACTCCTTCAAGCGAACGCCCCCGCTACATGCCATCTGAGGTTCCTTCCCAGATTGAAAGCTACTCTGCACCTCCTTGGATGAGCCTGTGGCAAAGCCGACGTATGGCTCCTCCTTCCCGGTTCGTTCATCGCCATTCTTGTCCGAACTCACAGATCCAGCCTCGTCTCATCGAATGTCGCAAATGACAGAATCCTTGGAGTTGAAGCAGTTATCCTTCGGTATTCGATTTTCGAGAAGAGCTTCAGACCAACGCGAAACGGGCAAATACCAAGGCCAATTCCGTCTTCTCGTGGATCAACTGGACTCGATCCTCTGACGGGTTGCTTTTAGTTCCTACGACTGAATCCGAGTCCCTGTCGTTCTTTCCTCCTCGCATTGCGCTAGTTAATGCCCGGCTCGCGGTCATCGAGTTGATTGAATTCGGATGCTTTAGCGATCAGGACATTCGCCTGAAATAGCGATTCAATTCTCTCGTTTCTCAATCGAGCTAGTCTAGGATTCACTCCGTCGGCTTCCCGTCATAGTGCTCCTCTTTCGCCAGCGCTTCCTTCTTCGTGTGACGCACGACCTTGTCCTGGTGCTCCGGCGGCGAGTAGATCGTGTACAGCTTCAGGTCGCGCTTCTTCGCGTTGTTGATGACGTTGTGCTTCGCCCCGGATGGCACTATGGCCGCGTCCCCGGCCTTCACCTCGTGCTCGACGCCGTCGATCACGACCAACCCATGCCCTTCTTCGAAGCGGAAGAACTGATCGACGTCGTCGTGCGTCTCCGAGCCGATCTCCTCTCCAGGCTTCAGGCTCATCAGCACCAGCTGACTGTACTTCCCGGTGTACAGCACGCGCCGGAAGTCCGTGTTCTTCGTCGTCTCTTTCTCTATCTTGCCAACGTAACCTTTCTTCGCCATCGTCTCGTCCCTCAGGAAAGCATGAATGCTCAGGGGATAAGAATGTCGCTAAGGTACGCCGCCCCCTCTTTGAACGGAGCGCATTCATGCTCCAGAGCGCATTGGAATCCGATGCTCGGCCTCCAAGAGCTCCTGCTGGCTTGAGCGTTTTGCCCGCACCTGGACCCGGCGAATCGGATTTCTAATATACTGGCAAATGGCTCGTCGCAACAATGGACCCGCTGCTGCTCGCGGTAGTCGCTATCATCGTCGTCGTCCTCGCGATGATCTTCGCCTACACCAACGGCTACAATGACACGGCGGCATCGGTCGGCACGCTTGTCGCGAGCGGAGCGGCCACGCCGGCGAGCGCGGTCATCTACGCCTCGATCACCGGCCTCCTGGGCACGTTGCTCGGCGGCTCGGCCGTCGTCGCGACGATAACAAGCCTTGTGAGCGCTACCGGCGAGACGCTCGTCGTCGTTCTCCTCGCCGGCGTCGCCTCGGCGATTATCTGGAACATGGCGAGCTCGAGGGCCGGTCTTCCCTCCTCGTCCACGTTCGCCTTCGTCGGCGGCCTCATCGGGGCGGGCATCGCGGCGGGAGGCGTGGGCTCGGTGCTCTGGGGCGTCAATGAGCTCTTCTCCTCCAGCCCCCACTTCGTCGGCGTCACGAAGGTCTTCGTCTTCCTCGTCGTTTCCGTCGCGATCGGCTTCGCGGGCGGATTCCTGGCGATGAAGGTATCCCGCGTCGCGCTGCGCAACGCGAACAAGTCGATCAACAAGAGCATCAAGCGATTGCAGTGGGTCACGTCCGGCCTGCTCTCCTTCGCCCACGGGGCGAACGATCCGCAGAAACAGATGACCATCATCGCGATGGCGGTGTTCGGCGCCGGATACGTCGCGACTATCGATGCCTCGCTCTGGATGAGGGTGCTATGCGCCATCGCCCTCGCGGTCGGCACGCTCGGAGGCGGCTGGAAGATCATGAGGACGATGGGGCGGGGCATCTACAAGATCCGGCCGATCCATTCGCTCGACGCTCAAGCGTCCTCGGCCTTCTCGATCATCGTCTCGACCCTCGCCGGCGCGCCCATCTCCTCAACCGAGGTCGTCACCTCGAGCGTCATCGGCGTCGGCGTGGCGGAGAACGCGAGGATGGTGCAGTGGCGCGTCGGTCGGCAGATGCTCGCCTCTTGGCTCATCGCGATACCGGTCACGATGATCATCGCCGGCGCGGCGTTCATAGTCTTGAAGCTCCTTCTCTTGGGAGGGTGAGGAATGGCGAAGAGCAAGCTGAAGGGCCAGAAGAAGACGCTGTGGGAGCGCATCTTCCCGGTGAAGTACGACTTCGAGGGCATGCTCCACGACCAGGCGGTCGAGACGGCGAAGGGGACCGAGGAGCTGTGCCGCTGGCTCGAGGATGGCGCGAAGGAGGAACCAACTCTTCTGGTGCAGATCGAGAAGCGCGCCGACGACATCCGCCATGTGATGGAATACCGGCTGCAGGAGGCGTTCTCCACGCCGTTCGACCGCCAGGACATATACTCCATCTCCCGTCAGATGGACCAGATCCTCAATTTCTCCCTCTCCACCGCCATCGAGATGCGCGCCTTCAAGGTCGAGCCGGCGAAGAGCATGGTCCAAATGGCCGAGGCGCTCGACGCCGGGGCGAAGCTCCTCATCGAGGGCGTGGGGATGATCCGCGACCGGAGCGACAAGGCCTCGGCCCTGATCCGGCAGGTGAGAGCGCAGGTGCACGTCATCGAGGACAACTATATCCAGGCGATGGCGGTCCTTTTCGACGAAGGGGACGCGATCCAGGCGATGCGGAACCGCGAGATCTACCATCACTTGCGAGATGCCGGAAGGAACATGAACGCGACCGCCGACGTGCTGCACCGCATAATCGTCGAGCTGACCTAGGAGTGGTCGCGACGAATCATATGGTCCAGGCGGCTGACAAAGACACTACTTCGCCGGCGCTCCCGTCTCGATCTTGGGCACGGTGAAGAAGAAGGTGGATCCCTTCCCTTCCTCCGACTCCACCCATATCCTGCCGCCGTGCCTCTCCACCATCTTCCTGGCCAGGGCGAGGCCGACGCCTGTGCCGGGGTACTGCTCCCTGGTGTGCAGTCGATGGAACATGTGGAAGAGCTTGTCGGAGTAGGCCATGTTCAGGCCGATGCCGTTGTCCCGCACCGCGAACGTCCACTCCCTCGCGTTCTGGGCGCATGAGATGGCGATCCGGGGCCTTTCGGCACCGTGGAACTTTATGGCGTTGCCGATCAGGTTCTGCATCACTTGGGTCATCTGCCAATCGTCCGCCATGATCGTCGGCAGGTCGGCGACGTCGATCTGCGCCCCGCTCTCGTCGACCAGCGTACTGAGCTGCTTGAGCGCGACCTCGACCACCGCCTTCATGTCGACCGGCGAGAACGGCCTGGGAGTCGTCTCGACCCTCGAGTACGCGAGCAGGTCATCGATGAGCGCGCGCATTCTCTGCGCCCCCTCCACGGCGAAGTCGATGTACTCGGTTGCCTCCTTGTCCAGCTTGCCGTCGTACCTCCTCTCCAGCAATTCGAGGTAGTTGGTCACCATCCTCAGCGGCTCCTGGAGGTCGTGCGACGCGAGGTATGCGAACTGCTGCAGATCGTCGTTGGAACGCGCCAACTCCTTCTCGGCGTTCCTGAGCTCGGTCACGTCCTGGGCCGCGACGGCGGACCCGGTGATTTTCCCCTCAGTGTCCCGGAGGGGCACCCCCGACGCGACCATCGAGCCCCGGGTCCCATCGAATCTCTGGATGTCGACGACCATGGTCGATGACTCACCTTTCTGAACTGCCCGCGCCGCAGGCCATTCATCGGCCTTCAACCGGACGCCGGTGTCGGCGTACCATCCGATGTACTGACGGTATTCGGCGACGCTGCTCGGATGTGGTGCGTTGCCCCAGATCGCGTCGAGCGCTTTGTTGTATATGACCGTGTTCCCGTCGCGGTCGGTGATGAAGACCCCGATGGGGATGAGGTCGAGGATCGTCCTCAGGTGCTCGTGCTCCTCCTCCGCCCGGCGCTGGGCGTTCTTGATGTCGGTCACGTCCCTTTGCGACGAAACGAACGTGTCCCCGATCACCACCAACGAGCTGACGAAATCCCTCTGCGTCAATTCGCTGTGGTACTCGAAATCGACCGCTTTGCCGGTGCGCCTCGCCTCCTCGATCTTCGGAACGAAGAACTTGATCCCTTCCGGACCCAGGGTCTCGGACCCCTTCCTTCCCTTCAGCTCGTCCAGCGAACGCAGGCCGAAGACCTCCAGGCCGGCCGGGTTGGCATCCTCGTTGACCCAGTCGATGACCTTTCCGTCCTTGTCAAAGACGAGTCGAGTGACATAGATGGTCTCCTTCACCGTGTTGAAGAGGCCGTGATACTTCGCCTCGTTGTCCCTTAGAGCCTCGTCTGCTTTCTTCAACCGAAAACCGATGTAGACGATCACCCAGATCACGAAGATCGATATCGGGCGGTTGATGATGACGAAGAGCGTCTCGCCTGGAGGCTTCAGGGGGATCGCGACCACGGTCAACACCGAAGCGACCGCCGCGACCACCAGCATTGTGCGACGGTACGGTGACCAGA
>Ga0187854_10002644_pt1 | contig 15014 bp, 14 predicted proteins | sample June2016WEW_6_15_FD_132445 | JGI IMG/M metagenome (GOLD analysis project Ga0187854, IMG submission 132445) | Peatland microbial communities from SPRUCE experiment site at the Marcell Experimental Forest, Minnesota, USA - June2016WEW_6_150 | ecosystem: Environmental > Terrestrial > Soil >...
GGAGATCCGGGCGAATGAGACCGTACGAAGGGTGTACCTCGGAGGGGTAAAGGAATGATGCTCGAGGTCCAGAACATCCACACCTATTACGGCCAGAGCCACATTTTACAGGGCGTTTCACTCCAAGTGGATAAGGGAAAAATTGTCCTTTTGTCGGGGCGAAATGGTGCGGGGAAGACTACGACCATCCGGTCCATCATCGGGCTGGTGCCCCCCAGATTCGGAGAAATCACTTTTTTAGGAGAAAAAATTACGGGCATTCCCGTCCATCACGTTTCTCAAAAAGGGATCAGTCTGGTGCCGGAAGGGCGTAAGATCATCCCGGGATTGACCGTTTATGAAAACCTCAAGATCGCGACGCTGAAGAATCGAGATAAAACCAGGGTGGAAGCGCTCCTGGATCAAATCTCGCAGATCTTCCCCCGCCTCCGGGAACGGTGGGACCAGGAGGGGACCAGCCTGAGTGGAGGGGAACAACAGATGCTGGCTATTGCCCGGGCTCTGGTTTCCGATCCGGTCTTGATGCTCATCGATGAGCCCTCCGAGGGGTTGAGCCCGATCATGGTGGAGAAAATCTCCGAAGTATTGAGGGAGATCAAAAACCAGGGAATGACCATCTTGCTGGTAGAGCAGAATACCGACATGGCCCTGGACATCTCCAGCCGCTGTTATTTGATGGACGAGGGAGTTATTAAATTTGAAGGTTCCCCGGAAGAGATTAAAGGCAATGAAGAGATTCAGAGAGAGTACCTGGCCATTTGAAAGCAGTGTCAGTGTGAGGGTGAGAGAAAAAAATAAAAGCAAGGAGGTTTGACCATGGAATTAACAGGAAAACGTGTGGGCATCTTCGTGGAGAACATGTATCAGGAGTTTGAGTTCTGGTATCCCTACTTCCGGATGAAGGAAGCCGGGGCGAAGGTTTCGATCATCGGCACAGGGGCCAAGGAATACAAGAGCCTGAACGGCCTGCCCGCTCCCGGCGGCCTGGTCTTTAAGAGCGTGAATGACCTGGTGAACGCGGATGCGGTGAGCGCAGCTGATTTTGATTGCATCATTATCCCCGGCGGTTTTGCCCCGGACTATATGCGGCGCAGCCAGGCCGTGCTAAAGCTGGTGCGCGATTGTTTTGAGCAGAAAAAGATTGTGGCCACCATTTGTCATGCGGGATGGGTTCTCGCCTCGGCCGGCGTAGCGAAAGGCAGGACGATGACTTGCCTCTTCTCCATCAAAGATGACGTAATCAATGCCGGCGCCAAGTACGTAGACCAGGAAGTGGTGCGGGACGGCAACCTGATCACCTCCCGCCTGCCCGATGACCTCCCTGTTTTCTTACGGGAGATTATTGCGGCGCTGAAGAATCAATAGGCGCTTAGCGCTAAACTGATACCAACATGTTGGTAAGAAGGAAACATTTTTTATTAGAGTCGTAGGGGCACGATGCATCGTGCCCCTACAAGTGAACCGGACTGCGCAGCAGGGCCACTTCTTTCGCGGACCATCGCGGAAAAAGCTTAGATTTTTTGTTCGAATGACAGCGAAGGGTTAATTTCTCGAATTTCTCCTGCGATCCGCAGGGAGCATTTAGAGGAGGCAAAAATGGGCAGGAACTATGGGAAGATTTTGGCCGTCAATTTAGGAGAGCGAAGCTCCAGGACGATGGAGATTGCCCCCGAGGTACTCAAGAAATACATCGGCGGGGCAGGGCTGTCAGCTTATCTTTACAGCCAATTCGCGAAGGGGGATATTCCCGCTCTCGACCCGGCAAGCCCGTTTTTCGTCATGACCGGTCCCTTTACCGGAACACCTGTCGTCCTCTCCGGCAGACACGGGGTCGCCGGAAGATCGCCGCTGACAGGGTTCTGGGGGGAGTCGTCCGTGGGCGGGCACTGGGGGCGCGAACTCCGCAGGACAGGCTACGACGGGCTAGCTCTCCTGGGTGCGGCCAACAAGCCTGTATATCTGGTCCTGAAGGATGGCCAGTTGCAGTTTAAAGATGCCGCGCATCTCTGGGGAAGGGATTGTTTTGAAACGGACCAGGTCCTCAAGAAAGAATGGGGAGATAAGGTTCAGGTTACCTCCATCGGGCCGGCCGGGGAGAAGAGGGTCCGGTTCGCCGCAGTAAACACGGACGGGCCTCATGCCAGAGTTTCGGGTCGCTGCGGGCTGGGGGCCCTTATGGGATCGAAGAAGGTAAAGGCCATCCTGGTTGAGGGTGCCGAAGAAATTCCTATCGTCGACATCGAATCTCTGCGGGCCAGCATGAAAGAGCTGGCGCCTTCCCTCACGGGAAAACTGAAGGGGTTGAGCACCTTCGGCACGCCGGGGCTGGTTGTTCCCTGCGAGGCCATCGGAGACCTGCCGGTCAGGAATTGGGGACAGGGGAGGTGGACCGAAGGGGCCCAAAAGCTCTCGGGCCAGGAGCTGAGTGGAAAATTTTTGAAAAAACAATTTTTCTGTGCAGGCTGCACGGTGGGTTGCGGTCGGACCGTTGGGGGAGTGATCGATCCAACCGTGGAAGAAACGGGCGGACCGGAGTACGAAACCCTGGCCATGCTGGGGTCCAACTGTCTCACGGAAGATCTGGCGGGAGTTGTCCGGCTCAATGAATTGGTGAATCGCCTGGGAATGGACACCATTGAAACCGGGGCGGTGGTGGCCTTCTGCATGGAACTGTTTGAAAAAGGACTCATCGGCCGAAAAGAGCTTGGGTCCCTGGAACTGAAGTGGGGAAATGTCCAGGCGGCTGAAAGACTGATCCGGATGATTGCCAGCCGCGAAGGGTTTGGAGACCTTCTGGCGGACGGAATCCAGGTCGCTGCCGAAAAGATTGGAAGGACAGCTTCGGAATACGCCATTCAGTCGAACAACATGGCGTTACCGGCCCACGACCCGAGGGCCTATGCCAGCCTGGCCTTGACTTATGCTACATCCGACCATGGGCCTTCCCATACGGAAAGTTTCAGCTTCTGGTTTGAAAGGGGAACGACCTTTCCCGAGATAGGGATCGAGAAGGTGATGGACCGGTTCCAGTCCGAGGGCAAGGCCGAGATGGTAGTGAAGGCCCAGAACGTGATGAACCTCTGGGAAAACCTGGCTCTCTGCAAATTTACCGTCATCGGCGGTGTCCAGCTGCAACACGTTAGTAAATGGATGAAGGACATCTGTGGGTGGGACCTTTCCGTCCAGGATTTGATTGAGGCGGGTGAGAGGTCTTTTAACCTGAAGCGGAAGCTGAGCGTGGGATGGGGTATAAGCCGCAAAAATGATACCCTTCCCCTGCGAGTCATTACCCACCGGGTGAGCGACGGCGGAGCCGGGAGACATCTGCCACCCTTTAACATCCTGCTGGCCGATTACTACGAAAAGCGCGGGTGGAACAAGGAAGGCATACCCCTCGAGGAAACTTTTAAAAGACTTGGGATTTGAAATCAGGTCCTTTTTTGTGGGGGCGACCCGCCGGGTCGCCCCTACCAGGGGTTGAATATCTCCAGGAAGAAATTGTCCATGAACATAAAAATCGAATTCATTGGATTTCCGGTTATCTACGATCTATTTCCCGAAGGGACTCATCCTTACCCCCTTCCGGGTGATACGCTATCGCAACTCATTGAAAATCTCATTGCCCATAGTGATCCGCGGGTGAAGGAATCTCTCCTGGACCCGGGGACGGAGTCTCTCGATCCAACGATTCAGATTATGGTCAACAGAAAATTAGTCTCTAAAGATCAAATTCAAGAACAGAAGGTCCGAGAAGGAGATCAGGTAACATTCATGAAGCTGCTGGCGGGCGGGTAAAGTCAGCGCCAGTCTAAGAAATTTGATTGTGGGAGTCACGCGATACGCGTGATGGCCGCCACAGCAGGGTCATCCAAGAGGGTTGCCCCTACAATTTATTTGCGAATCTGGGTTATCGGGGTGATTTATGGAGAATGCAAAAAGGATTCTTTTCGAGGATTTAAAAAATTTCTGCCAGCAGGCCTACATAAAGGTCGGAGTTCCTCAAGACGAAGCGAAGATTGTGGCCGATCTTTTGGTCCGGTCAGACCTGCGGGGCGTGGAGACCCATGGCGTGACTCGCCTGCCCATCTACATCCAGAGGCTGCAGAAAGGGTATGTGCGGAAGGTATGCACAATAACGGTAGTAAAGGAGAAAGGCCCCACGGCTTTTTGGGATGCCCACGGTTCGATGGGGCATGTTTCCGCCTTCCGGGCTATGGAGAGGGCTATACAAAAAGCTGAAGAGTATGGCATGGGGTGGGTTTCGGTAAAGGACAGCGGACATTTTGGAGTGGCCGGCCTCTTCCCCATGATGGCCTTGAAGAAGGATTTTATCGGCTACACTGTTTCCAACTCCGCTCCCATGATGTTCCCCTGGGGTGGGCGGGACCGGATCATCGGGAACAATCCCCTGGCTTATGCATTTCCGGCCGGCCGATACCAGCCCGTGGTTCTGGACTTTTCCCTGGGTGTCGTCTCCGCCGGGAAACTCATTCTCTCCCGCAAGAAGGGAGAGAAGATTCCCCTTGGCTGGGCTGTTGACAAGAATGGTCTCCCCACGGAAGACCCGTATGAAGGATGGGAAGGCGGCGGCTCGCTGGCGCTCGTGGGAGGCCACAAGGGTTATGGATTATCGCTGGCCCATGAGATGCTTACGGCCGTTTTAACCGGCGGAAAATGGACCAGGGTCATAAAGAGCCTTTACGAAGAGGACAAAAGCGGCATCCAGGGTACTTGCCATTCCTTCATGGCCATGGACCCCGATTGTTTCATCGGAAGGGATGAATTTAAGAAGAACATGGATGCCTACATTAAAGGCATCAAAGAGAGCGCCAAGGCCCCCGGCATCGATGAAATTCTCGTTCCCGGGGAACCCGAATACCGGACCGAGGTTCGCCTGCTCAAAGAAGGTATCCCCCTGCCGCCGAATACGGTAAAAGAATTAACTGCCCTGGGCGAATCCTTGGGGATTTCTCTCCGGTTCATGGATTGAAATAAATCCCCTACCAATGCCACTTATGAAGGGTGAGATGAGGGGAGCGACTTGAAGAAGGCTTTCAATTCGGATTCAAGCTGATCCAGAGTTTTTTCGCATTCCCGAACAAGCCCCGCCATTTTCTCCCAGCGAAGATCGAAAGTGTAGGCCTGACGGAAGACGTGTCGAAAATCCAAATAACTGCGAAGCTGCGCAACCAGAGGTTCAGAAATAACGGCCGGACGGTTCTTAGTACCCCTCGACATACTTTCGAGGAGCTGAGTGTGCCATGCTTCGCCGCGAGGCGGACCGCCGTCGAGATGAATGGCTATTCGCTTAAAGAGGTTTTCGAGGCCTGTATAAAAAGCATGGAGGAAACCGGCAAGGGCGCTGATTTCCACAAACTCTGGAGTGTTGTTAAGGATTTTCTCTCGGAGAGGCTGGAATGATCTCAACAATTGCCTCAGTTGTGCAAGCTCCAGCTCAATTTCTTCTCGTAGCTCAGAGGACAAGATGAAGCTTTCCCTTCTTTTTGAGGTATTCTGTGAATAGGTTTTTTTCATCTAAATCGATTAAATCCAGCTGGCGGCCTAAAATGCTGTGAGCCTTCCCCATGGCCGTAAAGAAAACTTCGGGGGGTAGACCACTCACGGCCATATCAATATCCGATTCCTCCCGCATTGTTCCCGTCGCGGTCGAACCAAACAGATACACTTCGCGCGCCCCCGCCTCCCTCAAAACTTCCGCTGCCTTTTTGATCAATTCTTTCATCTCATCTGTCATTGACGATCACCTAATGTATTATCCCAAATTCTACGTGAATTTTCAAAAATTGCCAATAGGAACGGCCTTGAAGCGCCTCTTCAGGGATCATGGCCGGATATGTCGAGCCTCAGGGTAGGCTGCTAAGAAGAGGTCCTCCGGAAGCGTTAGCCGGATTGTGGCGAGCTTAATCTCTCTCTCGTCAAATTCCGGGTGTCTTCGGCGTACACCCTCCGCCAGGAGTTTTCGGCACAATTGGGATAGCGCGATGCCGGCCTGCAACCGTTTCTCGGGGCCCATGCGCCTAAAAATCTCCAGCTGCATCTGCTCGGCTTCGGCGGTTGTGTCCGTAGGTCTCATGCCATTACTCTTCCTTAATCACGCACGCAGTAAGCCTTGGTCTTTAGCTTTGATGCGGGCAAGGAGGGCGGAAGCGGGTTCATAAGAGCGTTCTTCGCGGCGAGCCAGCTCAGCCTCCGTAGGCACCAACTCACCCCGGAAAGCTTTGCCCAGGATCGCCTGGGTTAGTTTATTGGCTCGTGATGTTGCCACTGTCACGCGCTTTTCGATTGAATCGGCCAGCCTGAGCAATGTTTCGACACGGCGGACGATTTCTTCCTGTTCCACTAGCGGCGGAAGAGATATGGAAATGGCCTTGATCTCTGCAAGGTTAAGGCGTGCACGTCCCACACCATGCACTACTTCTGTCATCCTCCTGCGCGTTGCCTGATCATTTAACGCGTATCTTACGTAAGAGCAATCGGCCAAATCAGGATGTGGCTTGAAACGGATACAGTCGGCTTTTACTATTGCTGGCCCGACATGGGGAGGGATAATACACGCCCTCGGAACAGGATCTCCTAAGGCAGCAATAGCGACATCACCTGAGAAGATGCAATGTTTATTCAGTTTTTCAAAATGTTCAGGGGAGATGTGCGCATATTCATCAAAGAAAATTCCATCCCCGATATTTTGAAGTCTTATGACTCGTGGTCCGGCTTCTCTGTAATGCTCCGTCTTAAGATTTGAACCGAAAGGCCCATCAGTAATGGCATTTGGCTCATGGGTTGTCAATTGATCCATTGTTGCCCATGTCCAAGTGTCATCGATAATGGGTAAATCCATTAGTATCGGTTTTGATGGCTCCTTATATTTCTGCTTCAACTTCTTGTGTAAAACGTCGCGGGTTTTCATTTTACATAGTTCTCCGGATTCCCATTTCCTGCGACGCTCATTGAGAACAATTTCGAGCCGCTGAGTAGCATACTCAATTCTAGAATTGACGGCTCGCCAATCAGCGGTGAGGCGGCCGCAACAAGCGGCGGCGAGGACGGCCTGGCGGAAGCTCTTGAGGATTAACGCCACTTTGGCCAAACGTTCCGTTGTGGCCTTTATCCGTGTAAGGAGTTCTTCCACCTTTGACACGATCCGTTTTTGCTCGGCGAGTGGTGGCAGAGGGACTTCAATTCTTTTGAGTTTGGAGGCGTTTACATTAGGAACTGTAATGCCTGCGGTTTCATCAATGATTGCAGCCGCATACTGCGGTGACTTCAGGAAAAGGGCAATGAGGTTGCTTTCCAAAGGAGGTTTGGGTTGAAACCGAATGAGGTAAGAAGCGAAAATCGCTCTGGGGCACTTAGTAACAAGGTAACTTACACCAACGGAACCTGCACGGGATATGAGGATATCACCCGGGGCCAGCAAATACTTCTGGAAGTCATCCGGCTCTTGGGCACAACCAGGGACAGAAGACCAATCTACTCTGCCTCCTGAAATATCGGTTGTACGAAGCAATTTGAGGCCCGCACGGCCCTTGTCAGCACTGGTTGTCCAGCCATATTGGGGCGGGGTGCAAAGATCTTCGAGTTTCGCAAGAACCCAGCCTTCTGGAAGATCATCGCCTTTAATCATTTGTCTTCTCTATGCTCTCGGCGGCATTCCCATTATTGCTGTTTTCCAGCAAAGAAAGGATAGCATTCAGTTCTTCAACTGCACCCGCAAGCTCCGCAACGGCATCAGCGGCCAACTCTTCAGGTTCGGGAAGTTCTTCGCCGTCATCGAGCGATTCGTCTTTAAGCCATTTCAGGCTGTCGATCTTAAAGTCTCTCTCTTTAACCTCGCTGATATTGAAACATCGCCAGCGGTCTTCTTTAGAGTCCTTTGGTTTTCGCTTGGCGCGTCCTTCGGGGTTGGGGCCGAAGCAGGTTTCGAATTCGGCAAAATGCTGGGAGGTCAGAGGACGATCCTTCTTTGTAATCCCCGGGACATTGGTTCGGGCGTCGTAGATCCAGACGTTCTCGGTTGGGAAACCTTTGGTGAAAAAGATCACGTTGGTTTTAGTCCCAGGGCTGTACGGTGTGAAAGTTCCATTGGGAAGCCGGAGAACCGTATGCAAATCGCAGTCTTCAGTCAGGACTTTAAAGACCTCTCCGGCCTGGTCGGCAAAAAGGACGTTATCGGGTACGACAATGGCTGCCCGTCCGCCTGGCTTCAGGATGCTCATCACGTGCTGGACGAAGTTGAGCTGTTTATTGCTGGTGGCGACAGTAAAATCGTCACGATTTGGCGCCTGGTTTGCCCCCTTAGTTCCGAAGGGGGGATTAGTCATAACGCAGTCGTAGCCGACTCCCTTCTTGGGTTCGTAAATAGCATCCCCCAAATAGATATTGGCGTGGATGCCGTGGAGATAAAGATTCATCAGAGCCATTCTTCTAGGGCGTGGTACGAGCTCGGTTCCGGAGTAGGTAGAGGTTTGAATACGTTTGGCCTCGGAACGCTCGAGGGCGCCTCCTTTGGTTTTTTCCATCAACCACTCATAGGCGCAGACTAAAAAACCCCCGGTCCCGGCTGCTGGGTCGTGGATGCTGAAATCTTTGCTTTTGCGCGGATCGGGCTGCATACAGCGAACAATGGATTGGATCAAAATGCGCGGGGTAAAGTATTGCCCGGCGCCCTTTTTCCCCTCCGATGCTGATTTTTCCAGCAAACCTTCATAGGCTGCGGCCTTAACATCAATATTGAGAGTTGTCCATTCAATCTCATCGATGAGGTTTACCAGACGTTTAAGATTGACCGGATTGCTGAACCGGGACATGGCCCCGGCATAGATGTCACCCAACATCCCTTGCTGTTTTCCCAGGCCCCGAAGGGTTGCCATGTAATGGTCCGTCAAATCAACGCCTGATTTTTCTCTTAAAACGGTCCAGGAATATTCCGGAGGGATTTTGGCCCCTTTTTCTTCGATCATTTTCAAGAATAAAAGATAGGTTAACTGCTCGATGTAATCGCCGTAGTCAATTCCATCATGGCGCAGGGTGTGACAAAATCCCCAGAGTTTCCCAACTATGTCAGTCATAGATCTCCTTAAAATCCCCCCAACCCCCCTTTATAAAAGGGGGGATTATTCGGGGAAGCTCCCTTTAGAAAGGGGAAGATATTCAGAAATCTCCCCTTTTCCATGGAAAACTGTAAAAAGTTTCCCTTCTCTCTAAAGGCACCAGATAAAATTCCCCCTTTTCTAAAGGGGGACTGAGGGGGATTTTAGGTGCTCGTAAATCCTCTCAAGAACCGCGTCGACATTTGTAAGAACTTCCCTATCCGAAAACCTTAAAACTGTAAATCCCAAACCAGCCAAATAATTATCTCTAACCCTGTCTTTTTTGAGGCCCTCGACTGAGTTATGTTGACCGCCGTCAATTTCAATAATTATTTTTGCCCCTGGGCAGTAAAAGTCAACAATGAAATTTCCAATGTTCTTTTGCCTGTAAAATTGATAATCCTTAATTTGTTTTCTCCTGATTTTCTCCCAGAGAAGCCTTTCCGCATCGGTCAAATTTATTCTTAGCCCTCTGGCAAAATTCTTCAGATCTTTATTGAACGGCAGCATTACCATTAAAATCCCCCCACGCCCCCCTTTAGTAAAGGCGGGTTGGAAGGCTCGAAATCATTTGTTATGAGTTTCGGATATTGTGCTACGAGTTATCTTATGGCCGTGGGCTCCTTTAATCCCATATCTGGATTTGCTTTCCGCAACAACTGCCTGTCTTTGATGCCTTTTCCTTTCAATTTCCACATGAACCGTTGCCCCGAGAACGTCGGCAACGCGGCGCAACATGCTCAGGGAATGGCCTTCGTAAGAGGGTGATTCGAGCCGGCTGATTTGCTGCTGAGATGTCCCCACCTTTTTCGCCAGCTCTTTCTGAGACAACCCTGATTCTTTACGCAAAGAGGCCAGTTGAAGGGCCACATCCCAGGCTTCACCAGCCTTTTTAAAACGGTCGGCAAAACCTGCATCTTTCAATTGTTCTTCAAGATATAGATCAAAATTTATTTGCGGTCTCATAGTTGAAGCCTATCTCACAAAACTATACACTAAATTCCGTGCTCGAGCAACATCAATTTTGATGTAACAGGCCATGCCCAACTCGCAACCTGCAGACGATGAAAATCCTCCCTTGCCCCCCTTTAGCAAAGGGGGGTTGGGGGGATTTGAAAAAGTTTCTGTGCGCTTTCATGCTGCAATGGCCTCGTTGATTTCGTGAATAATCCCTCTTAATTCCCCGCCAAAAAGGCCGTTTAATTTATTCCAGGAAAGCCCTTCCCGGGCAAAGAGGGGTAGGTAATCGATATCCTCTTCCTCCATCAGCAGATTCTCAACGAGGTGTTTTCTAATCAGGTCCAGCCATTTTTCTTGTTCCGGCGTAAAGGAGTGCCCGGATTTGACTTTTGCCAGGGCCTTATCGACCCTTATTCCCGGAGTAAGCAATTCCCCGCCTTTCGCGGCACAGCGGATCATGGAGATGATATCGGCCAACTCCTTATTGTAAGCCCGGCGGAGATTTTTCTCGGTGAATTTATCTTCCAGGGAATCTGGCTGGGTGCTCAACGCTTCTCGCAAAGCCTTCAACTGTTTGGTATCAAAATCTCGGGGACGACTGAGGAGGATTTCCAGGGCTTCAATGTGCTGCGGGTTCCCTTTCACGAATCGCTCAAATTCCTGCAAGTAATCCTGGGGCCCGAGTTCCCTTCCATCCTTAGCCCTGAAAATGATCCTTGAGCTAACATAGTCTTCAGCCCCATCCGCCCTGACGAATGTCCTTTGGGGGCGGGGGTATTTTTCAGAAAAATCGAGGAAGGTTTCGCTCTCGAGGAGCTTGATGGTCTTTTCCCATTCCTTTTCAAGTCTCTGATCCAGGGTTTTGGCAAATTCGGCGATATCGCAGCCCAGAATATAATGGAACTGGGTCCGACCTTCCTGGGTAATGTTCTTAGATATGCGCTGAAGCCTTTTGGAAAGGACCCGGATGCTATACTCTCGGTCTTCATTGTTGGCAATAGCCTGGACGATTTCCCGAATAGACTTCGTTGCCTTTAAGGGGACTTCGGCGGTGATGCCGGTTGTCTTCCTAAAGAATTCCAGAAGAGTTCCATTGAAGCAATCGAAGACCGTAAAATGGGTCTTGTGAATTTCCGGGCAGCGCCGGGTGCCCCGTCCCATCATCTGCTCGAAAAGAATTCTTGATTTTACGGGCCGCAAGAAAACGATATTTTCTATCTTGGGCACATCTACGCCTGTGGAGAGCATATCGACGGTGATTACTATGCCTGGATTCTTACGATTTCGAAACTCTCGAATCCTTTGCAGCGGCCTATCCACGGATGGGCTGCCGGTTATTTTCTGGACGAAATCATCTCCCCGATTAAATTCGTCGCGCAAGATCTCAACGAGCCGGTCACAGTGAGATACATGGGGAAGATCGTTTTGGGCGAAGATTAAGGTTTTGGGGAAGTGCCCAAGCTGTTCTTCCTGCTCAAGGATATACTTTTTAACCTCCTGAATAATCTTTCTATTTCGATCCGGGGCGGTCCAGTCGATTTCTGTTGTAGGGGCCGGGAGTTCCCTCTCATCTTCCAGGGTCTCAAAGCTGAGCTGGCCGGTTTCGGTATTTACCAGCCCGACCTCTTCTCCTTCTTTTAGAAAAACTCCTCGAAGGGTTATATCGGAGTGAATTGCAATGGCATCATAATCCACCAGAAATCCTTCCCGGACGGCCCGCTCGTAATCGTACTTGTAAACAATGTGCTTGAAAAAAGCGGTGGTGTGGGCTGCGGGGGTTGCCGTCAAGCCGATCTTGATGCTGTCAAAATGAGTCAATACCTCGCGCCATTTGCTTTCTTCCTGGGCGGTATATCCCCGGTGACACTCATCGGCAATGATCACATCGAAGGCATGGATGGGGATGTCCAGTTTGGTGGCATCAGCGTCTTCATCCTGATCCCCTGAGAACCCCGGAAACATGCCTTTGTAGCCAAAGAGATTTATCCGCATGCGCTGAATGGTGGATATATAAACGAAGGTATTTCGGCTGTGCGGGTCGGTCAAGTAGTCGGCGGGTAGAATCTTCGGGTCAAATTTCATATTTTCGTCAAGGTCTTCTCTCCTGATCCGCTGACTAAAGACATCGTAACATTGGTCAAATTTCAATCCCGGTTCGGCCTCAAAACTGGCCATTTCCATTACCACTTGGGCGGCCAGAGCTCTTCGATCCACCAGGAAGAGAATTCGCCTGGCGTAGCCGGATTTCATCAATCGATAGATCAAATTTACCACGGTGAAGGTTTTCCCTGTACCCGTAGCCATGGCCACCAGCATGTGACGCCTTCGATCCATGATGGCTTTCTCCATGGCTTTTATAGCTTCGATCTGGAAAGGATAGAGATATTTTGTGCTGACCTCACTTTCTTGAAGCCAGTAGCTGGCCGCGGGTTCATCTTTATTCAACATTTCCATGAGCGCCTGAGGGGTGTGAAATGCGGCCACTTCCCGGGAAAGGCTCAGAGGGTCTCTTAAGTCCTGAAACCAGATGATCTTTCCATTGGTAGAGTAAGCAAAGGGAAGATGGTAATCGCCAAATGAACATGAACTTTTCGGAAAACCCCGGGCATATCTTTTAGCCTGCTGCAAAACATTTTGGGGACCAATCCTTACTTTTTTCCCCTCAACGCAGGCCATCGCCCTTCCTTTACAGAACAGCACATAGTCAGCCGGGCCTGTTTCGGTGGGGTACTCTTCCACAGAGCAATGGTCATATTGGATGCCTGGTCGGAAGGGAACGATAGGACCCCATCCCGCTCCTTTAAGGGCATTATCAATAAAGGCTTGCCTGGTCTTGGCCTCACTAAAATCAGAATCGCTGGTGGTCATTGCCCTTAAAATCCCCCCAGCCCCCCTTTAGGAAAGGGGGGAAAATTCACAATATCCTTTCCTCGACCATGCTTAGAATTTTTTCTTTGGCTATGACGATGTGGTCGAGTATTCGAATACCGAGCGTTTCAGCAGCCTTCTTAAGTTCTCTGGTTATATTTTTGTCATCCTGGCTGGGCGTAGGGTCTCCATCGGGATGGTTGTGGACCAGGATTATGGAACAAGCTGACTCCCGAATGGCCGGCTTGAGAACCTCACGAGGATGGGCCAGACTTTCGTTTAGAAGACCGATGGTGATCTGTTCTGTTTTGATGAAATTGTTTTTTCCATCCAGCAGAACCACATGAAATTCTTCTTGCCTGGCTTCCCGGGCAAGCCTCTCGAAATGTTGTCTGCAGAAAGCGAGCGTATCTGCAGTGTTTCGAATCTTCTGATTAGGTGTTGATTGAGGCGCTCGTTGAATTACTAACCTTTTACCTAGTTCGAGAGCGGCCATGATCTGGCAATAAGCGCTCGTGCCTATGGCCTTGCTGACCTGCTTCAGTTCTCCCCTCGCTTGAAGAGAAAGTTTTTCGAGATCATCTCCATAAATTCCGGCCAGTTTCTCACCGGCCTGAAGGGCGGATTCCCCCTGCAAACCAGAGCGAATCAAAATGGCCAGAAGCTCCGAAGTCTTAAGTTTGGATGGGCCTGATTGGAGAAGACGCTCCCTGGGGCGATCAAAAGAAGGGGACCGTTTAACCGCAAGGGTAAAGATATGCTGGTCAATCCACCTGCTGGCATCGAATCCCTCTTTCTTTGCTGACCAGGAATACCGGGGGCTGGTTTTCAATCCTGACTTGGTCAAATAACCATGCCGCACCAATTCATTAATAACGCGGCCAATGAAAACTCTTTTTTCATTGCGCAAGTTTTTAAAGATCTCGGGCTTTTGAAAAGAATCTGCGGCTAAGAGAGGAGTAATCACAGATTGGTATCTTGCAAAACGTTGGGTATCTGTCAATGTAGCTTTAGACATATTTTAAGTGGATTTTTCAGGGTTATTCTTTACGCACCGGAGCTAATCTTACGATAAATAGTGCCTGTGGGGATGGATTATAGCTGGAGTGTATTAAATATAGAGGGCTGGTGTCAATGAATTTCGCACCTCCTATCTCCCGGACAACATCCTCCGGATGGAAAAGGTTGGCAATTATTCTCTTGATAAAATGTTTGAGCTTCGATATTTTTGAATCCATATTCATATTTTCGCAAAACCTACGCCAAAAAGAAAGGTTCGATGATGGGAACATACAAGATTGCAGTCCTGCCCGGAGACGGGATTGGACCCGAGGTTATGAAGGAGACATTAAAGGTTCTGAAGTCTGTGGAAAAGGCCATTCCGGACCTGCGGTTTGAATTTCAGGAATACGCCGTGGGCGCCCGCCGCTACCTGGAAACGGGAACAGATCTCTCGCCGGAAACTTTTGCCGCCTGTAAGGAATCAGACGCGATCTTGTTCGGCTCCGCGGGCTTGCCGGAGGTGAGGTTTAAAGACGGGACGGAGATTGCCCCTCAGCTGACCCTCCGTTTCGAGCTGGACCTGTATGCCGGGATTCGACCCATCAAGAAATTTCCGGGGATCCGGCCGGTTTTGGCGGGAGACCCACCCATTGATTATGTCATCTTTCGCGAGAACACGGAGGGGCTCTACGCTTCCCGGGGCGGGGGCGTGAGGGTCGGGGATGAGTTGGCCGTGGACAATATGGTGATTACCCGCAAGGGAACGGAACGGATCGTCAAGTACGCTTTCCATTTTGCCCAGAAGAGGAGGGGAGCTCCGACGGACGGAAAATCGCGGGTGACGTGTGTGGAAAAATCAAATGTCTTGCGGAGCATGGCTTTCTTCCGCGAGATCTTTGACCGGATCTCCTCTTCTTTTCCGAACATAACCGCCGACCATGCTTATGTCGATGCCATGACCGCCTATATGGTCCAGAAGCCCCAGTGGTTGGACGTGCTGGTCATGGAAAATATGTTCGGGGACATTCTTTCGGATTTAGGCGCCGGGACGGTCGGCGGGCTGGGCCTGGCCCC
>Ga0187854_10002654_pt1 | contig 14971 bp, 10 predicted proteins | sample June2016WEW_6_15_FD_132445 | JGI IMG/M metagenome (GOLD analysis project Ga0187854, IMG submission 132445) | Peatland microbial communities from SPRUCE experiment site at the Marcell Experimental Forest, Minnesota, USA - June2016WEW_6_150 | ecosystem: Environmental > Terrestrial > Soil >...
ACTCAAAGCCGCCTTCGAAAGCCTGGCTGAGCGGCCGGTGGCCTGGAACGGAGGAAAACCCCTCCGGGAGACTTTGCTCGACCTTTACAAGACCGAGGCGGAACCGGGAATCGAAGCGGATGTAATCTACACTTTTTGGGTGAAGCATGCCGTTTGTACGGATCCCAACTGCAAGCGGGAGGTGCCTCTTTTTGGCGATTTTATCATCGCCCGCAAGACTCCAACGGTCCGCTATCACCCGGATGTGACCTGTCTTCATTGCCGGAAAGTTTACGACTGGGAGATTGAGGTTGGTTCCCTGATCGCCGACCCGGCCGTGATGGTGAACGCCTCCCGGGGGAGCGCCGGGGACGGAAGGCCCACTCAGCTATGGAGTTATGCTTCACCACCCGTAAAGAAGCAAGAACCTGCCATTGTCGAATGTCCTCATTGCCGCAAATCAGGATCGCCGAAACTTAAATCCAAGAAGGCCAAACGGAAAAAAGTTCCCCTGACCGTACTTCTCTGCCCGGAATGTGAGGCAGTATGGCAGTGGCGGGGAGAGCTTCCCGAGGGAGAAGTCCAGTGCCCGGCCTGCAAGCATGATTACGATCCCCGGAAGGGAAATGTTCCGGACAAAGGGAAGTTCTTATGCAAATGCGGCAACGTGGATAAGATCATTGAAAGCATCCGCAGGCTCCCAAAGGACCAGCGCTTGCCCGTCAGGCCCTATGCCATTCAGGCCTACCTGGCCACGAATCAATCCGACGAGGATGATGAAGAAAATCCCCAGATGGGCTTGCTTGGAGAACAGAAGAGACCTATCCGGGGCAAGGCGAGAAGAAATCATGATTCTCCCCAAAAACTGCTCCTTCCCAAGAACGGCAAGTTCTTCACCAGATTTACCCCCTCGGACAAGACCCGGCTTCAGCAGGGGGAGGTTTTCTGGGAAAGAAATAAAGAAAAGTTGCCCTTCCCGAAAAGCAAAATTCCACGTGGTGCAGAAACAGGGCGTCTGATTGAGCACCATTACAATTACTGGCACGAGATGTTCTTCCCCCGCCAGCTTCTGGCCCTCTCCACTCTGCTCAAGGGAATCATGGCGGAGCCGAATGGGATAATGAGGGAAGTTCTCTTGAGCGTATTCATGATGACGACGGAGGCCAATAACCAGTTCACCTGGCAAATTAAAGAAAGAAGTACGCCTGGCGGGACCGCCCCTGGAGGGGTTTTGAGGCGACATGATTTTGCACCGAAATCTGATATATGTGAACAGAATGTGTGGGGAATCATTTCCGGTAACAATACTTTTACCAACCGTTGGGAAATGTTGATGCAAGCAGAGCAATTTGCGAGAGAAGTCTACGACCTCAAGATAACAGGAGCTAAAACCAAAACAGAAAGAAGCATTTCGGGGGAGAAATTTCAAACCCCTGCATCTGCAAACCTATTGTGTTCCAATTCTGGAATCGGACTGCCTGTCGAGGGCAAGGAAAGCATGCTATGCATTACTGATCCGCCCTATGTTGGCAACGTAAATTATGCAGAGCTTTCTGATTTCTTTTACGTCTGGCTCAGGCTTGCGTTGAAAGAATCTCATCCGAATTTTGCCCCGGAATACACTCCGAAAGCAGAGGAGATAATTGCAAACCCAACCCGCGGAAAGAGCATAGCGGACTTCTTCTCGGATTTAACTCAATCCTTTAGCCGTATTCATGGTGCGCTGCATGAAAATGGTATATTGGTTTTCACTTTTCATCATACCGATGCAGAGGGCAAAATTTGGGAGGGGCTTCTCCAGACCTTATGCGATACTGATTTTGAAATATTTGCCGTTTATCCCATTCATGGAGAACGGGAGGCTTCACTCCACCTGCTGGACAAAGAAAACATCTCCTACGACCTGATCCACGTATGCCGAAAACGTCAGACCGCGCCCGAGACGCGCTCGTGGGCAGGAATCAGGCAGGAGGTGAGGAAGAAAGCGCGGGTAGAACTTAAAGCCATTGAGGACGGCCGCTATGGGAAAGAGCCTTTAGGCGCCAATGATGTCCGGCTCATCTGCATCGGCAAATGCCTGGAACTATACAGCCGCCATTATGGAAAGGTCGTGGACCATGAAGGGAACGAGTTCAGGCTTCACGAGGCCCTCCAGGATATCGGAACCATTGTTGACCAGCTCGTTACCAGGGAAAGACCTCTGCCGCCGGAATTAGAAGAGGATGTGGACCCAATCTCATACGCCTGGCTGCGGGTGCTCTTGGAAACCAAGATGGAGATCAATGTTAACGAGCTTAGCAAGTCCCTGCGGGCCATGCAGGTGAACGTGGAAGACCTGAAAAAAGCGGGCCTGATCGTGAAGGGGCGGACGGGGAGGGGAAGGTATTTCAAGGTAAAGCAGCCGGATGAAAGGCTGAATGCTCTGAAGGAGAAACTGGAGCCTTCCTTAACCCCTGCCAAAGATCAGATGCCCCTTTTCGACGCCATGAGCAGGCCGGTAGTCCACAACGTAAACCTGGTGGACCTGGTGCAGCTTCTCATCGGTCTTGCCTGGGCGGGCGAGTCCGTAGCCCCCTGGCTGGAGAGGTTCTCTCACATGCGTCCAAAGGTAAGAGCGGCCCTGCGGTTCATTCGCGACCGGCGCAGAGACTGGAAGGAATATATTGACCGAATCCTGAACATCGTGGAAGGAGCCCCCCTATTCTCAGCTGAACCCTCCAGACAAAAGGACGAGGTTGAAGGGGCAACGATCGCGAACAAACGAAAAGGGTGATCCCATGCCAGGATACATGCTGATAGAAAAAAATATGTTGCAGCCCCAGCGCCCGAAAGGGTTTCAACTTAACCCTTGGAGGATAGGGATTCTCGATTATCTACGGGAGCTCAGGCAGGAGACATTCCCTTTTTCACGCGAAAACCGACTGAGAATAGTAGGGCTTGAAGAAGTACTTCTGGCCGCAGGTATCGGCGATAATCTCCTAAAGGTCTCTCTTTTCATCCGCAATATTTTGACGAGCAAAGCCAATGAGCTTGAAGCCAACATGGGCTGGGTGCAGGTGATCTTTCGGTGGCCTCTAAAACGGGCGGATGATTTTTGGTTTGAACCCGGGGGCGGGCAAAGATTGAGCCTCCGGCCCATTTTCGGCTCCCCTATGAAAGAGACCAATGGATCGGGGAACGAATGCTACCGAGTAGGATTTAACCTGACATGAGTGAAACTGCGACGACGAGATATGCCGCAACGGTTGCGGTAAAACCCAGTGACCGGGTTAAGGTCCCTTCAAGGCCCGAACTTGGAACGGGCGAGGTTTTGAAGATTGCCGATATTGCCGGAATTTATCAGGCGGATGTGGTCTTCGACCTGCCAGAGGGGCGAAGGCTCGAAACCTTCCCTGTTGAGCTTCTGGAGTTAACCGCTGACCTCTGGGGAAGGCTGGCGGCGGGCGGTTTCGACGACCCGGAATCCTACCGCCTGAAACAGATGGCCTTTGAGTTGATCCATTCCAATAATGGTGGAGAGCTTAGCTCCAGCCGCGTGAATCTTCTCCCCCATCAGATTTTATTGGTTCACGACCTGGTGGCAATGCGTGACCGGCGGCTTTTGATAGCTGACGAAGTGGGGTTGGGCAAGACCATCGAAACGGGAATGCTGCTCAGGGAATTGATGGCCAGGGGGGAGGCGGAGCGAATCCTGATCATTACCCCGGCCGGATTAACCAGAAACTGGCGGCAGGAGCTTGAAGAGTGCTTTCGCCTGCACTTTGAGATTCTGAACCAGGATTTTTCCGATCATGGCTCCGCAACCTGGGAAAAGCACCACCTGGCAATTGCCTCCATCGATACGCTTAAGGTTCCCAGAAGGGTCCAGCGTCTTCTGGCTGCCCAGCCCTGGGACCTGATTGCTTTTGACGAAGCGCACCACCTTTCCCGGACCAAGACGGGAAATAAGACCAACATCACCCAGAACTATAAATTGGCTGAAGCCCTGCGCGGACATACGAGGGATCTATTATTCCTGACCGCTACTCCCCACCAGGGGAATGCCTATCAGTTTTGGTCCCTTATCCTGCTCTTGAATGACCAGCTCTTTGCCTCCCCCGAGAATTTATCCAATCACCGCGGGTTGCTTTCCCGGGTGATGATCCGCCGGACCAAGCGGGAAGTCACGGACGCCGCGGGCCAGCCGATCTTCTGCCGGCGGCAGGTCTATACGGAGACCTTCAGCCTTGCCCCCCGGGAACGTCATTTTTATGAGAGGTTAAGCGACTATCTCCGGGAAGGTTATGATGCCGCGGGGATCAACCAGGCGAGGACCACGAGCAATCAGCGGGCCATAGGTTTTGTTATGGCTACCTTCCAGAAGATCATGTCCTCCAGCCCCCGCGCTATCCTCCAGGCCCTGCGCAGGAGACTTCTGGTCTTGCTGACCAAGAAGCAAATCCAGCTTGAGGCGAAAAGGCGCGGGGGGGCATCGGTGGCTGAGGAGATCATGCGCATCCAGGACGAGATGATAGGCCTGGCCGGCATGATTCTCGGCCTCGAGAAGGAATTGAATTATGATGCTGAAGCCTACGTGGCCCGGGTCAGGCGACGCATTTTGAAAAAGGCCGAGGAGAGTTATGAGACTACCAGTTGGTCCCTCGACCCGGATGAAGAGGCGGAAGATGGGGTATTTTCGGAGGCGGACATACCCAACGAGATCGAAAAGGTCAGAGAATTAATTTCTCTTATACCGGAGGGAACGGACAGGCGATTTGACACTTTGGTGCGAGCGATCAGCGACCTTTCACGACTCGACCCGAATGAACGGTTCGTCATTTTTACCCAGTATCGAGACACCCTTGAATTATTACGGGAAGAGCTAGGGAAGATTTTCGGCGAGAATCGAATCGCAACCATAAAAGGGGGGCCGATAGAAAGCAAGATCGCAGCTATGGAGGCTTTTTGGCAGGAAAATGGCGCCCGTTTCCTGATCAGTACCTCGGCTGGCGGCGAAGGGATTAACCTCCAGGTTGGCCGCATCCTTTTTAATTACGATCTGCCCTGGAACCCCATGGCCGTAGAACAGCGCATCGGGCGGGTCCACCGCTACGGTCAGAAAGACACCGTTCAGGTTTATAACCTTGTCGCTGAAGACACGGTGGAGGAACGAATTTATGGCATCCTGGAGACGAAACTCGTTGAGATTGCCCAATCGATCGGCAAGGTAGATGAGCAGGGTGCACCCACGGAGGATTTTCGCACCGATATTCTCGGATACCTCGGCAGCCGGCCCGATTATCAGGACCTTTATAAACGGGCACTGGTGGACCGGGATTACCGCTGGACCGAGAAAGAGATGCAGAAAATGATCGAAGAGGCAGTTCGCGCCCGCGATGCCCTGAATTCCCTGACCCAAGACCTGAGCAGCTTCAATCTGGAACACTTCAAAAAGCTAGAAGGCCGGTATTCCCTGAAAGAATTGGGGGAATGGGTGCGCGAAGCGATCCTCAAGCTGGGAGGGGCAGCCCTACCCGATGGCGAATTCTGGATCCTAATTACCCCCGAGTCCCTGCGGCAGCCGTACCGCCTTGCGCCCCGGTATGACCGAATCGCTTTCGACCGCGAGTTGGCCATGAGAGTGCGAAACTGTGAAATGGCAGGATTGGGGCATCCCCTTGTGGATGCCCTGATCCATGAACTCAGGCAGCCGTCATTTCAAGGTAGCGTTTCTGGCAAATTGGGAGGGGTATCTATCCACGCCCACTACCTCGTTCAATACCGGACCCCTATGGGCCGACTCCAAGGCCGGCTTTTTAATTTCGTGTACGATTCTCTGGCCAAGGAAGTGAGGACATTGAGCCGCTTTGAGGGTGGGAATGGGACAGGAACAGATGGCGCTAAGGAAGGTCAAAGTATTTCCAATGCCCGGGAGGGCATCGAGACCGCCCTCCAAAACGCCATCATAGAATGGCTGCCGGATCGGCAAAGCAGGGCAGGATTACAGGTCAGCCTAATCGGGTTGCATTCAATCGCTAAGGAAACATAAACAAAAAAGTTCAGATCGGATTTGGTCTCCACATCCAGGTGGGCCGCAGGTTTCAGAGGCGGGAGATTATCTCTCTTTTCGGCAGAGGGCCTTAGGATAAAGATGCGAGGGCCTTCATCCCTCAAATAATTCGATGGGAGATTGTCGAGGAGGGCAAATGAATGCTAAATAGAAACATCTGTTCATATTTGGGATCGGAGGATCCCTTGTCCGGAGATGCTTTTAATTATCTCCTGTCGTATCGAGAAGAAGATTCTTTAATCGATTATAAAGAAATCCTTAGTAATAATGAGGAAGATTGGCTCAAACTTACCAAAGATATAGTTTCGTTCGCGAATATGGAAGGTGGTTATTTATTGTTCGGAGTGCGGGACAGAACATTTGAACAAGTCGGTATTTCTCAAGCTACTATGGCCTTTTTGAACGATCCTGATAAAATTCTCCAGAAAACTAATAGATTTATTGATCCCAAAATTACAGGGTTGAGATGTAAGGGATTTTGCAATGACGGAAAAGACTTCCTCCTTCTGTATGTACCTAATTCAAAGCTAATGACACATATATTTTGTCAAGACGGTAAATTTAAATATCCCAGCGGGGAAGAAAAAATTGTTTTCCGTGCCGGAACAATTTGGATTCGAAAAAGTGGCGGGAATAAACTTGCGGACGCGCGGGATCTGGATTTTATTCTTAATAAGCGGATGGACTATTTTCGTGATTCATTACTGCAGAAAATAGCACGAGTCGTTGAAGCACCTGTAGAAACTGAAGTTGTTTTGGTGAGAGGAAGTGGAGAAGGTTCTGAAAAGAAATTTATCATTACTGATGCGCCTGATGCCATGCCTATTAAAGGGATGTCTTTCTCGGTTTCCCCAAAGACCTTGGAAGAAGAGATAGCGGCCTGGATTGCTCTTTCCGGAACAAACCCCGATTTCATTCCTCCAGCTGCTACTTTGTGGAAATGGTATGGCAATCGAAAGAATATAAAGATCTCAAAGAAGCAAAAGATAATTCTGGCTAAATTCTGCTTGAGTAGGGAAGTGCCCCTTTTCTATTGGATACAAGGAGCAGATGGGGATGAATTGAAGAAGATGGTTTCTGAATTGCTTTCTTGTGGCCCGACTTTTCTTTCCAGTATTATGACAATAGCCGCCTATCTGGGAAAAGGGTTTTATGGTGAAATGATTAGAAGATTGGGCAAGGATTCGGGCAAAATGCCATCACGAATGAAAAAATATCCGAATGGAGGACCCCGGGAATGGAACACTTTATATAGTAGTAATTTTGCGAAAATGGGAAAAGGAACCGAGGGGGAAGAAAAGCGAACGGAAATAGAACAGGAACTCGAGCGAATAACAGCGGAGGCTTGCAAGCTCAATCGGGAGCCCGGCGCATGGGAAAGGCACTTTGCGCAAGAGTGCGACTGCTTCCTATATGCCCAGGAAGATAAATATTCAACTTGAAGGAATCTAGCCTAAAAGTTACCGGGCATGGGGACCTCCCCGAAATTATGCATTCCCCTTTTTGGATGACGAAAGTGAGGACGTGAAGCCGTTGACGGCAGCCCTTAATCCCTCAGGTATGAGGATATGCAAAACATCTTTGAAATGAACCGGTCATGATGCGTCGCAGGGTAATAAGCTCAAGGTGGGAGATATGCCCAAAAGCATAAGCTTTTTAAGACCAAATGAAAAACTTCTTGGGGATCTTCGAGGTTTAATCCAGGAAGCCCGCCAAAATGTGGCGCGCAACATCAATTCGGCCTTGGTAATGCTGTATTGGAGAGTGGGCCAACGCATACGCAAGGATATCCTGGAAGAGAAGAGGGCTGATTATGGTGAAAAGATAGTGCCGACAGTGTCGGCACAATTGGTCGAAGAATTCGGCGAAGGATTTGCGCGCCGCAATTTATTTAGAATGATCCGCTTCGTTGAAGTCTTTCCGGATGAACAAATTGTGTCGACACTGTCGACACAATTGGGTTGGAGCCATTTTGTCGAGATTATTCCTCTCAAAGATGAACTGCAAAGAGAATTTTATGCTGAAATGTGCCGGGTGGAGCGATGGAGTGTCCGCACGTTGCGGCAAAAAATTGGGGGCATGCTCTTCGAACGAACAGCTCTTTCCAGAAACCGGGGGAATTGGCTAAGCAGGAACTTGCTGCTTTACGGGATGAAGACAAGTTAACTCCCGACCTTGTCTTCCGGGATCCATATTTTCTTGACTTCCTCGGATTAAAGGATACTTACAACGAAAAGGACCTCGAAGCCGCCATTTTGCGCGAAATGGAGGCCTTCATTCTTGAACTGGGGGTGGGATTTACCTTTTTGGCAAGGCAAAAGAGGATAACGGTGGATGATACCGATTATTACCTTGACCTCCTCTTTTTCCACCGAAAACTTCGCCGCCTCGTGGCCATTGAATTAAAGATGGGGAAATTTAGGGCTGCCGACAAGGGACAGATGGAGTTATATTTGCGGTGGCTTGAAAAATACGAACAACAGGAGAAAGAGGAATCCCCCATTGGTTTAATCCTTTGCGCAGGGAAATCCGAAGAACATGTTGAATTACTGCAGTTAGAAAGGAGCGGCATTCGTGTCGCCGAATATATGACGGAACTTCCTCCCCGTGACCTTTTGCGGAAAAAGTTGCATGAAGCCATTATTTTGGCAAGAGCCCGCCTCAAGGAGAAAAAACAGCTTTCCCTTCCTGGAGATTAGATCCATGGCTAAAAACATCATCTCGTATGACCAAGATCTTCCTGAAATACCAGGCCGTTGTCCGTGGAAGAACCCGGATTCTTTTTTGGTAAAAAGAGCTCAATTGGATTTTAGAAACCACGGGACGCGTCTGGGAGGGACCTGAAGCCAAGGACGATGCCATAAACCTGTGGTGTGAGCGAATCACGGAGCAAACCGGAAAGCTATGGAAATTCTTCCGCATCAACCAGGTTGGTTTTGAAGCGATAGAACCGAAAACCCTCATGGAAATCGCGAAAGGTTCTGAACCCCGGGAGGGCAAATTATTTTAATAAAGATCAAAAAGGGCCCGCCGAAAAAACTTGTAGAGATGGTGGAAACTGGCAAATGCTTGGCCGATGGATATGAATCTATGAGCAAGAGCGAAATTGCATCCTTCAAGAAGATGTGGGGGAAATTCGAATAATTTCTTAAGAAATCGCCAAAGGGGAGGACCGGAAATGCGGAGAGAACCACTAAACGGAATCTGCGCAAAATGTAAGACCACTGTGAGCAAAAGGGGAATAAAGAAACATCTCCAGGCCCATTTGGAGGAGAGCGGGAAAAAGGGGAAGGCCGCTGGAGGGCAGAAGCGTGCTGCCAAACTATTCCATCTCCTGGTGGAAGGATACGGCCTGTCCGGAGATCTCTACTGGATGCATCTAAAGGCCTTAGCCAGTGCCAGTTTACGCGATTTGGATTCGCTTCTGAGGGATACCTGGCTGGAGTGTTGCGGCCATATGAGCGCCTTTTCTGATAAGGAAGGGGATATCGAAATGGACGAAAAATTGGGAGACATCCTTATGCCGGGTCAAAAATTGGCTTACGAATATGATTTCGGCAGCACCACGGAGTTGCTTCTGACCGTGGTTTCAGAATTTGAAAGCAGCATGAAAAAAGGCAAGGTGGAAATTCTGGCCAGGAATGAGGCACCTCAGATAAAATGTAATAATTGCGAGAAACTTGCAACGACCATTTGTGTAGATTGCATTTATGATGGCACCGGCTGGCTTTGTGATGATTGCGCTCAGGGGCATGGTTGTGATTCCGAAATGTTCCTCCCCGTGGTGAATTCGCCCCGCACCGGGGTTTGCGGGTATGAAGGGTAGGCAATCGTTATTTGACCATTCTTTGAATTGGAGAGAAAAGAAAGGAAATCGAATGGTTATCGACGAAAGAAGACGTCAGAAGAAGCTGGCCAGAAAAGCGGCCAAACACAAGAAGGCTATGGCTGTTAAAAAAAGGGAAATGTTTGGAAGAGGAAGTCTGGTTCCTTTTGCCGCTGGCATGCCTCTCCATGAGTGCCTGATACCCGGGATCCTTTTCGACCAGGGAATCGGAAATGTCGTGATCAGTCGAAGGATGCCCAATGAGGATATTGCTGCGGGCTTCTTTTTAGTGGATATCTACTGCCTGGGGGTCAAAAATTGCTTTTTTGCGGTCATACCACCGGGCGTATATGCGCAAAGAATAGACAAGCTGGTTCAAAATGAAAGGGCGGAACATGCAGAACCGGCCTGTACGGTAAAATTGATTAAAGATGCTGTTACCTATGCCGAAGGCCTCGGTTTCCATCCCCATAGGGACTATTTGACTACCAAGGGCATTTTCGGCTCCATCGACCCGGCCACCTGCCGAAAGGAATTTGAATTTGGCAAAGATGGAAAACCCCTCTACATATCCGGTCCCAATGAAACCCAGGCCGATTCCGAAAGAATCATTGCCACCCTTACACGTAAATTAGGCCCTGATGGATTTTATTATATAGCGGGGGTAGATATGGGGGTGGAGTGAAGAAAGATGGATCCCTAAACCCTTTAAGCTCCTGTGCCATGGAAGGAGGAACGTATGCCTGCAATTATGAAAGAGAAAAAAATTGTTGAGGAGAAGGCGATAAAATTGGTGGAGATGACCGGGAAGTTTTGTCAGGAGTTCTTGGATGATGATTATAGGCAACTGTGTGAGAAGCTTATCATGAAGATGGCCCGGAAGCGGGCGGTTCCCTTTCTCTCCGGCCGGATGGAAATCTGGGCAGCGGCTGTCATTTATGCCTTAGGGAGCATCAATTTTCTGTTTGATAAGAGTTTCAAACCCTTTGCAACTGCCGAAGACATCTGTAATTTTTTCGGCACCACCAAAAGCACAACCTCCCAGAAAGCAAAGGTGATCCGGGACATGTTCAAGATGGGGTATTATGATGGGGAATTTTCAACCAATCATGTGAAGGAAAACAGCCCATTTTCTAATTTGGTCATGATCAATGGGTTGATTGTCGACAAAGGGTCTTTGCCCCCGGAAATCCAGGAGATGCTCCGAAGGGAAGAAAAATAAGGAAGAGTCTGTTGATAATTAAATAGGATGCGGGACTGTGCCATACCGTATAGAATATTCGCCTGACGCTGAAGATCATTTGCGTAATCTCACGACTCGCCAACAAACGCTTGTCCTGGATATGGTGGATAAGCAATTAATACACCAACCGATTGTTGAAACAAGGAATCGGAAACCTATAAGGCCTAATCCACTTGCTCCTTGGGAGTTGCGGATTGTAATTTGAGGGTATACTATGATGTAGAAGAAGACCCTGAGCCTGTGGTTTATATCCGCGCCGTTGGAGTCAAGGAACGCAATCGGGTTCGCATTGGAAAAGAGGTGATTCACCTATGAAGATTCTAGAAAGAGCAAAAGCGACTGCGCCGCTCTCCGAATATGCTCGGAAAGTAAGAAAGGAACCTTTGATTTTGACTGTTGGGAAAAGGCCGGTTGCCGCGCTGGTGTCGATTGAAAACGCAGATTTAGAAACGGTAACCCTAAGCACCCATCCTAAGTTTCTCGCTTTGATTGAACGGTCACGAGCCAGGCATCAATCGGAGGGAGGAATATCCAGCGCAGAAATGCGCCGCCGGTTAGGAATAGAACCGCAATAACAATCTTCCGGAAAATGGAAACGTCCCTCCTTAAAAGGTCAAAAATCCTTCAAGCCGTTCAGCGCTTGTCGATCAAAAGTGGCGAAAAGATATATCTCGTCGGGGGGGCGATCCGAGATCTGCTTCTGGGGAAACCCTTAAGTAAGGACTTTGATTTTGTGGTGAAAGGGGAAGTGAGCGGGCTGGCCGCGGCCGTAGCTGAGGAGATGGGAGGGCATGCGTTCCCTCTGGATGAGTCTTTTGGGACTTGGCGAGTGATTTTGAAAAAAGGAAAGAGGAGAACTGAACTAGATTTTTCATTGCTCCAGGGAAAAGATATTTTCGATGACCTCCGGCAGAGAGATTTTACCATCAACTCCATAGCCCTCAACGTAGAAGAAATCTTTAATCGGGAGACCCCCGATTTTATCGATCCTCTCAACGGGGTGTCCGACCTTCAAAAGAGAACCCTCCGGGCCAACTCCGAAGAATCCCTGCGCCAGGATCCCTTAAGAATGCTCCGGGCTTTTCGTTTTTCCTCTACTCTTGGATTCTCAGTGGACGATGAAACCCTGAGGATGATCCAGAGGAATAAAGACCTCATTCTCCGCTCCGCCTGGGAGAGAATTCGAAGCGAATTTTTCACGGCCCTAAGTGAAAACCGGGCGGGCCACTTCCTACGACAACTGAATGAGGCCGGACTTTTGGGGGAAGTCTTCCCGGAGGTTCAAGGATGGAAAGACCTTATCCGGGGAATTCCGAATAACTACTCTTTACTGGAGCATGCCCTTAGAACAGTGGATGCGGGCGAATTCATCCTTGCCCGCCTTGAAGAACTCTATCCTCCCTTTGCCCAGGCCCTGAATCACCACTTTTCCCAGGAGGTAGAAGAGGGAATATCTCGAAAGGCTATCTTCAAATTTGTTTCCTTCTTCCATGATTCCGGAAAACCAGGTACGATGCTTTGGAAACCAGAAGATCCATTCCCCCGGTTCCTGGATCATGACCAGGAGGGCCAAAGGATCAACACCGCCATCGGCCGCAGGATGAAGCTCAGCCGGAGATCGATCAGGATCGTATCCGACCTGACCCGTCACCATATGCGCATCCATAGTCTTTCCAGAGTGAAAGAAGTGACTCCCCGGGCGAAATATCGTTTTTTCCACGACCTGGGAAAAGAAGGGATCGACCTGGTTTTCTTAGTTTTATCCAGCACGCTTGCTTCCGAAAGGCTTGAATTTCGTTGGCCTTTATCATCGGACCAGCCCGGTGATCTTCTCAAGATCAAAGATATTGGAGGGGAAATTTTGCAGTATTATTATAAGGAATTTACCCAGAGACCCCAAAAGCCATTGCTCGACGGAAAAGAGGTCATGGAAGTTTTGCGGATACCCCAGGGAAAGGCCTTAGGGACTTTTTTAGAAAGGCTCCGGGAAGCAGAAATTTCCGGGAAGGTCCAGACCAGGGAGGAAGCCCTCAAATTCCTAAAAAATATTGACATATCTGCGTAATTTGGCTAAAATCAAAATAGCCTTAGGCGGGCGTAATTCAGGGGTAGAATGCAAGCTTCCCAAGCTTGACGTCGCCAGTTCGAATCTGGTCGCCCGCTCCAGAACCATAATAAAAAAAATTATATAGAGTGAGATGCCCAACGGGTAGCTGAAAAAGGTGTTTTTCATAAGGTCTGCTTGAAAAAAGTGGGCTTTCGGGCCCACTTTTTTTTGGCAGAAGGAAGACATTCGTGAAATTTGAGAAGCTTCTTGAAGAGGTGCGGCAAGAAATCGAGCCCCTCCTTCAATCACAAGGTTTTGAGTTAGTTGACCTGGAATATCAGCGTGGGCCTCAGGGTTGGGTTTTGCGGATTTATCTGGACCGGGAGGGTGGAGTTACCCTGGATGATTGCGCCGAAGTGAGCGGCGAGATTGGGGCAGTGCTGGAGGTCAAGGATGTAATTCCCAACCCGTACGTTCTGGAGGTTTCTTCCCCTGGGCTCACTCGCCCGCTAAGGAAACCGGAAGATTTCAATAAATTTAGCAACCGATTGGTGAAAATAAAACTATACGAACCGGTGGAAGGGCGAAAGAACTTCAGGGGTAATCTTTTAGGTCTGGAGGGCGATAAGGTGCGTTTGGAAATCGAAGGTCGGGTTTACGAGCTTCCTCTCCAGGGAATTGCCAAAGCCAATCTAGAAATCGAATTTTGAGGAAGGAAATAGAACCATGGGCTCGGATTTGAGTCGCGTCATCGACCAGGTGGGGAAGGATAAGGGGATCGACCGGAAGATCTTGGTCGAGGCCCTGGAGCAAGCTCTCCTGGCTGCGGCCAGAAAGAAGTACGGCACCAAACAGGAGATCGAGGCCAGGTTTAATGAAGAGGCCGGGGAGGTCGAACTCTTCCAGTTCAAGACGGTGGTCAAACAAGTAAAGAATCCTCCCGCGGAGATATCCATTGAAGAAGCCAAGGATCTGGATGCGGATGCCGAAGTTGGCGACAGCCTGGGAACCAAGATCGACATATCCGATTTTGGAAGGATCGCCGCCCAGACGGCCAAGCAGGTGATCATCCAGCGGGTCAAGGATGCCGAGCGGGAGAATATTTACGAAGATTTCAAAGACCGGAAAGGAGAGATCATCTCCGGGACGGTCCAGCGATTCGAACGGGGGTCAATCATTGTCAACCTGGGAAGAGCGGAGGCCGTCATTCCGCAGCAGGAATTGATTCCCCGGGAATCCTATAAACCCGGAGATCGGATTCGGGCCTTCGTCCTGGATGTTCGCAAGACTCCGAAAGGTCCTCAAATTATTCTTTCCCGGAGCAACCCCACTTTCGTGATTAAACTCTTCGAGTTGGAAGTGCCCGAGATCTCCGAGGGCATCGTAAAGATCATCAGCGCTGCCCGGGAGCCCGCGAGTCGCGCCAAGATTGCGGTCTATTCGCGGGATTCAGACGTAGACCCCGTGGGGGCCTGCGTGGGGATGAAGGGATCCCGGGTCCAGGCGGTGGTCCAGGAACTCCGGGGAGAAAAGATTGATATTATCCCCTGGAGTGAAGATTCGGCGAGCTTCGTCTGTAATGCACTAGCTCCCGCGGAAATCTCCAAGGTCATCATCAACCAGGAAACTAAGTCCATGGAGGTGATCGTCGAAGACGACCAACTTTCTCTGGCCATCGGGCGCCGCGGACAGAATGTCAGGCTGGCCGCCAAACTAACCGATTGGAAGATCGACATCCGGAGCGAATCCAAAGCAGAGCGGGCCGTGCCGGGTCTGGACGAAGTTGCCTCGCGGGGAATGGATCAGGTAGATAAGGTCACGGGGGTC
>Ga0187854_10002656_pt1 | contig 14968 bp, 15 predicted proteins | sample June2016WEW_6_15_FD_132445 | JGI IMG/M metagenome (GOLD analysis project Ga0187854, IMG submission 132445) | Peatland microbial communities from SPRUCE experiment site at the Marcell Experimental Forest, Minnesota, USA - June2016WEW_6_150 | ecosystem: Environmental > Terrestrial > Soil >...
CGGGGTATTGGAGATCGAGCCGAAGTTCGTGGTGAAGCAGATCGAAGCCTGCGTAAGCGACATCGGCTGCGATACGGTAAAGACGGGAATGCTCGCGAGCACCGCAATCATCGACGCGGTTGCAGTCACAATTTCCGGCCACAAGTTAGGACCGCTGGTCGTGGACCCGGTGATGATCGCCAAAAGTGGCGCTCCGCTGCTGAAGCCCGACGCCATCGCGGCTCTCAAGGCCAAATTGCTGCCGCTAGCCGTTGTGGTCACACCCAACCTGCATGAAGCCGGGGCGCTCACGGGACGCGAAATCAAAACTCTTGCGCAAATGAAAGAGGCCGCCCGGGCGATCCGCGACCTTGGACCGGAAAATGTCGTCGTCAAGGGTGGTCATCTGGAGAACATAGCCGCCGACGTCCTCTACGACGGCCGTGAATTCACTGAGTTTCGCGCGGAGCGTATCGACACCAGAAACACGCACGGTACCGGTTGCATCTTCGCTTCGGCCATTGCGGCCAATCTGGCCCACAAGAAAACAGTTCTAGAAAGCGTGGCTGCCGCTAAGGGTTTCATCACAGCGGCCATCCGTGCCGGCCTCGCGATTGGGAAAGGTTACGGGCCTGCCGATCCGATGGCTATGCTGTATCACAGGGCAGGACTGGACGGCTGAGTGGCAGGCACGCTTCCAAGACAGCTCGTTGCCCCGATGGATTCAGCTCTTGCTGGAGGTCACCGCAAAGAATGCAGTCGCCTCCTGCTCCACGTTCTTGCTGTTGCAGTATGAGCAAGAGATCGCCTCCTTTTCGTGTTCTGCCAGGGTGATGATCTTTTCAAACGTCTTATTGCAGTCTCTACAGATGTAGTCGTAAACGGGCATGATCAACCTCCCATGTACCCTCTACTGGACAAATTGTAGCGCGATTCAAGACGAGAATGGCTCGGGCAAGAATCAACGCTGAGTCGGAATGTGGCGGAAGATCGCATCACCTCGCTTCCTCGCCCTACCGCTTGTAACCGATCTTGCGGAGAAGATCGTGCCGCCATGCGATATCCGCCTGCCCTTCTATCCCTTTCGGAGAGCTGCCGTCGATGACGCCGAGCACACCCCGGCCTTGCTCACTCTGGGCAACGACAACTTCGACGGCGTTGGCGGTCGCGCAGAATATCGAGCACACCTCAGGCGCGTTTCGGATCGCGCTCATCACATTGATGGGGTACGCATTCTGCAGGACCAACACAAACGTGTGGCCGCAACCGAGTGCCTGGGCGTTGCGTACAGCAATATCCCGAAGCGTTTGGTCGTTTCCTTCTGACCGCGTCAGACAAGCTCCGGAGCTTTCGTTGAACGCCAAGCCAAACTTGGCCTGGGGCACGGTCGTAGCCACCGCCTCGTATAGGTCCTCCACTGTCTTGATGAAATGCGATTGACCGACAATGATGTTGGCATCCGCCGGAAGTTCCATACGAACCGCCTCAATCTTGAGCATGGTTGTTCTCCTCTGGTTTCCGAAGGATGATCTTTACGCGCTTCGCCTGCTTTCTGTGTGCGCCCGTTCGACGTAGCGGCCTGTCTTTACCTCGACGCGCACTGCTTCTCCTGGCGCAATGAATAGAGGAACCTGAATGGAGAGACCGTTCTCCAGCGTGGCTTCCTTCCAGGCACTGTCCTGTTGTGAGTGCGTCGGCGGCGCCGTCCGCTGCACGCGGGCTTCGGCTACGGCGGGGAAGACAACGCTGATGGGCTCTTCTGCAAAAAACTCCACCGGCAACTCGATGCCGGGCTGAAGAAATTGTGCCGCCGGCCCGAGGATGGCTCTCGGGACCTCAATTTGCTCAAAGGTATTGGGGTTCATAAACGTGCAGGTGTCACCTTCGCTGTATAGGAATTCCATCATGGTCCGTTCGAGTTCCAGCTCTTCGAGCCGTTCTTGCGGGCGGAAGTGCGGCTCCCACATTCGACCACTCTTCACATCGCTGAGCTTGGTCCTGACCACTCCGCCTAATTTTGCCGCCCCCGCCTTCGATTCCACTTCGAGGACTCTGTAAATGTGTCGGTCGATGCGGATCACTGTCCCTTCCTTCAACTCGGATGCGATGACCATAACTACTCCTCGTAGTCGGAGTTGTAACCGGGCATTATCCACTTGCAGCGGATGTTCTGCAGTGATCGAAATCACCAGCACATGCAGTACTTCGCGCCATTCATCCTGACCAAAACGGAAGATGCTGCACGCCCGGAGAACATCATAGGCAGGTTGTCGAGTTGTTCGGCGCCCATCCGAAAGATTACTCTGTGCTGGACTTGCCCCGTACCTTATAGCCGATGATCAGCAGCCCCAGGCCCAGTATGCCCATCGCGATGATGATGCTGAGGAACGTCCCATAGCGCCCAAACTTAATGCCGGACGGCAGAAAGAAGACCACGAGCAAGTCCATCACCCAGACCCCCAGCCCAATGAACATCAGGCTGGCACCGGTTTCTCGTTTTTCCTCTATATCCGTCATGGCGGCGTGTTCGTGAGACTCGGAACTCACAGCGTCCGAGGCTGATTTTCATTGTGAGTCTTGCTGTCTGCACCTGCGGTGATCAGCATCACCTGATGCGGTGATTGGGCGCTCACCACGCTCATGAGAACTTGCGCCGTGATCGATCACAAAGGCGGATGTATCGTTAACCTGTTCCCTGTCTGCAAGATGGCTCTGGTTGAGCCAAAAGTCACCCTCGGTTGTGATGAACGGTACAGCCGCCATTGTCAACAAGCGAGAAAATAGGAAGCTGACGATCTCCACTGGAGGAAAGTCCATGAAGAGAGTCTTGATTCTTGGTGCCGCAGGCAGGGACTTTCATAACTTTAATGTCTTATTTCGCAATAATCCCGACTACCAGGTGGTCGCATTTACTGCCACCCAGATTCCTGACATAGCCGGCCGCCGTTATCCGCCGGAACTTGCAGGACGCTTGTATCCGGAAGGCATTCCTATCTTCGAAGAGAAAGATCTGGAAAGCCTGGTCGCCAAATACGAGATTGACGCGGTGGTGTTTTCCTATAGCGATGTTTCCCACCAAAACCTTATGCATCTCGCCTCCCGTGCTGTGGCTGCGGACGCAGATTTCTGGCTTCTGGGAACCGAGCATACGCAGATCAGGTCGTCGGTCCCCGTCATTTCCGTGTGTGCGGTGCGAACTGGATGCGGCAAGAGTCCGGTCTCGCGCCTAGTCGCCGGAGAGTTGCGCCGGCTGGGTCGAAGGCCAGTGGTCATTCGGCACCCCATGCCTTACGGAGATCTTGCGGCGCAGGCTGTCCAACGCTTCGCCACCATGGAGGACCTTGACCTGCAGCAATGCACCATCGAGGAACGCGAAGAGTATGAACCGCACATTAGCCAAGGGACCGTGGTGTATGCGGGAGTGGACTACGAAAAGATTCTCCGCCAGGCGGAGAAGGAAGCGGATGTCATTTTGTGGGACGGGGGCAACAACGACACTTCTTTCTATGCCTCCGACCTGGAAATCGTTGTCGTAGACCCGCATCGTCCGGGGCATGAACTGTCGTACTTCCCCGGTGAAGTCAATCTGCGGCGCGCGGATGTGATCGTGATCAATAAGGTAGACACCGCCCAGCAGCATGACATCGAGACGGTTCGCCAAAACATAAAGCTCCACAACCCCAAGGCAGTTGTTTTTGAGATGGCCTGCCGAGTCACCATACCCGATCCGCATCTGGTGAAAGGACAGCGCGTGCTGGTGGTGGAGGACGGCCCCACACTAACTCACGGAGAGATGCCCTACGGTGCCGGTGTGGTCGCGGCGCGGCAATATGGGGCGGCAGAATTGGTGGACCCGCGGGCTTATGCCGTGGGATCGATCCGCGGCACCTACGAGCGTTATCGGCACCTGACGAACCTTCTGCCCGCCATGGGGTACAGCGCTATCCAAAGACACGAACTGGAGGAAACCATCCGCCGCACTCCGTGCGATCTCGTGCTGATTGCCACTCCCATTGACCTCGCGCGCGTGATCAAACTCGATAGGCCCAATCTGCGCGTGACGTATGAAGTCGAAGAACTCACCAAGCCCGGCCTGGCCGAAATGCTTGCCAAGTTCACACGCGAGCACGAGCCAGCACTGACAGGAGCCGGAAAATGAATGGCAATAGCAAGGACTTTCTCTCGATTCGAGATTTCTCGCCGTCGGACATCCAGTACCTGCTCACTCTAGGCCGTCAAGTCAAGGCTCACCCGACCGCCTACGGCGGGGCGCTCCGGCGCCAGACCCTGGCCATGATCTTCGAGAAACCTTCTCTACGCACCCGGGTGACTTTTGATGTCGGCATCCAGCAACTGGGAGGCTTCTCCCTCTACCTCTCTCCAGCCGAGATCAATCTGGGCAAACGCGAGTCGGTGTACGACGTGGCTAAGAATCTGGAACGTATGGTGCAGGGCATCATGATCCGCACTTTTTCCCATGAAGTGGTTGAGCAGATGGCCCGGTACGCCAGCATCCCCATCATCAATGGGCTCACCGACTACAGTCATCCCTGCCAGGCGATGGCGGATTACCTCACCATCTGGGAGATTAAAGGCAATCTGGAGGGCTTGAAGATCGTGTTTTTAGGCGATGGCAATAATGTCGCACGCTCACTGCTGTTTGCCGGAGCCCAGCTCGGCGCGCACGTTTGGCTGGCTACGCCTCCCGGATACGAACTCGACGCGGCGTCTGTGCAGTGGGCCCGCGAGCGTGGCGCCGAGACGGGTGGCACTTGCACCGTAACCAATGATCCGGACGAAGCGGCCTCCGACGCGGATGTGATCTACACCGATATTTGGGCCAGCATGGGGCAAGAGTCCGAAGCGGAGAAGCGGAAGCATATCTTCCTTCCTTACCAGGTCGATGCGACTCTGTTCCGCCGGGCCAAGCAAGATGCCATCTTTCTGCATTGCCTGCCTGCACACCGCGGCCAAGAAGTCACCAACGATGTTATCGACTCGCCACGGTCGCTGGTGTTTCAGCAGGCGGAGAACCGGCTGCACTCACAAAAGGCGATCATGCTGGAATTGATGAAAGGTGAGTTCGTCAAATTGCCGGGCCTCGTCGAGTTGCAAGAGTTGGCGCACATATAGGAACCCATTCATGAATTGTCATCCCGAGCGAAGCGAGGGATCTGCAGTTCGTCGCAAAATGCAGATCCCTCGCTTCGCTCGGGATGACAAAGTCGGGTGAATTGAGAGTTGAAGAGCGAGGTACCACCTCTGCTTATGAAGACCATGCTCCTTGCCGTTGGCGGAAACTCCCTGATTCGCGCGGGAGAAAAGGGAACGATCGCCGAGCAGCGGGTGAACGCCCAGCGGACCGCGGCCCAGATCATCGGCCTGATTCGCGCCGGCTACCGGATCGTGCTTACGCATGGCAATGGCCCGCAAGTTGGGGCGGCGCTTCTGCGGTCGGAACGGGGAGCGAGCCAGGTCCCTGGGCTCCCGCTGGACGCTTGTGGCGCCTCTACCCAGGGCGAGATCGGATATCTTCTCCAGCAATCGTTGGAAACCGAGCTGCAACTGGCCGATCTGCACGTGCCGGTTGCGACGGTTCTCACCCAGTGCCTGGTGTCGCCAGACGATCCCTCGATGACGCACCCCAGCAAACCGATCGGTCCGTTCTATTCGCGCGCCGACGCCGAGGAACGCAAACGCCTTTTCGGATGGGAGATTGTGGAGGATGCGGCCCGCGGTTATCGCCGTGTGGTTCCGTCGCCTGAGCCTGTCGACATTGTTGAACTGGAGGTCATTCGAAATCTGGTCGGGCACGGTGTGCTGGTCATCGCCTGCGGAGGCGGAGGGATTCCCGTGGTCTGGAACAACGGGAGATTGCAAGGCGTCGAGGCTGTTATCGACAAGGATCGCGCCTCCGCGTGGCTGGCTTCCCGCCTCGGCGCAGATCTCTTTGTTATTTCTACCGACACCGACTGGGTGTATCTGGACTACAAGAAACCCGCGCAGCGTCCGCTGCGGCACGCCGGCGCGGCTGAGTTGGACGAGTACGCAAGGGCTGGCCATTTCCCACCCGGGAACATGGGCCCCAAGATCGAATCCGTGTTGCGCTTTCTGCGCAACGGCGGCAAGGAAGCTATCATTACTTCTTGCGAGAATCTGTGCCAGGCGGTCGTCGGATCTGCCGGCACACACATGTTCCCCGATCGCGACCGTGCGGAAATCGAGCGCAACGCTGATCTCGAAAACAAAGCGCTCGAATTCCCAGTGGAAGGACGCTAATGCCAAAGCCGACTGTCATTCCTCTCCAGCCTCTCAAGCCAATCCAGCCTCCTGCTTCGGAATCGGCGCTGACAGGTGGGATGCCATTGAAAAATGTCGTCGAGTCCCAGCAATTCACCGTTCCACTGCTCATGGAACTATTCGAGCGGTCGCGAGGTATGGAGCGCGTGGTGGCGCGCGGAGGCTCCCTCGACTACCAGAACCGCATCATGACCACGCTTTTTTATGCGCCTTCTACCCGCACTCGACTCTCCTTCGAGGCCGCCATGCATCGCCTGGGCGGCAGGGTCTTGTCCACGGAGAACGCGGGTGCGTTTTCTTCGGAGATCGAAGGTGAGCAGGTGGAGGACTCCATCCGGATTATCAGCGGCTATTCGGACGTGATTGTTATCCGGCACACCGCGGAGGACGGCGCGCGACGGGCTGCGGAAGTCTCGCCGGTGCCGGTGATCAATGCCGGAGATGGCAACGGCGGGCAGCATCCGACCCAAGCTTTGCTCGACCTGTACACTATCTATAGGCAGCGTCCGCTGGATGGCCTCAGCGTGGCCATCATCGGCGAGTTAGATAAGGGCCGCACGGCGCGATCGCTTGCGTATCTGCTGGCCAAGTTTGAACGGGTGAAGATGTTCTTCGTCAGTCCGCCGCAACTCCAGATGAAACCGGACATCTTGAGTTATCTGGATGAGCATGGCGTCCGCTACGAACTGGAGTCCGATATTGACCGGGTGATTGGCGAGGTGGATGTGGTTTACCAGACCCGAATCCGGCCCGAGCGAGTTCGGGACGTGAGCGGCCTCAAGCGTTATGCCATCGATTCGACCGTCGTGCAGCGCATGAAGCCGGACGCCCTAATCCTTCATCCGTTGCCCCGCACGGTCGAGTTAGACAAGTCAGTCGATGCCGATCCCAGAGCCATGTATTTCCGCCAGGCCATGAATGGGCTCTACGTGCGGATGGCACTGTTGACCATGCTGTTGGACAAGGAGCAGTCGGTAGGGAGTGCGTGGTGGTAGGAGCGGGATGAGCGCGAGTCGGCGCTGCCCAGAAATGGGCGCTGCCCAAAAGGTCGCTGGAGGTACCAAGCTCTTAATGTGCAACACAAATGCTCTATGGACCATCAAACGCCTTCTTGTCACAGCGCTGACGCCGGTGCTTTTATTTGGCGGACAAGTAAACGGGCAAGCCGAAAAGGACCCGCACCGTCCGGCCTGCACAAGCGCTCACTGCCGAAAAATTAAGTCTTTTCTGAAGGCCCACTATTGCGGCGAATCGCCCTACGGAAACGGGCCTGATGACGGCTGTGAGATTCGTCCCCCGAAGAAGCTCGGGACAGGTATCAAAGTCACAGCAGGCTTTGATTGTAAATGGATTGAAGGGGTGTCAAAGTGCCAACAGCATGGACAGCCGTCTTCAGAAGTCCGCGGCATCCTAATCGCCGAATTGCGACGGCTCGGCTTGCCAGCCAAAGCGAGCGGACAAGTCTATTTTACTGTCTGGGAATCTACTGCCTCGGGTTGGTCTCTCGCTGCGGCGGATTACGATCATTCAGCAGGAGCCGATTCGACGCTCTGCCAGGTGATTGTGATCATCGACGAAAGTTCGCAAGTGCACGTGCTGCGGAAAGTGCCATTCCAAAAGACTGATGCAGACGTGCCTGCGGTGACGACTTGGTCCCCGATTGACCTGGCAGACGTAAACGGCGACGGGCACATCGAGGTCATTTTGGAGGGGGACGCGTATGAGGACCACTGGCTTGAAGTTGACAACGTGCAGGATGGGTCCACCCACACCATCTTTTCTGGTCTAGGCTACCACCTGTAGGAGAAAAGCTTGAAGGTCGAAGGCAACTGTGGGGTATTTCAACTGACGCAATATATGAGAAAGCTTCTGGCGACTCGATAAAAGGAACTTATGACCATCGAACTAATAGAAAAATCTATGCGAACAGATTGCTTCGTTGACCTCGAAAACCTGTATGGAGCTCATAACTATCATCCGCTCGACGTGGTGATCGAGCGTGCGGAAGGCGTATGGGTGTATGACGTCGAGGGCAAACGTTACCTCGATTGCCTGGCTGCCTATTCCGCGGTGAATCAAGGGCACTGTCACCCCAAAATTCTGCAAACCCTCAACGAGCAGGCCCGAAAAGTCACGCTCACATCGCGCGCCTTCCGCAACGAGCAACTCCCGCTGCTCTACAAAGAACTGCACGACTTGACCGGCTTCGACCAGGCGCTCCCCATGAACTCAGGCGTCGAGGCCGTCGAAACCGCGGTCAAGACAGCTCGCAAGTGGGGTTACAAGATTAAGGGCATTCCCCAGGACAAAGCCGAGATCATTGTCTGCGCCAATAATTTTCATGGCCGCACCATCACCATCGTGAGCTTCTCCACCGACGAACAATATCGCGATGGCTTCGGCCCGTTCACTCCGGGATTCAAAGTCATCCCATTCGGCGATGCTCGTGCCCTCCGCGAAGCCATCACACCCAACACCTGCGCCTTTCTGGTGGAGCCCATTCAGGGTGAGGCCGGAATCGTCATTCCGCCCGCGGGATTTCTGCGGGAAGCGGCGGACATCTGCCGCCAGAATCGGGTGCTGCTGATGGCGGACGAGATTCAGTCCGGTCTCGGACGAACCGGCAAACTCTTTGCCTATATGCACGAAGGAATCACGCCCGATGTGTTGATCGTTGGCAAGGCACTCGCCGGCGGGTTCTATCCAGTCTCGGTCGTATTGGCGTCGCGAGAGATTCTTGGCGTGTACAAATCCGGCGACCATGGCAGCACGTTCGGCGGCAACCCCTTGGGCTGTGCCATCGCGCGGACCGCGCTGCGCGTCCTCATCGAAGAGAAGATGGTGGAACGTTCCGCCGAGCTAGGCACTTATTTTCTCACCCTGCTGCAAACGCTGCGCAGCTCCGAATTGAAAGAGGTGCGCGGCAAAGGCTTGTGGATCGGTATCGAACTCCACAGCCCAGCGCGCCCCTACTGCGAAGCGCTCAAGGAAGAAGGAATCTTGTGCAAGGAGACACATGACAGAGTGATTCGCATCGCTCCCCCGCTCATCATCAGCCGTCAGGAGATTGACTGGGCCTTTGAGCGAATCGCAAAAGTTATTCAGAAGCATGATCGTCCGTTGCCGTAATCTCCCGCGTAGAACGCGACGTAGCCTTTCAGATAAGGGAAGAACGGCGCTTGCTCGGGGACGGTGCCCTTGTCAAGAATGGCCTTTGCCGCAGCAACATGCTTTTGCGCTTCCGCTGGGTCGCCGCGCCGGGCGGCGATGCGAGCCTGTGCGTGCTCCCACCGGAAGTTCCATAGGTCTTGCCGAGCGGGCTTGATGTCGGGTTCCTTTAGTCCCGTGTCATGGCCAATCTGGTACCACTTGTAAGCGGTGTCCAAATCGCCGGAATCGATACAAACGCGAGCCGCCTCGTTCGCAATCTCTCCCTGCTGAAAGAATTTCTTCACGCTGCCGTGGAAGTCGAAAACCTGTTGTTCGTACTCAACGGTTTTCTTGCAATTCCCCTCGAAAGCGTAGGACATCGCCATCGCTCTCTTGGCCGATGCCTTGCCCTCGGGCGTGTCCGCCACGTCGATTGCCTTCGTAAAATACTTCCGGGCCTCCTCGCCGTTCCCCATCAGGTCGAGTACGCTTCCAGCCGCGACGTTGGCGGCAAGAGAATCCGGCGAAGTCTGGAGAGTCTGGCGATAAAGCGCCAACGCCTCTTGCAGCTTTCCTTCACGCATCAACTGCTGGCCTTGTTTGACGAACTCAGGTTGTTGCTGCTGGGCGGGCGCTTGTGCAAATAGCGGAGCCAGAGAACCGAGAATGACGAGCAATGCCGAAGTAATCGCACCGATGGTCAATTTCATAGGCCTGATTATAAATCGCTACATATTGAACAGGCAGCACGCTCCCCTTTGATGGTGGCACGCAGGGGCTATTTACGAAGCTTGGCACAGAGCCTACGTTGGAATTGGGCAGTTTTCGGGGGAGGGCTGTTCGACTGGCGTCCCATGACTCAGTGAGTCTGGGGCGCTTTCGTTGTCTGTTTTCAGACTCCGAACCCTCAGATTCGGACTGAGAAGTTCCACGGTGCGATAATAATCACCCGAATGGCTTCCGTGCTCCAAATAGCCACTCCAGATGCGATCCAGCGCATTCGACGGGTGCAAACAGTCACAATCGCATGGATGAGTGTGGAAGCTGTGGTGTCTCTCTTCGCCGCGTGGCGGGCGAGTAGCCCTGCGCTGCTCGCCTTCGGTGGAGACAGCGCCATCGAACTTTTCTCGGCGCTAGCAGTGGTGTGGAGATTTCGTGCAAGTGCTGCACACGGGGACGCGGAAAGGCGGGCTGCCCGTGTCGCGGGAACCTTGCTGTTCGCGCTGGCTGCCTATGTCGCAGTCATTTCTGTCACGAGTCTGCTGGGTTATAGCGAACCCAAACCAACGTTGCTGGGGATAGCGATTCTGGTAGCCGCCGCGGTCGTCATGCCGTGGCTTGCGAAAGAGAAGCGGTGGCTGTCAGGAGCGACAGGCAGTGCTGCGTTGAGGGCGGACGCCGCACAGTCGGCGCTGTGTGCTTACCTGTCGCTGATCGCATTGGCGGGACTGGCAATCAACGCGATCTGGCGAGTAAGGTGGGCTGACCCGATTGCAGCTTTAGCCCTTCTGCCTCTGATCGTTTGGGAAGGTCGGGAAGCCATGCGCGGGAAGGCCTGCGGCTGTTGCTAGATTCGTCCCGCTCGGTATCCAAGGAGTGCAGCATGCCAACCTCAAAAGACAGCCTCAAAGAGCGCCTCTCCCGCTACCGGCAGATCGAGATTAGCGTGATCGGGAGAAAGTCCGGGCAGACAATCTCGATCCCCGTCTGGTTCGTGTTGGAAGGCGAGAAGCTTTACCTCCTGCCCGTGCAGGGCTCGGACACGCACTGGTACAAGAACGTGATCAAGAACTCGTCGATTCGCATTGATGCGAGGGGAGCAGAGGCGGAATTCCGAGCCGTTCCCCTCACGGATGCCGAGACGGTGAAATCAGTGATCGAGAAGTTTCGGGAGAAGTACGGGGCGAAGGACGTGAAGAAGTATTATTCGAAATTCGATGTGGCGGTTGTGGTGGAATTGGACTGAACGACTGTTGGCTTCTTGAGTTCTGGATCAGCTTGCGGATTTCGGCCACAGCGTTTTTAACCTTCCAATCCAGAAACATTTTTCCCAGTTCCTGAGAAGACCGACGCGGATCGCCCTCCACACCCACGGTGCCGAGCGCCAGTGCACTGCCTGCCGGAGGCACGAGGCCACCCGATAGTTCCGGCCTGGGGATGCTTGCTAGTGTTTATATGGATGCGAGAAGGGCAAACTGCAATCTGGAGATTGCCAATCCAACGCCGCGCATAAGGGATTTGTTCCGTCTGAGCAGGTCGGATGCGGTGTTAGAAGGCCACGAAGAGCTTTTGGGGATGACTCCGGATTAGTTTTCCGTTAGCGGCTTTGAGTCGTCGGCGAATGCCTGTGTGCGGACAAGTCAGTCGCGCACGGAGTTCGTAGAAGCTTGTGCTCATTTAGGTTCTATTCAGCGCGGAGGTTATCAACCTCCTCTATGTCGCCGCGTGCGTCGGCGGGATGTGCTCGTTGACTTCGCCTTCGAAACACTCCTAACATGGCACCTGAGTTCCTTCGCCATCCATGGTCGGTCAGACCATCTCGCACTACCGCATCGTCGAGAAGCTCGGCGGCGGCGGTATGGGTGTTGTCTACAAGGCTGAGGACGTAACCCTCCACCGATTTGTCGCGCTGAAGTTTCTGCCCGAGGACGTAGCCCAAGACCCACAGGCTTTGGAACGCTTTCGGCGGGAGGCACTTGCAGCCTCAGCGCTGAACCATCCCAACATCTGCACGAACAAACCGCGACGTGCCGCCGATCTCTAGCGCTGACTCAAGACGAACTTACTAATCCGGCGTCACCCCGAGGTATTCTTCGTGTCCTTCGAACACCTCGCGCAGCAGCTTTTCAAATCGCTGTTTCAGCGTGACGGGCGCGCAACTTTCATCCGCCCCTTTCGCCGTATTGACCTTCAATTCAGGGTGTGAATCGCATTCGCAGCCATAAGCAGACCTCCTTAGTTCCTAGGTTGAAAATCGCGCAACTCTACTTCTGCCTACAAACCGCAAAAAACTAGGACAAACTGGCTCACGGGCCGACGGTGCGGCTCCTGAGCGGATGCGTTTACGCTGTGCGACCAAAACTCACGTCGTCACCGGTGCTCTTTTAGCGCCAGTCGGCGGATGCGATCAGGGTCACCTGGTCGTTTTCGCTCTCCACTGTTTGCGTATGGTTATTGCGGCTCTGAAGCCCCCAGCCAGCCTGTTTCCCCGGCTCCCAAACCTCAGAAAAGAAAGTGCGGTCGCCACTGCGGGTGAACAGCAGCCTCGGATTGCTGGACTCCTCGCTGCCCAACACATCGGCTGCGATGGACTGGTACAGCCGTCCGTCCGTGCTCCGCACCACGAGGTAGTCGATGGTGGCGTTGCTCGGGACGGAATTCAAGGATTGGAACTTGTAGGTTCCCGCTGGGAACGTCCGGTTTCCGACTACAAACTCAAAGGGAACTTTGACGGTAAGCGCGGAGTGGTGTGAAGTTTGCGCATTGCCGACACACGGGCACAGCGACAGTACCCACAGAACAACTAGAGAAACGACTTTACTCTTCATGGAACTCCCCTCCGATTCGGTGATTGGTGATGCGGATCACGGACTAGAGTGATGCAAATCACAAGCGCGACTGTCTTGCATAATCGTAAAGAGCGCAATGCACTGACGGTGAAATGTTGATGAGCCGTAGGTGAGTTGTTAACCCTATGAAATATAAAGAGTTATTTTATTGCGACTCCGGGTCGTAACGGGCGTGGTAGAATCCCGAGCAACGATGTGGCCCTAGAGATCCATCCGAAAAGGCCTATTCTAAGAAACTGCTCACCGAAAACAAGGAACTTGCGGTTCGAGAAACCCGCGAAATTGGGACTTTCTGGATGGGTCTCTAGTGCGGGGGGAATTTGTGGGGCTCGGGGGGAAATACCGCTTCGGCCCGTTCGAAGTACACACGGGTGCGCGTGAGCTTTCCAAAAGCGGGACGAAAATAAAACTTCGTGGTCAGCCTTACCTGATCCTTGAAGTGTTGCTGGGTCGCGCCGGGGAGGTTGTGACCCGGGAGGAAATCCGAGAGAAGCTCTGGCCGGCCGATACCTTCGTCGATTTCGAACATGGGCTCAACACCTCGGTTAAGAAGCTTCGGCAAGTGCTTTGCGATTCCGCCGAGGAACCACGCTACATCGAGACTGTGCCGCGTTTGGGCTACCGCTTTATCGCTCCGGTCGAAGTTGTCACGGAAAGGATTAACTCGCCAGCCGAAGTACCCGACCTGCAACGGTTGAAGCGGGACTCTGAGAACGGACACGGTTCTGCAGCAAGCTCGGGCACGGTGGCCATGCCAGAAGCTCCTGCCGTTCGTGTTGCGAAGCTCTGGAAAATCGCCGTTCCCGTCCTAACCGTCGCCTTGCTCGTGGCGGGGGGGCTTTACTACCGCTCGCATCAAAGCAAATCACTGACGGAAAAAGACACCATCGTTCTCGCCGATTTTGCCAACAGCACGGGCGATCCGGTGTTCGACGACACGCTGAAAACGGCGCTGAGCGTTTCCCTACGGCAGTCGCCTTTCTTGAATGTGCTCTCTGACAGCGGAGTCGCGAAGACCTTGCAACTGATGACCCGTCCGGCGAGCACGAAACTCACGCCCGAGGTGGCCAGCGAGCTTTGCCAGCGGGCGGGCAGCAAGGCTTACCTTGCCGGATCGATTGGCAATCTGGGCAGCGAGTATGTGCTGGGGTTGAAGGCGGTGAATTGCCAGAGCGGAGACACGCTGGCCGAGGAGCAGGTGACGGCGGCGTCCAAGGAGAGGGTGCTGGACGCGCTGGGCAAGGTGGCGTCCAAGCTACGCGGCGAACTGGGCGAATCGCTGGCTACGGTGCAGAAGTTTGACGTTCCACTAGAACAGGCCACTACGTCTTCGCTCGGAGCGCTGAAAGCGTTCAGCCTCGGCAGAAAGGCCGATAACGAGAAAGGCTCCGCCGCATCCCTGCCTTACTATCAACGTGCCATTGAGCTTGATCCGAATTTTGCTATGGGCTACTTGGAAGTGGGCATCGAGTACTGGAGTCTCGCCGAACTAGGGCGGGCCAGCGAGTACTTCAGCAAGGCATTCCAGTTGCGAAAACATGCCAGCGAGCGGGAACAGCTAGTGATCACAGCCAACTACTATCAAGGGGTCACTGGGGAATTGGATAAAGCGGCCCAGACGTTTCAGGAGGAGATCCAGAACTATCCGCGAGACTACCGAGCACATCTCGATTTGGGCAACGTGTACACTTCGCAGGGACAGTATGAGAGGGCTACGGAGTCGTATCGCCAAAGCCTCCGCCTCGCCCCAGATAATGTCGGCCCCTATGTAGACCTTGTCGACAGCCTGCTCTCCTTGCAGCGCTTCGACGAGGCGCGGCAGATCATCCAGGAGGCGCAGGCGCGAAAACTGGATGATTACCTGCTCCACACTTATCTCTATGCTCTTGCCTTCCTTGGGGCGGACTCCGCCACGTTGGCGGAACAACAACAGTGGCTTGCGGGTAAGCCCGAATATGAGACCTTTGGAC
>Ga0187854_10002663_pt1 | contig 14956 bp, 8 predicted proteins | sample June2016WEW_6_15_FD_132445 | JGI IMG/M metagenome (GOLD analysis project Ga0187854, IMG submission 132445) | Peatland microbial communities from SPRUCE experiment site at the Marcell Experimental Forest, Minnesota, USA - June2016WEW_6_150 | ecosystem: Environmental > Terrestrial > Soil >...
GTTTTCCAGTCTGCTTACAATCCGCGATTTTGGCATAGAGCCGCCTAAAGAGTAAGGATGAATGATGAAGGATGAATTCAGAACGCGGAATTATGAATAACGAATTCGCGTCAATTGCCGGAAAAAGTGGGCAGTAAACTGTCCACCCCTTATCAATCTCCCTTTTTCTACCTCGTCAAAATCGTTTCCACCAATAACTTCGATAGGGGGGTGGTAAAAACAGGCTATCTTACCTGACTCAGGCTCGAAAAAACTCAACCCCTTGACTTAGCGTTCCGATGGTAACGATAAGGCAAGAGGGGAAAACCTTGTGCCTATTTTTATGAGAATATGGGCAAAATAAATTGTATGGTATATATGGGAGAAATAGTTTTGGGCAGGAGAATTTAACGATTTCGTAGCCCCCGCCTGTTGCACTAAAACTGCATGATACATAATTTAAACTGTCTATTTCGCTTCGGAGAGCATACTCGTGAATATCTTGCTGGCGACTAGTGAAGCGGTGCCGTTTGCCAAGACGGGCGGACTGGCCGACGTGTGTGGAGCCCTACCGGCAGAGTTGGCCAAACTTGGGCATCGCCCCGCGGTTATACTTCCGGCGTATCGCCAAACGCGATATTGCAAGCAGCCCATCGAATCGCTGGGGATCGATTTCGTCGTACCCATTGGCAGCAAGACCGTGGCCGGCCATTTGTTGCGCAGCACTTTGCCGGGCACGGACGTGCCCGTGTATCTCGTGCGCCAGGATCATTATTACGACCGCGACCAACTCTACAGCGTCGACGGCAAGGACTACAACGACAACTGCGAGCGTTTTGTGTTTTTCAGCCGGGCCGTGTTGGAGGCCGTGCGATTGCTCGATCTTGACGTGGACGTGATCCATACCAACGACTGGCAGACCGGAATGATTCCCGCCTACTTGAAGATCGAATATCACAATCTCCCGCGCTACCGGCAGATCGCCAGTTTATTCACGGTCCATAACATATCGTATCAAGGTCAGTTCTGGCATTGGGACATGTTGTTGACCGGACTGGATTGGAAGTATTTCAATTGGCACCAAATGGAATTTCATGGAAAATTGAATATTTTGAAGACGGGCATGGTGTTCGCCGACTCTATCAGCACGGTCAGTCCGCGTTATGCCGTGGAAATCCAGAGCAATCCCCTGGGATGCGGTTTGGAAGGCGTGCTGCAATATCGGCGCGACGTGCTTTCGGGCATTCTCAACGGCATCGACCCGAACGAGTGGAACCCGGCCTCCGACAAGCATTTGGCGACGAATTACGACGTGACATCATTTTCCCTTGGCAAACCGTTGTGCAAAGCGGCGCTGCAAAAAGAACTGGGACTGCCGCTGGAGTCGGAAGTGCCGCTGGTCGGACTGGTGGGCCGGCTTACCGATCAAAAGGGCCTGGACCTGATTGCCGACGTGATGCAGCGCTGGGTCCAAAGCGCGGACGTGCAATGGGCGATTTTGGGTACGGGCCAGCCCAAGTATCACAAACTTTTGGAAAATCTCTCGCAGCGATTTCCGCAAAAGGCGGCTGTGCGATTGGAATTTTCCAATCCGCTTGCCCATCGCATCGAGGCCGGGGCCGACATGTTCATCATGCCCAGCCGGTTCGAGCCTTGCGGGCTGAATCAGCTTTACAGTCTGCGTTACGGCACCGTGCCGGTGGTCCGCGCCACGGGCGGCCTGACCGACACTATCGTGGGCTACGACGAGCAAACCTTCGCCTCCGGGCAGGCCAACGGTTTCAGTTTCCAGGAATACAGTTCCTTGGCTTTTAGCGAGACCCTGCGCCAGGCGTGCGACGTATATCGCAAGCCCGAGGTCTGGAACCGCTTGATCACCACGGGCATGAAGCAGGATTGGTCGTGGAACCACAGCGCGAAACAATACGTCGAATTATACAAAACGACCGTCGCACGTTTTCGACAGGCGACCGGCGCGGAGCTTTGAGCAGCGGTGTTCCCGCGCATGAGAGGTTGTGAATTTATTGTCTGAATATCGCAAGGAATACAATATGTAGGGTGCGTGCAACGCACCATCCCCCATGGATTGCGGTGCGTTTCACGCACCCTACAAAAATTCACAACCTATGAGTTCGGGAACAAGGAAAGGAATCTACAAGGACAGCCATGCACGAAGTCGCGTTAGCCTTTTTTTGGCATCAGCATCAACCGTATTATCCCGACGACGTGTCCGGCGAGAACCTCATGCCCTGGGTTCGCTTGCACGGCACCAAGGATTACTGGGGCATGGCGATGCTGCTTGGCGAAACGCCCGAACTTCATGCCACGATAAATCTGGTGCCCAGTTTGCTCAAGCAGCTTTTGGCCTATACCGACGGCGGCCGTCAGGACGAACATTTGCGGATTTCGCGCCTGCCGGCCGACGGACTCGGCGAATCCGATATGAACTACCTGATGGACAATTTCTTCATGGTCCATCCGGACCACATGATTCGCCCGTTCCAGCGGTACTTCGACCTGTATAAAAAACGCGGACTATCGATCGACTCGGCCGATCACGCCCGGAAACGTTTCAACAAGAAAGACATTATCGACCTGCAATGCTGGTCGAACCTGGTCTGGATCCACCCGCTGGCCTTTGAATTGGACGCCGAATTGGCCGAATTCCGCAAGAAAGGCCACCACTTTACGGAACAGGAAAAAGCCTGGCTTTTGAATAAGCAGATGGACCTGCTGAAGCAGGTGATTCCTTTGCACCGCGAATTGCAGGACCGCGGCCAGGTGGAATTGACGACTTCGCCGTTTTATCATCCGATTTTGCCCTTGTTGTGGGACAAGCGTCTGGCGCGCCGGGCGATGCCCAGCGTCGCGCTGCCCAAGCACCTGGACGGTTACGCCGAAGACGGAAAAGAACAGATCCGCCGCGCGATCGAACTGCACGAAAAACTTTTCGGCCGAAAACCGCGGGGGTTGTGGCCCTCGGAAGGATCGGTTTGCCAGGCCATGATTCCGGCCTTGGCCGACGCCGGCATTCAATGGATCGCCGCCGACGAAGAGATCCTTGCCTCGGCGACCGACGGCTGGGTCTCGCGCGACAATAACGGTTATCTTCGCAATCCGGAAATGCTCTATCGGCCGTGGCGGGTGGAAGAGCAAGGCAAGCCGCTGCAAATCGTGTTCCGCGATCACGCCATGAGCGATCAGATCGGCTTCCAGTACCAGCGCTACGCGCCGGAACAAGCCGCCGATGATTTTATCGGCCGTGTCGAAGCCATCGGCAATGCCACCAGCAGGAACGCGGGGCATCGGCCCTCGATGGTGAACATTATCCTCGACGGCGAGAATTGCTGGGAGTATTATCCCAACAGCGGCCTGGAGTTTTTGCGCGGATTGTATCGGCGCGTGGTGCAGCATCCGCGCATCAAGCCGGTTCGCCTGGGCGATTATCTGGCCCGCTATCCGGCCGGGGATAAACTGGGCAATTTGTTTCCGGGCAGTTGGATCCAGCACAACTTCGGCATCTGGATCGGTCATCCCGAGTGCAACAGCGCCTGGGATTTGCTGTTTGAAACGCGGCGGCATCTTGTGGACGCGGCCGTGAAAAAAAATAAGCCTCCGGAAAAAATCGCCCTGGCGTGGGAAGAACTCCATATCGCCGAAGGCAGTGATTGGTTTTGGTGGTTTGGCGATACCCATACTTCGGCGCAAGAGGGACTGTTCGACCGTTTGTTCCGCAAACATTTGCAGAACGTCTACCTTGTGCTCGACGAAGCGCCGCCCGCCGAACTGGCCAAACCCATCAGCCAAGGACAACGCCACCGGCGGATATATTCCGAGCCCACGGGTTTGTCGCGGGTGAAAGTGGACGGGCGGCGAACGTATTTCGAATGGATCAACGCCGGGCATTATGTCTGCGGCGGCTCGCGCGGCGTGATGAATATGGTCGCGGCCGGGCTGATTTCCGATTTGTACTTCGGATTCGATCTGGAGCGGTTGCTGCTCAGGTTCGATTCCCGGGGCGGCCCTTTCCGCGAACAGTTGACAAAAATCGACGCCTTGCGCGTGCGATTTCTCAATCCCGACGGTTTTGTCCTGACGGTGAAAAACCCCTCGCACAAAAAACCCGTGCTTGAGTTGTCGCATAACGAGGAGCCGGTAACCGAGCCGGGAATGGAAGCGGCGGCCGATTTGCTTTTGGAACTGGCCGTTCCTTTTAGCGGCCTGGCATTGAAAACCGACGATCGCATCCAGTTCTACGCGGAACTGCTCGAAGGCGCACAGCCCGTCGAGCGCATTCCGCAGGAGGGCGCAATCGAAACCAGTGTTCCCTCGCCGGATTACGAATTAATCATGTGGCAAGCGTGAAAGAAAAGATGAAGGATGAGGGATGAAGGATGAATATTTAAAATGAAGTGATGAAACCGCTTGCGGTTTTGCATTCCCTGGTTCCCACGCTCTGCGTGGGAACCAGGAAAAGTGGTCGGTAAACCGACCACCCCTTACTAATTTTCAATCTCGAATTCCACAACCGCGAACCTGAACCCCGAACCCTCCCATGCCAGATTTGCGAAAAGATCCGATTGTGGGACGCTGGGTGATTATCGCCACCAGCCGCGCGCGGCGTCCGCACGATTTCGACACCACGCCGCGGCGTCAGCCGAGCCGTTTTTGCCCGTTCTGCGAGGGCAACGAAGACAAGACGCCCGGCGAGATCATCGCTTATCGCCGGCCGGGCACGCAGCGGAACAGCGAAGGCTGGCGCGTGCGCGTGGTTCCCAATAAATTTCCCGCTTTGGAAATCGAAGAGCAGTTGAACAAGCGCGGCGAAGGCATATACGACATGATCAACGGCGTCGGCGCGCACGAGGTGATAATCGAATCGCCGAAACATCTGATAAGCACCTCCGAACTGCCGGAAGAGCAACTCCGCGAAGTGTTTTGGGTATATCGCGACCGGCTGGTCGATCTGAAGAAAGATCAGCGGTTGGTGTACGGCATGATATTTAAAAACGTGGGCGCGGCGGCCGGGGCCTCGCTGGAACATACACACAGCCAATTGATCGTCACGCCCATCGTGCCCATCAACGTTTGGGAAGAGATGACCGGTTCGCTGGAGTTTTATAATTATCGCGGCCGCTGCGTGTACTGCGACATGGTACAACAAGAGCTGGCCACCGAAAAACGGATTGTGCTGGATACGCCGGGTTTTCTGGCCTTTTGTCCGTTCGCCAGCCGCTTCCCTTTCGAGACCTGGATCCTGCCTAAGAATCACTCCAGTCATTACGAAAATATTCAAAAAAACGAAGTTGACGAACTTTCGGGCGTGATGCGCCAGGTGATCGCCAAGATCGAGGCCGCGCTTGACCAGCCCGCATATAATTACATAATACATACAGCCCCCTTTGACACGCAGGAGTTAAGCCATTATCACTGGCATATAGAGATTATGCCGAGTTTAATGAAAACAGCCGGGTTTGAATGGGGTACTGGTTTTTACATCAATCCAGTCCCGCCCGAACAAGCGGCGGCGTTCCTCCGAGAAGTCGAAATTGACATACTGGAAGCGCAAGATTTTCCGGCCAGGTAAACTGGACAAAACGGGGTGCGGTTGCCGATTAAGAAAGTGTTTCTGCCCCATATTCCTACATAAAAAAAGGGGTCAGAACTATTTTTCCTAATATAGAGTTAATTCCGTTTTCATATAAAAAATAGTTCTGACCCCTTTTTTACTCAACATACTGATTGACATATCATGCCTCCACGCATCCGCTTCATCCTATCACTGCACAACCATCAACCCGTCGGCAACTTCGACCATATCTTCCAGCAGGCGTTCGAAGATAGTTACAAACCTTTCCTCGACGTCTTCAGCCGTTACGAATCGCTGAAGATGTCGCTGCACGTCAGCGGCTCGTTGATGGAGTGGCTTGGGGCTAATCAGCCCGCGTATATCGACCGCCTGGCCGAGTTGGTCGATCGAGAGCAAATCGAAATAATCGGCGGGGCGTTCTTCGAGCCGATTTTGGCGATGATTCCCAAGCGCGACCGCATCGGGCAAATCCGCGCCTATACCCGCTGGCTGCAAAACCGCCTTGGCGCCACGGTCCGCGGCATGTGGATCCCGGAACGCGTGTGGGAGCAATCGTTCAGCGGCGATCTGGCCGACGCCGGCATCGAATATACCGTTCTTGACGATTTTCACTTCAAGGCCGCCGGACTTACCGATTCGCAGCTTACCGGGCACCTGATTACCGAGGACGAAGGCCGGTCGATCTCGGTTTTTCCAGGCAGCGAATGTTTGCGATACTTGATTCCCTTTGCCGCCCCGGAACAGACCGTGGAATACCTGGCCAAAATGGCCGAGGCGCATCCCAGCGCGATTGCCGTTTTCGGCGACGACGGCGAAAAATTCGGCACCTGGCCGGAAACGAAAAAACACGTTTATACCGACGGCTGGCTGACGCGGTTTTTCGACGTCTTGGTTCGCAACCAGGATTGGTTCCACGTCACCACGCTGGCCGAAGCCTTTGACAACGTTCCCCCGGCGGGAAAAATCTATCTGCCCGATTGCAGTTATCGCGAAATGACCGAATGGGCGCTGCCGGCCGATCAACTGGTCGAGTACGAGCGGGTTGTCCACGAAATGCGCGACAATCCCAATTGGCAGGTCTTAAAGCGATTCATGCGCGGCGGCTACTGGCGCAATTTCAAAGTGAAATATCCCGAAGCCGACGAAATGTACTGCCGCATGATGATCGTCAGCCGCCGCTTGCAAGAGATGATCGACCTTGGTATCGGTGGCGAAACGATCGAGCGGGCACGAATCGAACTCTACCGTGCACAATGCAATTGCGCTTACTGGCACGGGGCGTTCGGCGGTCTGTACCTGCCGCACTTGCGCAACGCGGTCTACAATCACCTGATTTCGGCCGACAACCTCTTGGAAAAAGCGGCCGGGCGTGCGGAAACGTGGATCGAGGCCGCGGCCGAGGATTTCAATTTCGACGCCCGCCAGGAAGTCCGCCTGGCCAACGACAAGCTCGTGGCGATGGTCGCTCCCGGTCACGGCGGCCATCTGGAGGAACTCGACGTCCGCAAGATCAAGCTCAATCTGCTGGCCACGCTCGCCCGCCGGATGGAAGCCTATCATTGCAAGGTGCTCGCCGGCGCGGGGGCAAACTCCGATCAGGTGGCCAGCATTCACGACCGCGTGGTTTTCAAGCAGCCCGATCTGGATAAGCGGCTGCAATACGACGATCATTTGCGCAAGAGCCTGGTCGATTTGTTTTACGACAACGACGCCTCGCTTGAGGCGGTGGTTTCGGGCCAGGCCCCGCAACGAGGCGACTTCCTCAACAGCGTGTATGAAGCCCGCATCCGCCGCAATCCCGACCGTATCCAAGTGCAACTCAGCCGCGACGGGCTGGTTGGCGGCACGCCGCTGCGGATCACCAAGGGCCTGACGCTCGACGCCGGCAGTTCCACGCTGCAAGTGGCGTATCTTTTGGAGAATCTGCCGCAAAACCATCCTCTGCATTTTGCCGTGGAGTTGAACTTCGCCGGCCTGCCCGCCGGAGCGGATGACCGCTACTTTTCCGATTCCGACGGCAACCCCTTGGGACAACTCGGCACGCGGCTCGATCTGGCCGACGCCTTCGGCCTGAGCCTGATCGACCAATGGCAAGGGATCGAAGTGGGACTGAAGATGTCGCGAAAAACCCGGTTCTGGACCTTTCCCGTCGAGACCGTAAGCCAATCGGAAGGCGGTTTCGAGTTGGTGCACCAGTCGGTGGTTGTAATGCCCCACTGGATCGTCGAGGCCGATAAAGACGGTCGCTGGAGCGTGACCATGCAACTCGCGCTGGACACCAGCCGCGCAGAAGCCAAACTCCCCGCCGAAGCCGCCGTAATAACGGGCTAAAAAGGCTGGAGGCCGAAGGCTTGAGCGGAGAGGATAGTCTATTATGTTGGGGCGACAGTTGAATTGTCGCTTTTGTGCAAGTAATCCCTTATTGAACCCCTGCTAATTGTGACCAATCTGGCGCGATGTCGAACCCCACTGTTCCCCAAAATACCTCTGCCAGTACCGGCACGGTTGAGTGGGAGGCGAGTTCCAGGCGGTTGCTCGTTGTGCTGGGATCGTTGCCGGGCGGGGTGGGATTATTGAAGATGATGCCGGCGACTTTCAGACCGCCCAATAAAGTTTGGGCGGCGTGGAGCGTAAGCAGCGTGTGGTTGATCGTGCCCAGGGCGTTGCGGGCGACAACGAGCAGCGGGAAGCCGAAATCGCGGGCCAGATTGGCCACGTAGTCGCTGTCTCCCAGCGGCGAGAGCAAGCCGCCTGCGCCTTCGACCAGAACGATATCGGAGCAAGCCAGCCAGTAATCCAGCCCGTCGCGCAGAAGTTTTCGATCGAGCTGTTTGCCTTCGGCCCGGGCGGCGAGGTGCGGGGCAAGTGGGGCCTGGAAACACTGCGGGCAAACCCGATTGAACTCGCCCGGCTCGCCGGCGGCGCGCCACAGCAGCAGGGCATCGTCGGAAATCAGCCGCTCGCCTTCCTGGCGACATCCGCTGGCGGCAGGCTTGTATACGCCCACGCGGCGTCCGGCCGCCTTTAGCGCGCGGGCAATCAATATCGCGACATAAGTCTTGCCGACATTGGTATCAGTGCCGGTAATGAACAATCCGGGGCATTTTGGGCTGTAGGCCATGGGCTTTAGACTTTGGGCAATCAGGAGGCAAAATTCGCTTCTGATTGTACCCAATTACACTTCCAAGGAAAAGGAACCATCGGGCGGGGCCGAAGCGATTTCCTCATTGGAGAAAAAATGAGGGGCAAGTGGTGCGTGGCTGGTTTGCAGGGTCATTTGGCCGCCGGTCGATAGGGCGAGTTTTTCGCATACTTGCCGCCAGGTTTCGCGTTCCACGTTCAACACTCGCAGGGCCTCGGCGAGTTTGTTTTCGTCGTTGTCTATGAAGGCGCGCGTTAAAGCGTTGTGTATGAACAAGTACACTCCGGCGACTTTACCGACCAGTTCCGATTTTGCCTCGTAATCCATTCCCGCAATGATGCCACTTACAATTTTCCGGGCGCGCAGGATGCTTTTACCGGCCTGTTGGCTTTCTTTGTCTTGCCGATGTTTTTGGGCGCGCCGGCCCTCTCGAATCGCCGCATCGATAAGCATCAGTTGCAATTTTTGCGGCGTGGCGGTCGTTACTTCGGTGATCAGGTAGCAATCCGAGGCGGTATTGGGCATAAAGGATCTTTCCCGCTGAATGAGAAACAAAGCGATGAAACGGATAAAACGCCTAAGGATTGAATGTTTAGGATCAAGAGCTACTGCTATTGCCGAAATAGAGCGAATTGCTGGAGTTGCTGCTACTGGAGGTATCGGTTATCCATGATAGGGAATCGAGCGCCGACAGATTGTTTTGCATTTTGGATATAAACGCTTCCAGATTGGCGAATTGCTTGGTCAAGCGGGTCCGCTCGTTGTCCAGGCGAGTCGTCCAATCGCTGATTTTTTGTGTATTGTTGTCAATAGTGGTTTGCAGGGCCGTGCTTTTCAATTCCATGAGCGAATCGGTGTCACCCGCCAGGCTTTTTATTATGTTGGAGAATTTGGCCGCGACGCCGGTATCCGCCGTGGTGAAAAACGCTTTTACGTCGTCGAGATTGGTGCTAAGGACGGATTCCAGGGTGGTGTTATCCAACGTAAGAGTGCCGTCGCTCGAGCTGACGGAGATGCCCAATTGGGCCAGCGATTTGATGGTGTCGTTGCTCGTATAAGTGGCGCGTATCAGTTTCGACAGTTCGGTGTCCGCTAGATATGCGGAATAATCGCCCGTCAGGGTAGCCTCGGTTGAGGTGCTCGAATCGTAGGTGATATCGGTATTCAACGCGGTGCGGAAGGTGTTGTAATTAGTCACGAACGATTCGATGGCCGATTCAACGCTGGAAGCGTCCTCCGTGACTGTAACCGTCACGGGGCTGCTCGAAGCGGACTTGATAGTGAGCGTGGCGCCGTTCAGGACACGGGTGAAAGTGTTCGTGCTAGAAGACACCAATTTGGTTTTGGAGGACGAGCTGGACGTGCCCACGGCCAGCAGGGCGTCTTGGGCGGTGGTGGTGGTGTCAAAGGAAATATCCGCTTTCGACGTATCCACGGCGAATTTCGCGGCCTTGCCGGTCTTGTTGCTGAGGAGCGATAAACTGTAGGAACTGCTGGAATCGCCGGACACGATGGAGGCGGTAATTCCCATATTAAGATTGTTGATCGTGCTGGCCAATGTCGTCAGCGTATCGGAAGAGGTAAGGCTGATAGTGCGGGTCATGGAACCGTCGATCACTTGGGAGGAATTTTCGGTGGTGGCGGTTTGCAGCAGGTTGAGGTCGGCGGCGGTGGTGGAGTCGCCTTCCGCGACCGAGAGCGTGCCCGAGCCGCCGGAGCTATCGGTGATTTTGATGCCGTCGCCGGTATCGTTGATTTCAGCGATGACGCCGGTGGATAATGATGATGAATTTATTGCTTTCACCACGTTGCCGATGGTTGTGGTGCTATCGTCAATGGTGATGGTGGCGATCTGGCCGTTGCTGTCGGTGATGGTGAATGTGCCATTTGCCACGCCCGAGCCGCCGTTTAGATCGGCCAATTTGGTGTTTAACCCGACGGTCTGAAGGTGAAGATCTCCGCCGTCGACGCTGTCGCTTGCGACATCCACGGCGCCGCCGAATAATTTCGTGACAGTGGCGCCGTCATCATAGTCTTGCACTTTGAGATCGCCGGTTGTTGATCCGCTGGAATCGACCAGTTCGATGCCGTTGCCGGCGTCGTTGACCTGGGCGGTGATTTTTACTTTTGGCGTCGCCGCGCTCGCGGCGGCGTTTATGGCGTTGATTACGTCTTCGAGCGTTTCGGCGCTCGATAAACTCACGTCGGCGCTGTTTCCGGCCCGGTCGGTAATTTTGATTGTGCCCAAAGTGCCCAGGCCGCTGCCGCCGTTCAGATCGGCCAGTAGCACGGTTTTCGCCCCGGATATGATTCGGCTGCCGGTGATAACGGCGTCCGTGCCCGTGGCTGTGTCGGTGATTCCGAACAAATCCTCTAATGCCCTGGAACCGTTTTTCGCGGTGACTTTGAAGGCGTAATCCGTTGCATTCGACGAATCGGTGAGCACGAGGCGGCTTCCATCGGAGCTGATCGATGCCGTGAGCTTACTCGACGACGCGGTTTTAATCGCGTCTATTACGTCGCCGATAGTCGTGGCGTCCGAGAGATTGACGATGCCGGTCGTGCCGTCGCCGAGTACGTACGAGAAGTCTTCAAGCGAACTGGAGCCGGTCGTTTCCACGCCGATGCCGTCGTTCAGGGCGTCGAGGCTCAGATTATCGGACAGGTAGACGATGTCCGAGCCGGTGAGTGTGCTTGTATTGCTGGTCCCCAGGATTCCCAAGGAGGCCGCGGTCTTGCCGGAGTTGACTTCCGAGACTTTGAGACTGGAAGTCGACTCGCCGGTGTTGTCGGTCAGTACGATGGAGTCGCCGCTGACCGAGGCCGTGACGTCGACCGTGTCGTTGTTGTTGATTGTCTTGAGAACGTCATCGATTGTCTTGGCCCCGGTAAGATCGATTACGGCCGACGCCCCGCTGCGATCGGTGATCTTGATTTTTCCGGCGGTAAATCCCGTTCCACCGTTTATATTGCTCAGGCTCATGGAAGTATCGACGCCGTTGCCGAAGCGGAGGGTAAGCGTTCCCGAACCGACAGTAGAGGAAGTTGAACTATAACTGGAGCTGTCTGATTCCTGGGCTTGAGCCATGCTCAGCGCAGTATAGGTATAGGTGCCAGTGGTTGGGTTTCCGGTAGTAGTGACTGAGATAACGCCGGTATTGCTGCTGGCTGCGGTGGTAGCGTCGAAAAGAGTGTATTTGCCAAGCGAATCGGTAGAGGATTTTAAAGTGGTCAGGTCCGCTATAAGGGCTGTGATCGCGGTCTTTTGGGACTTTAGAGTCGTATTCTCCGTTGTGAGCGAGTTGCTTACTGTGGAGTCCGCCTTTATCAGTTTATCAATCAGGGTGCCGTAATCGATGCCCGAAACTACGCCCGTTCCGGATGTAATTGTCGTCATAAGGCACCGGTGGGTTATGGGCTGAAAGCTAGATAGCCAATAAGATTATTATCTTTGCTTGTAATGACAGGGCAGTCTGGACTAAGGTTTAGTAATGATGTCGTAGGTCGACAATTCATCAAATCTAATATCGGATATTAAAACAGGTAAAGTTTAACGGCATTTCAGGTGTTGTTAGTGTTAAGCAATATGCAAGTTTTAATTGTTTTTCATGCTTGATCTTCAAAAAAAGCCGGTCCATCCCGGGTGAGAGGACGGACCGGCTAGTCCTTTTTTGGCCGTCTTCACGCGGTTATTGCAACAGTGTGAGGACGTTTTCGGGGTTCTTGTTGGCGATCTTCAACACGGCGGTACCTGACTGAACCAGGATTTGAGCACGTGTCAGATTGGCGGTTTCGGCCGCGAAATCGGCGTCTTGGATGACACTCTGTGCGTTTGTCAGCGCGGTGACCGTGTCGCTTAAGGTTGCGCTGTTGCTTTCGAGCGTGGAACTCTGGAAGGCGCCCAACCGACCGCGTATAGACGTGATCTGGTCGAGGGCCTCGGTGACGATTTTCGAGGCCGTGGTTAGGTCGCCGCTTGTAAGCGAGGTATCGCCGTCGGAGGCAAGTTGATATAACAGGCCGTCCACGCCGCCCAGGCTGCCGGTATCGACGCTTTGAAGGCCTAATCTGGCCTGATTGTTGGTATTGATGGTGGCGCCGAGTTGGAACGTCGCGCCGCCGCCGGTAATGGTGAACGTGGAGTCACCTGTGGCGTCGGCGACCATGGTGGCCGACATGGACAACGTTCCCGTGTTTACGCTGAGGGTGTTTCCGTTGCCTTGTGCGGTAATGCCGTTCACCGTGGCTATGACGTCGTCGCCCGCGGCATAAGTTTTGTCTAGAGTTAAGGTGCCGCTTTTTACGTCGGCCTGCACCGAGGCTTTGGAGCCGTAACCGGTCGACGTTAACGCGAGCGAGCCGCTGGTATCCTTAGCAGATATGCCGGTGGAGTCCGTAAGTGCGTTGATGGCCTGCTCAACAACGGAACCGGCGGTGTCCTTAGCGAAAGTGAAAACATAGGATCCGTCATTACCCGTGAGTTTCAAGGTCAGATCGGTGCTCAGTTTGTCGCTGGTAAGCGTGGCGGTCACTGTTGCTACAGTGGCCGCGGTTCCGACGGAAATCGTTACATCCGTGCCGTCAGTGGCGTCATAAACCGCCGAATTGATTTGCAGACTGGCCACGTCGTCCATGCTGCCAGAAGTGGTGGGTTCATAAATATAGCCCAGAGAGCCATCCAGCATATTCCGGCCTTGATAGTTCGTGGTCTGGGCAATGCGGTTGATGGCGGCCAAGGAGGAGTCGATTACCGTTTGGTTGGCGGCCTTTTGGGCATCGCTCATGGTTGCATCGTTAGCGGTTTGGGTAATCAGAGTTTGGATGGTGTTCAGCAACTTTGTAACTTGTGTCAGAGCGGTGTCTGCGGTGTCGATCATGCTGTTGGCCGCCGTGGTGTTGCTAATGGCCTGATTGGTGCTGGCGATTTCGCTGCCTAATTGCGCGGCGGCGATCAGGCCGGCTGGGTCGTCTTTACCGGAGTTAATTCGTAAACCGGTGCTCAAACGGGTCATAGCCGTTTGCAATTGATTGTTTGACTTCGCAAGATTTTGCTGTGCCGTGAGTGAACTCACATTCGTGTTGATTCGGGTCATGCCAAATACCTTTCATTAAAGGTTCACGCTCAAGCCGCCCCGGATGGCAGGAGCTATGCTCCCGGAAACAGCTTTTACCGCGGGCCGCATTAGAAAATTTCAATGGCGGCGTGCAGTACGCGTATGGTGGGGTTAAATCAGGAAGGAACGCTATCACTTAGCGCACGATCTACGTCCGACCGCCTTGACCCCGCATCCAGAATTGGACGCACGATGGGTCGTGAATCCGCGCTAAAATCCACATCAACCATCGGCCCGGTTATTTACCTGTTTTAGTATACTTAACAGTGGCCGATAATCTTCTGTGACTAATGTTCTATAGCTTTCTCGGCAGGAGAAACAAACAAAGCAAGTAAAAAAATGCCACACTCCAAGACAAAGTCTTCTTATAGAGTAAAACGATCAGTACATTCCCTATAAACCCAACTGGGACAGTATGTTAGCGGTTCAATTTACCACAGGAATGGGTAGGCTTGTTCCTACCTGATTCATGGGTGAATTTGCGATCTTGTCGGCCGGGGCGACGATTTTCCCAGTTAATGGCTTGATAAACTTCCTAGCGATGAACGGGTATTTTGCCGGGGTCCTCAGTAGCTAACGCGGCATAAAGCCGCAACTAAACCCCCGGTGTATTCACCGGGGGCTAAATCAGGACCCTGCATATCCATATCCGCTCCAAGGCATGGACCGGCGATTTTTGCACGTCGAATCGGCAGAACTCGCTGGTTGCGAACTGATGGATAGTGTATGCCGGAACTTGTTTTTAAGGTGTGCGGAAAGTGCCTAAGTGTTTATTAGATTAGCCAGTTCCGCCGAATCTTGGAAAGCAGAAGGCGGCAATCGAGAAAACTGGCACACGGCTTGCTAAGTGAAGTGCACCCCCAATCTCCCGCAAAGTTTGCAGGTTGGGAAAAGGTTTTTGTTGATCGAGGTTCAAATGCCTTACGGTTTATACATTTCAGCGGAAGGGGCCAACGCCCAGTCTTCTCGGCTGGATGTCATTGCCAACAACCTGGCCAATGTCGATACCGTTGGGTTCAAGCGGGAATTGGCCTGTTTTCAGGCCCGCTATGCCGAGGCCGTCGATAAGGGCCTGGCGATTCCCGGTTCCGGAAATACGGAAGACGTCGGCGGAGGCGTTTTGTTCCGCCA